>Ga0105048_10014311_pt1 | contig 12362 bp, 11 predicted proteins | sample MAT05_FD_78382 | JGI IMG/M metagenome (GOLD analysis project Ga0105048, IMG submission 78382) | Freshwater microbial communities from Lake Fryxell liftoff mats and glacier meltwater in Antarctica - MAT-05 | ecosystem: Environmental > Aquatic > Freshwater > Ice > Liftoff microbial mat | place... | reverse complement strand
TGGGTTCCACATTGACAATCGCTCGCTAGCGCGTCTGGCTAACGGGATTGCACTTTTGGGCGGCCTTGAGCATCTCGGCGGCTTCTTTTCGGGTGGTCTCGGAACGCGATTCGCCGCGTAACATCATCGCCAATTCTTCGACGCGGTCGTCGAGCGTTTCCAATGGTGCAATGGTTGTCGAGGTGCGTTTGCCGGAAATCTGTTTGCGGATCGTCCATTGGTGTGCGGCATAACTCGCGACTTGCGGCAGGTGCGTCACGCACAATACTTGGTGCGAAACTCCGAGGCCCGCAAGTTTTTGGCCGAGCACGTCGCCGAGACGCCCGCCGACATTCGCATCGATTTCATCGAACACGACGAGCGTGCGAACGGGGTCGTGTGCGGCTAGCACGGTCTTCAACGCGAGCATCGTCCGCGACAGTTCCCCGCCCGATGCGACTTTGCGCAACGGCCTCGCGGGCTCGCCGGGGTTCGCCGTCAGTAAAATCTCCATTTGATCGATGCCGTACGCGGGGATGTCTCCGGTCATCGGATCGTCGCCGAGCGGAATCGTTTCGAGCGTCACGTCGAGTTTCGCCGTGGCCATCTGCAAATCGAACAGATGTTTCTGCGCTTCCGTGGCGAGTTTCTTCGCCACTTTCGCACGCTGCACGCTCAGCTTTTCGGCGAGCGATTTCCAGTCTTGAAATGCGGGCCGCAACTGCGATTCGATCCCCGCGAGGTCGTCTTCCTGTCGCTGGAGCGTCGTCGCTTTGCTTTCGAGTGACTCCTGATACGCGATCAGTTCTTCGACCGATTGACCGTATTTCGACGTGAGTTTGCCGAGGAACTGAATCCGTTGTTCGATCTCGTCGAGCCGTTCGGGGTCGGCTTCGAATGTCTCCGAAAGATCGCGGCACGTTTCCGCAAGGTCTTGCACTTCGGGCCGCAACGCATCGAGCCGTTTCGCGACATCGGCGAGCGTGTCGCTGATCGCAGACCAATGATGAGCCTCTTTAATGAGCCGGCCCAGCGTCTCGACGACCGACCCTTCGTCATCGTAAAGTCGGCTAGCCACGCTCGCGGTGAATTTGGTCAGCGACTGCGCGTGAATCCGCGTCTCACGCTCTTTTTGCAGCGATTGCCATTCGTTCGGTTGTAAGTTCGCCGCATCGAGTTCGTCGCGCTCGAATCGCAACAGCGCGAGTTCGCGTTGCCGACTCTGGCGCGCATCGGATAGCGATTTGTGCGTCTTGCGGAGTTCGCGAACCTTGTCGGCGGCGGCAATGTACTTCGCACGCGGTTCGGCGAGTTTCCCGAACGCATCGAGGACTTCGAGTTGATACGCGGGCTGAAGCAGCGAGTAACTTTCGCGCTGCCCGTGAACGTCGACGAGAATTTCGCCGAGTCGCTTCAGGGTCGTCACCGCCACCGGTTGCTCGTTCACGAGTGCGGTACTGCGGCCGGTCCGCGACAGTCGCCGCGTCACGATCAGTTCTTCTTCGGAAAGCGTGTCGTTGAGGATCGCTTCGACGGCCTGTTTTTGTTCGAGGCGAATGAAATCGAATCGCCCCGTGACGCGCAGTTCCTCGGCACCCGTGCGAATGAGATCGACCGAGCCACGCTCGCCCAGAAGCAGTCCGAGCGCGCCGAGAAGTAGCGATTTCCCCGCCCCGGTTTCGCCCGTCCACGCGCAGAAGCCCGAGCGCAGTTCGACCCGAACATCTTCGATCACGGCGAGGTTTTGAACGGCAAGTTCACGCAACATACGGCTATGGTACACAAGTACACTGACGATGTGAAGTGAAGTCCCGATTCACTTGTCGCGGCGCGTCGACCACTCGGCGATGGTTTCGAGAATGGAGCGGCACTCGGAGGGCGGGAGCACTTCGAGGTCTTGCTTGGCTTTGCGAATGTAATCATCGGCACGGCGGCGGGCGAACGCGAGCGATCCGGTGCGTTCCATGGCGGCGAGTGCGGCCACGCCCGCATCGGGGCCGCCGACTTTCAGTGCGGTTCGCAGATCGTCGGCGGCGCTCGCGGGCAGTTTCCCGAGGCAGTGGATCAGCGGTAACGTCAACTTTTGCTGTTCGATATCGGTGCCGAGTGTCTTGCCGGTCTTGCCTTCGTCGCCCGTCAGGTCGAGCAAATCATCGGCCACCTGGAACGCCATGCCGAGATTGCGGCCGAAGCTCGCCATCCGACTCGCCACCTCCTCGGATGCCCCCGCATACAACGCGCCCAACCGACCGCAACACTCGGTAAGTGCCGCGGTTTTGCCGTCGATGATCGAATCGTAAATCTCTTCGGTCAGGTGCAAGTTCCCACGCTCGCAGACCTGGCGAAGTTCCCCCGCACAAACGCGGTTCGTGGCGTCGCCGATGATCTCGCAGGCCCGCCGATCGACGCGGCTCGTCAGGTGGAACGCATGGGTAAACAGCATGTCACCGAGCAGGATGCTGATCTTGTTGCCCCACTCGGCATTGACCGTGCGAACGTGGCGTCGCGTCTCGGCTTCGTCGAGAACATCGTCGTGAACGAGCGTGGCAGTGTGGATCATCTCGACGGCGGCGGCGAGAATGTGGTGCGCCGGTTTAACGCCGCCACACGCTTTCGCCGTGAGCAACAACAACGCAGGCCGAAGGCGTTTGCCGCGATAGTGCTTCAGGTGTTCGATCAACGAAGCGAACGGCGTGCGATATTCGGCCAACGTGCGGGAAAAGACGCGGTCCGATTCTTCGATGTCGTGGAGGACCGGTGCAAACGCGAGGCTAGATGGGCGGAACGCCGGGGTGGGGGCGGTGTGGATGGGCGTTAATGTTGCGTTCATCGGCGGCACCGTTTTGTGATGCGTCCCGGTGGAAGTCGCCGGACTTTCCGCCCGTTTTCACTTCCAACTGGATGCGATCGATGGTCATCCCCCGATCTATCGCTTTGCACATGTCGTAGACCGTCAGGGCTGCCACAGTAACCGCAGTGAGTGCCTCCATTTCAACACCCGTGCGCCCGAAAACCTTCGTTGTTGCTGCAATTCGTACGGTTTGCGCATCCAGAAAGGCGAATTCGATGGCCACGGAGGTCAGCGGCAACGGGTGGCAGAGCGGTATCAGATCGCTGGTTTTCTTGGCCGCCATGATTCCGGCCAGGCGTGCAACCTCCAGGACATTGCCCTTTTTGGATGCATCTCCCGCCCGAATCCGCGCCATCGTGGCCACCGCCGTTCGCACGAGCGCCGTCGCCGTCGCCGTGCGATGCGTCTCGGATTTATCGCCGACATCGACCATACGCGTCGCGCCGTCGGCATCGAAATGAGTGAGCGTATCCATGATGGGGGCTGTGGTATGAGTAGCAGAATTCAATGGTTTGGGTATATTAGACGCGAAGCGAGGAATGAACGATGTCAGATATCGACGACGAGAGTCAGGATGCGGACGTGCCGGCCATGGCAATTCAAGGGTTGGTAGCCGCTCAGCAACGTGCGGTAGCGGCCGGCCATCCGATCGTGCTCGTCCGCAATGGGCAATTGGTGCGAATCGTCGATGGACAAACCACCGTGTTGAAATCCGTCTTGCCGCGTGAGAAAGTGGCCGTGCGAATAAAGATCGTCAAATGATGCGCGATATCATTCCCCGGTTGAGAATGTTCGCCGGTCCCAATGGCGGGAAAGACGACCGTCAAGAACGCTCTTCGAAAGCCCGCTTCGTGGTTTGGCGTCTACATTAACCCCGACGATCTGACAATAGTCGTCGAATTGTCGGGAGAGATACCGCATTGGTTTTCGCCGATCTGGAAACAATTCGACACGGAATCGACGGAAAGTTCGTCTCCGCCGAAATCGTGATACGCAGGACGTTTACTTCGGCGGCGTCAGCCCGGTGACGGCGAGTGCGAACGATTGTTTCTCGCCGACTTTCAACTGGAAGGCTTTCACTTCGATTTTCCACACACCGGCGGCGCTCGGTGCATCCACGACTTCGACGTTATCGACGCGATTCGGGCGATCCTTTCGCGCCGGATTGGGCAAGTTCGTTATGGCGTTCCAGAGATTCGCGAGGTCCAAACTATATGGCTGGAAGACGGTCCCCGTCGGTGAAATAATGCGTACATCGAGATCGTTCTGAAGCACCGGCGTGGCATCGTCGACGCCACCGGGGTTCGGCGTCGCCGCGGGATCGGTCCAAACGACCGTGACGCGAATCGGTTCTCCCGTGGCCATCATCGTGTAGGTTTTTGTCTCGTTCGCGCCGACGCGATTCTTGCTCGGGTCGTCGATGAGTTTCCCTTGCGTGCCCTTGATGAGGTGGCCCGCGGCAAGGGCATCGACTGAACCCCAGCCGTACTGCGGGTCGGGGCCAACGACGCCGCCATCGCGTGCCGTGTGGATGAGTGTCGCCTTGATTTCTGCCGATGTTGTAGGCCGCGCGTTGGTGTCTTGGTAAAGTTCGCACAACAGCGCCGCGATGCCCGCCGCCGTCGGTGTGGCCATCGATGTCCCACTCATCTCGACGTAGGCGGTGTTCGATGCGTTGGACGTCGAAACGAGTTGAAAACCATTCGCCACGAGGTCGGGCTTGATGCGGCCATCGTCGGCGGGGCCGACGCCGGAGAACGAGGTAATCCGGATCGCGTTCGGCCCGGCCCCTTGGGGAATGTCGTTGACTGCGCCGATGCAAATCGCGTTCTTGGCGAGTCCCGTACCGGAGATGCTATCGAGACCGGTCGCGCCACCGATTCGCGGGCGAACTTTCGCGGAAAATGAGTTCGTTTCGACGACGAAATGCGTCGTCGGCTGGCTGAGCGGGCCGTTGCCGCGATCGTTCCCCGCGGCGAAGAACGCGGTCACATTCGGCTTGCGAAACAGCACTTTATCGAACTGACTGCAATCGTCGGTGTACTTGCCGTAATGCGAATCTTCGTTGTCGTGCAGGCCGCCCCACCAGTTCCAAATCCCCGCCTTCGGAAACCCGCGCACCCAGCCAGAAAGCGGCCCGTACGAGTGGCTCGACACCTGGAAATTGTCCGCATCCTTCTGCAACTTCTGCGAGTCGTTATCCCAATCATAGCTGAAGATTTTCACCATCGTGGCCATCCCGGTCGCGATCCGTTTCACGCCGACAGCCCCCACGGTGCCGGCACAGTGCGTCGAGTGGCGTGCGGTCGGCTTCGCGGTTTTCGCCACGACCCGACTGACGCTGTTTTGCTGAAATTCCTGATGCGTAGCGAGGATGCGCCCTTCGTCGAATATGGCGACGGCCACCGTTGCGCCGCGTTGCGGAAACTCGCGTTCGAACTCGGGGACGTTGTGCGAAATGCGCGCATCGAGGTTGTTCGGGACGACCTCAAATGCCGAGGTTCGCCCATTCGGACGTTCGAAGGGGGCCTGTTTTTGGCCCACCGCAGAAAGTGACAGCATCACCGCCACGAGACACGTAAGGATCAATCGAGACATGGAAACCTCCGAAGCCAGCCGGAACGAGCCGATTCTGAGACGCCACGTACGATTCAATTGAAATGGACTGAGTCAAATAGAAATGATGTATTTTTGTATACTTTCAAAAACCTTCACGTTTAGCCGCGCCGCGTAGGCTCGATATATCGGGCGACAACGCGAATTTTACGAGAGTTCACGCCCCGCGCTTCGCTCCGAAGACTACGCGGCGCGGCTAAACGAATCGGGTAACTATGCGGGGATCGATTTGCCTTTGGCGGCGAGCAGCCGGCCGAGATGGTCGGCGGACATCAGCGGGTCGTCGGTGAGGACGCCGCCGATTTCGGTGAGGACGAAGCGTTCCAGATCGTCGCCGGTCCAGCCGTCGTCGATGAGTTTCTGGCCGATCGCTTCGAGGGCTTTGTCGCGCAGTTTGTCGGTCTGTCGCGAGATCGTCCCTTCGTGGACGCCGAGGAGGTGCGAGACATCGCGTTGGCTCATTTTGTAGCGCCAACGCAACCCGAGGATCAGCCGTTCGCTGTCCGACACCTGCGATAACCAGTCGCGGGCCGCCACGTTGAAGGCATCGTGCCAGCGGGCTTCTTCCTTCGGCGCGCTCGGGATCGGCATCGCGATGTCGTCGTCGGGCAACGTCTGGATGCCGGTGTACTGCCGTAATTTCGATAAATGCCAATTCTGGAACACGCGGATCAGCCACGGCGCGAGCGGGCGCTGGCCGTCGAATCGCGCCATCACCGGCAGCGTGCCTTCCGAATCCGCAACGATGAGATGGCTCCAGAATTCATCGACGGCGGTTTCCTGTTTCTCTTCGTTTCGCGGGTAAAGCCGCACCGCTCGTGCGCGCAACGCATCGACGAGCAGGCAATCGCTGCGGCCGGTTCGTGCCGCGAATAGCTGTTCCCAAGCCGATTCTTGTCCACCCAGGCAGCCGATGCAGACGGCCCAATCCGTTGCGTACAGCCCGTCGAGATACGTCGCCCACGTCGCGGGGATGGCACCGGGAGTCTTGTCGACTTTCGCTGCAAAAATGCGAAATGTCCGCAACAGGTGCGCATCGAATGCCTCGCGCGTCAGCGTTACGGACGGCAATTGTACGCGCACGAAGTGGTAAGTCAGCGCGATGCGGGCGCGATCCCGTTCAGTCGGCGGTAAGGCTTCGGTCGTCACGCCTGCGATCTCCGTATCGGTCGCCCGTTTATCATTCGCGTTCATTTTATGCGCCAACCAACCGCGTTGCGCCGAATCCGAAAGATTACGCGGGAGTGGCGACAGTTTCGCGTCACTGAGTGCTATCAACACGAGCCCATGGACGAACGTCCGTGGGAACTTCACCCAACTTGCGAACACGGAATGAAACGGACGCCGATATGAAAGACGTGAAAGCGAAAAAAGAGTTATCGCCAGAACAACGCGAAAAGATGCTCGGGACGTTTTCGTTGCCGGTGGCCGGGAATAAATCTCTGGCATTGTGCGTCGTATTACCAGACGGGACAGAGCCGTCCACTTTCGATTCGCCAAGCATCCTCTTTCACTGGGGCCGGTACTATGTATGGCTTTTTAGCCGATGCAGTTGTGGCTGCACACGTCGGTTACGTCGCGTTCGTTGTGCTCGGGCAACTCGCGATCATCATCGGGGCCTCGGCACGCCGCCAGTGGGCGCGGAACCCGTGGTTCCGCTTCACGCACCTGACGATGATCGCCATCGTGGCTTACGAAGCGATTCGCGGGCTACGCTGCCCGTTGACGGTCTGGGAGGAACAACTTCGCCAACTCGGAGGGCAGTCGTTCGATAGCGCCGAGACGTTTCTCGGGCGGCTTCTGCACAATTTGCTCTTCATCGAAGGCCAACCGGAGATCTTTTTCACGACGTTGTATCTGGCGATGCTCTTCGTCGTGTTACAAGGCTTAGTGATGTACCCGCCACGATGGTTCCGCATCCGCAAAGGCACCGCCTAAAATCGGCGTGGATTCGATATCAGCGTGGGCGGCGCAGGTACTTTCGTAGGATGTCGCTGGCGGCGCTCGACGATTCTTCTTGCGTTAACACGCCCTTTTTGGCGGCCTTGGGGTCGGCGACAACGACCGGTTTCGGACTGCCGTCGGGGTTGACCGCTTTCATTTCGAACACGGTACTGCCCTCGGGAATGCTCGTCGATGGGGCATCGTCGTCCAATCCGAGCAGCATGGCAGCGATGTTGTCGTCGCTTTCGGGACCGCCATCCGACGAGGATTTCGTCGGCGTCGGGATCGGCTGTGGCTTCGCGGCCGGTTTCTGCACGACCTGGGAACCGGGCTTCACGCCGGCGGCGGCTTGCAATCCTTTGATTGTGCCACTATCCAAGGCTTTCAGCGAGTCGGGAATGGGCGTCGAATCCGAAGGGCGAGGAATGACGATTTGAATGCTGAAATCGAGCGGCCCGAGGCGAATTCTGTCCCCGGCTTTCACTTCGCGCTCGGCATTCGGCGTCAGTTGTTGGTCGTTGATGAACGTGCCGTTCGTACTGCCGTAGTCCTTCACGAAGACTTTGTTCTCACGTTGCAGAATCGAACAATGTTGTTTACTGATTGCCTGACTGGCAGGGCGCAGCTGGCAGGTTGGGTCGCGTCCAATAATAAATTGGGGCCCAGCCACAGGAATCACCTTCCCCTGGTGAACGCCAGCGGCCACAACTAAACTAATATTCATCGCTGTTCCTTCCATACGATGCCTGACGCGACACAACGTACCACGGAACCGACAGTCATTCATGACACGAAAGCAGAATTTGAAACCGTGTCGACACAATCGCTCGTAAGAGAAACATCACGCCGAAGAGTTGGTCTACGACCTACCAATACACTGATTCGGGCGAACCCTTTCACTTACTTTAGACATACTATTTTACGGGAACCACATTGTGCAAGAAAAATCTACCATTTACGGGAACTTTTCCGGTTACGGCGAATTTGCCATCCTGCGAAGCGTAGCACAGGCTTTGGCTGTTGCGGGTATTTGCCTCGCGCTAATCGGGTGCGATTCCGGAGTACCGCCGACACCCACTCCCGGTACGGGGAAACAACCGTTCGCGGGGGCTACGCTGACGCTCGCATGCCCAGATTTGGTTTTGGCTAAAGAGCTTTTACGGCAATCGTCGGGTTGGTCCGCCCGCACGGGTGGTATCGTAAAATTGACTAACGATGCCGTGGGGGACATTCAAATCGTACGCCCCGGAGCGGTTGGCGCGATGACCGTTCGGGATGAATTTCTATCGGTTTCGCCCGCGATCCAGGCGGCCGATCATCCGGGGCAATGGACGCGAACGATGTCGGTTTACCGCGAACGATTGTGCGGTTGGGGCGGCGATGTCCGCGCCGTACCGGTGGCAGGGGAAGGTTACGCGGTCGTGTATCGTGCGGACCGGTTCGACGATGCCGCAACAAAAGCCGCCTATCTGACGAAGTACGCCCGCCCCCTCGTTCCGCCGGCGACGTGGGAAGAATTTGCCGATATCGCCGAGTTCTTCGCCGACCGCTTCGGCACCAGCCTGCCGATGCCGAACCCCGAACCCGCACTCGCACTCCGCGAGTTTCACATGATTGCGGCCTGCTACGATCGCCCCGCATTCGCGATCAGCGGCATGTCGAAAAAAGGCGATCCGACTCAACCCACCGACTCGCAGATTCTTTCGTTCCATTACGATGTCGAAACGGGTAAGCCACGTCTGACGGCTCCGTCATTCCTGGCGGCGGCACGCTGGATGAAGCGAATGCAACGTTGCCGCACGCCTGCTACCGAACCCGGCGACGCCCTGATGAAAGGCTCTGCCACGCTCGCGCTGATGTCTCTGGGGGAACTCGGTCGCTTGCCCCGAACGGGTGGAGCGGCACCGGAGAATTTGTCGCTGACCTCATTGCCCGGCACGCGGCTGTTTTACGATAAAGTGGGTGCGGAAAAACCGCCCGCCGACCTCGTGCGCGGCGTCAATTTCGTGCCGTACTTCGGCGGTGGCGGCTGGGTGGGCGGCGTCCGAAAGGGTTGTACGAATCCGGAAGCCGCGTTCGATTTCCTGGCCGAACTCGCCGGGCCGACCCGCAGTGCGGACCTGCTCAGCGACCCCGAATTCGGCTTCGGCCCGTTCCGCAACGAGCATATCGAACAGAGCCGCGAGGCGATCTGGAGCCGCTACGGCTTCGATGCGGAACGCTCGAAATCGTTGAACGACGCGATCCGCCAATACGCGGCGCTTTCGATGGCAAACCCCGTTTACGCGCCGCGCGGCCCCGATCAAGCCGAGGAACTCGCCGACCTGGCCAAGGAAATCGCACGGTCATCGGCGGGGCAAATCACCCCCGAAGCCGCGCTGGCCGCCGCGCAAGACGCATGGTTAAAGCGCGACGCCACGCACCCCGCCGACACCGTGAAAGAATGGCAGCGCAAAGCCGCCGGCCTGTAAGGATGCTCACGAATCAATTCGAGAAAATATTCGTCGTGCTTCGCTGGACACTTCTTCCACGGAGTAGTTGCGATAATATTTTGCGACGTGTGGCAAGCGGGAAGCGAGCGTTTACCAGCGGAAATACGCACAATATTGCCGCAGTCTGCCCAAGTTACCCGAATCGGACGATCAGACCGTGCAACCGCTTTCCGTGCCGTGAAATTCCGCAAACGCGGGTAAAGTGACGCGATTCGCGTTGACAGACCGCTACGACTTTTTTTACACTAAGTGTAGAGCAATGCGGAAGTTCGGGAACGAACGCTGCGAAATGGCTCGTCCCGCCCGACCGCCGAACCCGGCAAGTTGACGCATTCTCTGCGACATTCCCTCTCCGGGACGGACCCCGGCGATTGACCCTACAGCACGGATGTTAACATCCCCTTTCGGCCGTTTCTTCGGAACTGGCCGACGGTGAGAAGTCTGGCGATCGCCTGCCGCAAACGACTTCCCCGCTGGGTAACGCTGAATAACGAGTAACTTGTGAAACCACGCTCTGCCCCATCGGTTGCCAAAACGACCAAGAAACCGGTCCCTGCTGCGAAGCCGGCGGCGAAGAAGCCGGAGGCCAAGCCGGTTCCGATGCGGTCGACTGCGAAGCCCGTACCGACGCGGCCCGTCGCGAAAACCACCGCACGGCCAGCCACGCCACCACCGGCACCGATCAAAGGCGGCAAACCGGTAGCAAAGCCGATTGTCCCACCTGCCAAGCCCGTCGTCAATGGGGCAGCGAAAAATGGCGCGAAGCCCGTCGTTCCCCCCGCGAAAACCCCAAAGCCACCCGCCGCGCCGAAGCCGCCGGTTCTCACCAAGATCGACATTACGATCCCGCCCGATAAGGATCTCTCCAGCAAGAGCGTTAAAGGGGCGGTCATCAAGGACCGCATCTTCCTGATGGTGCGCGACCCGTTTTGGCTGCACGCGCACTGGGAATTGTCGTACCAGTCGGTTCAGCGTGCCGAAGCCGCGCTCGGGCAAGATTGGCACGGCGCGAAGCCGATCATCCGCTTGTTCGATGTCACTTCGCAAGACACTACGAGTACGTCCGAAGCGCCGATTCGCGACCTCGTCGTTTACGGCGGTTGCACCGATTGGTACATCGACGTGCCCCAACCGCCACGCAGCTACCGTGCGGACATCGGCTACATTTCGCGTCGCGGCCAGTTCTACGTGCTCGCCCGCTCGAATGTCGTGATGCCACCAAAAGCGGGTGCGAGCGAGTCGCTCGAAGAGAACTGGGCAACGGACATCGACGAAAAAGCCGCCGAGCGACTGGTGGCCATGTCGACCGGGTTCGAGTCCAGCAGTGGCCAGCCCGAACTGCGCGAACTCCTCGAAGAGAAGCTGAAATGGAGCTCGAAAGAAACCGCGTTCGGCTCCGGTGCGGTGCTTCCGGACAAGCTGAAAAAGTTCGCGTTCTCGATCGATGCCGAACTCATCGTGTACGGTAAAACCGACCCTAGCGCCCACGTCACGCTGCAAAACGAACCCGTGAAACTCCGCCCCGACGGCACCTTCACGATGCGTTACAGCCTCACCGACGGTCGCCAGATCATCCCCGCCGTCGCCCAAGCCTCCGACGGCATGGAAGAACGCACGATCGTCTTGGCCATCGAGCGCAACACGAAGCACCTCGACCCGATGGTCCACGACCTCTACGGCGAAAATTGATTGAAGCCGCTCCAGGGATTTCTTTGGGGCCTGAGCGGAAACCGGCCCCATTTCTCGCTCCCGCACCCTTGCTCGGCGCGCACCGAGAGACGTAGCCAAAACGCATGCCGCGGTGGGTGGCCGGTCCATACCGGTGCCACCCCGGCAGCCGAAAGCGTGTAGTGTTATGCGAACTTTTCAAGGAGGATCGAAGCGTTCACGTTCGTCTGCGTCCCACCGGCCAGGGTCTGTAGCGTGACGGCCGCAGCCGACGAGTGGTTACGCAGGGTGATCACATCGCCCGCCCCCAGAGCGAGGATGAGCTGGCCGTGGTTCTGCTGGGTACCCGCCCCCGACCCGTATACCGACCCGAACGGGACCGGGGCACCGTTCACGTGCACCGAGAATTGGTTCGGTTCCACCCCCGACACGGTGTAGAAGATGGCGTACGTTCCAGCGGTGACGACCGCGATTCCGGCATTGCCTGGCGCGTGCGTGATGCCTGGGGTCAGGAAGCCGTTCATGTCGAACGTCACGTCCGCTTCGACCGCGACCACCTGCGCTCCTTGATTAAAAACGTACCCGAACTCGGAAAGCCCCCCTGCCGGGCCGGTGGCCCCAGTGGCCCCAGTGGCCCCAGTGGCCCCAGTGGCCCCAGTGGCCCCAGCCGGACCAGTTGCACCGGCCGAACCCGTTGCCCCGGTCGGACCCGCTGGGCCGGTCGGACCCGCTGGGCCGTTGGCCCCGGTCGGACCTGCTGGGCCGTTGGCCCCGGTCGGACCCGCTGGGCCGTTGGCCCCGGTCGGACCTGT
>Ga0105048_10014309_pt1 | contig 12363 bp, 11 predicted proteins | sample MAT05_FD_78382 | JGI IMG/M metagenome (GOLD analysis project Ga0105048, IMG submission 78382) | Freshwater microbial communities from Lake Fryxell liftoff mats and glacier meltwater in Antarctica - MAT-05 | ecosystem: Environmental > Aquatic > Freshwater > Ice > Liftoff microbial mat | place... | reverse complement strand
GCCTCGGCCGCGCGCAGGGCCAGGGCGGACTTGCCGCTGGCTGTGGGGCCGGCGATCAGCAGAACGGAGGGCGGGGCGGTCATCGGCGGCGACATTGCCTCAGGAGACGCCCAGCCCCAAGCCCGCCGCTTGCCCGCAGCGCCGCGGCGGTCTAACCCCCCGCCATGCTGCTAGCCATCACCCTGGTCGCCGCCGACCCTGCCTTCTTGCCCGCCGCTCAGGAACGCCTGCAGTGGGCGCTGGACCAGCACGGGCAGACCGTGTCGGACGCTAGGCTCCTGGGGCCGGGCGCCTTGGATATGGAGCTGGAGGCCGACACCGCCGCTCCGATCCGGGCGCTGGCCGAGGCGGCGATGGCCGATCTGGCCGCCGACGTTTGCGTCCAGCCCGCCCAGGGTCGCCGCAAACGGCTGCTGATTGCCGACATGGATTCCACCATCATCGGCTGCGAATGCATCGACGAGCTGGCCGACCTGGCGGGCATCAAGGACAGGGTCGCAGTCATCACCGAACGGGCCATGCGCGGCGAGATCGATTTCGAGGGCGCCCTGCTGGAGCGGGTGGCGATGCTGAGGGGCCTGCCCCTGCCAGAGTTGCAGCGATGCTATGACGAGCGGGTGCGGCTGAACCCCGGCGCCCGGACCCTGGTGCGGACCATGGCGGCCCACGGCGCCGGCTGTTTTCTGGTGTCCGGCGGCTTCACCTTCTTCACCGAGCGTGTGGCCGAGGCGGCGGGCTTCTCGGCGCATCGCGCCAATGTCCTGCTGGACGACGGCCGGGCCCTGATCGGCGACGTTCAGCGGCCCGTTCTTGGCCGCGAAGCCAAGCTGGCTGCGCTTAAAGAGGAAGCCGCCGCGGCGGGGCTCGACCTCGGCGCAACCTTGGCCGTCGGCGACGGCGCCAACGACCTGATGATGATCCAGGCGGCGGGGCTGGGCGCCGCCTACCGCGCCAAGCCGGTGGTCGCCGCCCAGGCCGGAGTCCGCGTGGACCATGCCGACCTTACGGCCCTGCTCTATTTCCAGGGCTACCGGGCCGAAGACTTCGCGGTCGACTAGCCGTCAAGCAAGGTCTCGCCCGCGTCGCGCTTGTCGCGGCTGCGCAGCGCGACCTCCGGGATCAGCAGAACGACAAAGAATCCCGCGGCCGCCACGACCGAGGCGGCCAGAAACACCGCGCCGATGGCTTCGTGATAGGCGGCGATGACCAAGGCTTTGCGGGCCGCGGGCAGCAGGGCGATGTTGTCCATCCCGCTGTTCAGCAGGCCGCCCGCGTCCACCCCGACGGCGCGGCGCATCAGTGCGTGGGTGAGCTGCGCCGTCATCAGGCCCCCGAACAGGGCGACGCCGAGCGAGCCGCCCAGAGAGCGGGTGAAGCTGAGGGTGGCGGTGGCGGCGCCGAGCCGGTCGCGGGGAACGGCGTTCTGCACCGCCACGGTGAGATTGGGCATGGTCAGGCCCATTCCCGCGCCCATGACGCCGAGGCAGATCTCGATCGGCCAGACGCCGAAATCGTGCGAGGCGACGATCGACATGGCGATCATCGAGATGGCGACGGCGGCCGTGCCCGCCACCAGGAAGGACTTGTAGCGGCCCGTGACCGAGACGATGTTCCCGCCCAGAACCGAGGCGATGATCATGCCGCCCAGCTGCGGGGTCAGCATCAGTCCCGCCTGATAGGGTTCGACTCCCATTACAAGCTGGAAGTAGAGCGACATGAAAACCATGACGCCGAACATGGCCATGGCCATGAGGCCGGTCACCGCCGCACCGATGGAGAAGATGCGGCCCTTGAACATGTCGATGGCGATGATCGGCTCAGGCGCGCGGCGTTCCTGGAAGTACAGGGCCGTCAGCAGTACGGCGGCCATGGCGGCCAGGCCAAGGATCTGCGGCGACCGCCATGGATACTCCACGCCGCCCCAGCTGAGGACCAGCATCACCACGCTAGTGGCGGCCATGAGCAGGACAATGCCGGCATAGTCGAGCTGGTGGCGGACCGGACGATGCCCCTTCTTGAGGGCGATCGAGATCAGGAACAGGGCCAGGGCGCCCACCGGCAAGTTGACGTAGAATATCCAGCGCCAGGACAGGGCCGAGGTCAGAAATCCGCCGACCAAGGGGCCGGCGACGCTGCAGATCGCCCAGACTCCGGTGAACAGGCCTGTATAGCGGGGCCGCTCGCGGGGCGAGAGAATGTCGCCGATGGTGGTTTGCGCCAGGGTCATCAGGCCGCCAGCGCCGAGGCCCTGCACGGCGCGGTAGGCGATCAATTGGCCCATGCTCTGGGCCAGGCCGCACAACACCGACCCGATCAGGAACAGGCCAATGGCGACATAGAACAGCGGCTTGCGCCCATACATGTCCGACAGTTTGCCGTAGAGGGGCGTCGTCATGGTCGAGGTGAGCAGGAAGGCCGTGACCACCCACGAGAGATGCGCCAGACCGCCCAGGTCGCTGACGATGCGGGGCAGGGCGGTGGAGACGATATTCTGATCCAGGGCCGCCAGCGCCATGGCCATCATCAGTCCCGCGAACACCATCTGGATCTCCCGCCGCGACAGCGGGATGGGAGCTTCATCTGCGGGGGGGTCGGAGGGCATGCGCCTTGCCTATGCCAAAACGCCGGTCAGGCAAACGTCCGCGGCTCTAGACCGTATCAGTGTGGGGCTCGGCTGTTGCGTTCGTCCGGGCCAGAGCCATTGCCACTTCCCGAGCCAGTTCGGGAAGATCGTAGGGCTTGGCCAGAACGCGGAATCCGCTGGCGTTGGCCTCCTCGGTTGAGATGCTGTAGCCGGAAACCAGAAGAACGGGCGCCTTCACGCCGCGGGCCGCCAGCTCGCGGGCGAGGCCCAAGCCGTCCATCTGGCCGGGCATGACGATGTCCGAAACCACGGCGTCGAACGGCTCCTGCTCGAAACGCCGCAGCGCATCGGCGGCGTCGCGGGCCTCGACGATGAGCACCCCCAGGTCGCGAAGATAGCTGGCGGCGACCTGGCGAACGTCGTCGTTGTCATCGACCAAGAGGATTCGGCGATCACGAAGTTCCTCCGGTACGGCCTGGCCCGCCGGCTTCGGCTCCGGCTCCGGCGCGGCGCGAAGCGGCAAGATCAGGCGCGCCTGCGCGCCGCCGGACTTGCGGTTCTCGATCGTCGCCGATCCGCCCGCCTGGCGGGTGAAACTATACACTTGGGTCAGTCCAAGCCCCGTGCCGCCAGCCGCCAACTTGGTGGTGAAGAAGGGGTCGAACGCCCTGGGAAGATCTTCGGGGTTCAGCCCCGGTCCGGTATCGCAGATCGTCACCTCGGCGTGCGGACCTCGGCAGTGGGTCGCGATGGTCAGGGTCCCTGCGCCGCCCATGGCGTCTCGGGCGTTCACGGCCAAATTGAGCAAGGCCATCTCGAGTTGAACCCGGTCCGCCTCCACGGCAGGAGATTCGGGATCGAGTTCGATATCGATTTGGACTTGGGAGCCCACCGCCTCCTGTATGGCCCCCAGGAAATTGAGGATGGTGGCGTTCAGATCGATCAGGGCTTTGGACCCTGCACCCCCGCGGGCGAAGACCAGCAGCTCACGGGTCAGTCGCGTCGCCCGGTCGGTGGCCATGTGGATCGCCGCCAATTGGCGCTCGCCGGCCCCGTCTACGAGGCGGCGGCTGAGGATGTCGACATTGCCCTTGATGATCATCAATAGATTGTTGAAATCATGGGCCACGCCGCCGGTCAGGCGGCCCAAGGCCTCCAGCCTCTGCGTCTGCTCCACCGATACCGCCTCACGACGGCGCAGCCTCTGTTCACGCACGAGCAGGACCACGAACATCGACGCGAGCATGAGGCTGAGCGCCAAGCCCAGGGCCGTGAGGCCCAGAGATCGGCGGAGCGGGGCCTCGAAAGCGGCGGCGGGCAGGCCGACATGGACCGACCAGCCCGACGCTGGCGACTTCCAGAACGCCGACTGGATATCGGCTCCCTCCCGGCTGTAGCCCTCATAGAGCCCGCTCGACCCCCTGGCCCGAACCGCCAAGGCGCGTTGGCTTGCCGTCTTGCCTATGAAGGCGGCCTCGTCTCGTGTGCGAGCCACTACCGTCCCCCGGCCGTCCACGACGAAGGCGAGCCAGTCTCGGCGCACGCCGGCCGATTTGAGGACAGTGCTGATCTGGTTGGGCGCCAGGACGACAAGGACGACATAATTGACCTGTCCGTTGCGAACGACCGGCGCGCGCACCGGAATGCCGTAGCGGCCCAGCCCCATCATCAGATTGCCAACCATGGGCTGCCGGGTGTCGATCACCCGGTTCAAGCTGACCAGATCGTGTACTCGCCCCAGCCGCGTGGGGGCGGCCGTGTTGACCAAACGCCGGCCTTGTGCGTCCAGCAACACCACGGTCAGCCACAAGGGATGCTGCGCCTGCAGGCGGGTTGCAACCTCCGCGAAGGCCTTTAGATCGCCGCCCGGGTCCAGGGATGGTTGCTGGGCCAGACTTGCCGCGGCGTCCAGGCCGCTGGCCAGTTCGCGATCGACCGCCTCGGATATGCGGCGCGCGTCTTCTATCAGCTGGGCGTTCAGTTCGGCCCTTTGCCGCTGAAGCGCCACGCCAGCGTTGATGGTGGCGAACATCAGTAGAGGCACCAGAGCGGCGATGGCGAGCAGGGCGGTGGACCGCACGAGGCTGGAACGCTGTGAGCCGATCACGCCGCCTTGTCCCCAACGCCCCATGCGGGCGCACGGTTGAAAGCTAGACGAAATATGAACCGCTCGGAAGGCCGTCTGGCGGCCCCGCCAGGAAGCCCCGTGCGCGGGAGTAGGGCGCCGGGGTCCGGCGCCAGACCTTTGCGAGGTGCTAGTGGGCAGTGTGGCCGCGGCGCCATTGGGCGGCCAGCCTGTCGATCATCGCGAGCAGCTGGGGTTCGCTGACCCGGTCCTGCAGCGCGGCGGTGTCGCGGACCAGTTCAGCGAACGCCTTGAACGCATCGGGGGGCAGATGGCCGGCGCGCAGCAGTTGGGCGATCTCGGCGTCGGTCACGCCCGGCGCGTGCGCCTGCGAAACGAAGATTGAGCCTTCGATCGCCAGGGCCTCGCGAGCGTTCTGAAGCAGTTCGCTCGACACCGGAATATCGATTCCGATCATCTCGCCTCGAGGATAGGCGGCGGGCAGCCCCAGGGGCTTCAGCTTCCACGGGAAACGCATCGCCAGGGGCAGCAGATGGGTGTCGATGATCCCGACCAGCCGGGCGATCCCGTGATCGACCGCCGCCTCCATGCTGGCCAGAAACACCTCGTCGCGGCGGCGCAACCCTGCACGGGTGCGAAACTTGCGGCTCGAGTAGATGCGGCTGATCTCCCAGCATCTCGGATCTTTGACATCGGCGGCGCCGACGTAGACCAACTGAGGGAAGACATCCACGACCATGCATTTATCGTCGGTTGGCCGAGCCCGCATGCTGACCCCGACGCGGCCGTCGTCGTCGAGGGCGAGAAAGTGGAGGGTGCGGTCGTCGTCGCGGTCGTCGTATTCGCCGCCGCCGCGCACGGTCGCCCCAGACCAGCCTCGCTCATCGACGAAATTGACTTTGCGAGGCGGATGCTTTTCCTCGATCGGCGCAGGGTAGAGATGCCGGTTCGAACGGTCGATGAGGTGGATCATCTCGGCCTCCCAGCTCCGCAAGCCAGCTAAAGCTCCCGGTTAGGCCGAACGACCCCTCTGATCAGGGGGGTTGACCCCGATCCAACCGCGCACAACGGCGCGCACCGTGGCCTGGATCCGGGAACGCACGCCCATCTTGCGCTTGGCGTTTTCAATGTGCCCGTGCACCGTGGCCTCAGAGATGCCCAGGATTTCGCTGATATCCCAGTCCGATTTTCCTTCAGACACCCAGCGAAGGCACTCGGTTTCGCGCAGGGTCAAGGGCGTGCGCGTCTCGATGTCATCCGCCAGCTCAAGGAGCTTGACCCCTTCGAAGACATAGACCGCGGCGAGGGCGTGCAGGGTTGGGCGGGCCGCCTGGTCGAACGCCTTTTGAGGGCTGGTCAGCAGCACGCCGTACAACTCGCCGGCGCCGCCGAGCACCGGCACGACGAATCCTTCCAGCGCGCCAGCCTCGGCGGCTTGGGCCAGGATCTGCGTGGCTTCGCAGTTCGGCTCTGTCTGGGTCAGGTCCGACCATGCGAAAGGGCCTGAGCACTTTGAAATCTGGCTGATGCAGGCGTCGGAACTCAGATAGGTTTGCTCCAGGCGATATTGACTCTCGGCCCGGTCGCAGCGCCCGAACAGGATGCGCGGCGAGGGCGCGGAGCCCGGTTTGGCCATGAGGGCGCAGGAAAAACGGTCGAACCCGAACGCCCCCGCCGCCCGTCCGAAACCTTCTTGCAGCGCTTCGAGGCTGGTGTATTCGGAGGCGTTCTGGAGGAACTCCCAAGCCGGGGCGTAGGGCGACCGGATCAGTTCCATGGAGCCTGGTCCGCCGTCGCCGCTGGAGGCGGACGCTTGCTGCAGGCGCCGCCGCCGGAAGACACCCGGCGCAGCGGGTCGAGCAGGGTCCTGCGCAGGGTTGGCGCCCAATTCGAGGCGAGGTCCGTCTTCAGGCCTTCCAAACGATTCCCCCGAACGCCAGCACCCCAAGACCTTGCGCCAGTCTGCGCGCCGGCTCAACTGCCGCGCGCAAGGGGTGACCTGAAACTCAGGGGTTGGGACGAAACAGTGCTTGCCGATGCTGCTTCGCAGGGGTTCGTCCCGCCAGCGCTAGCCGTCCGAGGCGACGGATATCGCCTGCGCCGGCGCGGGGGGGCGGCGGGTCATGCGGACGCCTTTCAGAAGGATCTTGATCGCTTCCCAATGTATGCCCGCGACGACCATCAGGGTTAGAAGCGGATGAGCGACGAACGCTCGCAACAGTACGGCGTCGGACAGTTCGCTGCGTTCTCCGGCGAAGGCGGCGGTGATCAACAGGCCGTCGTCGTCAGACCCGCGGATGACCGTCGACACCCGCGCGCCGGGAGGCTCCGCCTCGAAGGCGTAGTCCATGTCCATTGTCATGAAAGGCGAGACGTAAAAGGCCTTGGCGCATTCGTGCCGTACAACGGAGTCCGCTCCGTGGACCGGAAACAGATAGCTGTGCCGCTGGCCGAAGGTGTTGTTGACCTCGTAGAGGATGGCGACGAGGTCCCCTGACCGTGCGTGGCAAAAGAAGAGGCTTATGGGGTTGAATACGTAGCCGAGCATGCGGGGCATACACAGGAGGCGCACGGGGCCGTCGTCGAAGGCGATTCCCGCCTCGTCCAGCACGCGGCGGACATAGACGCGAAGGTCTCCGGCCCCGTCGCCGTGGTCCCGGTCGTAGAAGCCGAACAGATTGAACCTGCCGCGGGAGAACAGACGCAACCGACGGTCCAGATCGGGCAGTTCGTCCAGATCAAGCAGGACCTGGAAGATTTTGTAGCCAAGCCGGTGGTGACGGGGACGCAGACGCCGATGGGTCACGCGCCCCGCATAGAGCCCTGATCGCCAGGCCGTCATTCAGCCGCTTCCAGAACGGCCGCCGCGCCCGCTGAATCGGCCAGGGGAATGCGGCCGGATTGATTCTGGACCGACCACGGCCGGCGCACCCCGCCGAGCTGTTCGGCCACAGCCAGGCCCGATTGGAGACCGTCTTCGTGGAATCCGGCCCCGAAATAGGCGCCGCAGAACCATGTCCGCCGGCGCCCTTGAAGGGACCACAATTGTGGCTGGGCGCGCATGGCGCCTCCGTCGAACAGAGGATGCTCGAAGGTTTCGCTGCGGATTATCTTGCCCGCGTCGACCGGATTGACGGGGTTGAGCGTCACGAAGATGTCCTGTCCCGCCGGCAGTCCCTGGAGCTTGTTCATCCAGTAGCTCACACAAAGGGCGCGCCGTCCTTGGCCGTCCCGGCCGCCCAGGTAGTTCCACGCCGACCAGGCCCGCCGGCGGCGGGGCATCAGGGCGGCGTCGGTGTGCATCACCGTCAGGTTGCGGGTGTAGCTGAAGGCGCCCAGCAGTTCGGTCTCTTCGGGCGCCGGATCGGCCAGCATGGCGAGGGCCTGGTCGGCATGGGCGCCGATGACGATCTGGTCGTATCGCTCGGTGATCCCCAATACGTCGGTCACCAGCACCGCGTCGGCGGTGCGGCGAACGGACCGGACGGCGCAGTTAAGCCGCGTCCGGTCGGCGCAGGAGGCGGTGAGGGCCTTCACATAGGCGCGGCTGCCTCCTTTTACCGTCCGCCACAGGGGGCGCTTGAGGATGTTGAGCAGTCCGTGGTTCTGGAAGAACCGGATGAACGCCGCGGCGGGATAGTCGCCGATCGCCTCGGGCGAAGCGGACCAGATCGCCGCCGCCTGAGGCAGCAGATGATCGTCGCGAAAGGCGCCGCCGTAACCGCCCGCCTCGAGGAACTGACCCAGGGTCAGTCCCGGATCGGTGGTGGCGACGTCATGGGCGTCGGTGGTCTTGTAGAACCGCACCAAGTCCGCGAGCATCGACCAGAAACGCGGACTGAACAGGTTGCGCCGCTGGGCGAACAGGCTGTTCAGGTCGGTCCCGGCGTACTCCAGGGCGCCGTCGTCCATCGAGACCCCGAAGGACATGTCGCTGGGCTTGGTCGCCACCCCCAGGTGCTCGAACAGGGCCACCAGATTGGGATAGTTCTCGGCGTTGTAGACGATGAAGCCCATGTCCACCGGCAAGGGGCCGCCCGGCCCGGGAGCGTCGACGGTGTAGCTGTGGCCGCCGACCTTTCCCTGCGCCTCATAGACGGTCACGTCATGATCGCCCGACAGCAGCCAGGCCGCGCTCATGCCCGAAATCCCGGCGCCGACGACGGCGATCTTCAGCCGGCCGCCGGATCGCGGCGCTCCTTCGCGTGTTGGGCTCATAGCGCGTTCCGGCCCGCGCCGTCCGCGCGAGGGCGCGGGACCTAGCGAAACGGGGTTATTGGATTCTACGGTCGGTCTATGCGTTCGGATCAGAAGTGAACCGGCCGCGCCGCCGCTCCGTATAGGATGCATGAATGCGACCGGGTTCCCACAGCAGGCAGACAGATCGATCCGCTCATCCGGCGGCTGGAGTCCCGCAGCGTGGGGCGGCGTAGTGCAGATTGACGGCAGAAGCGCGGATCTGTCGGGGCTGATCCTGAACATTGCGCGGGACGGCGACCGCTCCAGCTTCGCCGCGCTTTTCACTGTCCTGGCGCCCAAGGTGAAGGCCTACCTTCTGCGCCTTGGCGCCACCCACGCTCAGGCGGAGGAGTGGGTGCAGGACACCTTTTTGACCGTCTGGCGCAAGGCCGCCTATTTCGACCCGGCGCGGGCCGGCGCCGCCACCTGGATATTCACGATCGCCCGCAACCTGCGGATAGACGGCGTTCGCCGCGACCGCCGAGCATCCATTTCCGAGGACCCGTTCGAGCCGGAGCCGCCGCCGCCTGCCGACGCCCGGCTCAGCGCCAACGAGCGCGACGACAAGGTTCGCGAAGCCATGCAGGACCTGTCACAGGACCAGATTCAGGTCGTGCGCCTGTCTTTCTTCGAGGATAAACCGCACAGCGTGATCGCCGCCGAACTGGGCCTGCCCCTCGGCACCGTGAAATCAAGACTGAGACTGGCCATGACCCGCTTGCGCCATGCGCTGGAGGACGCGCGATGAGCGCCGCGTTCCACCCCTCCGAGACCACCTTGCTGGATTTTGTCGGCGGCGCCTTGAATCCCGGCGCGCGGCTCGTCGTCTCGGCCCACCTTGAGGTGTGTTCCGCGTGCCGATCCGATGTCGGAGCTTTGGAAGCTGCTGCGGGCGATCTGCTGGTCCGGATGCCGTCAGCCCAGCTCGACCCTCACGCTCTGGAGCTGGCCCTGGCCCGGATCGAACGCCCGGAGGCGCCCCGCGCCGCTCCCCCGCCTTTCGCTTCGTCGGCGCTGCTGGAAGGCGTGCAGGTTCCCGCCGCGATCCGTCGGGCGGATATCGGAGCTGCGCGCTGGATGGCGCCGGGCATCCGTGTGGCCAAGCTGCGCAATCACGCGCCCGTCGAGCGGCTCTATCTGCTTCGAGTCGGCCCCGGAATGCGGATGCCGCATCACGGCCACCAAGGTTCAGAACTGACCCTTGTGCTACACGGCTCGTTTTCGGACAGCGGCGGTCGGTACCGGGCCGGGGATCTGGCCGAGGTGTGCGAGGACGACGTCCACACCCCGACGATCGACACGGGCGGCGATTGCGTCTGCCTGGTCGCCGCGGACGGAGCGATGCGGATGCGGGAGTGGCTCCCCCGGATGCTGCAGCCCTTGTTCGGCGTCTAGGCCATGACCGGCGCCCTGATCTCCATCCTGCTGACGCTCCTGGCGCCAGGGGGCTACACCCTGGCGCGCGACATCCCCTACGGAGAAGGCCCGCGCCGGACTCTGGACGTGTACCGCCCCAAGGCGGCGGCGCCAGGCGCGCCGGTGGTGGTTTTCATCTACGGCGGAAGCTGGGATAGCGGGGAGAAAGGCCTCTATCGCTTCGTCGGCGCCGCCCTGGCCAGTCAGGGGTTCGTGACCGTGATCCCCGACTACCGGGTCTATCCCGAAGTCTCCTATCCGAGCTTCGTTCAGGACGCGGCCCAGGCCGTCAAATGGGCCAAGACCCATGCGGGCGAATATGGCGGCGATCCCGCGGCGCTGTCGCTGATGGGCCATTCGGCGGGCGGCCACATCGCCGCCATGCTGGCCTATGATCGCCGCTGGCTGAATGCCGAGGGACTCGACCCCGCTCGCGACCTTTCGGCGTTTGTCGGCATCTCCGGCCCCTACGATTTCCTGCCTCTGCACAGCGAGCGGCTGAAGATCATCTTCGGGCCTGAAGAGGCCCGCGCCGACAGCCAGCCCATCACCCACGTGGACGGACGCGGACCGCCCGGCCTGTTCCTCACCGGCGATGCGGACACCGTGGTCGATCCCGGCAATAGCCGCCGCATGGCCGCCCGCATTGTCGCGGCCGGGGGGCGCAGCGAGGCCAGATTCTACCCCGGTATCAGCCACTCGGGCTCGATCACCACCTTCCTGCCCATTATGCGAAGCAAGGCGCCCATCCTGGCCGACGCCCTGGCCTTCATCCGCGAGCACGCCGCGCCGGACGCCTCCGCCAGGAGAGCGGCGTGATTTCGCCCTTCTATCTCGGCGTCGCTGCCGCCCTTTTCGTCTTCATGGCGATCGGATGGGCAGTTCAGCGCGCCCAGGCCAACGCCGGCTGGGTCGATGTGTTCTGGACCTTCGGCGTCGGCCTGGCCGGCGCGGCGGCGGCGCTCTATCCGGCCGCGGGCTCCCTGCCGCAGCGACGATGGCTGGTGGCCGCGCTTGTTCTAGCCTGGGCCCTGCGCCTTGGCCTGCACGTGGCGGCTCGCGTGAGCCGCACGGACGAGGACCGCCGCTATGTCGATCTTCGCCGGCAATGGGGCGCGGGCTTTCAGCGCACCATGTTCGGGTTCCTCCAGCTTCAGGCGCTCGTCAGCCTGCCGCTGGTGGCGGCCGTGGCCCTGGCGGCGCACAAGCCGTCGCCGCAGCTGGGCCTTGCCGACGCCTTGGGCGTCCTGATCCTGCTGGTCGCCGTGGCCGGCGAGGGGACCGCCGACGCGCAAATGGACCGCTTCAAGGCCGATCCGGACCACGGGCAGATCAACGACCGCGGCCTGTGGGCCTGGTCGCGCCATCCCAACTATTTCTTCGAGTGGCTCGGGTGGTTCGCCTATCCCGTCATCGCGGTGCAGCTGTCAGGATATCCGATCGGTTGGGCGGCGCTGGCGGCCCCGGCCGTGATGTATGTCGTCCTGGTCCACATGACCGGCTTGCCGGCGCTGGAAACCCACATGCTCGCCTCGCGGGGCGACGCCTTCCGCGCCTATCAGCGCCGCACCAGTCCCTTCATCCCCTTGCCCCCGCGCAAGGAAGCCTGAGGCCTGTCCATGAACGCCACCGCCGCTGCCATTTCCGCCTTTGAGGGCGCGTCCATGCCGGACTTCGCGCGCCGGGCCGCCATTGGCGCCCTGGTGGCGCGCACCCGGCGCCGGCTCGCCGAGGCCCCCACCGGGTTCGAGCACGCCTTCGCGGGCGACATGAGCCGTCATCCCATCGCCGAACACACCCGCGAGGCCAACGAGCAGCACTACGAGCTGCCCGAACGGTTCTTCGGCCTCGTGCTGGGGCCGCGACGCAAATACTCGTCGTGCCTGTACGAGGCCGGTGACACCCTGGCCGCCGCTGAGGACGCCGCCCTGGCGCAGACCTGCCTCCATGCCGATCTGAAGGACGGGCAGGACATCCTCGAACTGGGCTGTGGATGGGGATCGCTGTCGCTGTGGATGGCCGAGGCCTACCCTAACTC
>Ga0105048_10014307_pt1 | contig 12365 bp, 7 predicted proteins | sample MAT05_FD_78382 | JGI IMG/M metagenome (GOLD analysis project Ga0105048, IMG submission 78382) | Freshwater microbial communities from Lake Fryxell liftoff mats and glacier meltwater in Antarctica - MAT-05 | ecosystem: Environmental > Aquatic > Freshwater > Ice > Liftoff microbial mat | place... | reverse complement strand
TCGATGACAACAGGCTCGGGTTTCTGCACAAGGTCTAAGCCAAAAGCAGCGTTTTGTTGTCTGGTTAATTCTTGCTGTGCCTGAGCTTGAGCAATTTGATCTGATTGCGCATTGGCTTGCTGTTCTGCCAATACGTTTTTTGCATTGTTTTCTGCTTTGATTTCACCGACCGTTGGTTTACCAGGCAAGGTGTCAATCACTAAGTTGTCATTGGAATCGGCGCTCGGCGCTGGCTTGCCATCGAATTGACGTTGAGCCGCTCCCGCAATACCACCAAGACCGGCACCACCAACAAAACCAAGGCCGGCACTTTCACCAACACCTTCACTCAGGTCCTGATTGGGATTGGCGTATTCACGCTGAGCCAGATTGCCAATGAATTGCCCGCCGCCTTCTTCCAACACTTCTTGGCCACCTTCACCGGCAACACCTTTGAGTGCATTGAAAGCTCGGCCGGATAGGCCGGACCTTGTGCCCGCTTTAACAGCGGCACTAGCGATAACTTCTTCAACCTTTTTGGCGCCGGGAATGAACTGGGAGCCAACAGAAATGGCAGCAGCGGGCAAGAATGCGGCTTGTGCGGCAGACGTTGCTAAATCATCTTTGACGGCGGCAGGCGCTTCACCAGCGGCCACACGAGCCACGTAATCAGGGTTCTGTGCCCACGCTTCATCGCTTTGGGCCATGGTCTGCTGATAGGTGCCTCTTGACACATCAGCGCCTTGCAGTGCTGCCCCTGCTCCAATTTGAGTGGCCACGTTTGCTTTCGCCGCCAACGCAGCCGCATCGGCCACGCTTTCGCCCGCTTTAAGGGCTCTGGATAACTTTGCAGCACCGCCAATCTTGCCGGCCGCTGCACCGGGTACAAGGCTGGGGATATTCTCGGCAATGGTATCTACTAATAAGCCGGGATTGGTGACGGTTTGAGCAATCGCTGTGCCTGCTTTACCAAGAATGCCATCAGCATTATCAATCGCATCACTTCGTGCTTGGATGTCTGCTTGCAGGCCATCGCTTTTCTTTCCGCGCCAAAACTGATGAACACTGTCACCAAATTCTGACACCGCATTTTCAGGATTATCGAACGGAAGACCGCCAAGAGTGCCCAAGCCACTGATAACCGAACCCACACCACCGAACAATGCAGCGCCTGGGTCTTTAATTACCTTTTCGGCGAGTGTTCGCTTAAACGGCTTTGCCTCTGATTTTTCCGGGGGACTTGAAAATTCATTCCATGGGCCATCGGAAGTGGTGCCCTGAGCGCTAAATTCTTCCCACGGTCCGGCTGTCATCACTAAACTTTCTCCCAATTGGCTTTATCTGCTGGATCTCCGCCTTTGAAGCGGTACCCACCTCTTTCGGCTCCAACCTCAGGTGCATTCGTCGGCTTACCGCCGCCAATGAGTTGATCAATACGTGAATTTATTGAGGCTCGCTGAGAACCATCAGGGTCATTCAATGCGTCCAACCCCTTGAGTTGGTCGCTCAACAGAGCACCGATGTCCTTTTTAGACAGCGCCTCAGTTTGTTGCGATTTCAATGGTTTGCCGTCTTGGGTATTGATTGCCGATGCCGAGCTGCCCCGAACGAAATAAGAATTTCCATCTGCGCCTGTGACATTTGAGCCTTGATTTTCATTTTTAAGCCGTTCAAGACGTTCGTTACCAGTCTGCTGAATATCTTGAAGAACCGCTTGTCCACGGGTTTGCTGTTGTTGCAAGCCACTACTTATGTCTCCAGATTGTCCACGAGAAAATGCTTCATTAGCACCGTTCTGATAATCAGATGAGGCCTTGTTGCCAGCATCCAACTGTCCAGCCAGCGCACCCATTACAGCACGACGTGTCGATGGACTTCCTTTGAAACCACCCCCAGCAATTTCAATGCGACGTAAAAGCTCGCCTTCACTGCTATTGGGATTTATTGCACGGTTTGCATCATTGCGGACTTGGCCGGCAACGCCACGCTGATCGGCGGCGGCGTTCTGAGCCAATTGACGGCCATCGAAGGCTGGTGCCGTGGCGGCATTAAGATTGGCGCGGGTAAACGGCTGATCGGCTGCGACAGTTCCAGCGATACCGTTACGCTCATTCAATTTCGCTATGCTTGAATTGTCATATGTCGGCCGACCTTGAGCATCTACACTGGCAGCGACACTACCAGGGGCAACACCGCTAGGGCGGGATACTATAGGTGGTGCCAATGCAGGTGGCGCTGCTGTAGGTGGTGCAATTGCGGGAGCAACATTAGCGGGAGCTGTTTTTTGCGGTGCCGTTGGTGTACTTCCAACTGGTTTGATGATCGGCTCATTGATTGAATTTTGCCCATTAAATCCGCGAACGAGGTTTCTTGCGCCACCCCCCACAGAATTTACAACCGCGCCTACCGTGTTGTTATAGGCGTCATCAGCGAGTGGCTTCAATGATTCATAGCCCTGCCCAATTTTCTTGCCGATGTCGTTCGCCGAAACATCGCGATAGACAGTGGCTGGCGCGCCTACATCGCGGAACTGCACACCATTCCCACGCCGAAGGTCGGCGCCAGGCTGAAAGCGAATACCTCCTGCTTGACGTGATGCTGTCGGCGCCACGACTTGCTGAGCAGGAACGGCAGCGGGTTTGCCTGGACGAGTGAGCTTTAGATTCGGATCACCACCCATCGCGGCACTGGTGTTGTTGAAAATATCCAATGGGTTTTTTTTACGTGGGTCCATTTGATTAAACTCCTGCGTCGGCGATTTCGCCGGAATATGAGAAAGATGTGCTGCACGATTTGCTGCGGCCTTGATTTGAAGAAACACCAGCCGAGAAGTTCACGGCCGATAAACTGGAAGCGGCCAATTGTGATGTGGCTTGTGCTGCCGATTCGAGCGAACGCAGCAACAATCCGGCAATTGTGGTGACTTGCTGTATCTGCAAAGCTGCGTCTCTGTTAGCAGCGTCGGAACGTGCACGAGCACGCTCGGTTTCGGCGTTGAAGATGCGGGTGTCTGCATCGACCGCTGCGCCTTCAACGCGGGCTTCGGCTTCATACATCCGCGCTTCTTGTTCGGACTGCAAAGATTGAGCTTTATTGAAGGTTTCTAGCGCTTGCAGACGTGTGATTAACACTTTTACCTGATTGTCGTGACGACGTAAAAGGGCCTCACTGTTATTGATATTGGCAGTGGTGTTGGCAATAGCAACGTCTTGTTTCTTGGCCCAAATATTCACGCGACTTGAATAGCCGTCAACAATGGTGCCGTACAAGGTGCCCTTAGCTACTTCCGCTTCAATCTGTGACCGAACGGCATTCCACTCAATACCGTAGGCTTCGACACGCGCTTTGTAAGCCTCGACTTCGCTGCGATGTCCTTCAATCAATGCACGTTGTGCATCAATACCGGATTTGAAACCTTCGACTTCACTGCGATAAACATCAGAACGAACGCCTTGCGCTTTGATAGTTTCAGAAAATGCTTGAATGCTTTGCGTGTTGATTTCGCCTTTCGCCTTTGCGGCTTCCACTTCGGCAACGTAAATCTGTACTTGCGTTTTCAGGCCTTCAAGGAAGCTCTGATATGCCTGCACTTTAGAGTTGTAGGCAGAAATGAGAGCATTGAATTTCGTGACTTGGGCATTGAATACGGCAAGTGCAACTTCTTTAATGGCTTTGGCCAAATCGAACTTGCGTTGCTGGATGGATAGGTGCGCTTGCAGCAGTGTAGATTCCAGTTGCAGACCGGAGCTCACGGCAAATCGCAAACTCTCTATCGCAATGTTTTCTTCTTGAATGTAGATGTCACGATTCAAATTGCCACGCACGTTCTGGCTGTTCTGCGTCACCTCTAGCATTTGGCCAGCAAGAATGCCATTAGGGTCATCGAAACCACGGCTTGTGAATTTCTCTATGACTTCCTGGCGCGCTTTGATATTGCTGCGATCATCACGATCAACAGCACGACTCCACAAAGCATTGGCCACGGCTGCCGGAAGTCCATTTCCACCTACCAACATATTTCCAATCTGCGAAGTTACTTGCGTCAAAATAGGCGATGAATAAGCGGTTTCGGTAAAGTTGAGCACTTCATTAGGTGCGGCTGCATCGAACTCTGGAACTAACTCGGCAAATTCAGGAATAGTGATATTTGGAGCATCTGGAATAACGATGACATCAAGTGTCGGCGCGTCTGGAAAAATAAGCGTCGGGGCTGTAGGCAGGTCACCTACATCGATCGTGGGTGATACGCTAGGAGCTTCGACATCGAATGCATCCGGACGACGATAGTTAAAGTCCAAACTTGGCGGGTTCGATAGGCTTGCTGGCTCCGTTGGTGCAGCATCTAGCCCAACGGTAGGGACATTGATATTGGGTGCTTCGGGAACTTGGCTTGTCAAATCAATCGCGGTGATCGGAGAAAGCGTTGGCTTCACTGGGCGATTGAATCCGGTCAGTGTACCGTTTGCATCAAAACTACCATCCCAGTGATGAAAGGCGACCGTGAAGTTATTGATGAGGTCAATTTGATTCAGAGATCTACTGACACCTTCATCAGCATAGTTTTTGAATATGCCCCATGCGCTATCGACTAGAATTAAAGCCGGGTCGTTGTAGAGGTCACTACAGATATTGGTGCTGCTCATTTAAGGAAGTCTCCGGTCTAAAATCAATGGTCGGAAATCAATGGTGTCGATGGAAAATGCAGCGCCGTCGATAGCGTTTACTTCGTGTGCCCAGTACACGGCTTTTAATCCGCGACCTACTTTAACGCGGCCTTCTCGATAGGCACTGCCGGTGGCAGTCATTTCGTACCAGTATTCTTTCTTCTCGCTGAAATCATCTTCATTCGGTGTGCTGACGATGACTTTCACGATTATTCGGCCGTCCGATGTAAAGCCAAGGAAGGCTTCTGGCTGGCGCTTTTCTTTTCCTGTGGCAATTTTGGTCAATGCGGTTCTAAAGAACGCTTCGATTGGGTCACCGTCATGCGTTTTACCGCCGATCAAATAGAGCCCAGCATCACCAGCGGCGTAAATCTTATTGTTGACGTTAATAAAGCTGTTGAAATCGACATGACTGTAATGCGACATGGCTTTGGTCTGAGTGTTCATCACCATGCCGTAATAAGGTTCGCCGTCGAATGAAAAGCTAACCGAAAAATCCAATGAATCAATGAGATTAGCAAGGTAGTACGCTTTCAGAGAAACGCCATCTGCCAGAGCTAGGCTTTCATCAATGACCACAGTGAAGATTGACAAGCCTTGAAGCGAATCGGCAAATACTGCATTGCTGATTATTTCTTCCATCGCGCTCAATTTGACCGAAAGTGCATGATTGAAAGCGACTTGATCCTCGATCACTTCATCAGTGACCATCCGTGAAACATCCCGCATTGCCATAGCATCGGAGAGAATGGCCATCGCACTTAGCGTATTGGTAGCTTGTCCGGTCAGAATCATGGCATCAATAATGACCACAGTCCGTACCGGCGTTCCATCAACTAACGCAGTAAATGTCACACTGTCTTCAAGCAATATCTCGAAAACTGGAATAACCGGTGATTTCAATACAAGCGCTTCATTTATCAAAGCGCCAAGAATTGCCACTGGTGATAAATTAGTTACTAGCTGCATTCTTTCGATCAGGGCATAAACAAACGAAAGAGAGTGGCTGTCGGCCAATATAAGTGACTCGTTCATCAAACAGACGACGGATTGCTTATTAATCATATTGACATTTATCGTTTCGATTATGTCGATGTCTGCAAATTCACTAGGCGCGCCGAACGGTCCCGCGCCAAAAGGGCTTGTGCCGAATGCCATGGTTATACGCCTGAGCCGATATAGACTTCATGGGCTCGCAGGTCCCAACTCCATCGAATATCGGTGGCAGCAATACCAGTAAACTCCATATAAAGCGGTGTTGTTGCTCCGTCCACAGTAAATGCCACGGTTGTCGCACTCATGCTCGCATCTTCGGCGACCATGGCGACAGTTGTGGTGCCAAATATCGCCGGAAATGTTGAAACACCTTTTTTAACTTGCACGTTTAGGTTAAAAAGTTTTGCCGCGCCATCGCTATTACGCCTTGCAATAACGGTTCCTCTAATACTGGTTGTTCCTTGCGATATTTTTATAGGAACTTGAAATGTGGTGGCATCGGTCGTTAATTCGTGTCCGACCAAATCAGTGCTACGTGATGACTGCACGTTACCATCTGTGTAGAAAACACGAGACTGAGACGCATCGGTACGGGGGTAAGGATCATCGTCAACGCCTAGTAATGCATAGATGTAGCCGCCAGCTCCAGTACGTAATACCTGGTCGGTACTAACCCAGCTTGCAGCGGCAACAGCATTTCCTTTGCAAAGCCATAAAACCCCATTGGAGAACCACGTAGAGCCAGGCATAAAGCCCTTGCTTGCGTCATCGTTGACGGAAGGGTTTACATCACCTTCGATATAACCATTCCGGCCACCAATCGCACTCATGGACAGAGCGATAGGGACTATTTCTATAGTCTTGGTGCCGGCTGCCCATGAAACGGCAGCATCGGCGTTGGAGCTGCTAACAACAAATCCGCGAGCAAGCTGATCTGGCGAAGTGAAGTAATAATAACCCAACTCATACACACTACCCATTCTCACTAAGCATGGGCAAGGAAAGCTTGTCGTGCCGACGCGAGTGTTATATGCCGCACTGGCGTTACTAAAACTACGATAGCCATCAGGCGGCGTTCCAGTAATGGTATAGATGCCAGTACCTGTCGTTGTTGTGTTTTGCTTTACGCGATCAAACATTTTTTAGTCCTATGCCCAACCGATGAAGGAAGGCGATTTAACGATGTCGTATCCGCCATTAATATCTTGGCGGTCCATGTCCAGTGATGAACCAAAATCAGTGTTTATTTTTGTAGTTATGCGGTTGCCGAGTAGGCTTTGTTGAACCCGGTACTGAAAGCCGACCGAGAATATAGGGTCGCCGTGTAAGCCAGTAGCTCTCTTTTGAAATAATGTTATGTTGCCACCGGAATTGTCTTCATTTTTTACAAGTATCGGATCATGTCCACCAGCTATATTAAATAGCGTTTCGGATAGATGAGAGCATGACGTTCCTCCGCCAGTAAGGCTAGTGAAGTCAGAGCCAGAGTATTTATACTGAACGCTGCCCTCTTTTACTGCCCATTCGTTATAAGTACTGGCGGCATCGCCATGTGCGAATAGCATCCGCATCTTTTCAATGCCGCGAATGCCGATAGTTGGTACCGCCACAGACGGAAATCCTCCCGCCGCTTCTGCTGCGCCTATGCCATCTGCGTAGGTAAAACCATACAAAGTATTTGCGCGCCGACAATTGCTATCCCCTTTTGGGAAGGTATAGTCTGCTGCTGCAATCAAATAGTTAGGACATGGTGGGGTGCAAGGCCATGTTTGGCCGGTGCTGTGGATTATGCTTTCTATTGTGTGGAAATCAGCAAGCCTTCCATAAGTAAATGAACCATTTCCACCTCTAAAATCATAGTCGGCGGCAATTGTGGACTGCCTATTTCCGTTCGGCAATATCAATGACTGGGTTGGGCCTGAGAGCAATTCACCAACAAAAACGGTGTACCTGTAATACCAAACTTCTGCGGTTACTTCGTATGTTGTTCCAGCATCGAAGCCACCTCCCGTTAATGGCGGTCCGCCACAACACACTGTTGAAAGATCACCCTCTGGAGTTGGCCCGCCGCAATTGTCTATTGATGAATGAATTGGGCCCCCGTTACATTCAGTGCCAAGGCCATAATCGAAAACATCGTCTATGCATCCTGCACGACAAGCTTTATAGCCGTACAAGCCTGGATCATATGTTGGTAGGTCGGTGCCGGGACCGGGGGCTATTTCGCTGGTGAAGGCTTCTTTACTTATCGCCCGGACTGTTTGAATAAGCATCCATTTTTTTATAGCCAGTGTTGATTTTTCAACATTAGCTTTGAACATAGTGACGTTCGTCCACTTAGCTACGCCATCTTCCTTGCAGTGGAAGCCGGTCACTATTTCATAATAATTATCGCCCAGCGTTGTTGATGCACAATCTGGAACTTCTGTTGTTCCTGAGTAACGCTCAGGATGCAGGGTGTACGACGGGAAGCGCGCAGTGGAACAGTCATTGTAGGTGAGGTAATCCACCTCATTGCCAGAAACCAACTTGTGGCGAACGATATTTAATTTATTTTTGTTATAAAACACATACGCGGGGGAGTCAAAATCGGACGCGGCTAAAAAAACGGCTCCAGTGTCGCTTCCTACAAACTGGCGGGCTACGGTTTCATCAGTTTCGCTTGGAGAGACTACTTCATAAGCCCATTCAGACGGCGGTAGTGTCCCAGTTGCCACCGATAAAATGTCGCATGTAAATTCGTCGTCTTCGTAACCGAAGGTTAATTGTTTGACTGAGGACTCAGTGTCGGTACGGAATACGTGAACGCATTTATCACCATCATCATTGAATGACCAGCCGTAATTTGAAATTGGTGTGCCATCAGCGGCGACACTGAGTGTCTGCTCCGCTACTATATCGGGCTTGCAGCCTGCCAGCGCAATGACCAACACCTTGTCGGCCTTTGCCTTGTTGATCGTGGCTTGAACCGCACGCCAAAACTGGAAAATATAACCTGAGCAGTCGTCAAACTTTGGCTTGTAGATTTTGACTTCAATACCGTTATCGACAGTGATTGAAACGAACCTTAGTCTGCCTTCAACGTATATCAGTCCCCAACTTTCGGTAACCCAAGGGGTTACCCCGATTTCAATAGTTCCGTTGGGGGAAAGGATGTTCAACTTATTGGCGCCGCTGTCGATCGCGTAAGTACGATTAGCACGACCGTAGATCGCTGCAACAAACTTATGCATCATTCCAGACCAAAGCGATGCAGGCAGTACGGACTGCGCCTGTTTCTTTTCTGGATTTCGATAGGCACTTTTAACGGCATCACTGCCACTTTCGCCCAAGCATCCGGATCTTATCCCAATGTCGGTGTCGCTCAATCCAACTTCAATTTGACCATTCAGTCCGCCCAGAAAATTGCAGGCCATGTCATCGCCGAAGGTTAGATCATCCAGTGGTGGTTCGTCTGAATCGGCTTCATCCTCGAACTCGGCACGCTGTTTGTTGAATCGATCGGTAGCCGTGTCGGAAATATCTTCGCCAAGATCCAGCAATCCAGATTCGACATAGAGGTTGCATGCAGCAGTCGATGTGCTGCCTGTAGGTGTCACACGTATTTCCGGAATATCGCCTGTCCATCGAGCCTCAACTACGGTTCCATCATCACATGTGTAACTGAGTTTCCCGACGCGGTTTTTTGAAAGATTTAGCTGATTTTTTATTTCACCCAACAACTTGCGGCCGATGTTCAGGTATTTTCCAGCTTTTTTATCGCCGGAAATGTGGGTCCAGCCTGCGTATTTCACCAGAGCCCCTTGGGGCACTTGGCTTTTTCAAACTGCACCTTTGCCGGCATGTAGCAATGACATTGATCACAGGTATCGATTTTAGTGAAATGCGGGCAGGTCTGGCAGATGCTCAACCTCAACTTTGGTCGAGCCGACATTGCGCCGGCTGTTTCCTTAGCCACCGTACTGCGCTTGGCAGCACGGTATAGCCATGGAATAAACAGATTCAATACCCATGCAGCGACTTTGATTCGTTTACGTTGGGCCCATGCTTTTACAGGGAGCAGCACGAATTAAACCGATGTCGCAGTAATGCCGTATTTGATACGCAGTTCTTCTGCTACAGCAAGAACCTTTGCCACCGAGAAGTTGGCAGCAGCGATAATCTTACCGGTGGTTGCTGACTTTGCTGGAGCACTCAGCAAACCTGCACCACGAATGGTGCCGCCACCGATATCCATGGTGAACACGGCAGGCGAAGCATCATTGTTTAGCGCACCAGCCGACGCATTGCCTTTATCCCACAGTACGCGGGTGGCTTCTGTGTAGTTGATGAACTCGGTTGTGTTGGCAGTAAATGTAGCAGCGGTCAAACCATCTGCAACCGTGATTGAGCCTGAATAAAGCGCAATGTAGTAGGCGGCGTCTTGGGATGCCTGATCAAGAGCCATTGACAGAATGCTGTTACGGCCTTCCATCACAACCAAGTTGTGATCAACGTCCCAAGGGCTACCGTTCACCGATGTTTCAAAGTGCCCGGCAAAAGTTAGTTTCAAGGACGGAAAAAGGATCTTGCCGTTGTCGGTGTATTCGTATTTGTGATTACGCAGCGCCTTAGCTACGTCACGTTTAATTGCCATGTTCATCGTATTTACTCCTTTACTTGATAATTACCATTTACCAATTGGGCATGATGCCCCTGGCATTTGGACGTTGGCGCGGGCAATACAGCCGCATGCTTTGCACACTTCGACGTTTTTTGTCGTCTTCTCAAGCTGCGGACAGGCCCGGCAAATATCAAACCGGTCTTGCGATCGCTTTTTGAATTCTTCTCGTTTGGTATTCACGAAATACGGATACCGTTTTTGTAAACTTCTGCAACCACACTATCGCCAGCCATGAAGCCACTGGCGACACCACCCTTAATGCTAGACATAAGCTGGTGAATGCCTTTGTGTTTACGCACAACCACGGCAGCGCTTTCAGCTTCTTCTCTGCCGATGTATTGATCGGCATGCAGTTCAATAACGGTTGCATCTTTCAATCCAGCTACCCACTGCCCTTCTGATGAATACCAGACAGGAATTTCGCCGGTTGTTTCAAACCTCAATATCTTCGCGTCGATGTTGATTGAACTTCGCTCAGTGGCTCCATGCACGTAGGCGATGACCTTCTGCCAATCACGTTTTGGATCATTGCCAGCCATGTAATACGTGCGTGGACCTGCAACAAGGTAGTAACCGGTGCCGCCCGCATCACCGACCGGTGCAAACATCGTGATTTTGGAATCGAAACGGATGTAATTCTGCGTCAATCTGCCCAGGCCATATCGCAATGGCTCGGACCAGTACAAATACTTGTCAGCGCAAACAAATTGAATACCATTTTTGCAGCGAACGATTTGGCCAGGTGGTAGCGGTTGTAGAAATTGGGTTTCGAGCGGTCTTCCCGGTGCATGTGACACGATAAGATGTGTCAGTGTGCCGGGGAATAGGTCATCAAAGTAGCTGAGCGTGTCGCCGTTGGCTGTTGTGGCATAGATACGGATGTATGCGATATCGCTGCTGACAGGCTGCGGAATCGATGACATGCGAATGCCGTTGCCGGCAGCTATGTCAATTTCTACCGCAAGCGTGCTACCAGACTCCCTGCCATTGATGTCTATGAAGGTAGCGGCAACTTGATACTTCCCAGCGTCGAGCCCTCCAACACCCATTTCCTCGGAAATAAGCGGCTGACCACTTGGCGATTCAGTCGCCCATGCCATAACGGACCCGTCATCACGTATCTGTCCGGAATCAATGCCATTCGTGAATAACACGAAACCAACGGCGTATTCGTAACTCATGTACCGCGTGCCTGAAATCAGTGCATGCGAGCTAATCTGATTCATGCTGGTATCAAACAACACTAGGTTGCCGTTGAAGACACCAAGCACGTATGGATAGCGTTTGTCGTACCATAGCGAATGCAGGCCGGGAATCGCCTGAATGAGCGTGTAGCCATCTTTCGATGACACCTTGCCTGCATTATCTATATCAACATCCATCGCTTCACGTAAACTGCCGACAGGCGAATCGACCTCTTGCGCGACGTTATTTATCCCTATTGGCCAGCCTTTTATGGAGACTAAGGCCTTATCCGGAACACCGGCCATTACAATCCACCGTAGCGGATGGAATGACTACTCTTTTCACGTTGCTTGCGAATAACATTGGCATCACGACGCACGCCGAAGCGACGAGTAAATAAATCTTCTGCCACCTTGGCACGTTCTGGATCATACTTCTCAGAATCTTTGTTGCTATAGCAACGATATTCAACCCAGTGAATCAGGTGCTTGTGATGATGCTCTGGAATCTCAGGTTCATCGTCTGTCGATTCCAGTTCGTATTGCGGGCGACGATAAACATCCAGCGACAACGTACCGGCTTCGGTCGGTGTCGGCCATATCAATGCACTTTGACCATCAATAGCAATGCACTTTGGTTTTCCTGTAACAGATTTCCAATCACGATTACCGCGCATGATGTCGTCTTGATTGGTCATTGTCAGTTCGATGCGAGCACCGCTGGCCGTAACCAGCAGTGCATATTTCACTTCGATGATCTTTGGCGACAAAGAATATCGGGCCTGCCCGGTCAGGATAGCCACAGAACAAATCTCAGCATTACTGTCATCAAATATCAGATTGCCACGAAACGCACCTTCATCTTCGGCTTCGGCCAAG
>Ga0105048_10014305_pt1 | contig 12366 bp, 15 predicted proteins | sample MAT05_FD_78382 | JGI IMG/M metagenome (GOLD analysis project Ga0105048, IMG submission 78382) | Freshwater microbial communities from Lake Fryxell liftoff mats and glacier meltwater in Antarctica - MAT-05 | ecosystem: Environmental > Aquatic > Freshwater > Ice > Liftoff microbial mat | place... | reverse complement strand
TAGTATACTGCATCTCCGCATTTTTCGGATTAGCCACAGAGCCAAGCCGGAGCCCAGACACAGAGTCCACAGAGGAAAAGCAGAACGGATTTCATACCTCGGTGTTCTCTGTGTCGGAGCTCTATGTTCTCTGTGAGAAAAAAATCATCGAGGGGACTGCTAAGGCGTCCCGAAGTTTCTCGTGTTACTGCATACTAGGCGCAGATGCGTTCGACCACCCAGCACTTAGGTAACACCGGCGAAACCTTTGACGATACGGTGTCTGATGTGCACGGAAGGGTGCCAACCCACGAAGACAGACAGACCGCTGGAAGAGCGGGTTAAACCCCATACACGGCGAGCGCCCAAAGCGGTAGTTTGCTCACGCAGCACGCTGTCTGTGCTTCAGCTATGCTTTATTACACCCTCGTATTTCTCCTGATCGCCATCATTGCCGGTGTGCTCGGGTTCGTCGTCATCGCCGGAGTGGCCGCCATGATCGCAAGAGTGTTCTTCGTGGTTTTCCTCGTCCTGTTTATCCTTGCGCTCCTGCGCGGACGCCGCTCCTAGGCCGAGCAAGACAACGGCGAATATACGTCTTCGCCGCGGCCTCACAAGACTCCAAACATGTCCGTAAAATTCAAGGACTACTACGAAACACTGGCGGTTGCCAAAACCGCCACCCAAGAGGAAATTAAAACCGCCTTCCGCAAACTCGCGCGCCTCTACCATCCCGATGTCGCGAAAAACAAAGTCACAGCCGAGGAGAAATTCAAGGAGATCAACGAGGCCAACGAAGTCCTGAGTGATCCGGAGAAGCGCCGCCGCTACGACGAACTCGGTGCCAACTGGCAAGATAACGCCGCGACCGCGCAACCCGGAGGCCCGCAGGGAAGCCGTCGCTACGGCGCGACCGACTCCGCCGACGCATACGAATTTGGCGGCACGGGCTTCAGCGACTTTTTCGAGCAATTCTTTAGCGGCAGCCGCGAGGGGTTCGGCTCATTTCGCCGGGCCACGGCCGGCCCAGGCGAGGCCCGGACCCGATCCGTCCGCGGGCAGGATATCGAAGCCGATCTCCTCGTGACACTCGAAGAAGCCCTGCGCGGGTCGGAACGCAAAGTGACGCTCCGCCGCCCCAGCGACAACGGCGATGCCGAACGCACCGATACCTACCAAGTGCGGATTAAGCCCGGCATGCACGAAGGTCAGCGCATCCGACTCGCCGCACAGGGCCGCCCCGGCTACGGTGGCGGCGCCGCTGGCGATCTTTATCTGCGCGTGCGGCTTGCTCGGCATCCGGAGTTCAGCGTGCAGGGCGACGACCTGCACTCCGATCTGGAGCTCGCACCGTGGGAAGCAGTCCTCGGCACACAAATAAAAACCCCCATCCTCGGCGGCAGCACCTCACTGCGAATCCCTCCCGGCACCGCCACGGGCAGCCAATTGCGGTTGCACGGACTCGGACTGCCACGCTCCGGGGGCGAACGCGGCGATCTGTACGCAACCATCCGCATCCACACGCCTCCGACCGTCTCTGCTGAAGAACACGCGCTTTGGGAACAGCTATCGCGCGTTTCCACCTTCAACCCGAGGACAAAATCATGAGCGACGCCGTGCCTTCACAATACTGCCTGGTGCTCATCGCGCGGACCGAAACCAGCCAAAGCCTCTATTCCTTGGAAGCCGCAGCTGAACTGACCGGCGTACCGGCCGAGCTGATTCACCACTACTGCCGGATCGGACTGCTGGGCGACGAACGCCAGGGTGCGGACCTACAACCAGTGTTCGACGACGACACGCTCTTTGAGGTGCGCCGAATAGAAAATCTACGGCAACACCACGGCGTCAATCTGCGCGCCTTGCCGTTGGTCTGCCGTCTGGCACGTGACATCGAGCAGTTGCAAGGCGAGCTCCGGTTTCTGCGCGACCGCCTAGGCTGATTGCCGGAAAAGCAAATGTCCGACTGTATCCAGTAGGGTTATACCCCATAGGGCGCACTGTTCTTCAATGTTACGTTTGCCGCCAAATGACACCGCTAGCCCACGCCTCAGACAACGCCCGCCTATGACGCCAATAAATGTGGCCTTTTTGGGCAACTACCTGCCGCGAAAATGCGGAATCGCCACCTTCACCCACGACCTGCGCCAAGCGGTGGCCGGCCTAGGCAAGCCGAATGACTGCCCTGTGGTGGCGGTGAATGATATCGCCGAAACCTACACCTATCCGCCAGAAGTGATCTTCGAGATTTCCGAACAGGACATCACCAGCTACGAACGTGCGGCGGAGTTTCTCAATCGCAGCGAGGTCGACGTTTTATCCCTGCAACATGAGTTCGGCATTTTCGGCGGCAGCGCAGGAGCGCATGTGCTGACACTATTGCGGGCGTTAAAAATCCCGATTGTCACGACGCTCCACACCGTCTTGCGCGACCCGTCGCCCGAGCAGCGCCGCGTGATGGAAGCGCTGATCAAAGTTTCCGACCGCCTCGTCGTCATGACCGAGCGCGGCCGCATGTTTCTGCGTGAAATCTACAGCGCGCCCACTGAGAAAATCGACCTCATCGCTCACGGCATCCACGACGTTCCGTTCGAGGAACCGGAGCGCTACAAGGATCTATTTGCGGTGGAAGGCCGACTCGTGCTGCTCACCTTCGGTCTGCTCTCGCCGAACAAAGGCATCGAACAAGTGCTCAACGCACTGCCCGCGATCATCGCCGAATTCCCCCAGGTCGTTTATCTCGTACTTGGTGCCACTCATCCGAATCTCCTGCGCGAACAAGGCGAGGCCTACCGTTTCAGCCTAGAGCGTCTGGCCAAGAAAAACGGCGTCGAACAAAACGTTATTTTCTACAACCGGTTCGTCGATCTACCGGAGCTCAAAGATTTCATCGGCGCGGCAGATCTGTACATCACGCCGTACCTTAACGAACAACAGATCGTCTCCGGCACGCTCGCCTATGCATTTGGCGCGGGCAAGGCCGTCATCTCTACGCCCTACTGGCATGCCGCCGAACTGCTTGCTGACGGCCGCGGTGTGCTCGTGCCCTTCTCCGACAGCGCCGCCATCGCCCGTGAAGTCTGCGCACTCCTGCGCGACGAACCACGCCGCACCGCCATGCGCCAGCACGCCTACCAGCTAGGCCGCGAGATGGTCTGGAGCCGCACGGCGGAACGCTACCGCGAGAGCTTTGCCAAAGCACGCACGCACCATGCGGCGACACATCGGAAATCCCTGCTCGTCCGTACTCTTGCGCAGGAACCGATGAGCTTGCCTAAATTCAAGCCGGATCACCTGCTGCGCATGAGTGATTCGACTGGCATGCTCCAGCACGCGCTTTACTCAGTGCCGAACCTTTCACATGGTTACTGCACCGACGACAATGCCCGCGCGCTCATGCTTGTTCTCCTTTGGCAGGACCTCGGTCAAAATTCGCCCGCGCTAGAACGCCTCGCGACAAACTACATGGCGTTCCTCGCCCACGCGCTGCATCCCGACACGAAACGGTTTCGCAACTTCATGAGCTACGACCGCCGCTGGCTGGAGGACGCCGGGTCGGAGGACTCGCATGGCCGCGCGCTCTGGGCACTCGGCGTTTGCGTCAGCCAGACGCGCGACCGCGGGCTGAAACTGCTCGCAGGGCAACTCTTCGCTGACGCACTGCCCGTCATGAAGAATCTCGTGCACCCGCGCACCTGGGCGTTTGCGCTCTTGGGTATTCACGCCTACCTGCACCGATGGCCGGGTGATAGCTGCGCCTGCGAAGTCCGCGCGATGCTGACCGAACGTGTGATGAAGCGCTTCGCCGAACATGCGCGAGACGATTGGTATTGGTTAGCTGACGACGCCACCTACGACAACGCCCGCCTGCCACAAGCATTGATCCTCAGTGGCCGCGCTATGCATCAACCGGCGGTTTTGGAAACCGGCCTGCGCGCCCTGCGCTGGCTCGTGAAAATCCAGACCGCCGACAGCGGCAGTTTCCAGCCGATCGGCTCCGACGGCTTTTGCCATCGCAACGGCACCCGCGCCTATTTCGACCAGCAGCCCATCGAGGTGCAGGCGACGGTGGCGGCGTGCCTCGAAGCGTTTCGCACCACTTCCGACGACAAATGGCTCAAACGCGCACACTCTGTGTTCGAGTGGTTTCTCGGGCGCAACGACCTCGGCCTCGTGCTCTACGACGCTAAAACCGGAGGCTGTCGCGACGCGCTACACTCCGACCGGGCGAACGAAAACCAAGGCGCTGAATCAACCATCGCCTTCCACCTCGCCTTGGCCGAACTACAACTCGTACACAATGATTTCGCCGATTTCCAGGGGCCGCCGACCGCACCGACTTCCCCTGCGGCAAACGCCGATATCCTCTCATGCCCACCCCCATCGTCACCCGCACCGCCATCTTCATCAACCCTGACCGCGCGCGCGTCCTGATCCGACCATTCACCCCGGCCAGCGAGCAGCGGATCGTCAAGATCATCGCCCGTCTGCTCGCGCTCACAGAGCAAGAAATCGAAGCCTTGCTGACGCAGGTTCTGACAGAATTTTCCGGCCGGCATCAAAAAACCAAGGATCTATTTCTCGAACGTTTTGCCTTCGTCCGACCGCAACTGGTCACCGACCGGGAGCTCTCCGAAGCGAGGCGCCTCGTGATTGGTTCGTACTTCACCCACGAGTATTCGCTGGAGGCCGCGGCGCTCTTCAATCCCTCTATCGTACCGCACCCGGATCAGTCCGATTTGCCGCCAGGCGCGCTGCGCTTTGTGCTCAGCCTGCGCGCCACCGGCGAAGGCCACGTCTCCTCGATCACCTTCCGCACCGGCGTGGTCGACCGCGACAATCAGATCAGCATCAACACGCCCACGCGCTACGTCACCGAGCCGCAGTCGGTATGCGACACGACCTACGATAAAGCGCGCTTTGCCCTCCAGCTGGAGGAGCTCGGCTTCGCCGGCGAATTCACGCGACGTACGCTCGCGGCGCTGGGTGATCCGTTTTCTCTCGCCGAGCTGCGCACCGCAGTCGCCCTCGTGCAAAATCAAATGGGCACGCTCGAGTCCGGTGTGCTCGCCGCCGCCAGCACCATCCTCAGTCTCGCGTTATCAAACTATCAGGTACGTTTCCCGGCGGAGCAGCGCATGTCAGAACGGGTGATTTTCCCGCATTCACCGAGCCAGAGCAACGGCATCGAGGACGCGCGCTTCGTGCTGTTCACGGAGGACGACGGCACGCACACCTATTTCGCCACGTACACGGCCTACGACGGACGCACAACCAATCCACAGCTACTCAAGACGGATGATTTCCTTGAATTTTCCTTCATTACGCTGAGCGGCGCCGCCGTGCAAAACAAGGGCATGGCGCTTTTCCCGCGCAAGGTCGGCGGCCGCTACGCGATGCTTTCGCGCCAGGACAACGAAAATATTTTCGTGATGTTCTCCGACGACCTGCGGTTCTGGCGCACCGCGACTCTCATCCTGAAACCCACCTTCGCTTGGGAATTCGTGCAGCTGGGCAACTGCGGCTCGCCGATCGAGACCGAACGCGGCTGGTTGGTCCTAAGTCATGGTGTCGGTGCGATGCGCAAATACTCCATCGGCGCATTTCTACTCGATCGCGACGATCCGACCAAGGTGCTCGGCCGACTGCGCGAGCCGCTTATCACGCCCGCCGAAGACGAACGCGAGGGCTATGTGCCCAACGTCGTCTACTCCTGCGGCGCCGTGCTGCATGGACGCGAGTTGATTATTCCCTATGCCGTCTCTGATTTTGCGACACGCTTCGCCACTGTGCCGCTCGACGCGGTACTGGCGGCGATGGAGTGACCGCGGCCTGGCGAGGGTAACACCCCATAACACCCACGCCGTCTTCAGCCTATGATTCACCCGGGGCTCAATGAAAGAACACGTCCGGCAGCGGGGTAACCCAGCCACCGGCGCAGGCCATCCGCCGCTTTCATTGTCCTGTCCCACCCCGCCAATCGGCGGAAATCAAAACAAACAAAACCAATTGAAACCCTATAATCCAATGAATACACCGAACCAGTCAGACAGCCAAGCCCAGGACAACCTAGCCGAAGAGGCTCATTCCCTGATGGCCGCCACCGCCGACATCGTGGGCGAAAAAGTGAGCGAAGCTCGCAAGCGCCTCGCTGCCGCCCTTGAAGGCAGCAAGGAAATCTACGGCCACGCCAAAGAAAAGGCGATTGAGAGTGCCAAGGCCACCGACAAAGTCGTGCGCGATAATCCCTATCAATCCATCGCGATCGCCGTTGGCGTTGGCGCCTTGATCGGCTTTCTCGCCGCCCGCCGTTCCTGCTGTAAGGGCGATTGATCCGACCATGGGCACCGCCACCACCAACGCCGGCCAGCTGGCCGACGCATCACGGCATTTCGCTCGCCAGTGCTTTACCATGGGGGAAAACCGGCTCGAACTGTTGATCGTCGAAGTGCAAGAGGAGCGCGTGCGACTCATGCACGCCATCTTGCTGGCGCTGGGCGTGGCGGCCTTTGGCTTTTTCGCCCTGCTGGCATTGAACGTCGCCTTTGTGGTTCTGCTCTGGAACCTCTCCCCCGTCTCGGTGCTGATCGTGCTGGCCGTCCTCTACGCCTCGGGGGGCTATTTTCTTTATTGGCGTCTCGTCCGACTTCTGAGCGACGGAAAAACACTGGAAGCAACCTTGGAGCAACTTCGAAAGGACCGCGAATGTCTGGAAAACAAACTATCCTGAGTCCGCTGGAATTGCGGAAACAATTATTGATCGCAGAAAGCGAAATCAACCGCACGCGCTTACGCCAAGATTGGCAGGTGCTGGCGGGCGAACTCACGCTCGCCGCTGAGCGAGCGCGTTCCCTTAACACGATGACATCCTCGCTCGTGCCGCTGATAGCTGCGGGCCTCGCTACCTTCACCCGTAGCCGAACCAAAACCCCCTCAGCTGGCATATCTTGGCTGCAAAAGGCCACCACGGGCGTGCGCTTGGTCTCCTCGCTCTGGCAGTTATTTCGTCCCCACCACTCCGAGCATAAGAGCTAATAACTTCGCTCTCCACCAAGGCAGGCCGCGATTCAGGCCACATAGCCAAAGCGTGCCTTGATCTCAGCCGCGTCAATCTGAAGCGCATCGCCCAACAATTCGGCGGACACCCGTTCGGCCGAAAGTTTGAGCAGCTGGTCGAAATCCGGACGGGGTAGCGGAACGTCATCGCAACGGATCGCTATGATGCGCGCGCGGGCGACGAGTAGTTCCATCAATTGATCCTCGGCCTCGGTCGAATCCGCGGCCAGCCGCGTGAAACTGCGCGCATGGCGTTTGGGAAAGGCGATGTAGTCGATGGCGAATTGATTAGGCATGAAGCATGTTGCGCGGATCGAGCAGCCGATCAAGCGTGGCGGCGTCCATCAGTTTCCTGTCCAGTACGACTTCGCGCAAGGTGCGCTGGGTGGCCAGCGCCTCCTTGGCGACCGACGCGGCTTGATCGTATCCGAGATACGGATTCAGCGCGGTGACGAGCATGAGGGAACGTTCTACCAGTTCGACGCAGCGCGCGGCGTCGGCCTCCAATCCGTGCACGCAGGCATCGGCAAACACTCGCGCGCCGTTCGCGAGGCAGTGAATCACCTCGTGCAGTGCGTGCGCGATCAGCGGAATCGTGGCGTTGAGTTCGAGCTGACCTTCGCGGCCGCAGAGTACGACCACCTGCGTCAGCCCCTGCGTGTAGAGGCCGACTTGAACCAGCATCTCACACATCACCGGATTCACCTTGCCCGGCATGATGGAGCTGCCGGGCTGCGTGGCCGGCAGCCGCAGCTCGGCCAGACCGCTGCGCGGTCCCGAGCCGAGCAGGCGGATGTCGTTAGCGACTTTGGTCAGGCTGGCGGCGATCGTGGCGAGATGACCGGCGACTTCGACTGCGTCATCACGGGCCGCCTGCGCCTCGAAGTGGTTGCGTGCCTCGGTGAAAACGATGCCTGTCTCTGCTTGGAGAATCCGGCAGACCTTCGCGGCAAATTCAGGATGTCCGTTGAGGCCAGTGCCAACAGCGGTGCCGCCCAAGGCGATCTCGCGCAGCGCGGCGATGGCTTTATCCGTGCGTTCGACGGCCTTGGTGAGCTGCATGGCGTAGCCAGAAAATTCTTGCCCAAGGGTGAGCGGCGTCGCGTCCATCAGGTGTGTACGGCCGATCTTCACTAAAGAGGCAAAATCACGGGCTCGGTCCGCGAGCTCTCGCTGCAGGCGCACGAGTGCCGGACGCAGATTTTCCGTCAAGGCGAGGGCGACGCTCACATGGAGCGCGGTGGGCATGACGTCGTTGGACGATTGGCTCTGGTTTACGTCGTCATTGGCATGGAGCGGCGCCGGAGCGGCAGGGGCAAGCCCCGCGAGCTGATGGGCCCGGCGGACGATGACCTCATTGACATTGGTGTTGGTCGACGTGCCTGAACCGGTTTGAAAAATATCGACGGGGAACTGCCCGCGCAATCCACCCGCGATGATCTCCTTTGTCACCTGCTGAATCAGCCTGCATTTATCTTGGTGTAGTCTACCTAGTTCGGCATTGGCCGTGGCGCAGGCGTATTTCACGAGACCGAGTCCGCGGATAAAGGCGTCCGGCATCGTGTGCCCGCTGATCGGAAAATTGAGCACGGCGCGTTGTGTGGAGGCGCCGTAGAGCGCCTCGTCGGGCACTGACATTTCGCCCATGGAATCACGCTCGGTTCTCATTGTGCCGTGGCGTGATACATTATGAGCGAAGCGTTGAAAGCGCAAACGCGGGCAGACGGGCGGAATTAATTCCAATACCCTTCATAGAAACGAATAGCTCCACCCTCGACCTCGGAGCGAGGAGTAACCCAAGTAGCGTTGGCGTAAGGCGGCACTTCCCAGTGACCGGCCATCCAAGCGTAGCGGTTGTTCTGCCAAGTCCAATATCCGGCAACCCAAACATGCGATGACGACGGACGAGGCAGCACTGCCTCGGGTTGTGGCGCGGGCGGAGCCTGCAACACGATGTAACTGTTGACCGAGGCGGGCGAGACGACGGCGGCTTGCGGTTGGGCGAGCACCACCTGTTGCGGCGGCGTCACCACGACCGACTGTCCGGGTTGCGCCACACCTGGTGTCATTGTAGGTGGAGGCGGCGGCGGAGCGGTGACGAGATGAGAGGCGGGCTCCGAGGCGCAGCCGCCAAACAGGGCGAGCGCGCCGCTGAGCGCGAGGAGAGACATGATATTGTGTGGATTCATATGCGAAGGATTGGTTGTGGGTGATGACGTGGAGAGGGAAACAGGTGACACGCGCCTGCGCGCACCGAAAAGAAACGAGCGCTGATGGCGCTCGGCGGGATCACTTGATCACCGGCAGGCGGATCTCGCCGGAGTTGCCCTGCCCCAGCACGCCGAAGCCGTAGAGCAGCCAGAGGACCACCACGACCACGACGACGATGTTGAGGATCTTCTTAATTTTTTCGTCCATCGGGATGTAGGTGTTGATGAGCCAGAGCAGCACACCGACGACGATCAAAGTGAGGACGATTGAGATGAGTGACATAGGGAGACCTTTGTTGATGAGGGAAAACCCCACTGTAACCGCACAGGCAAGGCCGCGATATGGGGTCTAACCCGCCAAACGCCCATTGCGGTGACCACAAACGATTGGTTCGCCTCGCGATGACTCAGGTAGGTCATCACCCCAAAAACAACTCCTCGCAGAAATTCGGTTTAAGGTGTAGGCTCTCATCCCTGACCACCTTATGCACTCGCCGACGAGCTCTCATCGCGAGCAAGCCCGGACAACACAGAAGCCCATGAAACGAATCACCGTTCTCCTAGCTGAAGACCATGCCATCGTGCGCGAGGGGTTGCGCTCGCTGCTCGACCTGCGCGACGACTTCGAAGTCGTGGGCGAGGCCACCTCCGGACGCGAAGCTGTTGAGCTCGCCCGCAAGCTGCGCCCCGCCGTAGTCGTGATGGATATAGCGATGCCATTGCTCAACGGTTTCGAAGCTACGCGCCAGATCCTCCACGACGTGCCTGGTACCAAGATACTGGTTCTGTCCGCGCACAGCGACGACGAATACGTGGCCCACATGGCGGAAGTTGGCGCCTCCGGTTACCTCGAGAAACAAAACTCGGGTCAGGTACTCGTGCAGGCGATCCAAGAAGTCGCCAAAGGGAATTCCTATTTCAGCCCCGCCGTGACAAAACGCATGCAAGCCGCCGCGCGCCAAGCACGCGATAGCGGCGCGCCCTTCGCCAAGCCGAAGACATCGCTGACCCCGCGTGAGGCTGAGGTGCTGCAACTCGTGGCCGAAGGCGCCGCCAACAAGCAGGTCGCCGCCGCGCTCGGCATCAGCATTAAAACCGTGGAGAAGCACCGCCAGCAGTTGATGGACAAACTCAACATCCACGACACCGCCGGGCTCACCCGCCACGCCATCGCCACGGGCGTGATCGAAAACAGTATTCAAGGGACAGTCGACCATTGAGGCTCGCTCATCGACCGCCAAATTTGCGCGACTGAGTGTCGGCGAACTACCTAGTGTTCTTTATCTCGGTATTTTTCGGATGAGTCACAGAGCCAAGCCGGAGCCCAGACACAGAGGAAAGGCAGAGCGGATTTCAGGGCTCTGAGCCTTTTCTGGGTGGGAGCGCCGTGTTCTCTGTGACAAAAACTCATTGAAGGAAAGCATGAAGGCATCCCGAAGCTTTTAGTGTTACTGCATACGGGTGCATTGCGTGATCGACGCGATGGAGGCCATCGACGTGAGCGCGGCGCCGGTCAACAGGCTCCTGATTGGTACCCGGGGTTTTCCAATCTGGGATTGCAGGTGAGCAATGTAGCTATTGACGGGCTTTGCGTACTACGGGCAACCTCCCCGTTCTAACAACAACTATGACGATATCATAATGACGACTGACTGGCTCAAAAAACTGCGGACGGAAAACTTTCCAAGCCAAACGGCGCTCGCGCTTGCGGCTGATATCAAACCGGCCCGCTATTCACGCATTGAAAAGGGCTATTGCGATATGCGTGAGGAAGAAATCGAGCGCCTCGCAAAGGCGCTCAAGTTGACCGCCGAGGAAGTGCGCAGTGGTCAACCAGGCGTCGCGAAACCAAAGGCCGAAAAAGCAAAATCACCCAAAGGGCTCAGAGCGGCCAGTATTGCTGAGGCACCGCCGTCAGAGCCGTTGACCGCCCCTCCGTCATCTGCACCGAGCCCCACCATGCCCACTGCGGAAACAAAACCTGGCGACAATTTAGAGGACCCGAAAAATTTCTCCCTGATGCCGCCCGCGGAGTTGTTATCGCACCGAGATCCCAACGACGCTGGCCTGCGGGCACAGTTGCAGAAGGCGGCAATCCTTGCCGAGAAGGTGCTGCATACGTCGAGAGTACGGCCTGCCGTCTGGGTCGCCTGGCGTGATTTTGGCCGCGACGCGCAAAAGTTTCTGCGCGGACCGACTCTGTCCGTCGTGCCAGTCGAACCGAAACCCATCGAAAGGCCACAATACCACGTTCCAAAACCACTGACGGTCAGCCCGACGACAGAAAAAATACTGACCCAAAATCCCTCACCGCGATTGCACGGAAACAAAAATGTCTTTGGGCATTTTGTGGATATAGCTAGGGATTGGTTGCCCGCAGCTACGAGTGCTACCCTCAGCGAAAAGGCGCTCGCGGCGAAAACGAGTCAGCCCGAAATGGGCTTCATGAAGCATTTTAAACGGATCGCCGAAATTGAACTCCCTCGCGCGGAATTTGAACGGATTGAGCGTGAAGCATCACGACGTGATAGCTCTGGCGGATAATTTTGATTTAATTCCGAGGGTCCTTTGATGGTACGACTGGCAAAGTCCCGTCATCACGCTCGTTTTGTTCGGTTTTCGGGCGGTTGGCGTCGGGTTTCAGGTAAACTTTTTTCGTATTTACCGATGCGCCGGAGTCGTTTGACGAAAATGTTGTCTAGGCACCCGCCTTAGCCGTCCATCGAGATCTTTATCCCGTGGGGCCAGCAAGACAGGGGCAAACTCCGCCGAAATGAACTGACATCCGTAGTCGGTATTGAAGCTTTCTGATGTGCCGTGCTCGGCAAGGGATCGCTCGAGAGCGCGTACGCAAAGGCTGGCGTCGAGGGATTTGGGGCGTTCCCGCGACAGCACGCACCGGCTGTGCCAGTCGATCGCCCGTTCTCCTCTCATCATTACAAATCTATAATCCTAAAAATGAGTTCATTGCCTCGCTTCCTTCTTTGCGGCTTGGCGCCTAGTATACTGCATCTCAGTATTTTTCGGATTAGCCACAGAGCCAAGCCGAAGCCCAGACACAGAGTCCACAGAGGAAAAGCAGAACGGATTTCATACCTCGGTGTTCTCTGTGTCGGAGCTC
>Ga0105048_10014304_pt1 | contig 12367 bp, 16 predicted proteins | sample MAT05_FD_78382 | JGI IMG/M metagenome (GOLD analysis project Ga0105048, IMG submission 78382) | Freshwater microbial communities from Lake Fryxell liftoff mats and glacier meltwater in Antarctica - MAT-05 | ecosystem: Environmental > Aquatic > Freshwater > Ice > Liftoff microbial mat | place... | reverse complement strand
TTTTGAAATAAAAGATGAAGATATTCCTAAAGCTTCTAATTTGATAAAACAAACAATGGAAAAACCAATAGATATCATGTTTATGAACGGCAAGAAATCAGTTCCAATTCTAACTGAAATGCATATTGGTAAGAACTGGGGAGAAATGGTATAATATTAACCTAACACAAAAACCTTGTTTATCTATACTACCAATGCATAATCATAAAACACATCACATCACGGAAGCCAAAGAAGAGGCAAACATTCAGATAATGCTATCACGGTCTTATTCTTTATTCTTTATCTTCTTTGTTTTTGGCCTAATAATTGATGTTTTAACGAGATTCCGCATTAATACTCCGGGTATAGAAAATGTCGGGTTAATTTTAATAATAATTTCAAGCTTATTGGTTTACTGGGCTCAAAGTGTTAATAAAAGACCTAAATTCCTAGCCGACGGAACACGTAATTTTGCATATGGACCGTATGCATTCTCTCGTCATCCAACATATCTAGGAATTTTTATACTTACTCTGGGGGCAGCATTTCTTATGAGCTCTGTTAGTATTTTAGTAACATCAATTTTAGCATATGCTGTGTCTTCATTTACTGTTATGGAAAAAGAAGAAAAACGCCACATAAAAAAATACGGAGAGCAATATTTAAGATACAAGAAGCAGGTTCGCCGAGTCTTGTAATATGTTAGCTCTTATAACTGGTAAGAATTATACACAGGTCAAAAAAGAGGCGGATAATATTGCTAAAGATTTTTTAAAATCTAATAGTTCACAAATAGAATATCACACTACCGAAACAATAAAACCAAAGGATCTTTTGTATAGAGCCGAAGGGCAATCACTTTTTGGTGATAAAGCAATTTATATAATAGACGGCTTGGTAGATGAATCAAAAGATGAAGTACTTAAAATTCTAGGGACACTTACCATCTCTGCGAACCTTTTTATTTTTTGTGAAGAATCTGTTATTAAAGAAATAGAAAAATCTTTCACAGATAAAGGCGCTAAATTTATTACTCTAAAGTCTGATGCAAAAGAAGAAAGTAATCCCTTTGCCATAACAGATGCATTGATTAGCAAGGATAAAAAAAGAATGTGGCACCTGTATAGGAGAGAATTAGATAAAGGTGAAAACCCAGAAGCCATTATGGGTCGTCTGGCTTGGGTCATGAAGACATTAAATTTGATAATTAAGAATCCTAAAAATTCTGCAGCAGATCTTGGAATCTCACCATTCGTATACAGCAAAACCAATTCTGGTATGTCTAAATGGACACCGGATAGTGCTCAAAAATTTTACGCAAATCTTTTGTTTGGGTTGCCATCAGGTGGGGAGATGGAATACCATCTGGAGAAACTTATCCTAAACATGTAGACCTAAAAAAATCCCAGACAGTGTCTAAGGCACTGTCTGGGATTTTTGGTTTCTATTCTATAGAAGCTGTAGTTAACGCAACTCCATTATAATATTTGCGGATTAATATGATTGTAGTCAAGGAAATTAATAGCCCTAGTGTCATAAATGGAATAGTCACAAACCCGTATTCGTATACATAGTATGCTTTACAGCTGGCTGCCGCGTCACAGGTTACAGAATTCTCTTTTCCAAAATAGTATATCCAGTTATGAACGAGAGAAAAGAATAATGCAAATCCTGTCATCCATGACAAATAATTCCAAACGTCATGTTTTAGGGACCGATTACTAGTTGTGCATTTTGAAACCAGAATTAATAATATTTGTGGGATTATAAATATTCTCTGCCACCAGCACAGTTTACATGGTGTAAACAATGCAAACTCTGAGTAGAACAAGCTACCCAAGACTGCGATTATAAGTAGGGCTAAATATAAATTTAAACCATTTTCTTTTATATATGTTAACCAGCTGTTACGGTCATTCTTAAAAAAACCTAACGATAATAGTGAAATTAACGCAATAAATATTGTTACAAGTATTCCAATACTATATATGTGGTTTACAAAGTACAGCATATTATTGAATTGGAATTGTCTGGTTGGCTTTTAAGGCTTCGACTTCTTTAGTATGTTCAGATTTTTGGACTATTAGTTCTGCTCTTTCAGCGTCATCCAGTATACATTTAGCTTTGTCAGCTAGATCAATAGGAGTAATTTCGTTAGCCATTCTGTCACCAATACCAAATTCCCATGTTGGATAGCTTGTAATATTCGCATCAATACATGCTTGTGTTTGTGGACTTCCTGCTCCGGCGGTAGAACATTCTATGTATGGCAATTTCTTTGCTGATTTCATAAATAAACCTTTCTGGCGGGCACAGTGCGGGCACCATGATGCGCCATAGAATTTGACACCAGTGTCTGTTAAACATTGAGCTACCTTGTCAACCGCAGCTAATCTTACTGGGTTTTCTTTAGCTAGTTGGTTTTTGTTGCTAACTACGGCTAGAACAACTATAGCTATAACAATGACAATAACTGTTAAAATAAAAATTTGTACTTTCTTCATAGGGGTATTATAACATAAGAGCTTTGTTTATTATAAAATATAAGCATGTTTAATAAATTACTGATTTTATGAGGATTCCTTTTTCTAACTGCATTTTTATTAATTAGGGTCCAAAGTGCAAGTAGTTGGGTTAACAATAAAAGTATTTACGGACCATTTTATTTGGGTTCGGCCAAAATAAAATAACGCTCTTAGGTTTTCTTCTGAAACTTGTTCTATATTAGTAACATTCATAAAGCGAGAATAGCACTTTATAACATATTTATATCTTCTCACTGTGTCTTTTGAATACCCGCGAATAGATATTGAGTAATCGCAAAATTGCTCCAGTAGGATTTGTATATCCATATATTTTGTTTTTTAAAAAGTATAAAGATTTTAAGCCAATGACCTGTTCACAGATAGAGACGGTCCATCTAATTGGTCATTTTCCCGAAAAACCCTTCTATTACTCTATTTTGTCCCCTCGGTAGGAATTGAACCTACGACCATCTCCTTAAAAGGGAGCTGCTCTACCAACTGAGCTACAAGGGGATATGTATATCTACCAATACAACCACAAGGAATGAAATAGCTAAAATAAAAATTTATGTTAGGCTATGTGTATGAAGATACCACGAAAAGTCAGTAAAATCAAGACAAAGACAGTTGAAGTTAGCCTGATTGTAGACAATGTCAGGAGTAGTGAAAACGTGGGTTCATTCTTTCGTACTGCTGACGCACTGGGAATAAGTAAGATATATCTCATAGGTTATACACCTAAACCACTGGATAAATTTAACAGGCCAGATTCTAAAATAGCCAAGACCGCACTAGGGGCAGAAAAGGTTATTTCATATGAATCGTACGCCACTATAAATCCACTTATTAAAAAATTAAAAAAAGATGAAGTAATGGTTTTAGCGCTAGAGCAAGATAAAAATTCTATAGACTATCGCAAATTAAATTCTGTAAATTTTGGAAGCAAGGACTCCAAAAAAGATATTGCATTAATTGTTGGTAATGAGGTAACCGGCATTAGTAAATCCGTATTAAAACAATGTGATGTAATACTAGAAATCCCAATGCTGGGAATCAAGGAATCTTTAAATGTTTCTGTGGCTACAGGTATGGCCTTGGCTGAACTAACAAGAAATATAACTTAGCTTACTTGTATAGTTTTTGGTGCACTGCGCAAAAGTGAGAACTACGGCTATTTATGATTTTACGTATAATTTTACCGGTACAACTTTTCTTGCTACATTTTTCTCCTGTTTTACGATACGCATTATGATTGTTTTGGAATTCACCACGCTGACCATAAATATTGCGGTAGTCACTCATAGAATCGCCGCCAAAATCTATTCCGCGTTTTAATACATTTAACATTTCTCTGTGCATTAGTTGCCTAGCAGGGTTCGGGATTTTAGACCAGATACTTTCGGGGTGAATATTAGCCTTAAACAACAATTCGTCACTATATATGTTGCCAATGCCGGCAATAGTTCTTGTGTCCAGTAACAAGCTTTTTATTGCACGTTTGTTAGCTGGTGCTGAATCTAATGCTAATACAAAATCAGTAAAACTAATATCAGGTTTTTTATTTTGGCCTATTGGTTCAGGGCCATGTGTGCCAAGATGTTTGGCATGGTCAGGATTATTCTCTAAAAGCGCTACTTTGGCAAATTTACGTGCATCACATAATACGAGATGCTTAATATCTCCGGAGGTCTTGCCTCCGGAGATATTATATTTTTGTAAAGTAAAAACTACATGCACAAATCTATTAAAAGGATCTTGTAAAGCCATATTTTTTTCTTCTTTATGTGGCGCCCATTTATTCTCTTTTTTATCATAGTCATATAGTCCGACCATCATATGACCGGTCATTTTCATATGAACTAAAATAGTTTTTTTATTTTCTAAATTTATTAAAATATTTTTACCACGCCTGGTCGCATTAATTATTTTTTGTCCCTTAATATTTTTTACAAACTTTTTAAAATATGGGAGGTATTTAATAGTCTCAAAAAAGTCTATTCTTGTTGGCTTAACAACAGCCAAATCCGTCCAAACATCAATAATAGTCCATTTTGTGCATTCAGAATTTATTCCGCTTACAGTTGTGGTTACTTCAGGGAGCTCGGGCATATATAGTTTAGTTTTTTCTTACAATTCTCAAAACAGAGCGAATAACTGTTTGTGTATCCATCATGTCTATATCATTCTCAAGTCCTGATAGAGCTTCACGTATTTGAACAGGCGAGTAACCCAATGCTGTTAATGCATCAAACACATCATCACTAACATTCATAACACTACCACCGCTAATATCACCAACTTTATCTTTTAGTTCTAAGACTATTTTCTCGGCTGTTTTTTTACCAATGCCAGAGACCTTGGTCATAAACCCTACATCACCCCGAGAAATTGCCTGCATAAGAGAATCTACTGGGGCTAATGCTAATATTCCTAATGCCCCACGCGGACCAATGCCAGAAATAGAAATAAGCATCTTAAAAAAGTCTTTTGTTTTCTTATCTTTGAATCCAAATAGTTCTATGGCGTCTTCTCGTACTACGGTTTCTATATATAAACCTATCTCGTCGCCCTCCAGAGGCATCTCCATAGGGGGCATATAGACCAAGTATCCAACTCCGCGTACATCTAGTAGTATAGACTTTTCGCCTGATTCAATAACATTCCCGCGTAAATAACCTATCATGTATTTAGTATATCACACCTCTCACCAACCGTTCTCTTTAAAAAAAATGAGAGGGGTATCGCGAACTTCTCCCATTCCAAGGGCATGCAGGAGAGAGATTATGTACTTTTATACTTTTCCATGCTATAGTCATAGCATCTATATATCGTGTGTGTAGTGTAGATACAATATAACTTTTAATTTAATAAACCATGCCAATAACAAAAAATGCTAAGAAGGCACATCGTGCTTCTCTAGTTAAAAAAGCTAGTAACGATCGTGTTACAAAGCAATACAAAGAAGCAAGTAAAGCTGTAATCAAATTAGCTAAGACTAGTAAAGAAGAAGCTAAGAAGTTGGTTTCCAAAGCTCAAGCTCTAATAGACAAAGCAACAAAGAAAGGTGTTTTAAAGAAAAACACTGCATCTCGCAAAAAGTCATTACTCTCTCGAGTAACAAAAGCTTAAATAAAAAACACCCATATGGGTGTTTTTTATTTTTGTGGGTGGCTTGGTCTCTATAAAAACCTCAAGTTGACATATACCCCCCAGGGGGTATATACTTTTATGTATGCATACAGATAAAATAAAACTTGTTCGACGTCTTAAAATAATAGAAGGCCAAATTCGTGGTCTTCAAGAAATGGTATCACAAGATAAATACTGTATTGATATTATTACTCAAACATCTGCTGTTAAACAAGGCTTATCTAATGTTGAAGATATTCTTATGGAAGGCCACTTGGGGCATTGCGTTATAAGTCAAATAAAGGCTGGCAAAACCGAAAAGGCCACACAAGAGATCTTAAAAGTTTACCAACTTAAAAGAAAATAATATGAATACACAAAAAACATACAGAATCAAAGGTATGCATTGTGCAAGCTGTGCTGGAATCATAGAAAAAACTTTCAAAAAGATCGAGGGGGTGGAGAATGCCGAGGCCAATTATGCTACCGAAGCCGTGAAAGTGTCATTTGATGAAACAAAAATAACACCTGAAAATCTTTCCAAAAAAATTGAACCTTATGGTTATTCTTTAGTCATAGAGAAACCTATACAAAAAACAAGCAAGCACGAGAGGCACAATATGCCTGCCCGCCAAAGCCTTGGTGCCGGAGAGTCGGCAGATAAAATGGGAATGAGTGAGAGTGATCACATAGAACATTTAGGATTAAACCAAAGTAAAGAGGAAAAACTTGCCGAACTAGAAACTCAAAAGAAATTAGTAATCTCATCTGTGCCACTTGCCATCATAAGTATTATTATGATGTTTTGGGATATTTTAGATAAATACAACATTATAAAAATGAGTGAGGTGCCCAAAGAATTCTTTCATCACTTGTTACCTATACTTGCAACCTATGTTTTGTTTGTTGTTGGTAAGCCATACCTACGTGGCTTTTATCAATTCTTGCGCTATGGCAAAGCCAATATGGATACACTCATAGGCATAGGGACAAGCGTGGCATTTGTGTATAGCTTTATTGTGAGCGCATTCGAAGAAACGCTATTAAAGGATTTACCAAATATTGGTTATACATATTTTGATGTGACAATTGTTGTTATTACATTCATAGCGCTTGGTAAATATTTAGAATCCAGATCTAAAATTAAAACTGGCGATGCAATAGAAAAATTATTAAACATGCAAGCCAAGACCGCTCTTATAATTCATGATGGTGTTGAAACAGAAATTCCAGTAGACCAAGTTGTGCATGGAGATTTGATAGTAGTAAAGCCATCGGGCAAAATCCCAGTGGATGGAGTGCTCACCGAAGGAAAATCTTATGTCGATGAATCGATGATTACAGGCGAGCCAATGCCTGTACAGAAAAATATTGGCGACAGTGTTGTGGCAGGCACAATAAACACTAGTGGTGCATTTACATTTAAGGCCACGAAGGTTGGCTCTGAAACAATGCTTGCACGTATTGTACAAATGGTAGAAGATGCCCAAGGTAGTCGTGCCCCCATACAAGCCTTGGCCGATAAAATCTCAAGTATTTTTGTACCAATAGTTTTAGGGATTGCATTCTTGGCGCTTATCGTTTGGATTATATTTGGCTCATTGTCTCTTGGACTCATATCTTTTGTAAGTATTTTGGTTATTGCTTGCCCATGCGCTCTGGGCCTTGCGACTCCTACTGCTATAATTGTCGGCGTGGGTAAAGGCGCACGTGAAGGCATACTTATAAAAGATGCGGCAACACTCCAAAAACTTCATAAAGTAAATGTGGTGGTTGTAGACAAAACGGGCACTCTTACATACGGCAAACCCGAGTTTATAAACATAGAAAATACATCAAGTAAAACAGATGATGAATTAGTAAGCATCCTAGCAACTCTTGAAAATAAATCCGAGCACCCTATTGCGCATGCAGTAATAAATTATGCGAAAGAGAAAAATATTTCTTTAAAAGAAATGATTAGTTTCGACGCAATAAAAGGTAAAGGTATAAAAGGTACTGTCGGTGGCACAGAATACTTTGCTGGTAACACAAAACTTGTACAAGATTTAAAAATAGATTTTGACACAACAATACTTGATAAAGAAACACTCAAAGGTAAAACTCCGGTGATTCTAGCTACACAAACTAAAGTTTTAGGTGTTGTATTTGTAGCCGACAAAGTAAAACCGGAAGCCATAGACGCAGTAAAAAACTTGCATGATTTAGGTATCAAGGTGTAATGCTAACTGGTGACAATAAAAACACAGCAAACCATATTGCACAGCAAATCGGTATCGACAAAGTCGTGGCCGAAGTAATGCCTGAAGATAAATTAAATAAAATTAAAAGTTTACAGAGTGAAGGTAAAATAGTCGCGATGGCTGGCGACGGTGTTAACGATGCACCAGCACTGGCCCAAGCCGATGTCGGCATAGCTATGGCCACAGGCACCGACGTAGCGATAGAAAGTGCAGGCATCACACTTCTGCATGGTGATATTTCTAAACTTGTTAAAGCTATTAAACTTTCTAAAATGACAATGCGTGGCATCAAGCAAAACCTTTTCTTTGCATTCATATATAATATAATTGGTATACCGCTAGCTGCTGGGGTCTTCTACCCTATTTTTGGCTGGTTACTAAACCCAATTTTCGCTGGCTTTGCCATGGCAATGTCGTCGGTGTCGGTAGTCTCAAATTCATTACGAATTAAAGGTAAAAAATTATAATTTATGAATAATCAAAAAACATACACATTTCACGTTCACGGTATGCATTGCAATGCATGTATTTTAGTGACTGAAAGCGAGCTGAGTGATTTGTCTTACATCACAGATGCCAAATCAAGTTTGAAAAATCACTCGGTCACTGTTACCGGAGATTTTACAAACATAGATAGCAGTGAAAAAAGTTTAGAGCAAATTGCACAGGAATTGACTGTGTCACTGAAGCCTCATGGTTACAGCGTTGAAATTGAAAAGCAAATTCATAAAAAAAAATGGTCTGACTTTAAAATAGCTATTCCTGTTGCCGTTCTATTTGCTATTTTATTTGTGCTTCTACAAAAAGCGGGATTAGTAAACATTATTGGTGGTGGCAAAGTCACTTATGGTACTGTATTTATTATTGGCATTGTGGCATCTTTATCATCTTGTATGGCTGTTGTGGGTGGGTTGCTACTTTCAATGTCGGCAAATTTTGACAAAAAAGCATTAGAGGAACATAGAAAAACAAATAAAAGATTCAAGCCACAAATAATGTTCCACATTGGGCGTATAGTCTCGTTCTTTATACTTGGTGGAGTGATCGGAGTTATCGGCTCGGCATTTACACTTAGTACTACGGCTACATTTATTTTAAGTGTAGTTATAGGTCTGGTAATGCTAATCTTGGGTATAAACTTACTCGACACATTCACTTGGGCTAAAAAATTACAACCAAGCATGCCCAAGTTTATAGCTCGACATGCTCATAGTATGAATCAAGTGAACCACACTCTTATGCCACTACTTGTTGGTATTGCTACATTTTTCTTGCCTTGTGGTTTTACTCAATCGATGCAAATTTATACTCTTTCAACAGAAAGCTTTTTAACTGGTGGAATGACAATGCTTGCATTTGCACTTGGCACACTACCCGTGCTTGCTCTCATTAGCTTTAGCTCATTCTCTATACAAAACAGCAAGAAGTCTGGCATCTTTTTTAAATCCGCTGGACTTATAGTCATTCTATTCGCATTATTTAATCTTATCAACAGCTTGGTTGTTATTGGTGTCATTCCACCAATATTTAATTTCTAATTTAGTAAATTACACACTAGGTAGTATAATCAATTTATGAAATCTGTAGTCATCGCAATAATAATAGCTATCATTCTTATTTTTGGAGCAATGTTTTTCAAAAAAAATGAAAATTCTATCGACCAAGAAAACATAAACAATGTAAGTATTGTAAACGATCAGCAAATTATAACAATCAATGCAAAAGGCGGATACATTCCAAAAGTAAGCTCTGCAAAAGCTGGAATGCCTACGTTACTGCGTTTCAATACTAAAGGTACATTTGATTGTTCAGCATCGGTCCGAATTCCATCTATGAATATTTCTCAAGTACTACCAAATTCTGGTGTTACAGATATTAATTTAGGGAACCAACCAATAGGAGTACTCCAAGGTACTTGTGGTATGGGGATGTACCCATTTGAGATTAATTTTCAGTAATAATCATATGGTTCCAGAAAAAGTAGTAGGTGAAATGATGTTATTCATATTTACCACAAAAAACAATAGATCACTATAATGATTATATCTCACAAGGTAAAATACAGGACTATTTTTTATTTTAGCGATAATGATTTGGTTTAAATTCTTTATAGTGGCCTTCGTGAATTCTGTGTTGCAATTTTTGATATGCACCATTTTCAAAAATTAAACTGCCAATTATAGCGATGATCAATATGATTCCATAAATAAATATTCCAGTTTGAAGAGGAAATGTAATACCACGCAGAGCTCCCAGTACAAAAATATAGTACCAAGAACTAATAGATACTGCTCCACAAATTGTTGCCCATATGCGCATACGACGGTTAACAATGTGAGACAGACCGAATCGGGACATGTGGTTATTACTGAAATCTATCTTTGTTAATTTAGGTCTAATAATATAACTTAACATTAACCCATTTAAAACAAGAACCAGAATACCGATAAGTTTAGTTAAGAATTTACCTGATTGGTCTAGCCGTTCCATATTAGGAACATATAATGCTACCCCACTAACTATAAGTATAATTAAGGCCACCCAAATTATTTTAGATAACTCGTCCATAAGTTTAGCTTCTCTACTGGAAATATGTTTGTCACGGATAAATTTAAAAAATAGAATATCAGTAATTGTGGCTGTACCAACGCCTAGAATAACCCCTAAGAGATGTATTATAGTCGCGACGCGTGTATAGATGTCGATTGTTTCCATACTCTTAGAGTACCAAAAATAAGGAAGATATGCGAATAAAAATTGGACTTTTGTTTTAACAAATTTTGTGTTATAGTCTTTGCACAATTGAATATAAACCTGGTAGGAGACTACTAAAATTCCTGGAGGAATGGCTGAGTGGTTTAAGGCGCTTGTCTTGAAAACAAGAGACCGTTTACGCGGTCCGGGAGTTCGAATCCCCCTTCCTCCGCAAATTTAATAACCCTGAAAAGGGTTTTTAATTTGGGAGGAAAGCAATCAAACTACTTTGATTGCGTGGGGTATTCGAAGAGCTTTCCGTTATAAATAAAGAATGGATTCTTTATTTATCGGAAAGGTGTACTGAAACTGTAGGTTTCGAATCCCCCTTCTATTTTTTGTGATAACATAAATACATACAAAGCTTTACTGAAAAAGTTCTAGAGATAGTCAGCAAAATTCCAAAAGGAAACTACTTATAAAAGAAGGCGCAATAAAAAAATAGAGACAATAAACCCTCGTGTGTTACGAGGGTTTTATTTGTGGTATTATATTAATATCTTATCAGCAACCAATTATTTTATGGGATACATATTTTTATTATATATTTTAGCGTTTATCTTTATCTTAATCTTTAGTAGTATTCGTCAGATTAACCAATACGAAAGAGGCGTTAAATTCACCTTTGGTAAATTCTCTACAGTTATGGAACCAGGCTGGAGAATTGTCTGGCCAATAATCCAAAGCTACCAAAAGGTAGATATAAGAATAAAAGCCGTAGATGTACCTGACCAAAATGCAATTACGCGTGACAACGTGTCTGTGCGCGTTAATGCTGTCATCTATTACAAAATCAGTGAAGCCGAAAAAGCCGTCATAGAAGTTGAAGACTTTAAATACGCAATATCTCAATACGCGCAAACTACAATGCGAAATATTGTTGGTGAAGTGACATTGGACGAGCTACTTTCTAGTCGTGATAAAATCGCAGACAGAATCCGGGAAATTGTAGACATCGAGACAGATGCTTGGGGTCTAAAGGTTCAAAATGTAGAACTTAAAGACGTTAGCTTGCCACCAGATATGGAAAGAACAATAGGTAAACAAGCCGAAGCAGAAAGAGAAAAGCGTGCTGTTATAATTAATTCCGAAGGAGAGCTAGCAGCGTCCGAGAATATTTCCAAAGCAGCTGAAATGCTAGCAAGGACTCCGGGGGCTCTTCATCTTCGAACATTGCAGTCTATTAATGACATGTCATCTGACCAAAGTAATACTGTGGTATATATGGTTCCAATAGAAGCCCTAAAGGCTCTCGAGGGATTCATAAAGAAATAAATAGTTTAATGGACAAGGACTCTTCATACAAAGATTCTATAGTAGAAGATGTATGGGTCACATAGACGGTGTCACAGTGCGGGACATGTTTTCGGGCTGGGGTGAAATTAATAGATTTACCTGAATAGAATAATTGTTGACATAATTACAGATAGTGAGATTTATCTAGAAGCTGACAAAGACTAGTAGTAAAGTATAAAGAACATGGAATCGTACGAGATAAGTTTAAAAGCTAAGAAAAAACATAAAATAAAACTAAGCCTCGTTCCACCTGTCGAGGTTGCGAGCGAGGCCGAGTACGGCCTCGCTCTACGTCGCCAATTTGGCCGTGGAGGTACTATGGTGGGGGTAGCTCGTGCACGAGATTTGAAAAATCGCCGTAATTTGTCGGCCAGAACAATTGGCCGTATGTATTCGTATTTTGCACGGCACTATGTCGACAAGCAAGGCAAAAACTTC
>Ga0105048_10014303_pt1 | contig 12368 bp, 4 predicted proteins | sample MAT05_FD_78382 | JGI IMG/M metagenome (GOLD analysis project Ga0105048, IMG submission 78382) | Freshwater microbial communities from Lake Fryxell liftoff mats and glacier meltwater in Antarctica - MAT-05 | ecosystem: Environmental > Aquatic > Freshwater > Ice > Liftoff microbial mat | place... | reverse complement strand
GGGGCCGACGGCACTGTTCGTCTCGGGCAACCATGGCGACGAATACGAAGGGCAGGTGGCGCTGAGCAATCTGGCGAAATCGTTGGACCCCGCCGCGATCAAGGGGCGGGTGATCATCCTGCCGATGGCGAACTTCCCAGCGGCGATAGCCGGCCGCCGGACCTCGCCGATCGACGAGGGCAACCTGAACCGCAGCTTCCCCGGCAACCCCAACGGGACGGTGACGCAGCAGATCGCTTTCTTCATTGAGCACGTGCTGATCCCGATGGCCGATGTGGTGTGCGACCTGCATTCCGGCGGGTCGTCGTTGATGTACGTGCCGTGCGCGCTGATCAAGCGTACCGTGGATGCCAAGCGGCACGCGCAGCAGCTGGCGCTGCTGAAGGCGTTCGGTTCGCCGCTGGCCTACATGTCGGGCGGCGGCAATGGCACCGGGACCGACAGTACGCTGATGGGCGGCGCAGAGCGGGCGGGCAAGCTGGCGGTCGGCACCGAACTGGGTGGCTCCGGCCAGGTCACGCCGGCGGCACTGCGGATCGTCGAGCGCGGGCTGCGTAACGTGCTGGTGCACATGGGAATTCTTCCGAAGAAGTTACGCATCAAAGGTGACGACACACGGTTCCTCGACGTCGGTGGGCCCGAGTATTTCGTCTATGCGCCCGATAACGGGGTGTTCGAGCCGTCGGTTGAACTGGGCGACGAGGTGAAGCGTGGTCAACTCGCCGGCCGCATCCACTTCCCCGAGACGCCCTGGGCGCCGGCGGTGGAGTTCCGCTTTACGCGCGAGGGCTTCGTGCTGTGCAAACGGGTGCCAGGGCGGACGACGCGGGGCGACTGCCTGTTCCACCTGGGGTCGGATGCGCCGGTCGCGTAGGCGCCCTGTCATCCCGATTCGGCGGCGTGCTGGGCCATGCTCGCGCTGAAGCAAAGTTGATGGCGGCTGTGGGACGACGGGCTGGCGCGGCGCTGTCATCGCAGACCACCGTGTGATAACGTGATCTTATAGTTCCCGGAGGATCTGAACCCATGCGCGCTCTGCTGCTCGCCTCTGTGCTGCTCGCTCCGGCCACGCTGTTCGGGGTTCAGGACGCTGCGGCCCAGGGTTCGCCCTCGGCTGACCAGATTATTCGGGCGCTGCGTCCGACCGGACCGGTGCAGGCCGGCACGCGCGGTATCCGGCCAGCCTCGCCAGGAGCCGCACCGAGTGCTGTGGTGCCGGCGGCGGCCCTCTCCGATACGCGACCGGCCGCGGTGGCACCAACTGCGCCGCAGACCGCCGCGGTAACGCCTGCCCTACCGCCGCCGGCGCGCCCTGTGCCACCGGCTGCCGCGCCGTCGATCGACCTTACGGTGCAATTCCAGTCGGGCTCGGCGGAGCTCACGCCTGAGGCGGCGCGCACGCTCGATGAGCTGGGTCGGGCACTGAGCAGCGAGGCGCTGGCCGCCTACAGGTTCCGTATCGAGGGGCATACCGACACCACCGGCTCGCATGCGGCGAACATGACGCTGTCGCAGGCGCGGGCGGCGCGGGTGGCGGAGTACCTGCAAGGCAAATTCGGCGTTGCCGGCACCCGGCTGCAGCCCGTGGGCCGCGGACAGGAGGCGTTGAAGGTGCAGACACCAAACCAGACGCCGGAGCCGCGCAATCGGCGTGTGCAGGTGATCAATATCGGCGCCTGACCCCGGCGGGTCCGCGCGGCGCGCGGTGGGCGGCGGCGGCCTGCGATGAGTCGGAATTCCGAGGGTGGTGGGCCGCAGAATGGCGGCGCACCCGACGATGACGCGACCGTGCGGTTGCCACGTAAGCGTGCCTATGGCCGGCCGGCCGACCGCCCGCTGATTCCCGCCGGGGGCGGGATGCCGCCGATCTTTCGACTGATCGCGCTGGTCTGCATGATCGTTGTCGGTGTCGCCGGTTGGTTTGCGATGCGCGAGAATGCGTCTGGTCCCGAGCCATACGTTGGGCAAGGTGAGCAGGTGCCGGCGCCGCGGATCGCGGTGCGGCTGGCCGATGAAGCTGAAATCCTGGCGCATAAGGCCGATGCTGTCACCGTTTTCCGCTTTGCCGCCAATCGGCGGGTGCTGGCGCTCGACTTCGCCTCCCTGTTGGAGCAGGGATTGATGCTGAACCGGGCGGCGGCGTTGGTGGAGAAGATCGGGCTGCCGCGCGAGCGGGTGCTGCGCGACGACGAGTTGGACGCGGCGATCGCAGCGGCCGGAGATACGATGGAGACCTACTATTTCGGCCACGATTATCCTGTCGCCGACTTGGCGCGATTCTTCGCGCTGGCCGACCGCGACGGGGTGAAGTTGCGCGTCCAGGAGGAGTGGCTGCGTGAACTGTTGCGGCAGGAGGGCCTGTTGGCCGCTGACGCGAAAGGGGCGTTGATCTCGCTGCCGCGGGTTGGCGCTGGCGCCGGGGTCGATGCCGAACTGCGCGCAGCGATTCTGCGGCACGAGCTGTCGCACGCGGAGTTTTTCACCAATCCCGGCTACGCCGCCTATGCACGGCAATTCTGGCGCGACGGGCTCGACGAGGCGGGCCGGGCGGCGTTCCGGCGCTACCTGGTGGCGCAGAACTACGACCCTGCGATCGAGGATCTGATGGTCAACGAGATGCAGGCCTATTTGATGCATACGCCCGATCCGCGCTTGTTCAGTGCGGCGTCGCTGGGGGTGGCGGTGGAAGTGATGGACCGCTGGCAGGCATCGTTTCTGTTGGGCATGCCGAACGGGTGGCTGCGTGATGCCTGCATGACAGCATTGCCGTCGGCCGGCGCGGTGTTGCGCCGGCCGCGTCGGCGCGTGGTTCAGCGCGGTTCGGTCTCGATCAGGACGGCGCGGGCGTTGATCCGCAAGCCTCGGCGAATCGCACTCTCCATGGCGGCCTGAAGGTCGCGCAGATAGGTGTCGGCGGTATCTTCCGTAGGGCGGCGTTGCGGCCAAAGCGGCTGCGATGAGACGGTGATGAGCATCATGTCCACCCCATAGGGGGCGGCGACCTGCCAGCCAACTTCCTCGGGCTTGCACTGACAGGTTTCCGGGTCGGCAACGGCGACAGTGGCGCCGGCGGGGAACTGGCGGAAATCCATGGCTGCGACCTTGAGGGTTTGGCGCCGCCCGTCGGGGGTGGCGATGTCGATCTGCCGGGCCTCGTTGCTGGGGTAAAGATGAACCAGTGTGCCGTCGGCGGTGAGGTAGGAAAGCTGCGCGTAGCCTGCGTAGTCGGGCATAACGAAGCGCGGCACGATATTGTCGTTCTCGTGCAGTTTTAACGGCCCTGACTTCAGAGCGAGTTGGATGTCCGGCGCTGGGCTGCCGAAACGGCGGGCGGCAGGGCGCAGCACGTCGAGTGCCTTGCAGAACGGGCCGTCGAAGGCGGCGACGCGCCAGGAGAGCGGGGCGCGTTCGGTAGCCTCACCGACCAGACGACGCAGCATCGGTTCGGCGGTGCGGCTGGCCAGGCCCGCAATGGTTGCGCTGCCGTCGTCGGCCACGTCGCCGTCGACAAGGACGCATGGCACACCGGCTGCGGCGGCCTGGAGCGCTGTGCGCAAGCGCGCCGGCGAGGGAGGGACGGGTGGCGGCGGAACGATCGCTGGAACGGCCGGGGGCGCGGGCGGTTGCGGCGCGGGCGTGGGCGAAGTGACCGTCGGCGCTGGCACCGGGCTAGGCGCCGGGACTGGCGCTGGCGTGGCGGTTGTTGACGGCAGCGGGGCGGACGGCAGCGGTGTGACCGGTGTTGGGACTGGTATCGGCGCGGCGGTGACGGCGGCGGTGCTGATCGGAGCCGGCGAGCGGCCGGCAAACCAGTACCAGCCGCCACCGGCAGCGGCCAATACGAGGGCTCCGACACCTGCCAGCAGCGGCATGAGGTTGCGGCTTGCGGGAGCCGACGCGGCGGCGGCAGGATTGCCCGTGCGGGCCGTCTGTGCTGAGCCGGCGGCAGGCGGCGGCGGCGGGGCGGCGACCATTGTCGCCTCGGAATCTTCGACCGCGGCGGCGACCAACTGCCCTTCGAAGGCGGCGCGCACCGCCTGGGCAAATTCAGTGGCCGAGGCGAATCGCTGCTCTGGGCGTTTGGCCATTGCGCGTGCGACAACGCCGTCGAGCGTTTCCGGTGCGGTGACCGACAGTTCCGACGGTCGGGGCGGGGCGACGTTCAGCACCTTGTGCATGATCGCCGTCATGCTGCCCTCGAACGGGCGCTCTCCAGTGAGCATCTGGTAGAGCACCACGCCGGTCGAATAGATGTCGGTCCGAGCGTCGACGGTCTGACCCATAAACTGCTCGGGCGACATATAGGCTGGCGTGCCCATGATGGTGCCGGCCTGGGTCATGCTGCTACTTTCGATCCGGGCGATACCGAAATCGGCGATCTTCACCTGTCCGCCCCGGGTGAGCATCACGTTGGCGGGCTTGATGTCGCGGTGCACCACGCCGCGGTCGTGACTGAACTGCAGGCCCGCGAGCAGCGCCTCCATGATCCGTACGGTCTCGGCGGTCGGGAAGCGTTCGTTCTTGTCGAGCAGCGACTTCAGCGAAGGGCCGTCGACGAACTCCATGACGATGTAAGCAAGCTTGGCGGTCTCGCCGTAGTCGAAAACGCCGACGATATTGGGGTGGGTGAGGCGCCCGGCGGCCTGCGCCTCGCGCTTGAACCGGGCGAGTTCCTCCTGCGTCTCGGTGTCGGTGCTGTCGGGCAGCGTGAGGGTCTTGATGGCAACGCGGCGGTCAATGACCGGATCGCGAGCGTCATAGACTGTTCCCATGGCACCCTTGCCCAGGATGCCCGAGATCTCATACTTGCCGAGCTTGCCGTCCTCCATCCGTACTCCTTCCGTGCAGCCAACGGCCGCATCGGGCCCGCCATGCCAAGTGCTTATAGACCGGCTGGCGCGGAGACCGAAACTGCTGCCTGTTGGGCGCCGGGCCGCTTGCCACCCTCGCCAATCACCGCGAAGGGCGCCCAGTAGAAGGGATGGGCGACCTCGCCCACCAGGCCTTTCCCGGCCTCGTCGAGCATGCCGAGCTGGGCGGCGCGCATGGCGCCGGTGATGCCAAGCGCCGGGGTGGCGCCGAGGCGGCGCAGCGAGTCGGCCACCAGGTAAGCGGCGATCTGGTCGTTGACCGACCAGTGGGTGACCAGCAGCGAGCGCGCGCCGGCATAAAAGAAAGAGCGCGCCAGGCCCGACAGGCTCTCACCCGCCGTGGTGCCGCCCGGGCCGCCGGAATTGCAGGCCGACAGGATCACCGTGTCGGCGTCGAGATCGAGTTCCAGGATGGCCGAGGCGGTGAGCAGCGAGCCGGCGGCATCGGCGGCCCCGGCAGGTGCGGAGGTCACGATCGCTGGCTCGGCCTGGCACCGCAGTTCGGCTGGCAGCAGGGCGTGAGTGGCGAAGTGAAGGATGCGGAAATCCTTGAGGCTGGCGCGCTTCACGCCGGGAACGGTGAAGGCGGGGCCGAGCAGGGTTTCGCTGGGCTCCGCGCCGAGCAGGCGGCGGGAGGCGTCGAGTTCGGCGCGGGCGAACGGTAGCGGCGGCAGCCCGGCATAGAGGCGGGCGCTGTCGGCGCATTCGCGGCCGAAGGTACGGGTGGCCTGGGCCAGCGTGACTGGGCGGAATTCGCCGAAGCCGAACCAGGGGCGGGCGGCGCGCGAATTGCCGGCGACCTTGCGCAGCGAGACGAAGTTTGCCGCGGCGGGCACATGGGCGATGCTGGCGCGGCGCAGCAGCCACGGCGCGTTGGCCAGCTCATCCTGGGTTGCCGGGCCGGTCAACAGCAGTTCGAAGGGCAGCGACAGCAACGGGCCGGCGGGCACGATGACCATGGCATCGGCACCCTGCAGCGTCGACTCCAGGCCGGCCAGGGTGGCGCGATAGATCGCCTGCGCTGCTTCGATGTCGAAAGGTGGCGGGGTGCCGGTGGTATTCTCGATGCTGGCGCGCACGCGGCGCACCTGATTGCCGATCTCTGGCAGGCCACCGGGGATCGGCGCAGCCTGAACCTTGCCATCGCGCAGGGCGAAGGCCCAGCCGCCAGTGTCGCTGAGCGTGAGTGAGACAAAGGCCTCACCTGGGGCGAGTGCGGCCAGTACATCGGCCGCCGGGGCGACCTGCTGCACCAGCTGGCCATAGTTGGGTGACGCGGCCTGCAGCGTCGACTCGGCCTCGGCGGCCTCCTCCTGCGCTTTGGCGATGCGGGCGTCGAGCTCGGGCGAGGTGGAGGGGGAGTTGCCGCCAGCGGTTGATGGTTCGAGCTGGTCGCGTTCGCGGTAAAGGTCGGCGAGGCGGGCGCGGATATCCTCGCGGGCACGGATGGCGGCGGCGACCTTGGGGTCACGGGCGTTCTCGGACAGGCGAGCGGTGGCCTGGGCGATCTGTTGGCTGGTGACGCCGCCTTGGGCAAGCTGAGCGGCCTCGAACATCTCGATCAGCCATTTCTGGCTTTCGCCGGGGCGCGCCCGGGCGGCGGCGGCGAAGGCATCGAGACATGGGCTGAGCAACTGCGGATCGGCGCCGATGCGCAATTGGCGCAGCAGCTTGACGGCGCGCAGGCACACATCGTCGGCGCCTTCCACTTGACCGGCACGCGCCATTTGGCCGGCGCGCAACAACAGGGTCTCGGCGACCGGGCGGCTGTCCGGCAGGGCCTGGGCGAAAACGGCGACGGCGCGGGCATATTCGCCGGCGGCGGCATCGGCCCCCTCGGTCTCGGCGAGCAAGCCGGCGCTGGTGCGCGCCATGCGGGCGGTAATGACGGGCTGGCGCAGGCCATTGCCGGAAACAAGGTCGCTGGCGTGACGCAGCGCCGCCGTGCTTGCGCCGAGCCGACCGGCGCGGCGTAGCAGGGCGGCTTCGCGACGGCGGACCTCGATCAGGCCGAGCAGTGCGGTGCGGGTGGCCGGCGCGGAGAGCATCTCGCGGTTGGGCAGCAGTTCGGACAGGCCGGATCCGGCGCCTGTGGTACCGACGCGCGCGGCGGCGCGTGGGCGGGCGTTGCGGACCTCGTCGGGCAGCAGGTCGGCATAGCCGCGGCCGGCGCGGGTGAGCAGGGTCAGCGCCTCGTCGGCACGGCCCTGGTTGGCGGCATGCAGCGCCTTGTAGTGCACCAGGCGCACGGCCTGCAGAGGGTCGTCGGCGGCTCCGACCAGCTGTTCGGCGCGGCCGAAGATAGAGTCGGCTTCGGCATACCGATGTTGGTTGGAGACCTGGAGCGCCAGGGAGATCAGGCTGATGACGGTGTTGGGGTTGTCGGCACCCAGCGCCTTCTGTTGCAGGGCAAGCGCGGCGCGCAGGTTCTTCTCCGCGCCGGAGAAATCCTCGGTACGGTTGGCGTCGTCGGCAACGCGCACCAGACGGTCGTATTCGCCGACATCGCCGGAGCTGAAAGCGCGGGCGGCGGCGCGTTCGGTGAGCAGGCGTTGGGCGGCCCCTCCCTGGCCCTCGGTTGCCGCGGCGGTGGCGGGTAGGCGGCCTGACAGCACGCCGATGGCGCGCTCCATCACTGGCAGCGACGGCTGTACGCCATCGGCCAGCCAGGTGCGCCCCCCGACCGTGGCCACAAGGGCCACATGAGCCCAGCCGCCGACGCGCCGCGTGCATTGCAGCAACGCCGCCGGCTCGCTGCCCAGCACGGTGGTAGGGGTGGCGGGCTGGCAGGCGTAGCGTTGGTCAAGGCCCTGACGCCAGGGCCCGGAGGTGGCCAGTTCCTGCGGAGTGGCCGGCGAACCTGGGGGTGGGCGGCGAACGCGGGCGCTGGGTTGCAACCAGGTGCCGCAATAGACATCGGCACCCTCGCCGAGGCCCTGTTGGGTACAATCTTCGCCGGAGGCGTTCTTGCCGAGCGCGATGCCGCCTTCATTGCGGCTGGACTGGCCGCCGCTGACATAGGCGCTCTCGGGCGGGGTGGCGCACGCGGTGAGGATGCCGGCGAGCAGCACAGTGACGAGGCCCATGGCGACAAAACTGGGGCGGGTCCGCAGCATGTCAGTAGTCCTCGTCAGAGACGTTGGGCAGTTGCACGTCGGCGTCGTCCTGGCTGGGGCGGTCGCGGATGATCGGGACGTCGCGCAGCGGGCTGAGCGGCGGCACGGTCTGCACCGGCAGTAGCACACAGTTCACCGAGGTGATCGGGCAGGCGTTGAAGCGATAGTTGGTGTTGGGCAGCGCCAGGATGTTGGCCTTGTTGGCGGCGGCCTGGCCATCGAGCCCGCCGATCGTGCCGAACAAATCGGCCTTGCCGCCACCGCCGAGCACCAGCAGGCCCGAGACGTTGACGGTGCCGGTGGTGACTCCGCCCGCGCGGGTGACCAGGATCAGGTCGGTGGTTTTGCCGGTTAGTTGGCCGAGGGTGATGGTGCCCGCCTCCGGCTGCGGCAGCACGAGGTCGATCGTGGCCTTGCTGAGGCTGAACGGCGCGATGGCGACACTGCCGGTCTCGATCTTCCCCGGGGCGCCGCCGCTGGGGGTGACGGCGAGAAAGCTGCCGAGGTCGGCGGTCTTGAGCGCCGCGATCTGGCTGTCGGTCAGCTTGCCGTCGACCTTCTGGAGCACCCGGTCGAGCCCGTCGGTGGTGATGAGGACGCCGTCGGACAGCTTGAGCGCGCCGGTGGCGGTGATGCCGAGCAGGCGGGCGGTGACCGGGCCGGTGATGGTCAGCGGTGCAGCGTTGTTAAGCGTGAATGTACCATCGGCGAGAATGGCGCTGGCCAGCGTGGTGATGGCGTTGGCGCCGGAGAGTGTGATCTTGCCAGGCTGAGCGGCGCTGACGGCGAGTTTGCCGGCCGTCACCGTGCCAGGGGCGTTGATGCCGGTGGCGGTGGTGAGGGTCATCGGGCCGCCGGGCGCGGCGAGTTGGCCACCCGGCGTGACGGTGATGCCGCCGTTAGGGGTGGTAAGCGCGGTCGCCTTGGCCGAGCCGCTGGAAACCGTGCCGGTGATGGTGATGGCTGCCGCACCGGCGGCGGTGTCGGTGACGGACACGCTGCCCTGACTGGCCCTGAGCGTGCCGGCAACGGTGAGCGGGATCGCGTTCATCATGGTGATATCACCACTGTCGACGGTGAAGGCGCCGATGGTGGCGATGCTGTTGGCCGGCTGGGCGAGAGTGACCGGGCCGGTCAGGCCGGAATTCTGCAATGTGGCGACGGTGAGCGCGCCGCCGGTCTGGGTCACGCCGCCACTGCCGGCGACAAGATCGAGTGTCGCGGCCTTGAAGGCGCTGGCCAGCGTGATGCCGCCGCTGGGCGCGGTGGCCGCGAGCCGGGCGGTGCCGGAGACGGTGATCGGCCCGGTGACAGCCAGCGCCGTGCCGGCGGCGCTGTCGGTAAGGGTGAGGTTGCCGGCAGCGATGCTAAGCGGCCCGGCGACGACCAGGGCCTGGCTGCTGGTCAGGTTGAAATCGCCAGCCGGTACGTTGATGGCGCCGAGGGTACCGATGCCGTTGCCGAACTGATCCAGCGTCGCGCCGCCGGTGATGCCGGAGGTACTGGCGAGGGCGCCGGCGGCGATGGCGCCGCCTGTCTGGGTCACGCCGCCGACACTGGCCGACAGGTCGAGCAGGCCGCCGGACGCATCGATCTGCCCGGCCAGGGTGATGCCGCCAGAAATCGTCGTGCTCAGCGCGACGATGCCGCCCGGCGCCGCGATGGAGCCCGTACCGGCCAGTGTGATCACGCCATTGCTGGTCGACAGCGTGACGTTCTGGGCCGCGAGCTTGCCGATGACCGCCAGCGGGGCGGTGTTGGCCAGGGTGAAGCCGCCTGTGGTCACCGCGAGGTCGCTGATCGAGCCGATTGCATTACTGCCGCCCAGGTTCACTGGCCCGCCGATGGTGCCGCTGCTCATCAGCCTGCCGGCGATGACGGCGGCGTTGTTCTGGGTGACGCCGCCCGAACCTGCGGTGATGTCGACCGTGCCCGTCGCGGTGGCGTCCAGAGTGCCGTTCTGGACTGTCACGCCACCGGTGGCCGAGGCGGCATCCAGGCGGACCAAGCCGCCGGCCGAGGTGGTGATGCCGGCGATGGCCACGTTGATGTCACCGATCTTCTGCAGCCGCAGCGCGACATTCCTGGCAAGCAGCCCGTTCACGCCGAGATCACCGATGTTCGTCACCACGGTGACATCGCCGCCGGCAACATCGACGTTGATCAGGTTGAGGATCTGGTTGGCGGGTTGCGCCAAGACGATGTCGCCGCCGGTGACCTTGCCGGTCAGCGTGTTGGCCTGGACGCTGCCGCCGGTCTGGACCATGCCGCCGCTGCCAGTGGCGATCTTCACCGTGCCGCCCAGCCCCACACCCAGCGTGCCCGACAGCGCGATGCCGCCGGTGGGAGCCGATGTCTCAAGCGTCACATTCGAGGCGTCGACTACGCCGGTGACGTTCAGCGCACTGGCCGAGCCTGCGGTGCTTCGCAGGGTGATGTCCGCGGCGCTCAGCGGACCGGCGACCGTCAGCGGGATGCTATCGCGCAGCAGGATGGTGGTGGCCGTCATCTTGCCCAGGGTGGCGATGGCGTTGCCCGGTTGGTCGAGCACGATCTTGCCGGAGAGCAGGTTGGCGGTCAGCGTGTTGACCGTGACGACGCCGGCGGATTGGATCAGGCCGCCCTCCTGCGGCTTGGCATCGAGCGATGCGGCGGTGACGGTGCCGGCCAGCGCGATACCGCCGGTGGCCGCTGTGTTCTCCAGCGCGATTGCCCCGAAGGCGACGACGGCGCCGGAAACTTGGATCGCGTTGGCACCGGCCGCGCTGCTGGCCAGTGTGATGTTCGCTGCCGAAAACGTGCCAGTGATATCCAGGCCGATGCTGTCGGTGATCGCGGCGTCGCCGGCCACGGCCAGCGCGCCAATCGTGCCGATGGCGTTGCCCGCCTGCGGCAGCGCCAGCGCGCCGCCGATGCCTCCGGTGCTGCGCAGCGAGCCGGCGGTGATGATACCCGCGGATTGCGTCACGTCGGCGCCCGCACTGAGGTCGGCAATGCCGGTGGCGGTGGCGTTGAGCGTGCCGGCGAGCTCTATGGCGCCGGCCGGGTTGCTGGCGGCCATGGTGATCGTGCCGCCGGCGGTGGTGATGAGGCTGCCGGTCAGGCTGAGGGCGGTGCCGGCGGCGCTGTTGGAGAGGGTGATCGTGTCGGCCGTGACGGTGCCGGAGACGGCGAGGGCGATGCTGTCGGCGAGGACGAGGCTACCACCGGTGAGGGTGCTGTCGCCCAGGGCGGTGATGCTGTTTTTTGTCTGGCCGAGGCTGGCGCCGGCGCCGGTGACGGCCACACGCAGGGTTGTCGCGGCGATGAAGCCGCCCGGTTGGGCGATGCCGCCGCTGCCGGCGGTGAGATCGACGGCGTCGGCGCTGATCGCGCCGTTCAGCAATAGGCCGCTGGCGGCGTTGCTCGCGGTCAGCGCAAGCGGGCCACCCGGCGCGGAGAGGGCACCGTTCACCGTGATCGCGGTGACCGCGGCGCTGCCGGACAAGGTGATGGCGTCGGCCTGGACGATACCCGCGACGGTGAGTGCCGTGCTGTCGACCAGGGTGAAGCCGGCGCCGATGACCGCGAAGTTACCGAGCGAGCTGATCTTGTTGGCGGGCGCGGTGAGCGCCACCGCGCCGGTGGAGCCGCCGCTGCTGCGCAGGTTGGCTGCGGTGATGCCGCCCGCCGTCTGGCTGATGCCGCCGGCCAGGGCGGAGAGGTCGACGGTTCCAGTGGCGCCTGCATCGAGCGTGCCGGACAGCGCCAGGCCGCCTGCGCCGTTGGTGGCCGCCAGCGTCAGCGTGCCGCCGGCGGCGGTGGTGATGCCGCCGGTGACGTCGATCGCCTTGGCCGACGCGGCGCTGTTGCGCAGGGTGACATTGGCGGCGCTGAGCGGACCGGTGACGGTGATGGCCGTGCTGTCGATCAAGGTGAAGGCGGCGCCGGTGACGGTGAATGTGCCCAGCGTGGTGACGCTGTTGGCGACCTCGCCAAGGACCACGACGCCAGTGCTGCCGCTGGTGCTTTGCAAGGTTCCAGCGGTGAGGCTGCCGGCGGTCTGGGCGATGCCGCCGGTGCCGGCGGAGAGGTCGAGCACGCCCGCATTTACGCTGCCAGACAGCACGATCCCGCCAGCCTTGTCGGTGGCGGCGAGCAGCACGGCGCCGGCAGTGGACAGGCTGCCGCTGACGGTCAGGCTGGCCGCGCTGTCGCGCACGGTGATCGAGGAGGCACTGACCGTGCCGGTGATGTCGAGCGCGATGCCGTCGCGCAGCAGCAGCCCGGCGCCGGTGACGGCAAAGCTGCCGAGGGTGGCGATCGCGTTGGCGGCCTGGTCGAGCACCACCGCACCCTGCGACCCGCCGCTGCTTTGCAGCGTCGCCGCGGTGATGCTGCC
>Ga0105048_10014301_pt1 | contig 12368 bp, 6 predicted proteins | sample MAT05_FD_78382 | JGI IMG/M metagenome (GOLD analysis project Ga0105048, IMG submission 78382) | Freshwater microbial communities from Lake Fryxell liftoff mats and glacier meltwater in Antarctica - MAT-05 | ecosystem: Environmental > Aquatic > Freshwater > Ice > Liftoff microbial mat | place... | reverse complement strand
ATAAATGCCCAATACAAGACACTCGCTTATAAAATTTGCAATTTGCTTTGGGGGAAAGTTTACTACTGCTATTACCTGTTTGCCTAAAATAGTTCCTGCTTCGTATAATGATACTAATTGTGCGGACGACCGCTTTAAGCCCAGTTGTCCAAAATCAATGGTGAGCTGATATGCTGGCTTTTTTGCTTTCGGAAAGGGTTCTACGTTTACTACCGTGCCAACCCTTATGTCTAATTTTTCAAAATCGGCCCGGCTAATCTCCATTATTAAAATTTATAGAAGCGAAAAATTGGTAATCAATTTACGGGGTGCCTACCAATAAATCATATTTGTTATCGCTTTATCCCGATGCTAATATCAATTTAACTGGGGATTGACGGCCATCAAGTTTGCGCTATCAAAAACGGTAATATCATTGTATAGTGTATCTCTTTCCACGGCAGTACGGTTAGCTTGTTGTATTAATGCTACCAGTTGCCCAGTGGTCATTACAGGGTTTTGCTCTTCGCTACCGGCCATGGCGTATATTTTGGTGCTATCGTCGATTGTACCATCAATATCATTTACACCAAACGATAGGCTCATTTGGGCATTGTTTCGCCCAAGCATTGGCCAGTAAGCTTTAAGGTGTCTAAAATTGTCCATAAAAATCCTGGCTACGGCATACATTTTCATATCCTCAATCAAAGTTGATTCGGGTAAATGACTCATTTCATTGTCGTGATTTCGGAATTTTAAGGGTATAAAAGTATTGAAGCCTTTTGTTTCATCCTGTAGGTTCCTTAATCGCTCCATGTGGTTTATCCGGTGTGTATAGTTTTCTACATGGCCATACAGCATGGTAGCGTTGGTATGCATACCCAGCAAATGGGCTGCCTTATGAATATGCAACCAGCCTTCCGCATCCACTTTGTCTGCACTGATTTTTTCCCTTACAACCGGGTCAAATATTTCTGCGCCGCCTCCGGGTAAGGAATCCAACCCGGCTTGGTGCATTAAACTTAATCCTTCTTCCACGCTCACTTTCGCTTTACGAAACATATAGTCGAGTTCCACGGCTGTAAATCCTTTTATGTGCAGCTCCGGGCGGTGTTCCTTAATTTGTTTAATAAGATCAATGAAATAATAAAGATCCATTTTGGGATGGACACCGCCTACAATGTGAACTTCTGTTACCGGCTTTCCGTCGTAGCTTTTTACAATATCCATCATCTGTTCTATGTTAAGTTCCCATCCCTGCTCTTTGTTTTTATATAATCTTGAATAAGAACAAAATTTACAAGAGAAAACACAAACATTAGTAGGCTCTATATGAAAGTTGCGGTTAAAATATGTACGGTCGCCGTGGTAACTCTCCCTTACATAATTAGCCAAAGCACCTGTTAGTGCTAACGGAAATTCTTCGAACAACATCATGGCGTCGGCAGCATCAACCCTGTCTCTGTTTATTATTTTTTTACAAAGATCCTTATGCCCTGCGTTCTGCACATTTTCCACAAGGGTTAGGATATTATTTAGTAGGGGCAGTTTGGTATTAATCATAATAAGCTTTTCAGGATAACAAAAAAGGGTAGGTTTTGATTGATGCACACCCTTGAATAAATATTCTTTTTGTAAGAATGAGCAACTTGTACAGTGATTTGGATTGGCAAATGTACATCCGCATCATAAAAAAAAGGGTCGGTCTTTTTAAGACCGACCCTTTTAGAAAATGATAATCGCGACTGTTTATTTTGTTTTAAGAATACGCTGCGTAACCTGGCGGTTTGTATAAATTAACTGCACGGTGTACATACCAGCGGCAAATCTTGCCAAATCTACATTTATGTAAGATTGTGCATTGCCGCTATAATTCCAACGCTGCATTAACTGACCTACTGAGTTGTAAACACCAATACTACGAGGTCGGTTGGGCGTAAATAATGTTGGATAACAAAATTATTCTCGAACGGATTAGGTGCAATCAGGAAGCCTTCTGCCTTAAGTTTAGCAGGCAAGGTTTTTGTGTTTACATTGATGTTATCAATAAAAACATTGTTTTGCTTGTTGTTGGTATTCCTGAAAATTAACTGAATGGGTGATCTTGAAGCCCATGGTGTCAAATCTACCATCTCATTTCTCCAAAGCCCACCTGTATTTGGTATAAATTCAAGGGTCTGCGGCTGGTTTGGATTTCCAACTGTTTGAAGTTCAGCACCCCATTTTTTATAAACTGATGTAAGTGTAGTACCACAATCTGTAGTTACAAATACCTCCAAAGTATCCAATGGTATTTCGGCGCTGCCTGGGTAGCTACTAGTAGCGGCAGCCAAATCGAAGCTCAGGAAGGCTGAATCTATACCACTATAAGTTATCACCGGCGTAAACAGATCGTCTTTCGCATTATTGGTAGTATAGGTAAAATTGCGGACGAATGCGGAAGCGACTCCTGTCTTGGCAGCATTCGTGGTTCTCTGCCAGGTAACGCCCAAATCTATATTCGAAACACCCCATCCCATAGGCGGGAAAGTAGCTGATTCAAAAGTTTCAACTAATGGTGCTGGTACAATACCAACAACAGAAACGCTTCTGGTTAGTGTATCATTACTTGGGTTTGGATCTCCGGTGCCTGCACTCGTTATAGGATCCCAGGTGTATGCTTTGATAACACGTGGCCCGGTAGTAATACCCGTAGCAGGATTGAGAGAAACAATAATAGATCTGGTTGCAGGTAGAGATAAACCTGTGAGGGTAGTGGTAGAAACTGCACCGCCATCTACGGTGTAAGATACTTTAAAACCCCTGATGGTATCAGCACCAACGTTTGTTACAGTAACAGTAGGTGTAGGAGACGGAGGACACAATACAAGTGTATTGATTGAAGTGAGTTCTATATCTCTTCTAAACAGGCCTTTAATATTGATATTGTCAATAAAAATATTGTTACCGTAGGCGTTTGTATTTTCAAATTGAACAATAACACTACCGGTTGCGTAAGCGGCGCCAGATAGAGAAATTCTTTGCGTACGCCAATCAGTCGGGGCTGGAGCAGTGTAATCGGCAGTAGATGCACCCGCAGTAGCTAAAGCAGCACCAGCTCTACTAAATACGGTAGCAAAAGTGTTGCCGCAGTCAGTAGATACTTTAACCATTAATCTATCATTGAAACCGGCATAGTTTTTATGAGCTAAATCAAAAGAGATAATGACAGAATCTGCACCTTGCATTCTGATCGCTGGTGATTGCATGGCATCAACCTCACCTACCAAATTAAAGTTGTAATTATCAAAGAATGCAGAACCGTTGCTGTTATTGCCTACGCCTTTCCGCACCCAGGTATTAGCTGCACCACCGTTCCTAATGCTCCATCCTGAAGGAGGGAATGTAGCACTTTCGAAACCCTCAACAAGCGGTGACGCGAAAAGATTTAAAACGGTGAATGCTGAACTGAGAGTATCATTTCCCATGGCCTGATCTCCGTTACCTGAGGCTGAAACAAGATCGGCAGTGTAAGCAGTAAATGTGTAGTTGGTGCCAGCAGTTAAACCGGTGACGCCAGTAAGGTTAACCACCGCACTAGCATTTGGCGCAATGGTTTGTGTAAATGTTTGATTAACTGGTGCACCAGCTCCAATCCGGTAACCTACCCTGAAACTTGTTACAGGTACAGTACCATTATTGGCCACCCGAACCTGTGGTGTAAATGAAGTATTACATACCGAGGCACCTGGATTCAAAATAGCAGACAGGCTCAAATCTCTGTCCACTTTTCTGGTAATATTGATATTATCAAGGAAAATATTGTTACCGTACTGGTTCGTATTACGGATGGCCACTATAATTGGACCACCAGTTACAAAGGCACCACCAAGAACAATCCGTTCGTTTCTCCAATCTGTAGCTGCTGGAACAAGATATGAGGCTGTTGAAGATCCAGCGGTAGCAAGCGTTGCACCAGACTTACTGTAAACTTGTGAAAAAGTTACGCCGCAATCGTTAGAGACTAATACGCTCAAAACATCAAACGGGGCAAACGGGTAAAATTTATGTGCCACATCAAAAGTGATAACAATTGAATCATTAACTGTCGCACCTGGAGGTGGGGCAATCGGGAACGTCCGGACGTCGTCAGTTTGGCCTGGATTATTGTTATCATAATTATTAATAAAGGCCGAACCAACGTTACCGTTTCCTGCAGCATTACGAATCCAGGTAAAATTGCCATTAGGGTTAGCAATAGTCATATTAGCTGGAGGGAAAGTGGTTGCAACAAAATTTTGTGAGAAGGGCAATGCAATAGCCGGATTAATGACGACAGTTGTTGAAATGGTATTGTTACCTGCAAATGCATCGGCAGCGCCGTTAGCTGCCACGATGGTGAACGTTACGGTATTGTTTCCAAGAACTAAGCTTTGATTAGCGAAGACCAAAGTGGCCACCTGATTCGTAAGGAGGTTGACAGGAAAGGTTTGGGTAACTGCTGCACCGCCGTTTATGGATACAGAAGCGGTAACCGATGTAAGTGTTGTGGCGCCTGTGTTGGTTACATGTACCCGTGGTGATATTAAGCCTGGGCAAAGTGGTGCAGGGAAATTGGTAATGTTACAAAGTGCAGTACTAAACTCACTTCCGCCGGGGCTAACTACAAAAGTTAATGCAGCATCTACCGCAGGGAAACCAACGGGTGGGTTACAACCAAGCGAACTGGTTAAACTTGCACGACAGTTAGTTACGGCCCACTCCATGCGGGCTACCTGCTTATTAGTAAACATACTATAACATGCATCCGAAGTATAGTCCATGTAGTTCTGATACATCTTGCCGGGAGCAGCAGTTGCACATGCATCTAAAACTACTCCGGTGCCACAATTGGTTGTAGCGCCTCCCTGATTAGGTGTATCTCCAACATCTGTCGGGGTATTTCCCTGACCGGCAGGGTTAAATAAGCCAGTCGGCATAATGCATGAACCAGGTAATTGGCGGAAATCATCCCCATTGCACCCACCTTCATCGCCCCAAATGTGAAATAAACCCATGTAGTGTCCTACTTCGTGTACAGCAGTCCGGGCCAAATTATATTGAGGTATTGTGTAACAAGCATTATTAGCAAAGCTTTGGGCATTCAGAAATATTCCATCATCAGCAGCACCAGCTGTACCGGGGAAAGTGGCATAACCCAGCACACCGCCGGCATCTAAGCCAACCCAAACGTTTATATACGAAGTATTGTCCCAGGAATCCAACCCGCCTAAAGCAGCACGTTTAATTGGATCCACAGCAAGGTTAACGTTGGAAAGCGTGGCACTTGATCTTCTCTGTACACCTGTGGTAATAGCCCCTGTTGGAGAACGCCTGGCCCGGCAAAAACGAATTTGGCTATGACCACGTATTGGCGTAAAACCACCAGCATTGGCACTGTCGGGGTTTAAGCCGGAAAAATCAAGGTTAAGCCTGTTGATAAAATAGTTCACATCTGCATCCGTAATCAAATTTGGGTTTGGCATAACCACATGTACAACCACAGGCAAAGTGGCAATAGATTCTAAACGGTAAGAGTCATCTCCCGTACGCAGATTACCGCCGGATTTATTGGCGTTCATTTCAGCAAGTTGCCTGGCACCGGGGTTGGCATTATAAAATGCTTCCAGATGTTCCATCGTACCACATCTCGAGGTTGACTGATCCTGGCGAAACAAGCCATGATCGTTAGCGGACGCGGGGCGTTGTTGCTTTTTCTTTTCTTGTGCACCTGCATCAATTACAAATGCAAATACTAGCGCAATAGCGCATAGAATGTTAATTTTTCTCAAAGCTTGAAGTTTTATGACGGCTAAATTAAGTGTTTATTCATATACCGTTAACAATGACTTAAAAAAATTATCAAAGGCTGCATTAAAGAAAGGTATTTACTTGAACTAGCACCCCGGCAACTGGCAGTGGGTATATTTTGGAGTGGTGAAACTTGTTTTTTTGATACTAAATTAGCAGCTAGTTTTTGCGGTGGTATTGCAATGCCTGTAATTGTTGTGCCTGAGAAATCAAATGTTACCATTCAATAAATATTTTCTTCATCACTTTAAACAAACAAAAAATGCCTATCAAGTTTCGTCTTATCCTCATGAATTTTTTGCAGTTTTTTATCTGGGGGTCGTGGCTAATAACGATAGGAGTATTTTGGTTTAAGCTAAAACAGTGGCCGGGTGATAAGTTTGGTATCATTTTTTCCACCATGGGCATCGCCTCTATATTTATGCCTGCATTAACTGGCATCATTTCAGACAAATATGTAAACGCAGAAAAACTATACGGCGCTTTCCATATTCTCGGGGCTATCGTTTTATTCTGTCTTCCGCAAATACAAGACCCGGATATTTTCTTTTGGGTGATGCTGGTAAATATGGTCTTTTACATGCCAACTATTTCGCTTTCTATAACTGTTGCCTATACTTCTTTGAAAAATAACCAAAAGGACGTGGTAAAAGAATATCCACCTATCAGAATTTGGGGAACAATTGGTTTTATTGCCGCATTGTGGACAGTGAGCCTTACACACAATGAGGCTTCGGGCAATCAGTTTTATATTGCTGGTGCCGTTTCGTTACTGTTGGGTATTTATGGGTTCACTCTTCCCAAGTGCCCGCCTATGTTAAGTAAAACGCAGGCCAAAACTTTTGTAGAAACGCTTGGCTTAAACGCTTTTAAACTGTTTAAAGAAAAGCGGTTCGCTATATTTTTTGTTTTCTCTATGCTGTTAGGCGCCGCACTGCAATTAACCAATGCATACGGTGATATTTTTCTACACGATTTTGACAATGTGGACACTTATAAGAATTCTATAGCTGTAAAATACCCGGCCATAATCATGTCCATTTCTCAAATTTCTGAAACATTGTTTATTCTGGCCATTCCATTTTTTCTCAGAAGATTCGGCATAAAGTGGGTGATGATATTTAGTATGGTAGCCTGGGTATTGCGGTTCGGATTATTCGCCTACGGCAACCCTACCGATGGGCTTTGGATGATTATCCTATCCTGTATTATATATGGTATGGCGTTTGATTTTTTCAATATTTCGGGGTCGTTGTTTGTAGAAACACAGACCGACTCCCAAATAAGGGGTAGTGCACAAGGCTTGTTTATGATGATGGTAAATGGCTTTGGGGCTGTTTTTGGAAGCCTTGCAAGTGGGTTTATAATCAAGAGTTATTTTACCAATGCCGACCAAAGTAAAAACTGGCATGGCATCTGGCTCAGTTTTGCCGGATACGCCCTGGTATTAGCTATTGTTTTTCCACTGGTTTTCAAATACAAACACAACCCGAAGGATGTAAAGGACTTAATACATTAAGTACAGCCACTGTTTGTGTAAACCATTGAGGAGGATTTGCTTATTTCTTTTTCGCCACGGCTCTTTTTGCCGGTGCCTTCTTTGCGGCAACAGACGATTTTTTTTCAAATGCCCCGGGCACCTGAAAAACAATCATTTCCTTCACTTCGTCCAAAGTTATTACCGCTGCTTCTTCAGGTGTGTACTTGCTTTTGCCGGGCTTGCCAAGTTTCAGCATTTTTTTACCAAACCTTAAGAATGGCCCCCAACGCCCATTTTCGATGGTGATTTTTTCCGCAGGAAATTGTTGGATATACCGGTTGGCCTCTTTATCCACTTTCTTTTCTATTAACGCTTCACAATCTTTTTGAGTTAGTACATCAAAATTGTAAGCCCGTGGTATGTTAATGAACAAATCGTTCCACTTTATAAACGGGCCAAAGCGGCCTTTACCTTTTATAACCGGCAGACCTTCTACTGTGGCAATTGGGGCATCGGCTTGCTGCTTTTCGGCAATCAGTTGTAACGCTCTTTCCATATCTACTTTCAGCGGGTCTTCGCCCTTGGTAAGCGATATAAATTCTTCGCCAAATTTTACATAGGGCCCAAAGCGGCCAATGCCCACCACAAGTTCTTTGTCTTGATGGGTGCCGAGGCTAAAGGGCATTTTAAAAAGGTCGAGTGCTTCCTGCAACGTAATGGTCTCTATGCTTTGGCCTGCCCGTAAACTGGCAAATTGTGGCTTGTCATTTTCGTTATCGCTGGTACCTATTTGTGCCATGGGGCCAAACTTGCCCATGCGTACAATAATGGGTTTGCCGCTTTCGGGGTGGGTGCCCAATGCTTTTTCGCCGGTAGCACGTTCGGCGGTTTCCATGGTTTGAGCCACCTCTTTATGGAAGGGGTCGTAAAAATCTTTCACCATTTTGTTCCAAACCTGCTTGCCTTCGGCTATTTTGTCAAACTGTTCTTCTATGCTGGCGGTAAAGCCATAGTTCATTACATTATCAAAATACTTACTTAAAAAATCTGTCACCACACTACCAAGATCGGTAGGAAATAATTTCGATTTTTCAGCACCAAAATTTTCCTGCTCCATTATTTTGGTAATGTGGTCGTTACTAAGTTTTAAAATTCTTACATCCCGTCTGTTTCCTTCCCTATCTTTTTTTTCTACGTAATTTCTTTTTAAAATAGTAGAGATGGTAGGAGCGTAGGTAGATGGCCGGCCGATGCCCAATTCTTCCATCTTTTTTACCAGTGATGCCTCGGTGTAACGGGCAGTGGGGCGGGTAAATTTTTCAGTGGCCAACATTTCTATGAAGGTCAATGGCTGGCCAACGGTGAGGTTTGGCAGGCGGCTTTCCTGGCCTTCGTCCTCGGTTTCTTCATCGTCGGTACTTTCCATGTACACCTTTAAAAAGCCATCAAATTTTATTACTTCGCCGCTGGCGGTAAGCTCGTCTTTATTTGTGCTGATGCCTATTTTGGCCGTTGTTTTTTCCAAAACTGCATCGCTCATTTGGGAGGCAATGGTGCGTTTCCAAATTAACTCGTAGAGGCGTTTTCCATCGGCATCATCTATGGTTTGGTTATCCATATAGGTGGGGCGGATGGCTTCGTGGGCTTCCTGCGCACTTTCGTTTTTGTTTTTGAATTTGCGGTGCTGCAGGTATTTTTCGCCAAAGCTTTTATTGATGGCCTGGCTAATGTCGGCCATGGCAGTATCGCTTAGGTTTACGCTGTCGGTACGCATGTAGGTAATGTTACCGTTCTCGTACAGGCGCTGTGCCACCAGCATAGTTTTAGCTACGCCATAGCCAAGTTTGCGGCTGGCTTCCTGCTGTAAAGTAGAGGTGGTAAATGGCGGTGCAGGCGATTTTTTTGCAGGCCTAACCTGTATGTCGTTTACCTTATAACCTGCCCCTATGCAGCTTTTAAGGAAGGCTTCGGCATCGTTCTGTTGTTTAAATTTTGCGCCTTCGGCGGAAAAAGAAACCTCTCTGCCGCTTATATCTTTCGCAGTAAAAATAGCCCGCACGGCAAAGCTGCTTTCGCTGCGGTGCTGGTTTATTTCCCGTTCCTTTTCTACTATTAATTTTACGGCTACACTTTGCACACGGCCGGCACTAAGACCACCCTGGCGGCCTATTTTACGCCACAAAACCGGGCTTAGTTCAAAACCTACAATTCTATCCAGCACACGCCTCGCCTGTTGTGCGTTTACCAGGTTCATATTAATAAGGCGAGGATTAGCCACCGCTTTTTGTATGGCTGGCTTGGTAATTTCATGGAAAACAATCCGCTTGGTGGTATTAGGATCCAGGTTAAGCACCTCGGCCAGATGCCAACTAATGCTTTCACCTTCCCGGTCCTCATCCGATGCCAGCCACACTTCGTTGCTGCGTTTGGCAATGCTTTTAAGTTCCCTTACCACTTTTTCTTTTTCGTCGGGGACTATGTAATTCGGCTTAAAATTATTGGCGATATCCACCCCCATATCATTTTTCTCAAGGTCTCTTATATGCCCATAGCAACTCTTTACCTCAAAGTCGCTACCCAATATTTTTTCAATCGTCTTTGCCTTTGCGGGGCTTTCTACTATCAATAAATTTTTTGCCATGTGCTAATTGGTAATTGAGCGTATATGAATGGATGAATAAAAAACTGATGATGGGGCTTAACCTCGGTTGGGCGTTAGCCAATCAAACTTATTTGCCGCAATATTAGTGTAAAGTTTAAAAAACGATTTTTTTCTTGCGATAGCAAGTACAAAAACCAGATTGGCTTTTAAACACTCGCTTATAAATAATACGATTGCATTGGTTAACCCTTTGCCATTAATTTATAGTGCAGTTACAAAAAATCAACAATCAATTTCTTAACTTTATTTTCTCTATAAATGCGGCTATGGCCCAGGCCCTGTGTAAAATGAAATTGCACGTTATGTGGTTTTATTTGGGCAATTGGCAGCACATCTTTAATGGGTGTGGTGGTGTCGTCTTCATCGTGCACCCATAAAATGTTGGCGGCTACCACTGGCAGTACTCGGCTTACTGAATACCAACTCAGGGGCAGGCTACGCAGATCTTCTATCAGTTTGTCGAAGGCTAATCTTAAATCGGTTGGAAGTTGCAGCAGGCCAAAAAAATTATCGGCTGCGGTAATACTTTCTGTGGCAGGTGCTATTAAAACTGTTTTGGGTGGTTCCGTATGCGGCGTGGCTTCTAAAGCCAGCATAAGCGAAAGGCCGCCAAGGCTGTGGGCTATGTAGGCATCAAAAGGTCCGTGCAGCTTCATCATTTCTACAATGGCATCCCTATACATAAGGGCATTTAACCGTTTGCCCTTGCTAAGGCCATGTGCGGGGGCATCGAAAGTATATACATCGTACCCCTTTTTAATTACAGGTAAAATAAACCTTTCAAAAGCACGGCAACTACCCGCAAACCCATGCAGTATCAAAAGTTTTTTGCCGCCGGGCTTATCACCGGCAAAATGATACCCCATTAAAATGTTTCCTTCTGAATGGAATCTAAACCGGTTGGCACGTTTGAAAAGTGCCGTGTCTTTCTTTTTCGTATTGGCAAATGGCCGGGTAAAAATATCCAGTGCAGCCCTTGCTGCGGCCTGGGTAGAAACCCGCTTAAGCATTACTATCTTAGTACGATAATAATTGATGCCTATACGTTGGGCAAGTGTAAGTTTATGTGATGCCATAACAATAACTTAGTGGTTTAAGCCGCGAATTACAGCAATCGACTTGAATTTTTTTATGAATCTCATATTCTCCATGGTCGTTGGTGTAACGCGTAACGGACAAATCTATTTTAATAAGGTCACAAATGAAAACTACTATTATTGGTTCGGGAAACGTAGCTACAGTTTTGGGAAGGAAAATAAAAGCGGCAGGACATGATGTGCTGCAGGTATTTAGCCGCAATATTCATCATGCACATTTTTTGGGCAGTGAACTGCAATGTGGCGTAACCGACAATATAAAATCAATAACCAACGAAGCTGACATTTACCTGCTGGCGGTAAACGACGCAGCGATACCAGAAATAGCCGCAATGCTTGGGTTTAAAAAAGGGTTGGTACTGCATTCGGCTGGTTCGGTACCGGGGAGTATATTAAAAACTTGCTCGGCAAACTACGGGGTGCTGTACCCCTTACAAAGTTTAAGAAAGCACAAAGCCATTTACTTGGATATACCGCTGTTGGTAGATGGGAATACGGCTGATGCCCTTTGCCTGACCACAGATTTTGCGGGTTCCATAAGCGGCCGGGTAAAAGTAACCGATGATATTACCCGGCTGAAAATGCACTTGGCAGCGGTGGTTGTAAATAATTTTACTAACCACCTGTATAGCCTGGCGGCAGATTATTGTGATAAGGAGCAACTGGATTTTTGCTTGCTGAAACCACTGATAGAGGAAACCGCCATGCGGCTGGAACACCACGACCCCCGGCAATTGCAAACCGGGCCTGCCGTGAGAAAAGATTTGGAAACCATTGAAAAGCATTTGGAATTACTGGCCAACAACGCACCGCTGCTAAAAATATATGAAATGATGACCGAAAGTATTAAACCCTAACAGGTAAATGCTGACTGTGTCTCAGTTTTGACCACATAGACGCCACAATTGGATATACTCGCTTTAAACTGCTACACCTTTTCGGCCGCCGCCTCTCCAGTTTGTATCGCTCCTTCCATAAAACCCTGCCAGGCATCGGATAAATGTTCGCCGGCAAAATGGGTATGCATAAACGACCGCTGCAGTACAGGCATAATACCAAACCATTGCCCTACACCATACATAGCATAAGCACCTTTACTGTATATATCGTCGCCCCAGTAATAGCCTTGTTGTTTTTCTAAAAACCTGCTCGTATCGCCATAGCCGGGTTTCAAACTGGTATTTACCATATCTGCCTTCCAGGCATCGGTTTGGGCATTTACCACAGGTGCCTTATCGCCAATAGCATACGATATAAGCACTCCTTTGGCAGAAGGCTGGTTTTTAGTAGCATGATAAAAATAATGACCAGGCTGATCTGT
>Ga0105048_10014300_pt1 | contig 12369 bp, 9 predicted proteins | sample MAT05_FD_78382 | JGI IMG/M metagenome (GOLD analysis project Ga0105048, IMG submission 78382) | Freshwater microbial communities from Lake Fryxell liftoff mats and glacier meltwater in Antarctica - MAT-05 | ecosystem: Environmental > Aquatic > Freshwater > Ice > Liftoff microbial mat | place... | reverse complement strand
GGCGTCATTATCACCGTTTGGGCGTCATTATCACCTGTTCGACCTCATTATCACGGAGGGTGTCGGTGAAATGATAACGAGTTGTGAAGGCTTTACAGGACGGCGGTGGGCGTCGTTGTGATAGAGGTGAGTTTTGCGTGGTCGATGCCCAACCGACGCGGTCAAGGGGAAGATCTCTTCCTCTTCCAACCACGGGTCATATCCCGGGCAGGGCGTTCTCCTCAGGCGACCGATGCAGTGGTGTCATCATCTTTTCGTTTGTTCCCGATCAACATCACATCAATCATGTCGCATGACATGTCTTTTTGGTAGGCGTAAAGCGTCCGGCCGTCCGGGCTCAAGTATGCGAAGTCGTGATAGCCCCTAGCCGTGCCGCCAGCAGGTCGATTTCTTCGCGTGTACGCTTCTCCGTGACGGCGATCGAGATGCAGTCGCCCAGTGGCTTGTACCATGTTCCCAGATTCAGGCCGGCGTGGATGCCCTCCTTGCGGAGTATCGCCAGAACGTCGTTGACGTTGCCGGGCAGCCGCAGCGTGAATTCCTTGAAGAACGGGCGATCGAACCGCAACGACACCCCCGGGATCTTCGCGAGCGTACTTGCGGCATAATGGGCCTTGTTCAGGCACAGCTCGGCCGTCTCTTTCAACCCCTGCGGCCCCAGCGCTGTCAGGTAGACCGATGCCCGCAATGCCAGCAGGGCCTGGTTCGAGCAGATGTTGCTGGTCGCCTTCTCCCGGCGGATATGCTGTTCACGCGTCTGCAGTGTCAGCACCCAGCAGCGCTTGCCGTTGCGGTCGACGGTCTGGCCGACCAGCCGACCCGGCATCTTGCGCAAGAATTCCTGCTTGCAGGCCATGATGCCCAGGTAGGGTCCGCCATAGCTGAGCGGCGTTCCCAGCCCCTGGCCCTCAGCGACGACAATGTCAGCACCGTACTGGCCCGGGCGTTTCAGGATGCCCAGGCTGATCGGGTCGATGCTGACGATCGACAGTGCCCCGTGCTTTTGGGCGATCTCAGTGAGAGACTGAACCTCTTCGAGGTTGCCGAAGAAGTTGGGGTGCTGCACAACCACGGCCACGGTCTTGTCGCTGATCGCCTTCTTGACATCATCGGGGTTCAGACTGCCGTCGGGGGTAGGAAGGGTAACGATCGAGCAGTTCAGGTTCTCGAGATACGTCACCAGCACCTGCCGGTACTCGGGGTGAACGCTCTCGGCAATCAGCACTTCGCGTCGGCCTTCGGTGACGTTGATCGCCAGCAGCACCGCTTCCGCGATGCCTGAGCCGCCTTCGTACAGCGAGGCGTTCGCGACGTCCATCGACGTCAGTTCGCAGATCATCGACTGGAACTCGAAGAACGCCTGCAGGCTGCCCTGGCTGGCTTCCGCCTGGTACGGCGTGTAGGCCGTGTAGAACTCGCTGCGCGACGCGATCGCATCCACCACGGAGGGGATGAAATGGTCGTACGCGCCGCCGCCGAGGAAACACAGGCCGTCGCCGGCCGCGTGGTTCTCCGCAGCCAGTTTGGCCGCATGCTGCGTCAGTTCCTGCTCGGACATGGCCGGGGGAATATCGAGCGCCCGGTTCATGCGCAGTTCCGCGGGAATCGGCGCGAACAGGGCATCGATCGACGGCACGCCGATCGTCTCGAGCATCGCGGCGGTATCTTCAGGCGTGTTAAGCAGGTAAGACAAAACAGAGACTCCAGAAACGTAATCGGAAGGAAACGAGCCGTTAACTTGCTGGCCGGAAGCGCGAGTGGCGGATTTGGACGACACGCGCTGTCGATTGTGCTCCTAATGCACGACCGCAACGTTGGCTCTTGTGGTGTTCGCACGACGACTTCGGGTCGTCGGAGCCGGATTCCCCGCTGGTGCTCCGGCTCTGACGACGGGGATACGTCGGAACGATCCTCGCTCAATGCCCCTCTTCGGCCAGTTGCACTTCGTATTGTCCCAGGTCCATCAGGTGGGTCAACGTCGCCCCGGCGGGGACCTTGATCTTCACCATCCAGCCGGCCCCGTACGGGTCGGCGTTGATGATCGACGGGTCGGCGGCCACGGCGGCGTTGATCTCGGCCACGTCACCCGTGACGGGCGAGTTCAGGTCAAAGACCGCCTTCACCGATTCGATTTCGCCGAACGGTTTACCCGCTTCAACCTTCTTGCCGACCTTCGGCAAATCGAGGTTCGTGACGTCGGTCAGTTGATCAACCGCAAACTGGGTGATGCCGACAACACACAGGTCCCCCTGCATGATGGCCCACTCATGGGATTTGGCGTATCGGAGCGTCTTCAGATCCATAGGGTTCCTCCGCATCGTGTTGAGATGCTCGCTAAACGGGCTATTTCGTACGCTTGTAGAATGGCAGAGCGACCACCTTTGCGGGGACCTCGCTGCCGCGGATGTCGACGACCAGTGACGTGCCGACGGCCGAGAGTGCCGGCTGCACATAGGCCATCGCCAGCGACGTGCCGAGAGTCGGCGCAAAGCTGCCGCTGGTCACGCTGCCGATGATCTTGCCGTCGTGCAGCACGGAACAGCCTTCGCGGGCGGCCTTGCGTCCTTCCAGTTTCAATCCCACGCGTTGCGATCGGGCGGACTGATTTATAGTCGCCAACGCTGACCGGCCGATGAAGTCGCCCTTGTCGAACTTCACCGCCCAGCCCAGGCCGGCCTGCAGCGGGTCGATCGCTTCGCCCAACTCGTGACCATACAGCGGCATCGCCGCTTCCAGCCGCAGCGTATCGCGACAGCCGAGCCCGCAGGGCAGGACCGGGAAGCCGTAGCGCCAGTCGGTCTGCTTCTCGGTCAGTGTGAAGACCAGTTCTTCGACATAGTCATTGGGGACGATGACTTCGTAGCCGTCTTCGCCGGTGTAGCCGGTCCGGCTGATGATCTGCATGCCATCGCGATCGGGGATGCCGGTTGTGGCCGCGTAATAGTACTTCAGCCGACTGGCGACTTCATTTGTTTCGACAGCGCGCGGACCCTGCAGGGCGATCATTGCCCAGTCGAGCGTGCGGTCGGTCACGGTGACGTCGGCCGCCCCGAGGTGTTTGCGGATCCAGGTGAGAATCTTCAGGCGATTCGACGCATTGACGACCATCAGCCAGAAGTCAGGCAGGCGGTAGACCAGCACATCGTCGAGGATGCCGCCCTGTTCGTTGCAGACCAGGCCGTAGCGCACCTGGCCCATCTTCATCGTGGCGGCGTCGTTGGTGAACAGCTTCTGAATGGTGGCCAGCGCGTCGGGGCCCTCGAACACCACCCGGCCCATATGCGAGATGTCGAACAGGCCGCAGCACTGTCGCACCGCGTTGTGCTCGTCGATGATGCCGGTGTACTGCACCGGCATGTCCCACCCGCCGAACGGCACCATCCGCGCCTTTCGGGCGACGTGCCAATCGTACAGCGGTGTCCGCAAGTTGCTCATGATCATTCCCGTGCGTTTCGTCGATGGGGAGTCTGACGAGATGATTTCTGTCAGGTTAGCGATCCATCACGGCGATGAGGAGATTGCCGACGGCGATTTCACAGAATCGGCGATGCCAGTCGGCAGGCGTTTTCCGCAAGCCGGCTGATGAAGCCGCGTTTCTCGAATTCTTCGACATTCACATGGATCGACAGTTCCAGATCAAGCAGATACGCCGTCTCCAGTTCGTCGACGACCTCCTTCGATTCCATCAGGCAGGTCATCTCGAAATTGAGATACATGCTGCGGAAATCCAGGTTGGCTGAACCGACGGAAGACCAGTTGTCATCGACAATCATCAGCTTGGAATGGATAAACCCTTGCGTGTACTGATAGATCTTCACCCCGGCCGCCAGCACATCGGGCCAGTAGAAGCGCGCGGCCAGGAACGGCACCCACTTGTCCGGCCGAAAGGGCATCAGCAACCGCACGTCGCGCCCGGCCCGTGCGGCCAGGCAGAGCGCATCGAGCATTCCGGGGTCGGGCACGAAGTAAGGTGACGTGATCCAGATCCGCTTCTGCGCACCGACGATTGCCGCGAAGTAGATCTCGCGGATCGGCTTTTGTTCCTGATCGGGTCCCGAGCATGCAATCTGCGCAAAGACGCTTCCGGTCGGTTCTTCGCGGCCTACGTAGTCGTCCTCGTTCAACTCCTCATGGGCCGCGAAACTCCAATCCTCGATGAACATGCGCTGCATATGCCGGACGGTCGGCCCGCGCAACCGCAGGAAGGTGTCGCGCCAGGGGCCGAAGAACTTGTGCAGGCCCAGATATTCGTCACCGATGTTGAAGCCGCCGGTGAATGCCACGCGCCCGTCGACAACCAGCAGCTTGCGGTGGTTTCGAAGATTGATCTGGATGCTGCGCCGCAGCGGATTGATCGACAGGAACGGAACCGCCTGCCCGCCACTTCCGATCAGACCCTGCAGTTGCTTTCGTCGCATGGTCCATGAGCCGACCGCGTCGTACAGCAGCCTGACCTGAACCCCATTCCGCGCACGTTCGGACAATGCATCGAGAAACCGCTGGCCGAGACCGTCAGGACGGAAGATGAAGAATTCGAGGTGGATGTGCTTCTTCGCTTCGCGGATGGCGGCCAGCATCGCATCGAACGTCGATCGGCCATCATGGTACAGGTCGACGGTATTGCCGGCAGTGCGCCGCGAAGCGCCGAGTCTAACGGCCAAGTTGCTGGCGGCATTGTCATGTTCTTCGGACTGCACGCTGGTCGCGCGCTGCCGGTACGATGCGGCATGCCGGCGCTTCTTTATCAGCGGTCGATAGACGCTCTGGTACCCGAACAGCCAGTAAAGGACCAGACCCATCACGGGGATGAAGACAACGGTCATCCCCCATGCGAACGCGGAGGTGGAGTTCTTCTTCAGCGACAGGATCGACAACAGCGTCAGGCCGATCAGCACGAAGTCGATCAGCACCAGCCAGCCGGTGACCTCCTGCCAACTGACGGCGATGAGCGACGGGTGATGCATGCGGCGACCTCGTTTAGCGGGCGTCCCGACGGGATGCCGCTTGATTGTATGGGCATCCCGTCGGGATGCCCGCTAAACGGGAGCTTGTTGATTCAAATACCCCAGCGCTGTCGCCGCGTAGAGGGTGGCGACGCGGACCATGTCGTCAATGTCGATCCATTCTTCGATCGTGTGTTGTCCGCCGGCCCGTGGGCCATGGGTCACTGTCGGCACGCCGGCCAGGCCGTGGAAGCTGTTGCCATCATCGACGAACAACTTCGGTCCGGATGCCAACGGGGCTCCCTGCATTGCGGTGTAGCTGTGCTGGAATGCCTTCACGATCGCATCGTCGGTATCGAGATGAAAGGGGTCGCGGATATGCTTCCATTCGCACGAGATCGCCACGCCGTGCTGCCAGGCAACCTCATCGAGCAGGCTGTGGAAGTCGGCCTTCACCTGCGCCCGGTCGGCGACGCGCAGCCAGCGCCGCGTGCCTTCAAGCCAGCACTCCTGCGGGTATTGGTTGAAGATCTCTCCCGAGTGGATTTGACCGATGAAGACACTCGCTTGCCCTGCCAGCGGGTCGCGATCACTGCTCAATTCTTCTGCGAGTCGGCTCAGCCGCAGCGCAAGGGCGGCCCCGGCGGCAATCACGCTCGGCTCACCGAGCGGGCGCATCACTTCATGAATCGCCGGCCCCGGCCGGCGCACGGTCGCCTTCCAGGTGGCCGAGCCGCGGCCGGCGATCGGCAGATGGCCGTTGAGGGGTTCCGGTAGCAGCACGGCGTCGCCGTGTTTACCCTGGCGGATCAGTTCATTGAGTTGCTCGCCTAGCCCCCAGGGTGCTTCATGCAGGTCGTGGGCGACCAGTAGCAGGCTGCCGTGTTCCAGCAGGCCGCTGTCGCGCACCACGCGTAGTGCCTCAATGGCGACGGCCACGCCGCCCTTCATGTCGCAGGAACCGCTGCCGCGCAACAGGTTGCCTTCGACAGTTGGCGGAACAAAGGGAAGGTGAACGACATCAAGATGGCCGTTGAACTGCAGGCAGCCACCCGAAGCGGAAGCGTGATGTCGGGCCAGCACCGCCGGAGCAGCGGGGTGCGAGGCGGCCTCGCGCTCGATAGTGAAGCCGTCGTCCAACAACATGTCGGCAAGAAGATCGCTGACCGCGCCGCAATCGCCGGTCGGGCTCGGCACGGCGACCAACTTGATCGCGGTGTCGAGCATCCGCTCGCGGTTGACGTATCGGGCGACTTGCTTCAACCAGTCGGCACTCATCGAGCGCTCGGGGTTTTGACCTTGGCGATCAGCGATGGCGCGGCCATCGGCCCGTTTCCCGAGCCGCTCATCAGCGAGCGCAGCAGCATTGCCACGCCCGGGACATAGAGTACCCAGGCGACGCAGCGGCCGAACTGCAGCGTGCGCAGACCATGTACGAAGCCATCATAGTTCGGCAGCGTCTGGTCATCGTCGGTTGTGACCAGCACCGCCGAGTCGCCCATGGCGTTGCGATCATCCTGAAGCTGCAGCTGGCCGGTCAGATCGAACGCGCGCAGCAGGCTGACGATGCGGGCATGCCTGCGCTCGCGGGCATTGAACCGCACCGCGATGCGCGGGCCGGATCCCGGTGCCCAGCCGATGCGCTCTCGGATGACCGACGCGGGCACGTAGCAAAGCAGCAGCGTCATCATCAGCAAGCCGAAGCAGGTAAGGCCCATGATCCAGGCGATGCCGGTGTGCAGGAAGATGGCACCGATCAGCACGATCGGCCGCAACCGGGTCCAGATCAAGAACGGCAGCGACATTTCAAGAAACAGCGTGAAGTAGACAGACACCATCAGAAAGCCGGCGAGCAACGGGCGGATCGAAGCGATCTGATACAGCAGCGACTCGTAGAACGGCAGATGGAACGGGCAGAACTCGGGATTGGCGATCGTCGACCAGGCGGCGGTCGTGTCCCACCAGGTGGTGCCCTTCAACTTCGCCAGGCCGGACGCGGCATAGATGAAGCAGAAGTGAATCTGAAACAGACGCACCGCGAAGTTCGCCATGATCGATGGCCGTGACCCGGCCAAGGTCGCCTCGGCCCACGGTACCGACTGACCATTGGCCCGCATCAGAGCTTTCGAGGCGCGGTAGCGGGCGATGAGCCGATCGATCGAGAAGGCCGAGCCGCAAGGCGAGATCATCAAATAGAAGAGCAGGACGTTCATCATGGTATCCATGCCGAACAACACTTGCTGGGTGCGGTGGATATAGAACAGCACCGCCATCCACGCCAACACGGATGTGACACGCGTGAACAGCCCGATCGTGAACATCACGAAGATGCCGATGAAGATAAAGTGGAACACCCACATCGCTGTCGGATTGGTCACGTGGTACCAAAGTGAGAACAGGTAGCGGCCCTTGGCGTAGGTGAGCTTCGGATCTTCGCGCCACTTTTCGATGTACGCAATCCGCTCCTTTCCTGCTTCCCCTTCTTCGAGGTTGCGAAGAAACTTGCCCAGGTGCTGGCGTTCGCCGGCGGACAGGTCCTCCCACCAGGCGAGAATGGCGTTGAAGTTGTCGCGCGGCGCTGGCATCACTTCCAGCAGTTTCTGGATGTCGCGCCATACGCGCAGGCGCTCGGCCGGTGGCATATCGACCATGTAGCCCGGCAGCGAAATTGCCAAACCCTTGCCGTTGTAGTTCGGGTCGCTCAGAACCTGAACAACCTTCTCGCGATCCTCCGCGAGCAGTGAGGCGGCATTCTGCAGGGCTACCAGCGACTGACGGAAATGCTCCGCCTGGAACGGGCGTTCGGAACTGCCGTTATCCAGCACGAAGTACATGAATGCGAGCGCCTGATCCCGCTCGGCTTTTGTCTCCGGCAGATGCTTCAGGAAGTCGAACGCCGCCACGCGGCGGTCGAGCACACCTGGAGTCGTAATCGTGTACTCGGCCGGCGGGCCGTAGTTCATGGGTGAAACCGAGACGGGCGAATTCCGGCGCTCATCGTTGGCTTCGTTGATGTTCCAGTAGCCGTTGGCCCCGAAGAACGTCTGGAAGTCAAAGATGTAGGCCAGGTGAACGTAGATGACGATCAGCCCGGTCATGATGCGCATGAAACCGAGCGTGCCGGGGTCGGTCGGTTGAAACCAGAATCGGCCCCAGGCACTTTTCGGAAGTTCGGTGTCAGTCGTTTGTGATGTCTTCACTTGGCGAACTCCCCTTCCATGTGGTGGCTGCCGGCATGCTTGTAGACGAAGTCTTCATAGAGGCGCTTGTAGTCGGCCAGCGATTCCGGGTGCTTCCTGTAGTCTTGGGCGTGGGCCGTCGGATTACGGCGGATCGGGATCAGCCAGTACAAGAGCGGATCCGACGGGTTGATCAGCTTACCCTGTGCGTCGAATTCCCCGAGATAGTAGGGCAGGTAAGTGATCGGGTTGTTCATGTCGACCCCCAACTCCTCGCCCTTGTACTTCATCGTGATGAAGTTCTCCGGCGCGGTGATCGAGTGCATCACCCAGTAGGCCTTGATCGCCCGAATCGGCCGATCGGCGGTCGCGTTATCCCTGGCCAGGAAGCGCACGTACGACGGCAGAATGTACTCGGTGGCATCGTGCGTCGGGATCCGGCACTGCACGGGCATCGGCCATTCGTTCATGTCGAGCGGGACGACGGAAGCCACCGCGGCCCGCTTGTTCGACATCGCGGTGACAATCGGCGTCGGGTACTGCGTCAGCGGCGTGAAGTGGGCGACCTGCTCGGTCAGCGACAGTCGACGGTAGTACGATTGCCCCAGCGGGTCTTTGAAGTCGCGGTGGCGCTTCGGGATCTTCACCCAGCGCGTCTGCAGCAGGTAGTCGGGGGCCTGTTCGTCACCGACATTGACGGGGCGCTTCAACACGTTGCCGGAGCGGTCTTTCTGCTCCGTGAAGATATAATTGCCGGCCTCATCGTAGATCGGCTCACCGGTCAACTCGCCGCGGGCATCAGTCATCAGCTTGTACAACGGCTGCTTATCGCGATCCAGCACTGGGGTGCCGTCGGCGTTCTGCTGCAGCACTTCCATCTTCACGGGGTCGTTCTTCTTCGGTTCATAGTAGATGCAGAACCACAGATGGCTCGCAGGGCCCGGGTCGGGCGAGTAGAACTGGTAGGCATTGCCCAGGTACGCGAACTGCAAATACGGGCGATAGACCAGGACCGACAGGTAGCGTGTCAGCCACGGCGTCGGGTTCGGCGTCGTCACGGCGGTAAAGATGCCCAGGAAGTGAATTAGTACCAGTACGCTTCCCAGCCACATCCGCCCGACGAACGGCAGGGCCGTGAAGATCGCCCCGAACAGCGAGACAACAGCGAAGACCCCGGCCACCAGCCGGAAAGTATCCCAACTGTCGGGGAAGCCGACTGTCGCCAAGCCACAGGTTCCGGCTGCCAGCAACCAGGAAACGGGCCAGCGATAGCGCATTGTCAATGCACAGCCCGACAGCAACATCCCCAGCGCGGCCAGGCCGGCACGGATCGGCGTCAGGGATTCGCCCGAGTCGGGGAGGCCGATCAGGGCGGCAACGGCCGCGAGGCCGCACCCGGCAGCACCCATTTGCACAATGCCGCGTTCACTCGACAGTGCTGGCGGCTCGGGAGGTAAAAATTCGCTGTTGGCCATCGGTGCATGGTCCTGCGGGCGGGCGAATGAGAGAAGGGGCGGACGCTTCACCATATCGGATCGACGCGGCAGCATGGGGAATACAGGCAATTATCGGCCACGCGCCTCGGACCTGGCCGATCGCGGACCGACAGTCCCGCCGTACGCCACAACCGGCGCGGATCGATCTATTGGTGTGAACCTTCCAACAGGCAGAATGGTTGGCGAAAAAGTTGAAATGGGCACCCAGTCTGCCCAATCCACACAATCGGTAAGGTTTGCCTGACCGGAAAAGTAACCAAACATGACGATTCAGGCCCGCATCTTACCCAGTTTACTATTGACGTAGATTTTATCTGGATTTACTATCTAGCGAGTCTTAACACAGACAGTGAAACTTTCCCCTGTTGGAACAGAGTTACTTTCAACTCACCTAAAGTTCTGGATGCGACAACGCTGAGTTCTTCGACCCGAGCAGGGGAATGAGAGATGCCGGTCAGGCATTTGTCGGAGATTCGGCCCGAGACGCACCAGGGAGGATTCGCATGTACAGTATGGTTCTCATGATGGCGATGACCACATCGCCGGACGCCGCAGCTTGCCACAAGACGAGCTGCACGGGCTGCTCAGGCGCGGTTGTTGTCGAAGTCGCCGGCTGCAACGGTTGCAGCGGCAGCAGCTGCCATGGCGGCGGCCTGTTCAAGAAGCATGGCTGCAGCGGCGGCGGTCTGTTCAGCGGTGGCATGTTCAAGAAGCACGGCTGCCACGGCACGAGCTGCAGCGGTGTGATCGTCGAAACGGGCTGCAGCGGCTGCGTTGGCACCCCGGTCGAAGTGAAGCCGATCGAAGAGAAGAAGGAAATGCCGAAGAAGGAAGAGATGAAGAAGGGTGGCGTTACCGTTGCCCCGACCGCTCCGGCCTTCGTGACCGTGAACGTTCCGGCTGACGCCAAGGTGACGATCGATGGCAACGCCACGATCTCGACCTCGGCCGTCCGCATCTACTCGACCCCGAGCCTGGCTCGCGGGACCGTCAGCTACTACACCTTCACGGCCGAAGTCGTCCGCGAAGGCAAGGTTTACACCGCCACCGAAAAGGTTGCCGTGGAAGCGGGCGCTCGCCCGGTGATCACGCTGACCCCGAACGTGGGCCAGGCCTTCGCCAGCAAGTAATTGCCTGCGAAGCCGGCTTCGTCCAACTCCAGACCCGGGGATTTATCCCCGGGTCTGTTCGTTTTTACAGGTGTGACTTTGAATTGAACCGCCTTCATCGATTGGGCTGACGCTTCGTAACGGGGCATGGGTATAATCATGTCACCATGAGCGACCCCGCCGCCCGGCCAGCGTCACGCGCGATGATCTTCTGTGTGTACGAACGGCCGGTTCACCCTGAACTCTTCGAAACACTCGCTTGCCGGCGCGTGGAGCGCGACGGCTACACGCTGACGGTACGCATCACGCCGACCGGGCATCTGCTCACCTGGCAGTGCGATGACGTGATCCTCAGCGAACTGACCGCGACCGACGACCAGCTGCTGCCGAAGCGCGGGAAGATCGCGCGTGACCGGTTCCAAGGGGAACGCACGCGCACCCTGCGGCCGCAGCACGGCATCAACTACCAGATGAGCCACCAACTCGAAACACTGCCGCCCGAGATCTTCGTGCATGTGCATGAGGAACTGCTGGTTGACAGCGCGAAGCGGGGCATGCTCTATCATCATGCCCCGCACCACCGTCTGGCACTGAGCCCACTGGGCTACATCACTGTCGAAGCATGGAAGAACACGCTGTCAATCAACACGTTCCACACGTTTCCGGATGAATTCACACTGGTGAAGACGCAATCGTTGATCGAACGGGTGTAAACGAAAAACGGGCGGCCCGATGGGCCGCCCGCTAAACGAGCTGTTGATTATTTATCAATGACTCTGATGCTGAACGTCCCGCTGTGGCCGCGGGTTTCGGTCTGGTACATCAGCTCGACGAAAGCGGGCGGCACAACGTAGTCGCCGGCCAGTTCCGCCAGCATGATCACGCGGTTCTGCACCGTCTGACCTGTCTGCTCATGATGAAAGGCCACCGAGGCCAGGCGTTCTTCCCGCAGCGCGTAGCCGGTGTTCGGTTGGAGATTTCGGAAGCGCGGGTCGTCGATCGGGATCACTTCGGCCGTGGCCGGCTTCGGGCATTCCATCAGCATGTAGCGCATCCCCTGCGGCAGGCCGTAATTGGCCGTCGTGTCGCAGCAGATGTAGGCGCCGCGTTCGATCGTGTCGCCGTCCTTCAGCTCCTTGCTGAATTGCTTCGTCTTCTCGTCCCAGAGGTGGAACTTTCGAGTCACGGTGATGCCCTTGTCCATGGCCGGGATATCGCGGCCGGACTTCCAATACTTCAGCACGGCCCTGTACATCACGCCGGTCATTTCGGTCTCGAATGTCAGCGGGTTGTCGCCGTTCTTCAGTTGCTCGCCATCGATCGTGATCTTGCGTGTCAGCTTGTCGTCGAAAGTGATCTTCGGCTGATCTTTGCCGTTGAGGGTGAACGACAGTTCGTTCTTCGCCTCCGGGTTATAGTTGGCCTTGGCCAGGTAGTCGCACATGGCGAAGAGGATCATGGCGGTGTCCTTCGTGCTGTTCCAGCGGTCGCCGCGCTTGGTGGCCGCGAAGTAGCCGAGGATGCCGTCGATCAGCGGGTCGTCCTTGTCGAGGGCGACGAGGGCTTTCATGACCGCGGCGGTCACTTCGTGCGGATCTTCCATCCAGCGGGAGAACCTGGCCGTCTTCCAGAACACCTGGCC
>Ga0105048_10014298_pt1 | contig 12369 bp, 11 predicted proteins | sample MAT05_FD_78382 | JGI IMG/M metagenome (GOLD analysis project Ga0105048, IMG submission 78382) | Freshwater microbial communities from Lake Fryxell liftoff mats and glacier meltwater in Antarctica - MAT-05 | ecosystem: Environmental > Aquatic > Freshwater > Ice > Liftoff microbial mat | place... | reverse complement strand
TTAAGCGAGCGAAGGCTGCGCGAATCTAACGAAATGGGATGTCCAGAGGGTCTGAACGGTCGGTAATGCGGGCCAACCTGACCCGCACCGGAAAACTCTACCCTGCCGGATTGAGCAGATACCAACGACTCTCTTCTTTGATCCTCATTATCAGGGCGGTGACAATCGAGACACGGAACTCGGGAACATTCCAAGCGTCACATCGACTGTGGTTCCGTGGATCGTGGACGTTCACTGTGACGCCGGTACTGACGTTGCATCCATTGGCACTCCAGTCTTCATCATGACTGATCTTGGAGACAGAGCGGTTGTTCTCGTTGCCGATCCCTTACTTCGCGAAGTAGGAAAAATTGAAGGCTCGGCGGGTGATGCCGTCGCAAAACGTTGCCTCGACGGCATTCAAGGTCTCGCTGGTGCAGTTGTGAACATTATTTCTGACGAAGGTCAGCGGGTGCAGATTGAAATCCATGGGATCTAGCTTGGATCTCCGAATGTTACAGGCACCGTTATTCGCAGAGCCATACTGTGGCGACTGCATCACGCGTGAAATCTGCCATGCGCAACATACCGAAATGAGTTGCACGGAGCTCGGACCAGTCCACCCATCGGTCCTTCACATCACATCGCCAGACTTCCAGTCCAGGTTTCTTGAAGTCAATGGCTTCACATTCAACGTGAAGGCGCAGGTTCAGATGACGACTTCGCTGCCTGCGTACATACCGGTCATCAAGCCCCGAGAATGGGCTTCGGAGCGAACGTTGCCATATGTTGAGGCAATTGCCGTCCCGTTGAACGAAGTACAGGATCTGGCACGTCGATCATTTCGACATGGCGTTTCTGCCAGGAGACTACTCGGACTGGAGAGCGGTCAACGATTGATCGTATCCGGTTTCGCGCATGACCGGTTCCTTGAAAAGCATTGGCCGGCCTCTCGCCGAAGAACGCTGCTGCATACAATTCGACAGCTTGAACCTGATGCTGTCATGGCATGGAACTACTCGGTTTGGCATCGGCATTCATCTGGCTGGGCATACCCACGTATTGAGCAGCTCTATAACCTAAAGCGAAGCCTTAAAGTGTTTGGAGAAATGCAGCAACTTGGGATTTCGGCCATCCCTCACACGTATTGGGGCCATCATGATGATTTGAAGCGATGGGTCAGTTGGATACTGGAGAACTCGAGTGGCCATGCTCTCTCTGGATCTCCAGACGTTGGACCAAAGTACTCACTGGGCTCGTGCGCTTGATATTTTATCTCAATTTAGAAGCATGTTGGTTCCACGTGGCATACACATGGTCTTCAGTGGTGTTTGCAAGCGTGAGAGAGTCCTCGAACTCAAGCAAGTTTGGCCTGAATCCTCTCTCATGAACACAGGTGCCCATTTCCGAAGTGGCCCTCTCCGCTACAAGCCGTGTTTTGGTCTTGACAGGCCGTGGCTACTCGGTCCTACTGAATGGTCGAGGGCGAATATTTTCAATGAGATCACCCGTCAGTACACACTCCTCTTCGGTGACGAGCATTACAAGGCAATCGGCCAAAGTTCGGTGGCATGAGCATTGACAACGAGAGTATCGGCGCGAAGCTTCAGGCTGCGCGGCGTGCGCTCGCCCTGACTCAGACTGATGTGGCGACGCAGATGGGCATGGTCACATCCACCGTGTCGGCCATCGAAGCCGGCAAGCGCGCCGTCACGGGTGCCGAGTTGCACACGCTCGCCAGGATGTATGGCCGCCCGGTCGCGTATTTCCTCGGGGACGGAGCGCCTGCGGCCACGACCGGCTTCACCTATCTCTTTCGTGCCGTCGCCGACAAGCTCGTTGACCGCAAGCCGCTCGTGATGCTCGAACACCTTGCCGCCGACTACGACCTGTTGGAAGAGATCGTTGACACCCCGCCGCTCCCGATGCCAGTCGATTATTCGCGCTTCGGCTTCCGCACCGAGCAGGATGCCGAGACCCTGGCCGACATGGAGCGCGCCCGCCTCGGACTCGGGGACGGCCCCATCCTCGATCTCGTTGACCTGTTGGACGGCACCGCCGGCGTCCGCACCTTTCTGATTCCGGTGCAGGATCAGAACTGGTCAAGCGTCAGTGTGCGCGGGCCGCATGACCGCCCCGCCGTGGCCGTGAACTCGAAGGAGCTAGTCTACCGCCGCCGCTTCGATCTCGCACATGAGTACGGCCACATCCTCGCCCATCTCTACCGCCTGGACGGACCGCCCGCGCACATCGAGATGGAAGCATCCGCCAGCCGGGTGCCAGCGGACGAGCGATTTGCCGATGCGTTCGCGGCTGCCTTCCTGATGCCGCGCCGGGCGGTCCTCGGACAGCTTGATCTCGTGTTGCGGGCCAACAACGGACGGTTCACCGACTTTGACGTGGTGCATCTTGCCATGCACTTCGGCGTGAGCGGGCAGGCGATGACCAATCGGCTCGTGACGCTCCGCAAAGTGTCGCGCGACACGCATCAGGACTACTGGAAGCAGGGCGGGCGCAAGTTCAACGCGCTGGCCGAGATGCTCGGCTACGACGTCGAAGATCCCGAGGACTTCTGGAAGCGGCCGGTTATACTTCCGACGCGCTTTCGCTATCTCGCCATGAAGGCGTTCGAGGACGACGCGATCTCACTGGCGAAACTGGCCGAACTACTGCGCGAAGACTACCACGACCTGCGCCAGCGCGTTCAGGACAGCGTCGGAGTTGCTGTTGAGTAGCGAGATGGCCTTGCGCCTGGGCGGTTGTACGCGCGGATGAGTGTCCGTGCTGACCGCGTGGTCCTCGACAATACGTTCCTCTCCACCCTGCAAGCGGCCCAGGCGCTTGAATGGGTGCTCGGGTTGTGGCCGGGTTGGTGGATCGCTCCGCTCGACGTCATCGACGAGGCTGCTGCCTGGAGATCGCACGGCGCACGCGTGACGGCGCTGCTCCACCGGCTTGAAACGGCCGGAACTGTCGAGATTGCTGCCTTTGACCCGCGCATTGAGGGTGCCCTGTTCGCGCGGCTGTCGCGCACGCTCGGGCAGGGCGAATCCGCCGTCATCGCCATCGCGTACCACCGGGGTACGCCGCCGCCCTGGATGATCGGCGAGCACGCCGCGCCTGCGACAACCTGATGCCGCTCGTGCCGTGGCTATCGACCGAGGGCATCCTGAGCAGCGCCGTTGCTGATGGCCTGCTCTCACGCTCCGAGGCCGAAGCAATCTGGCAAGCGACCGGCATTACCGATTCGAAGCGGGGCATCAGCTAGGATGTCGCCACGAGGGCACCAGGCGTCGGGCCGTTAGCGCGCCGGCAGGCTCGCAGGGTCGGTAACTGCGCCGTCGGCTGCATCGGCAGTCGTAGCGGGTTTGCGGTGGCGGCCCATCGTGTCCAGCAGTTTGGCGACCAGTGCCGTCCAGCCCGTCTGGTGGCTCGCGCCCACGCCACGCCCGTTGTCGCCGTGGAAGTATTCGTAGAACGGCACGCAGTCGCGCCAGCGCGGATCACGCTGCAACTTGTCGTCGTCGCCCAGCACCGCCCGCCGGCCGTCCTCATCGACGACAAAGATGCTCGCCAGCCGCGTCGCGATCTCGGTGGCGATGCCGTCCAGCGTCAGATACTGCCCGGAGCCGGTCGGGCACTCCACCGTGAAATCGTCACCGTAGTAGTGGTGGTATTGCTGCAACGACTCGACGATCAGGTAGTTGACCGGGAACCAGATCGGCCCGCGCCAGTTCGAGTTGCCGCCGAACAGGCCGCTGTTGGACTCGGCCGGCTGGTACTGGACCGTGTACGCCATACCGTTCACATCCAGCCGGTACGGGTGGTCCAGGTGGTACCGCGAGAGCGCCCGCACGCCGTACTTCGACAGCATCTCCGCCTCGTCAAGCAGCCGCCGCAGCACGCGCTTCATCCGGTGGCCGCGCACCAGCGCCAGCAGTCGCCGCTCGCCGGCCCCCGGCTCCTGCCACCGCGAGATCAGCCCGGCCAGGTCCGGGCGCTTCGCCAGGAACCATTCGAGCCGCGTGCGGAACTCTGGCATGCGCTCCAGCATCTCCGGCTCGATGGTCGTCACGGCGAACAGTGGGATCAACCCGACCATCGAGCGGATACGCATGTGCAGCGCCGGTGCGCTCTCCGTGTGCAACACGTCGTAGAAGAATTCGTCCTGGTCGTCCCAGAGCGGCACGTTTGACGGGCCGATGCTGTTCATTGCGTTGGCGATATAGAGGAAGTGCTCGAAGAACTTCGTCGCGACATCCTGGTAGACCGGGTTCTCGACTGCCAACTCCAGGGCCATCGCCAGCATGTTCAGGCAGAACATGCCCATCCAACTGGTGCCGTCGCTCTGTTCGAGCCGGCCGCCGGTCGGCAGCGGCCGGCTGCGGTCGAACACCCCGATGTTGTCCAGCCCCAGGAAGCCGCCTTCGAAGACGTTGTTCCCCTCGCTGTCCTTGCGGTTCACCCACCACGTGAAGTTCAGCAATTGCTTGTGAAAGACCCGCTCCAGAAAGGCGCGGTCGCCGACGCCGCTGCGCTTCTGGTCGATCTTGTAGACGCGCCACGCCGCCCAGGCCAGGACTGGCGGGTTGACATCGCTGAACGCCCACTCATACGCCGGAATCTGGCCGTTCGGGTGCTGGAACCACTCCCGCCCGAGCAATACCAGTTGCTCTTTGGCAAAGTCCGGGTCGATCAGGGCGAACGGCAGGCAGTGGAACGCCAGATCCCAGGCGGCGAACCACGGATACTCCCAGGTATCCGGCATCGACATAATGTCGGCCGCGTTGAAGTGCAGCCACTCGCGGTCGCGGCCATACTTTCGGTCAACTGGCGGGGCCGGCTGGCCGGGGTCGCCGTTCAGCCACGTCTCAACGTCGAAGTAGTACCACTGCTTCGACCAGACCAGGCCGGCCAGCGACTGCCGCTGCACCAATCGCTCGTCAGCCGTCAGGGCCGCAGGGTGCACCGCGCGGTAGAACGCGTCGGCCTCGGTGATGCGCTGGCTGAACACCGCGTCGAAGCCTGCGAACGGGTCGCCCGTCGTCGCCGCTGCGAGCATCGAGCCTGCAACCCCGTCCGGTGAGGTGGCCAGTCCGTCCGGCGCATCATCCGTCACGTCAGGCGTGGTGCCGGCCGGACGGTCCGTCATCGGCAGGTCGGTCAACGTCAGGCGCAGGCGCACCGTCGCCGCCGCGCCGGGGGCCAGCGACAGCCGATAGTGCGCGGCGACCTTCGTGCCGACCTCAGCCGGGTTCACCGCCGCCATGTTCCCGTGCACCACCGCCTCGTGGATGCCGTCCTTGACAAACGGGGTGGCGCTCGGCGTGTTGAACAGCAACGTTGCGTTCGTCTCGTTCTCGGTGAACAGCAGGCCCGGCGTGCCCTCACAGCTCAGGATGGCGTGGCCCAACTCGAAGTGCTCGGCCTGCACAGCAACCCGGCCGTCTGCGTGCGCGACGCGGTGCAGCGACGGCCGGACGGTCGCGTCGCGGCGGCCGTCCCAGGCCCAGGTGTTCCGAAACCAGAGCGTCGGCAGCAGGTGGAGGTCCGCTGTCTCCGGCCCGTGATTCGTCGCGCTGAGCCGGACCAGGATGTCGTTCGGGCCGGCCTTCGCGTACTCAATCACCACATCGGCGTAGCGGTCGTCGGCAAAGACGCCGGTGTCCGGCAGCTCGTACTCCGGTTCTTCGCGCGACCGCTGCCGGTTCGTGTCGCGGAGGTCGGCGTAGGGGAACGCGGCGAACGGGTACTTGTAGAGCATCTTCAGGTACGAGCCGGTCGGCGTGGCGTCCAGGTAGTAGTACTGCTCCTTGACATCCTCGCCGTGGTTGCCCTGATTGCCGGTCAGCCCGAAGAGCCGCTCCTTCAGGATCGGGTCGCGGCCGTTCCAGAGCGCCAGCGCGAAGCAGAGCCGCTGACGGTCGTCGGAGATGCCGCCGATGCCGTCCTCGCCCCAGCGGTAGACGCGGCTCCGGGCGTGTTCGTGCGGGAAATACTCCCAGGCTTCGCCGTCGGCGCTGTAATCCTCGCGGACCGTCCCCCACTGGCGATCACTCAGGTATGGCCCCCAGCGCTTCCAGGCCGCAGCGCCCGTCTGTGCCGCAGCCAGCCGCTGCCCCTCGGTCGTCTGGTGAATCGACATGGCTACACCCTCGCCGCCGAATGTTCCGGCATCCCCATCTCCGGCAACCACAACGCAGAGGGTAGCCAATGCGGCGGCCGGCGCGGAAGGCCGGGCCGGCAAGAGGGTACTCTGCATGATGCTGCGCGCTGCCACTTGAAGAGGGCTCCCCAAGGGCTTTCTCAAAATCCGAGAGGGATAAACCGGGCGACGCAACCTGCAAAAATCTGACGGATACCCGACTTGCACACTCTTGCACTTGGGCTGTATTAACGATACTCCGTCTCATATTGATAGACCTCTGTCAGTGGATGTGTGCCGATCTTTGGTCGGGCGCGATGTATCGCACCCACCCTGCTGCTTCCCAAGACTTTGACGCAAGTGTGTGCACTTGCATATGGTTGCATCATTGTGGACGCTGCGTTAATCTGTATCGGTTTGCAACGCTCACGTCAGTCTGGTGCGTCATGCACCGAGGGAGACGACCCATGTCCGCGCCACACGCCTCCACCCATCGGCTGCTGGCTCCGATCTCGCGCCGATCCTTTCTCAGCGGCCTCGCGGTGACGGCCGCGACAACGTTGCTCGCAGCCTGTGGCCAACAGGCTGCGCCCCCGGCCGCCCCACCGGCGACTGCTGTGCCAGCCGTGCCAGCGGCGAAGGTCGAGAGCAAGCCGGCCGAAGCGACCAAGCCGGCCGCTCCGACCAGCGCTCCGGTCGCGCCCGCCGCCGCTGCACCAGCCTCAACAACCGCTCCTGCCGCGAAGACGACATCCTCGCGTGGCGAGCTTCGCATTGCTGTCGGCATCCACTTTCCCGGCTCCACCGACGGGAACAAGGACGGCTTTACCCACGTCTTCTGGGGCATGGGTGAGACGCTCACTCGGCTCACCCGCGAGCAGAAGCTGGAACCGTGGGTCGCTGAGTCGTTCACCAAGGCCGATCCGAACACCTGGCGCTTCACCCTCCGCAAGGGCGTCAAGTTCTGGGACGGCTCGCCGCTGACCGCGCAGGCTATCGCGGACTCGATCAAGCTGAACTTCGAGACGCAGCCGGCTGCTGGCCGCTTCATCTCCAAGGACACGCAGGTCACGGCCGAGGGTGACTCGGTGGTGGTCTTCAAGACGTCACGCCCGCACGGAGATCTGCCGAACAGCCTCGCTTCTCAGTACTTCGTCATCAGCAAGCCGGGTGCCGAGGGTGCCTCAGTCGAGACCGGTCCGTTCCGTCTGACGAAGTTCGTCAAGGACCAGGAGTTCGCACTCGAAGCGTTCGCCGACCACTGGGCTGGCCCGCCGGCGCTGGCGAAGATCAGCCTCAGGAATGCGGCGGATGCGAACTCCCGCGTCCTCGCGCTCCAATCGGGTGACGTGGACATGCTCTGGGGCTTGCCGCCCGAGGTTGTCAAGACGCTTGGTCCGGATATCGAGAAGCAGGTACTACCGTCCACCCGGGTCCACTCGGTCATCCTGAACCTCACCCGACCCCCGTTCGCTGACCGGGCCGTGCGTGAAGCGATGTCGCTCGGTCTTGACCGTGCCCAACTGAACACCGTTGGGCTGGATGGTCTGGGCGCACCGGCCACCAGCCTCTTCCCCAAGGGGGCCGGCCTGGAGATCGCTGATATCCAGGCCACCGACATCGAGAAGGCGAAGCGGCTGCTTGACGAGGCTGGCTGGAAGATGGGGGCGGACAACGTCCGGGCGAAGGACGGCCAGCGTATCGCGTTCACGCTCTACAGCTACCCAGGCCGGGCCGAGTTGACGCCCATTGCCGTCGCGATGCAGGGGCAGTTGAAGCTGCTCGGCTTTGAGATCAAGGTGCAGAGTGTTCAGGATATCACCGCCCAGATCAAGGACGGCAACTTTGAAGCCACAATGTACTCGGTCAACTCGGCGGTGACGGGCGATCCGCAGTACCTATTCGCGGCGTCGGTACTAAAGGGTGGAGCCGCCAATTTTGGCGGCTACGAGAACCCACAGATGGAGGCCGTCATTGAGGAACTGCGAGGTGAGTCCGATCCTGCGAAGCGGCAAGCGATCTCCTTGAAGGCTCAGGAGATTCTGCGCGCCGACGTGCCGAACCTGTACTTGCTCTCGGCCCCGATCGTTGCGGCGTACAAGAAGGGGAAGGTCCAGAACTTCGCGATCCACCCCAACGACATCTACTTCATCGACCGCGCCATCTCGGTCGGGTAGGCCGCACATGCTGGCGTATCTTGCGGGCCGGCTGGGCTGGGCTGCCGTGGTGATGTTGGTGGTGTCGGTCCTGGCGTTCGGGCTGTATGCCCTGGCGCCAGGTGACCCCGCCCGCCTGCTGCTCTCAGCGAGTGGCATGAATCCCGTCCCAGAAGAGGCCGTCGTCGCCAAGCGTGCCGAGATGGGGTTGGACGATCCGCTCGTCGTCCGCTACCTGTCGTGGCTGAGGGGTGCCGTCCAGGGAGATCTCGGCCGCTCGTTTCGCTCGTACCAGCCGGTAACGGGCCTCTACCTAGAGCGCCTGCCGGCCACCATCCTGCTGGCTACCCTGGCGACCTTGCTGAGTTGCATCGTGGCGGTGCCGCTCGGGACGCTCGCAGCCTATCAGCGTGGCGGCCCGCTCGACACCCTGGCCCAGCTCATCGCAGCACTGGGTGTGGCCCTGCCGAGCTTCTGGGTGGCGTTGATCGCGATGTTCGTCTTCGCAGCAACGCTCCAGTGGCTGCCGGCGTTCGGCTCGCTGACGCCACAGGGGATCGTTATGCCGGCTGGCGTCCTGGCGCTCGCCAACCTAGCGGTCTTGACTCGCCTTACCAGGGCCACGGTGCTGGACGTGCTCGGCCAGGAGTACGTCACCGTGGCCCGGGCCAAGGGGCTGCGGACGACCGCCATTGCGCGACGCCATGTGCTGCCGAACGTCATCGTGCCGATCCTGACCGTGCTGGGTCTGGAACTGGCTCACGCACTGACCGGAGCGATTGTGATCGAATACATTTTCGCCTGGCCGGGCGTCGGTAAACTGGCCGTCGATGCGGCACTGCTGGGCGACGTGCCCATTGTCATCGGCTGCGCGACCCTGGCCGGGCTGGCGTTCGTGATCGTCAACTTGACAGTCGATATCGGTGCCGCCGCGCTCGACCCGCGCGTCCGTCGCGCGTGACCGGATGATAGAGAGCGAACACATCGCACCAACAGTTTCAGTTCCGGCGCAAGGGGCGCTGCCTTCAGACACCCCCACTCGCGCCGCAACCACGCGGGAGCCTGCCGGTCCGCTCGGCCCAATGCCCCCGCCAGCCCGTGGCCTGGGGCGTCGTCCGAGGCACCGGCTGTCAGCCAGTGGTGCCATCGGGTTGACGCTCCTGGCTCTCGTCAGTCTGGCAACACTGGCCGGCCCGGCGGTCTGGCCGCTGGACCCGCTGGAGCAGGTCATTGAGGTGCGGCTCCAGAACCCGTCGATGCTGCATCCGCTCGGGACCGATCAGTTCGGGCGGGACATTCTCGCTCGGGTGCTGGCGGGTGCGCGCTGGTCGCTGGCCGGTGCACTGGTCGTCTGCACCGGAACGAGCCTGCTCGGCTTTGGAATCGGGGCGCTTGCCGCCAGCGGCACCCGAATGACCGACACGCTCCTCGGCCGCACCATTGATGCCCTGATGGCCGTGCCCAGTCTGGTGACGGCGCTTGCCGCCGTGACGGTGCTGGGACCGTCATTCCCAAGCCTGCTCGGCGCGATGGTGTTCACGTCGTGGCCGTGGTACGCCCGGACCTATCGAGGGATCGTCCTCAAGGAGCGTGCGGCCGGCTACGTCGAAGGCGCACGCGCCCTGGGTGCCGGCCAGAGCCGCCTGCTGCTGCGGCACATGTTGCCAAACGTCGTTGGCCCGGCCATCGTGATCGCCACGGCGAACTTCGGATCGATCATCCTGAACCTCGCGGCCCTCTCGTTTCTTGGCCTCGGGATGCAACCGCCGACCCCAGAGTGGGGCATGATGATCAACGAGGCGCGGCTCTTCTTCCAGCGTCTCCCCTGGCAGATGGTCGCCCCCGGCCTGTGCATCGCCCTGACCGTGCTGGCGGTGAACCTGAGCGGCGACGCCCTACGCGACGCCCTGGATCCACGCAGCCAGCCGCGTGACTGACAGCAGATCGCATGATGGGCGCGCCATGTGGCCCGACCCCGGCTCCTGGTCGCAGACCGACTAGAGATGGTACGCGTGGACTTCACCTCACGCTCTAGGGTAACGCCAGCAGGGCAGATCGAACAACCGGAGCGCACTCCGGCCAGTGTACGTTGCGCGATGAACAGTGCCCGGCGCGCGCTACACTTGAAGATCGCCGCGCTCGACCCTCCGGAGGCCCATGAGCAGTTTCCCTGCTGACAAACCACCCGCCAGCTTCCCCGAAGATGCCCCGCCCAGCCTCTGCGACCCCGACGACGCGGTGCTGCACTCTGACAGCGCCGCGTCGTCGTCGTAGTCGGTGCGGCCATGGTCTGCGTCGTCGTCGTCGCGCTGATCGGCCTGCGCGAGCCGCGCCTGCGCCATATCTGAGCCGCCCAGTTGAACGACTCACCGTGCAGATGCACGATGGCATTCACAACGCAGTCACCGTCTGTCACACTCAGCAGTGGCGACGTGTCGCGTCTGCCTGTTAGTCTGCCCACAGACGTGCGCCATCAGGAGGGCTACCCGTGGCAACCATGCTCGCGACGACGAACCCGCTCCGCGAAGGGCTTCGCACGGAGCTTTCCGCCGAGCCGTGTGTCGTGGTCATCTTCGGGGCCACCGGCGACCTGACGTATCGCAAGCTGATCCCGGCCCTCTACAACCTGGCCCTTGAACGGCGGCTGCCGCCCGGCTCGTCGCTGGTCGGGTTCGCACGGCGGCCCTGGGGCGACGACGGCTTCCGCGACAAGGTGCTGGAAGCGGCGAAAGAGGCGGCCGGCGACAACTTTCGCCGCTCGGTGGCGCAGCGCTTCGCCGAGGCGATCAAGTACGTGCAGTCGTCCTTTGAAGACCCGGCCGGCTACGCGGAGTTGAAGCGGGTCTGCGACGAGATGGACGCCACGCGGGGCACGCGCGGCAATCGCCTCTTCTACCTCGCCACGGCCCCGAACGCCTACGCGACCATCGTGCAGCAGCTTGGCGCGGCCGGGCTGGTCTCCCCGACCGGCCAGAACGGCGCGGAAGGCGGCTGGACGCGCATCGTTGTTGAGAAGCCGTTCGGCACGGACCTCGCCACCGCCCGCGAGCTGAACGGCGACATGGCCCAGGTCTTCCAGGAGGAGCAGGTTTACCGCATCGACCACTACCTCGGGAAAGAGACCGTCCAGAACATCATGGCGTTCCGCTTTTCCAACAGCATCTGGGAGTCGATCTGGAACCGCCAGCACATCGACCATGTGCAGATCACGGTAGCCGAGTCCATCGGCGTGGAGGGGCGCGGCCCGTACTACGAGGAGTCCGGCGCGCTGCGCGACATGGTGGCGAACCACATGTTGCAGGTGTTGTCACTGGTGGCGATGGAGCCGCCGGTCGCCCTGGACGCCGACGCGGTGCGCGACGAGAAGGTCAAGGTGCTCCGGGCGATCCACCCGCTGAACACCGCCGAGGTGGCCCGCCGGACGGTGCGCGGCCAGTACGGCACCGGCGCGAACGACGGCCAGCCGGTCCCCGGCTACCGCGAGGAGGAGCGCGTCTCGCCCGACTCGCACACCGAGACGTTCGTCGCGCTCAAGCTGCTGATTGACAACTGGCGCTGGGCGGGCGTGCCGTTCTATCTGCGGCACGGCAAGCGCCTGCCGAAACGGTCGTCGGAAATCTCGATCCGCTTCAAGCCGACGCCGCAGTTGCTCTTCGGCATGGGCGACGCCGGCCGCCAGCGCCCGAACGTGCTCACGCTGCGCATCCAGCCCGACGAGGGCATCGCCTTGCGCTTCGGCTCGAAGGTGCCGGGGCCGGGCATGCACATCCGCTCAGTGCTGATGGACTTCCGGTTCGGCACGTCGTTTGGCGGGCAGTCGGCGGACGCCTACGAGCGGCTGATCCTCGACGCGATGCAGGGCGACTCGACGCTGTTCACCCGCCGTGACGAGACGGAGGCGGCCTGGACCATCGTCACGTCGATCCTGGAGGGCTGGAAGCACCTGCCGCCGCCTGAGTTCCCGAACTACGAAGCCGGCACCTGGGGGCCGCGCGCCGCCCGCGACCTGCTGGCCCGCGAAGGCCGGGCCTGGGCGCGCCTGTAGACGAGGAGCCAGGAGCCAGGAGCCAGGAGCCAGGAGCCAGGAGC
>Ga0105048_10014297_pt1 | contig 12370 bp, 11 predicted proteins | sample MAT05_FD_78382 | JGI IMG/M metagenome (GOLD analysis project Ga0105048, IMG submission 78382) | Freshwater microbial communities from Lake Fryxell liftoff mats and glacier meltwater in Antarctica - MAT-05 | ecosystem: Environmental > Aquatic > Freshwater > Ice > Liftoff microbial mat | place... | reverse complement strand
GGCTGGATCAGGCTTGCGCCCATTGTCCAAAATTCCCCACTGCTGCCTCCCGTAGGAGTCTGGACCGTGTCTCAGTTCCAGTGTGGCTGGTCGTCCTCTCAGACCAGCTACGGATCGTCGCCTAGGTGAGCCTTTACCTCACCTACTAGCTAATCCGATATCGGCCGCTCCGAAAACGCGAGGTTCTTACGAATCCCCCGCTTTCCCCCTCAGGGCATATGCGGTATTAGCGTAACTTTCGCTACGTTATCCCCCATTTCCGGGTACGTTCCGATATATTACTCACCCGTTCGCCACTCGCCACCAGGGTTGCCCCCGTGCTGCCGTTCGACTTGCATGTGTAAAGCATGCCGCCAGCGTTCAATCTGAGCCAGGATCAAACTCTTCAGTTCAATCTCTATGCTTAATTTGATCTGCCCTTGCAGGCAAATCGATCTCACTCAAAGCGAATCAATATTTCATTTTTTCGACTTCGTGTGAGGTACTGCTTTTATGTCTTGAGTCATAACGCTCATGCGAACTAATTCGCCTGAGCATCAATGCCTCAGCGCATGTACCCACACTCGTCGGTTGTCTGTAAACTTTTAAAGAACGGGCTGCCGTAGCAACGAGAGGGGCGCATTATACAGAGCCAATAACGATGGTCAAGCATTTTGTTGTATAGCACGTAAATAAACTTCTCAGACTTGTACTACATGAATTCATACTTTTCCGGTTAGCATAATTCACAATTGGGTTTATAAAACGCATTGACAGCCCATGCAGCCGCATTGCGCTTCGGTTAAAGCTCTGTTCGGCAGAATAAGCACGTCTGGAAGTTCTATCGTTTTTGTGCCATGATTAACCATGGTCTCTTGAGTTGAAAGTTGGCTCTGCAATGACGGACAGCAATATATGCATGCTTTGATGTACATCATTTAAAAAACTGACGAACCAGGAATTCTGGCTTTTTTGAATTAAATTTTAAGAATGAAAATTTAAGAATGAAAATTTTACATAGCAAAGATTACATAGCAAATAAATGTGGCGTATTCACAGAAGTCTCTAATGATATATATTCGACCCCTTTTTGGGCGCCTGAATATTGTGCAGATCTTATTAAAGAGCTAGATTCAAGACCAGAATTATTTTATGCGCACAACCCAGATGGATATTCCTCTTCTGAACTTAATCTTTATAATTTAAGCAGAATATTTTCAATAGATATTTGTAAACAACTTATGGACAAATGTCTCCCCTCTCTTCTTTATGTATTTCCACTGTTGAATATTCTAGGATTTACTTCTCCTTATTTTGTACGTTATGGACCAAATGATGTAAAGAATATGAAGCTGCATCATGACGTCTCTTTGGTGTCAATGCTTGTAAAGCTTAATGATGACTTTACTGGGGGCGACCTTGTTTTTCCTCGACAAGATTACAATAACAAAAATCTTCCCGTTGGACATGCTCTTTTTTGGCCGGGACAGGTTACGCACCCTCATCAAGTTCTTGACGTAACATCCGGAACTAAATTTTCATTAACTGTTTGGGCATGGCCTGTTCCATGGTCTTCTGAATATGGAATTGCAATTGAGGAATTAAAATAACGCGGGATTCAATTTCGAAGCCCACCTCTTAATGTTGGCTTAGTATCAGGTATAAATGTATCGATTTTCCGAAAATGCCTCAGGAGCTCTGAGAGTTCCAGCACTTTTCGCAATCTGTGGCTGAGTGCCACTTTGCATTAAATTTCTTCCAGGGTCATATTGGTCTACTCGTCTTGGCGAAATACAGCTGCTGGCTGTTTTGCATTCCATAAGTTCTAGTTTGATCTTGTCAGATCCAGTTCAATTCCGGTAAGCGGCCACAGTACCTTACTGGTTTCACTCAAATTGCCTGTCTACGCCACTTTTACCCAGTTCGCTCAAGTCAAAAGCGGGAACCTCACGCTTACTCCTTGCCTACCCTTGAGCCGGCTGCCGTCCCGGAAGCTGGCATTCGGTCAATTCACGCAGGAAGCAAACACGCTTGGACAACCTTTCCTCAACCCGCCCGCCGGATCAGCGCGCAATTCAGGCTGGTTCAATATATCGAGCATCTGTGGGAAATACCTCGATCGATCAGCCGGGCGTGACCAGAAAATGTAGTTGGCTTTCAAGCGGTCGCGCGCAAAATGGTAGAGCTGGTCCACGCGAGGCGCTTCATCGGTTGAACCGCCATGTCGTGCGGCAATGTAGTTACCTGCCGCAACCATCGGTGCCAAAGGCACCGTGCCGGCAAGTTTGGGGTAATAGCTGTAGACACCTCCAGGCCGATTCAAGCCGGGATCGTTCAAGAAAATATCCGGGCCGCCCAAACCAGTCCCCATTGTCTTGAACCAGCTGGTCAGCAAACCGAGTTTATTGATCGGGTAATTGGTGAGCTGAATCGTCACGGTGTTGGGGAAACTGGTCCGCAATTGCGCGTGCAGCTTGAGCAGGTTTTCAAAGAGGGCCTCTTCCTGCTGGGGCATGGTGGATTCATCAGACTTGCCCATCGCGGTTTCCTGCAGCCCCAGTGCCTCGAAATTTGGATGTGCATTAAAGCGTTTGCCCAAAGCGGTCAGTAACGCAAACAAGCGTTCATAGACCTGCGGGCTCCACAACTTCAGATTGTTGTCGCGACGCCCGCTTCGGCTTTGGCCATTCGAGTCTTTCGTACCCGCCGGAAATTCGAACATGGCACCTTCGAACTGCGGATCATTGAGCACATAGTCGGGTGCGAGAGGGATTTCATTGGAATAGCCGAAGCTTTTGGTTTCCACCAGCACGATGATTTGCTTGTGGTACGCGGCCATTTCACTCGAATATTTTCTATGGCGCTGAAATCGTAATTGCCCTTGGTGGGGAAGTAACAATCTAAATTAGCAGCATTTGCGGCCAACAAAATACTGATAAATAAAAAAATCTTATGATTTTTAAAGAATGAAACGATTATATTTAAGGTAAAATAAAAAGTTATCTCAAACTACATGTAAGAACATTATGTTCTATAAATAAAGGCTTACATTTTTATCGCTATTTAAATATATCGAAAATACCCACATAAATTTGCAAGCCCCATTTAGTATTTCAAGTGAGTGTTTATTTACCCCAATTAATAATGAACATAAAAGAATCTGCTCAATATGACCTTACATGAATCAATAGACGTAATCAAACGTGGTTGCGACGAGCTGCTGTTGGAAACTGAATTAAATCACAAATTGGGACAGGATCGTCCTTTGCGTATCAAGGCCGGATTTGATCCAACCGCACCGGATTTGCATCTTGGGCATACTGTATTGCTCAACAAAATTCGGCAGTTACAGGTGCTTGGTCACCATGCGCTATTTTTGATTGGCGATTTTACCGGCGTGATAGGCGATCCGACTGGCAAAAATACAACTCGCCCGCCGCTATCACGCGAACAGGTATTAGAAAATGCGCAAAGTTACCGTGAGCAAGTATTCAAGGTGCTGGACCCGGATAAAACCGAAATTGTTTTTAATTCTACTTGGATGGACAAATTTAGTGCGGCTGACTTAATTAAGCTAGCAGCTACCCATACTGTTGCGCGTATGCTGGAGCGTGATGATTTCGGCAAACGCTACCTGAACAATCAGGCAATCGCTATCCATGAATTTATTTATCCTCTGATCCAGGGTTACGATTCAGTGGCGCTTAAGGCTGACCTAGAGTTAGGTGGTTCAGATCAAAAATTCAACCTACTCATGGGACGTGAGCTACAAAAACATTACAGCCAGCCTCCGCAGTGCGTGCTTACCATGCCATTATTGTTAGGATTGGACGGGGTAAACAAGATGTCCAAGTCCCTTGGTAATTATATTGGCATCACCGAGTCGCCGCAGGAAATGTTCGGCAAGTTAATGTCTGTTTCAGACAAATTAATGTGGCGTTATCTGGAGTTGCTGTCATTTGAATCTATGAGTACCATTGCCAAATGGCGTTCAGAGGTAGAGCAGGAACGTAATCCGCGCGATATTAAAGTGTTGCTGGCGCAAGAAATAGTTACGCGCTTCCATAGCCGAGCCGCATCCGAAAAAGCGTTAGCTGAATTCGAGGCGCGTTTCAAACAAGGTGTGCTGCCGGAAGACATGCCAGAAGTAACGGTTTCCGCTAGTACAGGGATTATCGGTATTGCTCAATTACTCAAGCAGGCCGGGTTGGTAGATAGTACATCGGAAGCCCTGCGTATGATTACTCAGGGAGCAGTAAAGCTGGATGGCGAACGGGTAATCGACAAGGGCCTGCAACTACAAACGGGGGGAGTGGTGGTGGCTCAGGTAGGCAAGCGCAAATTTGCGCGAGTAACGGTAAACTAGACTAAGTTAGGTATTTGAAATTTTAGTTTCAGTTTGGTTTAGTCTGCCTGCGTTCAATGCTGATGCCCACCATGCGACTGTCACGTATGGCATTTAATTTGGCAACGCTAACTTTGACCCATGGCACATTAAAATCAATAAGCAGAATCTGGGCAATGCGTTCGGCCAGTGCTTCTAGCAGGTTGAAGTGGTGGTTACTTAGCGCGCTTTGGATGTGACGCACAATTTCGGAGTAATCAAGTGCATCGTGTATATCATCACTCTGACAGGCGCGAGCATTTGGCAAGGCAATCTCCATATCTAGCTGCAAAGTTTGCGGAACGCGCTTCTCCCATTCGTATACACCAATGAGCGTTTCGACTTTAAGTTCGCGTAGAAAAATAATATCCATGAAAAAGCTATTTAAGTTTGATTGGCTTGGCGTTTGCTTCTTTTAACAAATTCAAAAAAAGTTTGCCACAGCACATTTTAAGGTATTTCAAATGAAAATCCTGGTTTTTATTGTGTGGGCTTATTTATTGGGTTCGATTTCTTTCGCGGTGATAATGAGCCGATTATTTGCATTGCCCGATCCACGCACTTACGGTTCGCATAATCCGGGCGCGACCAATGTGCTACGTAGTGGCAATAAATGGGCTGCAATATTGACATTGTTGGGTGATGCAGCGAAGGGCTGGCTGGCAGTGTGGGTGGCTCAACGTTTTGAGCCACAGGATGGCAATTCGCTGCTGATTGCAGCAGTGGCGCTTGCAGTATTTCTTGGTCACCTTTTTCCTATATTCCTGCGCTTCAAAGGCGGCAAGGGCGTGGCTACTGCATTAGGTGTGCTGCTGGCGCTTAATGTGTGGTTGGGATTGGCGGTATTGGCAACTTGGATATTGGTGGCATTGATATTCCGCCTATCTTCACTGGCAGCATTGCTGGCGGCCCTGGGTGCGCCTATCTATGCTATGGCATTGGCCTTGCCGTTTGAATATGTACTCACGTTGGTGGGGATCTCATTATTGTTGTTCTGGCGCCATAAGAGCAACATTCAGAATTTATTAGCAGGCAAAGAAAGCCGCATTGTTAAGAAGAAAGATAGTCATTTTCAATAGTTCAATTGTTGCAAATCCCAGCGCGGCTTGACGTTGAAACAGTAATCACTTTTCTCTTGCTCCTGCAGGCGTAGTGCGGCGGCAAAGGCGATCATGGCACCATTGTCGGTGCAAAATTCAAGATCAGGATAGAACACGCGAAAGCCGCTTTTGCTGGCCGCTTCGTTGAGTTGCGCACGAAGATGTTGGTTTGCACCTACCCCACCGGCGATCACTAATTGATTAAGTCCAGTTTGCTTTAGTGCAGCCAATGACTTGGTGGTCAGCACTTCCACGATTGCTTCTTGCGTTGCATAGGCAATGTCGGCCCGAGTTTGTTCATCTAGTGTGTGTTGACGAGTTAGGTTTAGTACTGCAGTCTTCAGTCCGCTGAAGCTAAAATCAAAATTACCGCTATGTTGCATGGGACGCGGCAAATGGAATCGACCGGACCGACCTTGGTTAGCCAGTTTAGCCAGTTCGGGACCTCCTGGGTAGCAGAGACCAAGAAGCTTGGCACTCTTATCGAAAGCTTCACCAGCGGCATCGTCCAATGTTTCTCCTAATAAAGTATATTTACCCACACCATCCACGCGCATAAGCTGGGTATGCCCACCGGAAACTAATAGCGCGATGAAAGGAAATTTCAATGTGGAATCAGATAACAGGGGGGATAACAAATGTCCTTCCAAATGGTGGATGCCAAAGGCCGGAATATTCAGTGAATACGCCAGCGAACAAGCGATACTTGCGCCTACTAATAATGCACCCGACAAACCCGGACCTTGGGTATACGCAATGGCGTTCAAATCTTGCAGGCGGCATTCAGCTTCATCCACTACCAAACGTATCAAGGGGAGCATGCGACGGATGTGATCGCGTGACGCCAGTTCCGGCACTACGCCGCCGTATTCATTATGCATGGCCACTTGTGTATGCAGTGCATGAGCCAGCAATCCACGCTCGGCGTGATATATGGCGACACCGGTTTCATCGCACGAGCTTTCAATACCCAAAATCAGTTTCATAGTGACAGTTATTTATAGTGAGGACATATCGTAGCGTTTGCGTGACCCAGTAATATCCGCCAGATTGCAAAAGATGTATCAATCCTGGCTGGAACTACCGAATTAATTATCTGAATCTCCATGTTCCGGCTGGTACTTGACACTGGTACTTGAAAAAAGTCAGATGAAATTATTGCGACATCGCTTCTGAGTATTTGGGAGAACCGCTATTATCGCACCTATAGTGCATACAACACGTTGTTCGCTAACTTGGTGTTAAATTGAAAATGATGACTGCACATAAATTATCACTGTCGGTGCAATATGTGATCGGGGGAATGAATCTGCCCACACGTCAGCAGTTCCGCCGTTGGATAAAGACGGCTTTGCAACGCGATGTACAAATCGTGCTGCGTATCGTCGACGAAATAGAAGGGCGTGCGCTGAACAAAAAATTTCGCGGCAAGGATTACGCTACTAACGTACTTACGTTTGTATATGCAGATACCGACCAGTTGCCTAATAATGCCGATTTACTGTATGGCGATATCGTGATCTGTGCGCCGGTGGTAGAACAAGAAGCGCGCGAGCAACGCAAAGATTTGCGAGCGCACTACGCTCACCTCGCTATCCATGCCGCGCTGCATTTGCAAGGGTATAACCACGAAAATGAACAGGATGCCGTCGCAATGGAAGCGCTGGAAACTAAGTTACTGGCAAAATTAAGGTATGTTGATCCTTACAAAGCTATAGAAAAAGAGACTTAATTCAAAGCAGTTTAAGCCACGCAGCAGGGACTTTAAAAAGTTGAAGTTCGTAATAATATTTAATAAACAAGCACTAAATGCAATATCTTTAGTTGTTTATGCTAAAAACGGCAAAGCAGTGTCTAATCTACGAATATATCGTTATCTGTGATCCCCGCTTTGCCGTGATACATGCTGATCACCGCAAACTCCATTGCTAGTAGAAGCGCAAGTCTGCTGAGCACGCGTCTAGCGTCGCGACGTAAAGCTTTATCTGCATGCGCCCATGTGGCTGTAACAAGTTTGTTCCCGTCCAACGTGATAAAATACACGCCTTCCCTTTTCACTGACCTATTGGAAATCCGTCATGTTCTCTAGCAAAAACACTATTGCTCACACCGACCCCGAATTATGGGCAGCGATCCAGGATGAAAATCGCCGACAGGAGGATCATATTGAGCTGATCGCTTCAGAAAATTACACCAGCCCGGCAGTGATGGAGGCGCAGGGCAGCAAGCTGACCAACAAGTATGCCGAAGGGTATCCCGGAAAGCGCTACTACGGCGGCTGCGAATACGTGGATGTGGCGGAACAGCTGGCAATTGATCGCGTAAAGGCTTTGTTCGGTGCTGAGTATGCCAATGTGCAGCCACATTCCGGCTCGCAAGCCAATCAGGCGGTATACATGTCGGTGCTCAAACCGGGCGACACCATCCTCGGCATGTCGCTGGCGCATGGCGGCCATCTAACTCATGGCGCTTCGGTGAATCTTAGTGGCAAGTTGTATCATGCCGTTGTTTACGGCCTCAACGAAAAAGAAGAGATTGACTACGACTCAGTGGAAAAGCTGGCTCAGGAACATAAGCCCAAGATGATCGTTGCCGGTGCTTCTGCCTATGCGCTGGTGATCGACTGGAAACGCTTCCGCGCCATCGCCAACAGCGTGGGGGCATATTTGTTCGTGGACATGGCTCATTACGCCGGGCTGGTGGCGGCGGGTTATTACCCCAATCCGGTGGGCATCGCTGATTTTGTCACCAGCACCACCCATAAGACATTGCGCGGCCCACGTGGCGGCATTATCCTGGCTAAGGCGGAATTTGAAAAAGTGCTTAATTCCGCGATATTCCCTGGCATACAGGGTGGTCCATTGATGCATGTAATCGCCGCCAAAGCCGTAGCTTTTAAGGAGGCGATGAGCAAGGAATTCAAGGAATGCCAGAAACAGGTAATTGATAATGCCCGTGTAATGGCTAAGGTGTTACAGGAACGCGGCCTGCGCATTGTGTCAGGACGCACCGACTGTCACATGTTCCTAGTGGATCTGCAATCCAAGCACATTACCGGCAAGGACGCCGAGACGGCGTTGGGACGTGCGCACATAACAGTGAACAAAAACGCCATCCCTAACGACCCACAAAAACCGTTCGTTACCAGCGGTATTCGCATCGGTAGCCCGGCGATGACCACGCGCGGCTTTAAAGAATTGGAAGCGGAGAAACTGGCGCACCTGATTGCGGATGTACTGAATGCTCCGAATGATGATGCGGTGATTAACCGCGTGACTGCAGATGTGAAGCAGCTGTGCGCGAAATTTCCAGTATATGGTCACAATAACAAAAGAAGGAAAGAGGATTAAGAAAAGCCGAGGGACTATGATTTTTGGTTCGTTTCGTTATGCCTCAATTTCCTTTTTTCGATTGTCGTTTCCGGCTTTTCGTTCTTCAATCCTATGAAATGCCCATTTTGCAAAGGCCCCGACACCCAAGTGGTGGACACACGCGAAAGCGAAGAGGGTGATAGCATCCGCCGTCGCCGCCGCTGCCTATCTTGCGAAAAACGCTTTAACACCTACGAAACGGTCGAGCTGCGTATGCCGCAGGTGGTCAAGCAAAACGGTATGCGCGCTGAGTTCGATGCAGAAAAACTGAGCACGAGTTTTAATCGTGCATTACACAAACGGCCGGTTCCTACAGAGCTAGTGGATGCAGCCATAGATCATGTGACACAAAGAGTGTTCGCTCTCGGCGAACGGGAGATCGGTTCGCGGCAAATCGGTGAGATGGTAATGAAGGAATTGTTGAAGCTGGACAAGGTAGCCTACATTCGTTTCGCTTCAGTGTACAAGAGCTTCCAGGATGTGCGAGATTTTTCTGAAGCGGTCGAGGCGGTGCGCAAAGCGCCTGCAACGCGCAAACCACGAGCGCGTTAAATATGTTGTCCGCGCAAGATAGCTTGTGGATGGCCAAAGCATTGCACCTGGCAGAGCGCGGTCTGTATACCACTAGCCCCAATCCGAGAGTCGGTTGTGTGCTGGTACGCGATGACAAGATCGTGGGAGAGGGTTGGCACCAATATGCTGGCGAACCCCATGCGGAAGTACATGCATTGCGCGCAGCCGGAAAAGCGGCACGCGGTGCAACTGTTTACGTTACGCTGGAACCTTGCAGCCATCAGGGCAGAACGCCCCCTTGCGCCGATGCGTTGATTGGTGCAGGTGTGACACGCGTAGTAGCAGCAATGCAGGATCCTAATCCGCAGGTGGCAGGGCAAGGTATAAAAAAATTGCGCGCTGCGGGTATCGAAGTTGAGTGCGGATTGATGGAAATTGCGGCACGTGAATTGAACATTGGATTTTTCTCACGAATGACGCGCGGCTTACCATGGCTACGCAGCAAGATCGCAATGAGTCTAGATGGACGCACGGCATTGAATAATGGAATAAGCCAGTGGATTACTGGCGTAGCAGCGCGGCAAGATGTGCAACACTGGCGCGGACGCTCATGCGCGGTACTGACCGGAATTGGTACGGTGCTAGCTGATGATCCGCGGCTTAACGTGCGTGATCCAGAATTGGGGGGCTCTGAAATAAAAGCCTTGCGTCAACCATTGCGTGCGGTGTTGGATAGTCGACTGCAATTGCCACTAACGGCACGCATCCTGTTTGGTGGCAATGTGGTGGTTTACACTGCCACGCCAGATTTACAAAAAATGGCCGCACTCGAAAAACTGGGGGTGCGAGTAGTCGTATTGCCGGATGTGTGCGGGCGAGTAGATCTAATTGCGATGCTACGCGATCTGGCTGCAAGCGGCTGCAACGAAGTACTGGTAGAAGCAGGCAGTCTATTGAATGGCGCGCTGCTCCAAGCGGGACTGGTAGATGAGTTGGTACTTTATGTGGCACCGCAGTTGCTGGGTGACATGGCGCGCGGCATGGCGCAACTGGGTGAATTAATCAAGCTGGACCAGCGCGTGGAACTGGAATGGCAGGATGTGCGTAATGTCGGTAAGGATATGCGTATCCTGGTACGAGTGAAGCATGCATAAATGAATATTTATTCGGGCATACATCACGTAAAAATTACCGCTTACAGCGATTGTTTATTTTGCTGAATAGGTGAGCTCATACAACTAAATTAAAGATACTCGCAGGGGAAGGGGAATTGATTCATGTGCAGTAGAATCCTATTAAAAAACCAATCCAAATGTGACCTATATGGAACAAAATTTCCATGGAATTGTTTCTATCGACTGAATAAAAAACCCACTCTGATGCTGGAAATAAAAACAAATTGCAGGCTGTTTAAATAGTTGCAAGTTATTGAAGCGTTTCGCCTGCGAATAGTAATGAAGGAGAGCATCCCAATCATGAGCAATCGAAATATATATGCAATGTTTTGGACAAATTTAATTGAGTTAATTGTGCGCGCCAAACATCAATGGAAAGAATTGTAGGCATACGTTAAGTTGAATGCATCCAACGAAATTAGAATACAACATGTTTAGTGGCATCATCGCAGATGTAGGTATCATTGAATGCACGGAAGACCGTGATGGAGGCTTGGATCTCTCTATAATCACTCGTGCGCTCGGCATGGAAGACGTGCAACTTGGCGACAGCATTGCTGTGAATGGCGTATGTCTGACTGTCGTAAAAATTGAGGGTAATCGTTTCAGCGTGAATGTGTCGCGCGAGACATTGAATTGTACGGTCGGGCTGGTACAGGGTGTTCGTGTCAATCTGGAAAAAGCGCTGCGCTTGGCTGACCGGCTGGGAGGACATCTGGTGAGTGGCCATGTTGATGGCGTGAGTGAAGTAGTGGAGTTCACCGACCTCGACGAAAGCTGGAAACTTAGCGTGCGTGTGCCGCAACTATTGGCTAAATACATCGCGGTAAAGGGTTCCATCACTATCAATGGAGTGAGCCTGACAGTAAATCAGATTGAAGGTGATGTGTTCAGCGTGAATTTAATTCCGTACACATTAGAGGTAACCACGCTGAATGAATTGCGTGCTGGCGATAAGGTCAATCTGGAAATTGACCTTATCGCGCGTTACGTTGAACGTCTTATGTAGGCACGAGGTTAGTAAACATGACAGATATTGCACCGATACAAGACATCATTGCCGAAATCCGCGCCGGACACATGGTTGTACTCGTGGATGAAGAAGACCGTGAGAACGAAGGCGATCTATTGTTTGCCGCCGAATTCGTTACACCGGAAAAAATAAATTTCATGGCCAAGCATGGGCGCGGACTGATTTGTCTTACATTGACCGATGCGCATTGCAAACAACTTAACCTGCCGTTAATGGTGCGCGAAAATGGCTCTCCGTTGGGTACCAATTTCACACTTTCCATTGAAGCAGCGAGCGGTGTGACGACAGGGATTTCTGCTACCGATCGGGCGCGCACCGTGCAGGTTTCCGTGAATAAAAATGCCAAGCCTGCTGACATCGTACAGCCGGGACATATTTTTCCACTGATGGCACAAAAAGGCGGTGTACTGGTGCGCGCTGGTCATACCGAAGCGGGTTGTGATTTGGCGCAATTGGCGGGGCTAACCCCCGCCTCGGTTATCTGCGAAATCTTAAAAGATGATGGCGAGATGGCACGCTTGCCCGACTTGATAGAGTTCGCACAACTGCATGGCTTGAAAATCGGCACCATCGCCGACCTGATCGAACATCGTAGCCAGCATGAAAAGTTGGTTGAGCGCGTAGCAAAACGTACCGTACAAACTGCTTATGGCACATTCGATCTAATCAGCTATGTGGACAAAACTACGCAGCGCACCCACCTGGCTTTGGTTAAGGGTGACATCCAGCCGCAAGTTGAAACGCTGGTGCGCGTGCATGAGCCGCTATCGGTGCTGGATTTTCTGGAGCAGGCAAGTTTCACGAACTCAATCAGC
>Ga0105048_10014296_pt1 | contig 12370 bp, 8 predicted proteins | sample MAT05_FD_78382 | JGI IMG/M metagenome (GOLD analysis project Ga0105048, IMG submission 78382) | Freshwater microbial communities from Lake Fryxell liftoff mats and glacier meltwater in Antarctica - MAT-05 | ecosystem: Environmental > Aquatic > Freshwater > Ice > Liftoff microbial mat | place... | reverse complement strand
TGCTCTATTTCTAAGGCATTCCTCGTTAAGGATACGTGTCGGTTGGAAGGTGGGTTCGCCAGTTTCGAAATAATTTCGAAAAATAACTGCGATGCTGTATGGTGGTTTATTGCAGAAGGTGGGGTGGGGCAGACATTCCTGTCTGGCAGTGAATCCCTACAATTACTCTAACGGAGTTTTGTTCGTGTCCTTAAAACCATCGGCTCGACCCACGTCGCTGATAACACCGCTGAAAACCGGAACTGACGCTGCAAAGCACGCAGTGCAAAGGCTTTCCGGACGCTTGCAGGCGCTGGAGGCGATCGATCACAGCGCTTTTCGGCAGCGTACTCTAAAAGCCTTTGGCAAAGAGTTGCTTCCGGCCGAAGTTGTAACGCACGTCGTTGAACAGGTTCGAGCGCGCGGTGACGAGGCCCTCTTTGAGCTGACCCGAAAAATCGACGGCGCTGAATTAAAGACGCTCAAAGTCTCCGACTCTGAACGCCGCAGCGCCTTTCGGCGTACCGATCCGGCCGTGCGAAAAGCTCTGGAACTGAGCGCCGATCGAGTCCGCGAATACCAGCAGCGCCTGATGCCTGCGGATATCAAGCCTGCCTTCGGCAAGAGCCGGCATGTCAAAACCGGGCTGATGTGGACGCCTATTCAGCGCGCCGGGCTTTACGTCCCGGCCGGAACCGCGCCGCTCTTTTCGAGCGTGATCATGCTGGCCGTGCCGGCGCAGGTCGCCGGCGTGAAGGAACTGGCGATCGCCACGCCTTGTAATAAGGAAGGCCAGGTCAACGACGGCATCCTCTGCGCCTGCGAGATTCTCGGCGTGAAGGAGATTTACAAGCTGGGCGGCGCGCAAGCCATTGCCGCGCTGGCGTATGGAAGCAAGAGCGTGCGGGCCGTCGATCTGATCGCCGGACCCGGAAATCTGTTCGTGATGCTGGCCAAGCGCGCCGTCTTCGGGCAGGTAAATGTGGATGGCTTGTTCGGGCCCAGCGAAGTCCTTATTATTGCCGACCGCCACGCCAACCCGCGCTTCATTGCCGCTGACCTGCTGGCTCAGGCCGAGCACGATACGCTGGCGTCGTGCGTGCTCCTTACTGACAGCGCGGACCTCGCTGCGCGAACGGCCGCCGAATTGGCGCTTCAGTTGGAGACGCTTCCGAGACGCGATATTGCAACCGTGGCGTTAAAAGATTGGGGCCTGATCCTGATCGCTAAAAATCTCGACGAAGCCGTTGAAGTAGCCAACGATCTGGCTCCCGAACATTTGGAGTTGATGACGCGCAATCCGCAGAAATGGATTCCGCGCCTGCGCACCGCCGGAGCAATCTTCGTCGGCGAACACTCCACCGAACCGCTCGGCGATTACCTCGCCGGCCCCAGCCACACCTTGCCCACCGGCGGCACCGCCAAGGCATTTTCCGGAGTCAGCGTGCACACGTTCATGCGCCGCACGAGCATCATCGAAGCCGACGCCAAAGGCCTCGCCGCGCTCGCCGCGCCGATCCGCGTGCTGGCCGAAGCCGAAGGACTGGACGGTCACGCACGGGCAGTGAAAGTGCGGAGTGACGGGTGACGGTCGTTCTCCCCTCGCCCCCGGAGTAGGGGGAGAGGGGTCGGGGGTGAAACCCGCGCGCCCCTCATCCCGCGTTCGCTACGCTCACGTCGACCTTCTCCCCCGAAAAAGGGGGGGAGAAGGAAATGCCTAAGTTTGCGCGCGCCTTCCTTGTTTGTTAACCTGTGCCCTTAATCCGTTCTTGGCGTCTTGGCGGTTCAATGCCGTTTCGGAGTTCGCCCGCATGATCATCACCCGCACACCTTTTCGCGTCACGCTCGGCGGCGGCGGCACCGACCTGCCTTCTTATTATGAGAAGAATGGCGGATTCATTTTCGCCATGGGCATCAATCATTACATGTATCTGACGCTGCATCAATCCAGCATCGACCGGCGCGTGGTATTGCAATATTCGCGCACCGAAGTGACCGATCACGTCCGCGAGATCAAGCACGATCTGGCGCGCGAAGCGCTGCTGCGCCACGGCATCGAGGCCGCGGTGACTATCGCCAGCCAGGCCGACCTTCCCGCGCAGTCGGGGATGGGTTCGTCGAGCTGTTATCTGATCGGCCTGCTCTCGGCGCTGCATGCCTACCGGCGCCAGTTTGTGACCGTGCAGGAGCTGGCCGAAGAGGCCTGCGACATTGAATTGAATGTGCTGAAAAAAGGGATCGGCAAGCAGGATCAGTACATGGCCGCGTTCGGCGGCATGACCGTGATGGACATCGCGCGCGACGGCAAAGTGAAGGTCGATCAGATCCGGCTGCCCGGCTGGACGTACAACGATTTTTTGGCCAACACGCACATCTATTTCATCGGCAACGCGCGCAGCGCCGAGAACATTCTCGCGCAGCAGGACTCCGCGATGAAGCAGAGCAGCGGCGATGCTCACAAAAAAGTCAGCGACAGTCTGGACAAGATCAAAGACCTGGGCTACCGCATTCTCGACGCGATCAAAGAAGGCCGCCTCGACGACTTCGGCCGCATGCTCGACGAACACTGGCAGAACAAAAAGCGGATGAGCGAAAAAATCTCGCTGCCGCACATCGACACGCTTTACGACCACGTGCGGAAAGAGTTCGGCGTGCTCGGCGGAAAAATCATTGGCGCCGGCGGCGGCGGTTGCCTGATGCTTTACTGTCCAAAGGAACATCAAAAGCTCGCCCAGTTCATGCAGTCCAACCACATGCCGCGCCTGGATTATTCGGTCGCCTTCGAAGGCACGAAGGTCGTCACCGACCTGTACTCATCCAAGAACATGAGCCTCAGTCATTCGTATGATGCGAATGAGTTGACGCGGATGTAACGCAAATTTGCCTTTTAATTTGCGAGTTTGTCCGAACGGCAACTCGCAAATTACAAATTTGCGTTACTGACGAAAAAGCGCCGCTTTCGCGGCGCTTCTTCTTACGTTTTACGTTTTAGTTTTTATTTATTACAGCTTGAAGCCGGCCTTGATCGTGTCGGCCAGGAATCCCTTGACGGTGTCCAGGCTCAGGTCGGTCAGATCTTTTCCGACCATGCTGAACTTCTTGAAGATGTCGTGGGGCGCGGTGATGATTTTGCAGCCGCACTCTTCGGCTTCGAAGATGTTGTACAGTTCGCGCGTGCTGGCCCAGAGCAATTCGGCCTGGGGTTCCTTCTTGCACAGTTCGGCGGCCTTCTTCATGGTCGGGATCGGGTCGCGGCCGGTGTCGGCGATGCGTCCGGCGAAGACCGAAACGATGCTGGATGCGCCGCCGCTCAGAGCATTGACGACTGCATCAACCTGCTCGACGGTGGTGAGTGCGGTGACGTTCAACTGGACGCCCTGCTTGGTCAGTTTCTTGACCAGCGGCATGCAGCTTTCGCCCTTGGTGTTAGTGACCGGAATCTTGGTGTAGACGTTCTTGGCCCAAGTCGTGATCTCCATGGCCTGGCGTTCCATTTCGGCCAGATCGTCGGAGAAGACTTCGAAGGAGATCGAGCGGTCTTTGATGACCGTCAGGATGTCCTTGGCGAAGGTGCGGTAATCTTTGATGCCGGCCTTGGCCATCAGCGACGGGTTGGTGGTGAAACCCTTGACCAATTCGTTCTTGTAGAGCGCCAGCATGCCTTCTTTGTCGGCACCGTCGGCGTAAATCTTGATCTTGAGATCCTTCACATTGGGTGTGCTCATAGTTTGCTCTCCTCTGCTTCAGAAAATGGTAAACGAAGTGACACAGTTTTGAGTTTTCAAAGGTATTCGCGCTCCGCACGAATGCAATTCACTTTTACCATTATTAACAATCCGCGTGAGTAGTATAATCCGGCGCCGTTAAGTCTCAGTGACAGAGTAGTTTTTTTGAGCACCGGGTGACCAGTCTGAATGCACAACGCGAAGGTCGAGCCACCCGCTAGCGTTTCAGAGAACATAGCGCCCGCCAAACGGTTCTCCATTCATTTCGATTTTCCACAGCTCGTCGTACTCACGCTATTTCTGCTCTCGGGCGCCTGCGGCCTCATCTATGAGGTGCTCTGGTGCCGCCAGCTTGGCTTGATCTACGGCAACACGGTGCAGAGTCTCTCGGCGGTGCTGACGGCGTTTATGGGAGGTCTGGCGCTGGGCAGTTTCGTCGCGGGACGGCTCTGCTACCGCATCAAGCGCCCGCTGATGGTCTATGGTGTTCTTGAACTTCTGATCGGCGTTTATTGCGCGCTGCTGCCGCTGATCTTCGACAGTGCTCCGTTGATGAACTTCTATCGCTCCTTATATGGAGAGACCGGAAGCCAATCGCTAACACTGCTGCGCTTTTTAATTTCGTTCTTGCTGCTGTTGATTCCCACGACGCTAATGGGCGCGACGCTGCCGATTTTGACGCATCATCTGGTCAAGTCTAATACGCATCTGGGCAGCACGGTCGGACGGCTTTATGCGGTGAACAGTTTTGGCGCAGTGATCGGCGCGCTCGCGGCGGGATTTTTTCTGCTGCCGGTGCTGGGCAAGATAGGCTCCAATTATGTTGCGGTGGTTTTAAACCTGACGCTCGGCGTGCTGGCGATGGCTGTGGGATTCAGGCGGCCGATGTCAATTCAGAATACCGGGCAGACAGGAATGTCTGCCCCACCCAATGGAATGTCTGCCTCACCCAGCGGGGCGCAGGCAGAGACGCCCGCGCCACTTCAGCCGCCTGTTCTTGAAACGACGTATTCGCCGCGGCTGGTAAAGCTGGTTGTGCTCACATTTGCCATCACCGGCTTCGCGGCGATGGCCACGCAGATCGGCTGGACGCGCGCGATCAGCCTGGGGACGGGCAGTTCGACGTATGCGTTCAGCCTGATCATCGCAATCTTTATCCTGGGCTTGAGCGCCGGCGGATTGTTTGGTTCGCGGGCGGCGCACAAGACGCCCGACCCGGCGGGGTTGCTCGGAATTATTCTGCTGCTGATCGGGACGCTCTGCATGGGGCTTTCGACGGCGCTGGGTTATGGGCCGTTTCTGTTTTTCGTGCTGATTGCGATGGGCAGCGAGAGCTACAACATGGTCCTGGCAGGCCAGGCGGCGGGGATCGCGGCGCTGATTTTCCTGCCGACTTTTCTGATGGGCATGAGCCTGCCGCTGACGATTCAGATTGCTTCGCGTTCGTCGGACAACGCGGGGCGAACCGTCGGCACGCTTTATGCGATCAACACGCTGGGTTCGATCCTGGGAAGTTTTCTCTGCGGCCTGGTGATTCTTCCGGCATTGCAGATTCAGCGCACGCTGGAGCTGATGGCGCTGCTCTACGCTGTTCCGGCGATCGCAATCTTTGCACTATCCGAAAGCCGCAAAGTGCCGCGCTCGATGCGCGTGATGGGCGGCGTGCTACTGCCGCTGCTGATCATGATCGCGATGCGCCAGCCCTGGGATCGCAACCTGATGAGTAGCGGCATGTTTCTTCTGCGTGACAAGAACATGCAGGAGCTGATCAAGCAGGGCCGCTATCTGGACAGCTATCCAAACCTCAGCAACTGGGACACGGTCTACTATAATGAAGGCAGCGAGAGCACCGTCACCGTGACGCGTTCGGGAACGGACATGACACTGCGCGTGGGCGGAAAACCGGACGCGACGGCCAAGGGCGACCTCAGCACACAATTATGTCTGACGATGGTTCCCGAGATTCTGCATCCGACTGGCGCCGAAGACGTGCTGGTGATCGGACTGGGGTCGGGAGTCAGCGTGGGCGTGGCCCTTTCACCGTCGACGGTGAAGCGCGTCGATATCGTGGAGATGTCGCGCGAAGTCGTGGAGGCGTCGTGGTGGTTCCGGGATGCCAACAAGCTGGGGTACGCGCCGCAGCGGACGCCGAAGTCTCCCGACGAAATCGTGCCGCAATGGATCAACACGCCGCGCGTCGAAGTGATCGTCAATGACGGGCGCAATCATCTGCTGCTGACAAATCGCCGCTACGATGTGATCGCAAGCGAGCCCTCCAACCCGTGGCTGGCCGGCGTCGGCAATCTCTTTACGCTGGAAGCTTTTCAATTGGCGCGCAGCCGCTTGAAGCCGGGCGGCATCATGTGCCAGTGGCTGCACAGTTATTCGCTCGAATCGGACCATGTCTACAGTGTGGTGCGAACGTTCGGCGACGTCTTTAAACACGTGCAGATCTGGAACTGTGGTGCGGGAGATTATATGCTCGTCGGTTCAGAATCTTCCATGCAGATGCCGATCGAACAGCTGCGCGAACGGATGGCTCAGCCGGGCATCCGCGCCTGGCTTGAGAAAGTAAATTTTGATACCGAAGCCGAGTTCCTCGCGACGCTGCTACAGTCCGATCAAGCGCACGATCTTTCGGCCTTCCGGCAGGCGCCGCGCGCAGGCTCGCCCAAGCCATGGACGCTGCTCGAGATGGCGGCCAGCGCCCGGCAGCATACCGACGACAATATGATTCTGGAGTTCGAAGCGCCGCGCGCGCTCTACAAGCAGAAGTGGACTTTCCGCAGCCAGGATATTTATCCGTTTCCGGAGAAAGCGGTGCGGGTCGATACGCTGCCGCCGCAGCAGCAGTCGACTTTCTATAAGGAGCTCGATCTCGCCGTTTCGGCGCGCCAGTGCTACCGCGCCTATAAGGAGATCAAGGGCAATCTGAGCGATTTCGTTGATACCGTTAAGAAGCTTGCGCCGCACCAATACTGGCTCGAGGCCGAACTGAGCAAGGCGCCCGACGCTTCGAAAAAATCGGAACCCCCGGCCACGCCCGCAGACCCGCGCGAACAGCAGTTGCGCGCGCTGATCGCCGAAAAGCAGCAGGTAAAAGCGCTCGATGTGCTGCGCCAATTGCTGGACGGTTCGCCGGCGGGCGCCGAGCCGTCGTCGGCGCGCCTGTGGGCCATACGCGCGGAGATTCTATCGGCCGGCACTGAGAAGCGCGAGTACGAAGAAGGTCTGCGCAGCATCGGCCGGGCGATCCGGCTGAACCGGGGCAGCGTGGAGTACTTCGGACTTGAATTGTTATTCCTGCGAAAGTTGAACCGCATACCGGAACTAATGGAGGCGATGCGATGGCGCGCGAGACTGGCGCCGTCGGCCCTGTCAATCGGCGAACTGTGCAAAGAACTGCTGGCCGAAAGCGGGCGCGCACGTGTGCGGGGCGACGTGGAGCAGAGTAAGGACTTGCTGCATGAATCTCGCCGTGCCGGACGGGAATGGGTCACTTTATATCCGAAGGATATAGAGGGCTGGGTGGGTCTATGCCGTACTCTGCTAGTGTTGGAAAAAGAGTGCCCGCAATATGCGCTGGCCTGGAAGTTGCAAGCTACGGAAGCTTATGACACATTGCTACACAGAGCAGGAGCAGATGCGTCAAAGCTCCCCGCTGACATCACAGCTCAGTTCAAGCGCTGAAGTTGGCGTGGGCAAGATTTGCCACAACGTCGCAAATTGCATCAAGGATCTGCAACGTGGATTTTAAGAACGCCATATTTCTATTCGAGTTAAAAGAGGTTCCGCCTGAGCTGCAGGTTATCAGTGGCATTGCCGAAGCATTCGGCCAATTTAATGAAGCCAGTCGCACACTTGTGCAACAGAGCCGGGCACTGGAAGACGCTGCCGTAACAATCGACGACTTCAAAGCGCGCACATGTGGCAGCGCCTACAGCCTGGCCATCATCAATCTGAATTTCATGACGGACATTCGGGAGATCGAATTTCTCCTGCGGCCCAATGTGCTGGGCGATCCGCGAACGATTTTCATGGCCTCATTGCGATATATGGTCGGCGACGCTTACGGTCTGGCCAAGGACAAAGTTCAGCGCGAGAACGAATGCAGAGAGCGTTCCCCCAGTTGCATCGACTGCTACAGTTCCAGTAATCGCGATGAAGTCTTTCCGCGCATCAGCGTGTTGAGTTCCGCGTATCTGCTCGAGTCGGAAGAGTGGGCCAAGGGCAAGCGCGAAGGCAGGACCGGCGTGCTCAGCACGCATGCCTCGCGGCTACTTACCAAATCCAGCACCGGATTTTTCGGACGCGGAATGACGTCGGGAATATACCGCGCGGTGGGAAGCAGCAGCAATTCCGGCCGGACGCAAAAACTGGAAGTACCGCTTAAGAAGAACGAAGGCAATCCGTGAAGTCTGCAAATTCATCTTCGTTATGTGAACAGGCGTAGGTCCGCCATTTGTTTGCCGCCACCAGGTCGAAGTAAACAGTCCCCCAGTTCACACATTCGATCCGGCCCCCCTTTCCCACTGAACGGGTGGGGCCAGCGAAGGTGAGAACGGCTTATTCTTTATTCTTATTGATGCCCCAGTCCTTGGGCTGGCTGCCCACGGTCAACTTGATTTCCTTGGTCTCGTCCTTGCGCCGCAGGGTTACGTCGATTTTGTGGCCGGGTTCCATTTCAGCAACGAATTCGCGGATGTCGCCGGAGGTGCGGACGGGTTTGTTGTCGATCTTCAGTAGGATGTCGCCGGGGAGAAGTCCGGCCAGCGCCGCTGGGCCCTTAAGATAGATGGCTTCGACGGTGGTGCCGTTTTCAATGTTCATTTTCTTCAGTTCGGCGGCCGGAATATCTTTGACCTCAACGCCCATCCAGCCGCGCACCACGCCGCCCTTGGCCAGCTTCACGGCGATCTTCTTGGCTTGGTTGATGGGGATCGAGAAACCGATGCCCTGGTAGCCGCCGCTGCGCGAGAAGATCGCGGTGTTGATGGCGACCACTTCGCCGTTCAGGTTGACCAGAGGTCCACCGGAGTTACCCATGTTGATCGCTGCGTCGGTCTGCAGGAAATCTTCGTAGTTGGAGATGCCCAGACCGCTGCGCCCTTTGGCGGAAATAATTCCGGCGGTCACAGTCTGTTCCAGAAGCCCGAACGGATTTCCGACGGCCAGAACCCAGTCGCCGACTTCAAGCGTATTGGAATCGCCGAGCGCGGCGGCAGTCAGGTTGTCGGCATCGATCTTGAGTACGGCTATGTCGGTCTGCGGATCGGTGCCCACGAGCTTGGCTTCGAGCTCGCGCTTATCTGAGAGGCGAACGATCCAGGAATCGCCTTCGGCGACGACGTGGTTGTTAGTCAGCACGTATCCGTTGACGGAATCAAAGATAAATCCGGAGCCGGCGCCCTTGGGGTACAAACCTTCCTTGATTTTTGGACGGCGATAGAAAGGCATGCCGAGATTATCGAAGGCAAATCCGCCACCTTCCTGATAACGAACGCGCTGCAATGTCGTGATATTCACCACGGCCGGTGCGATCACTTTCGAGGCTTTGCGGAAGGTCGCAGCCTGCTCGTCGGCGGCCTTCTTGCCCTGCGTCTGCGAGCCATCGGCGATGACCGGAGTGGGCCAGTGATCCAGCCCTTTGCTGAGCACCACGCCTATGATCACGCCGAGTACAATTCCCACGGTAACCGACCAGTTTTGTCTTGGAGTCATGTCTGCGTACCTCTATGCCCGACTGTTTTTTCTCTTGCCTACTTTAGACGTCCCAAAATGACCTTTCTTCACGTTTCAATGCTCAGAGACGCAAAATGAGCGCCATGACTTGGGAATCGTGACCCGGCAGTGCCGCTAAAAATTGACCTTGAGTTCAGAAAAATATATATAGCTAAATTTAGAATCGGCCGCCGAATTTACCGCGGTATTGGAATGATTTGTTGCCGCCGCGGAATCCCGTCGAGAAGCTGGAGCCCGAGCCGTAGCTGCCATGCCCGTAGCCGCTTCCTAAAAAGCCACCGCTCGAGTAGCCGCCACTATATCCGTAGGCCGGACTGACATAGTTGCATGGATTTGTGTAGTACGGGATGCCGAAATTGTTGGAATAAAAATCGCGCGTATAGCCGGCGTAAGCAGGCGCCTGCTCGGGAATCCAGCGGCGCTGTTCCCGTTCGGCCACGTCGCGCGCCTGCTGCTCATCTTGAAAGCGTTTGATCAGGGCGGCGTCTTTGCGAAGACCGATGGTGACTTCGTCGGCGGGCTCTGCTTTCCTCAACGGCGCTTGAACGATTTCGTCGTTAACCGGGACTCGCTCAGGGCGCGGCTTTTCGGCCAAGGCCCAGCCTTTGTCGGTTTTGACATAGCCCAAGCCTGCTCGCGCAAGAGGATGTTCGGGACTGAGGTTCAATGCGCGTTCGAAAGCGTTTCGAGCCTGGCCGGAATAACCCGGATGGCGTTTGTAGAATTCCCCGACGACGACCCAGGCTTCCGCGGCCTTGGCCGGTTCGCCGATTTCCTCTGCACTTTTCTTAAGCGGCTCGGCATCGGCGGTGACACGATCGGCGAGAACCGTGCGACACTTTACTTCGGCAATTTCGCGATGCGCAATCTGGATCGTGCCGTTCATTCCACCCACGCGGATTCGCAGCGTGATGCCCTCACCGTCCTGCCGGACGATCTCGCCTTCCTGCTCGGTGCCGTCGCGCAGGAGCACAATGTCGGCACGGCATATCCCGCTTGAGGCGATGACGGTGAATAGAAGAAGCGAAATTCGGAATGGCATTGCGCAATCCCTCCAGCAACTCAGATGAATCATACCGCGAACCGGCCACAGACTCAAGTGCTCGACGTGCTTCTCGCGATTTTCCTGCATGGAATAGTCAATGTGATATGAGATATTTCTACAAGTTTCCGACCTTGCACAGTGTGGGGGCTGTTATATGTTAACGTTGTCTTTTGGATAACTTTGTCGAAGCAATTCGCCCAGTCGGCAATTGTGTTGCACAATTGCTTGTGACGCAGGGCAGAGGATTTCAATTAAATTTCGCCGCGCAAAAGGGCGACAATTGTGAAAGGGACGGATTTCATGGTCAAGATCGAAGGCACAAAAAAGGCGCCCTCCGCGGCAAAGGGCTCAGACCAATTGGCGTTAGGCATTGACATTGGCGGAACGGGGATCAAAGGCGCCCCGGTCGACCTGATTAAGGGAGTGCTGACAAAGGAGCGGTTTCGCATCCCGACGCCGCAGCCGGCCAAGCCCGATGCGGTGGCGGACGTGGTCGCTCAGGTCGTCAAACACTTCGACTGGAAGGGACCCGTGGGTTGCACGTTTCCGGCGATCATTAAGGATGGCGTCGCCTTTTCGGCCGCCAATGTGGACAAGTCCTGGGTTGGCACCGACGCGCGGAGCCTCTTCGAGCGCTCGACGGGATGCTCCTGCGAAGTCGTCAATGACGCCGACGCGGCGGGCATTGCCGAGATGGAATTCGGAGCAGGCAAGGGCCACGATAAGGGCGTGGTGATTATGGTCACGCTGGGCACCGGCATCGGCAGCGCGATTTTTCTCGACGGAAAACTTTTTCCCAACGCGGAGATCGGGCATTTGGAAATCCGTGGCAAGGATGCCGAGTTGCGCGCCAGCGACCACTCGCGCGAAGTGAACGAATGGTCCTGGAAGAAGTGGGCCGGCAACGTCGACGAATACCTGCGCCACATCGAATTTCTCTTCTCGCCGGACCTGATTATTATTGGCGGCGGCGTGAGCAAGAAGGCGGAGAAATTTATTCCTCTTCTGAACACCAAAGTGAAGGTCGTTCCCGCGCAGATGATGAACGACGCCGGGATCGTCGGCGGCGCGCTGGCGGCGCGAAATTTGAAAAAAGCCTAAGCGCCACAAAAGCGCCGTGGCAGCAACGAATCAAGCATGGGGACGGGCGGAGCTCTTTACACGAGCTGCCGCCCGTTCCATTATCATTCAGGCACGAGGGTTAGACATGAGCGCAAAATCATCTCACGCTTTAAAGCCGGTCAAAAAAGGAATGGTACTGGGCATCGAACTGGGTGGCGCAAAAATCCTTGCCGGCGTGATCGATTCAGAGGACAAATTGTTGAGCCGCGCCAAGCGCGCTACGCCCATCACTTCCAGCCAGCAGGCTGTGACCGATGAAATCATCAGTGCCGCCGAAGAGGCGCTCAAGACTGCCGCTGTCAACAAAAACCAACTCGAATGTATCGGCATGGGATCTCCCGGGCCGCTGAATCCGGAAGCGGGCATCGTGCTGCGCAGCGGTATCGTTGCACTGAAGAATTACCCTATCGGCCCGATTCTGTCGAAGTACTTCAACCTTCCCGTCACGCTCGATAATGACGTGCACATGAGCGTCTTCGGCGAATTTAAAGTCGGCGCGGGCAAGGGTTGCAATAACATCGTTGGATTGTGGATCGGCGCGGTCGTCGGAGGCTGTGTGATTCGCGACGGCCAGGTCATTCATGGCGCCAACCGCAACGCGGGCGAACTCGGGCACGTTGTTCTCGATATCGCCAAGCATCTGAAAGACCGCAATCGCGGGACGCTCGAAACTGAGGCGAGCAAGACGGGCATGACCGCGTTCATCAAGCGCGCCGTGAAGAAGGGCAAGAAGACCAAGCTGAAGAAGGCCGTGAAG
>Ga0105048_10014294_pt1 | contig 12371 bp, 11 predicted proteins | sample MAT05_FD_78382 | JGI IMG/M metagenome (GOLD analysis project Ga0105048, IMG submission 78382) | Freshwater microbial communities from Lake Fryxell liftoff mats and glacier meltwater in Antarctica - MAT-05 | ecosystem: Environmental > Aquatic > Freshwater > Ice > Liftoff microbial mat | place... | reverse complement strand
TCAAGCACTTTCTGGACAGCGTCCCGCGGTAGGTCGCCCAGATCGAGTGAAACGATCGCACTTGCGCCGCTGCCGCTCGCACCGCGAAGCCGTGTCGGGATCTGGCCGAATTCCCTGTCCGACATGCTCGAGATGGACCGCGGGATCACCCGCTGGAAGGCCAAGGGGCTCGACTACTCGAGGCTGCTGCACCGCCCGCAGGTCGGGCCGGAGGTGGCCATTCGCTGGTCCGAGACGCAGGATCACGGCCTCGATCAGGCGATCGATCATCGGTTGATCGCCGAGGCCCAGCCGGCGCTCGTCAACCAGGTCCCGGTGACATTCGAGATCCAGCTCCGCAACATCCACCGCGCCGTCGGGGCCATGCTCTCGGGCGAGGTCGCGCGGCGCTACGGCCACGCCGGGCTCCCCGACGACAGCATCCGCGTCAAGTCCAAGGGCACCGCGGGGCAGAGCTTTGGAGCCTTCCTCGCGCGCGGGGTGACGCTAGAGCTCGAAGGGCAGGCCAACGACTATGTCGGCAAAGGCCTCTCCGGCGGGCGGATCATCGTCTATCCGCCGCGGGATTGCCCGATCGTACCGGAGGAGAACATCATCGTCGGGAACACGGTGCTCTACGGGGCCATCAGCGGTGAGGTGTTCTTCCGCGGCGTCGCCGGAGAGCGCTTCGCGGTGCGCAACTCGGGGGCGACGGCGGTGGTCGAGGGCGTCGGCGATCACGGCTGCGAGTACATGACCGGAGGCACGGTGGTCGTCCTCGGCAAGGCGGGCCGGAACTTCGCCGCGGGCATGAGCGGAGGCGTGGCCTACGTGCTCGACACGACCGGTGACTTCGAGCTCCGCTGCAACAAGGCCATGGTCGCGCTCGAGCCGGTGCTCGACGCGAGCGCTCAGCCGGCGTCGATACGGCACCTCGGCCGCGCCGACGCCGAGATCGTGCGCGGCCTGATCGAGAAGCACCTGTTCACCACCGGCAGCGCGCGGGCCCGCGCCATCCTCGATGATTTTGCCAGCTACCGCGCGCGGTTCGTCAAGGTGATGCCGCACGAGTATCGAAGAGCGCTCGGCGAGCTCGAGGCCACGACAGCGATCGCGACGCCGGTCAAGGCGCAGAACATGGCGGTGCTCAATGGGTAAGGTCACAGGGTTCCTGGAGTTCACGCGGGAAGAGCCGGGGCACCTGCCGGTGGCGGAGCGGATCCAGCGTTACAAGGAGTTCTCGCTCCCGATGGCCGACGCCGACGTGAGCCGGCAAGGCGCTCGGTGCATGGATTGCGGGATCCCGTTCTGTCAGAGCGGCTGTCCGGTCAACAACATCATCCCGGACTGGAATGATCTCGTCTACCGGGGGAGCTTCCGGAGCGCGCTCTCTGTCCTGCACTCGACCAACAACTTCCCGGAGTTCACCGGGCGGGTGTGCCCGGCGCCGTGCGAGGCGGCCTGTACGCTCACTATCAACAGCGACGCGGTGAGCATCAAATCGATCGAGCACGCGATCGTGGACAAGGGCTGGGCCGAGGGGTGGATCGTGCCTCAGCCGCCGGCGCGGAAGACCGGAAAGCGCGTCGCCGTGGTGGGCTCGGGCCCGGCGGGAATGGCCTGCTCCCAGCAGCTCGCGCGGGCCGGGCACGACGTGGTCCTGTTCGAGAAGAACGACCGGGTAGGCGGCCTGCTGCGCTACGGGATCCCCGACTTCAAGATGGAGAAGCACCACATCGATCAGCGCGTGGAGCAGATGCGCGCCGAAGGCGTGGAGCTCCGGACCGGCGTTCACATCGGTGGTGCGGAGTACGCGGCCACGCGCCTGCTCGAGGAGTTCGACGCGGTCGTGCTCTCGGGCGGCTCGGAGCACGCGCGCGACATCGAGGTCCCCGGGCGCGAGCTCGCGGGGATCCATTTTGCGATGAGCTATCTACCGCAGCAAAACAAGCGCGTCGCCGGGGACGAGGTGAGAGGCCCGGAGATCAGCGCCGCAGGGAAGCACGTCGTGGTGCTCGGAGGTGGGGATACCGGGTCCGACTGTATCGGGACGGCGATCCGGCAAGGGGCGAAGTCGGTGACCAACTTCGAGCTGATGCCGCAGCCTCCAGACCACGAGAACAAGGCGCTGACCTGGCCCAACTGGCCGATGAAGCTCCGGATCTCGAGCTCGCACGAGGAGGGCTGTGAGCGCGATTTTGCCGTCGCGACGAGGGGGTTCACCGGAGCGGATGGGCGCGTGACCGCGCTCCGGGCGGTGAAGCTCTCGTGGACGAAGGACGCGAGCGGAGCCTGGAAGACGGAAGATATCGCCGGATCGGAGCTCGAGGTGCCGGCGGATCTGGTGCTGCTGGCGATGGGGTATTTGCACCCGGTGCGCGCCGGAATGCTGGAGCAGCTCGGCGTGACGCTGGATGGGCGGGGAAACGTGAAGGCGGATACGCTCGGTTATCGGACTTCGAATGAGAAGGTGTTTGCCGCCGGCGATATGCGGAGAGGGCAGTCGCTGGTGGTGTGGGCGATCCGGGAGGGGCGGCAGGCGGCTCGGGCGGTGGACGCGTACCTGATGGGAGCGTCGGATCTGCCGCGATAGACGATCCGCGCTTGGAGCCCTCCGGAGCGCGGTGCAACGCTCCGGAGGTCGGCTAACCGGCGATCAGCCCCTCCCCTTGATCGGGCCGTCTGCGGAGAACGAGTCAGCAGGCGGCGTCTTCGGCGGCGACTTCTCCATCGCTGCAAAGTAGATGGCGCGCTCCTCGTTCGCGGCCTCGTTCATGAAGTCTGCCGGCCAGGGCTCGATCGAGCCCTCGCGCGTGAGCTGCGCCTGATGGAGATACGTGACGCCGTCGGCCGTCTGCTCGACCTCGACGATGTTGACGTTCTCGAGGAGCCATTTCTCGCATTCGCTCCCCGGCGCGCTGCGAGCGATGAGGCCGCGGAGCCGACGGACGAGGTGATCGCTGTGGGTCTCGACGATGATCTGGCGCCCGGAGCGCGCCAGGGCGACGAGGACGTGGGCGAGGCGACTCTGGGCCTTGGGGTGAAGGTGGCTCTCGAGCTCTTCGAGGGCGAGGATGGGAGTGTACTCGCAGCGAGCGAGGTAGTCGGCGAGGGTGCTCTCCGGATCGAGCTTCTGGCCGAGCAGAGGATCGGCGAGCATCCCCGCGATGATGACGGGGAGGACATGGCTGATGCCACGACCAACGTGGTTGAGCGGGGCGCGCCCGAAGAGCAGGCGAAACAGCCCGAGCTCCTGCACGTCGGCGAACGAGATGCTCGCCTCGATCCCGAGGTAGCGGAGGATATCGTTGACCGCTGCCTCCAAGGTCTGAGCGACCATGCGATTGGAGAAATGGAGAGTCTCGTCGCCCATGGCGTGGTCTCCCATCGCCGCGCGGTGGATGACGTCCGACCGGCGTCCATACAGGAGCTCTGGAGCGTTGCCGCCGCCGGGGAGCACGTTGCGCGTCGGCTTGCTGGTCGGCCTCGCGTAGTAGGGCGGGATCTCTTCCCGATTGGAGCTGACGTAGCCAACCGTCGATACGAGCCGCTTCAAGGCGCGCAGCGGCTCTTCGTAGAGAAGACCGAACGCCGTATCGAGCAAGAAGTCGTCACCGTCGAACTCCACTTCTTCTCGTTCGAAGGTCGGGAGGAGGTGGGGCACGAAATGATCGAGCCTGACGAACGCCGACCCCTCGCCCTCGGTCCAGTAGAGGAGCGGCGTCCTGTCGACGTCCAGCTCGACCCGGACAGCGCTGCTCTTGGGGCCGGCCGGCCTCAACGTGTCGAGGGTGATCGATTTCGTCTCGACGGTCGAGTTGAGCTCTTGCAGGCTTATTGTCATCTCGGTGACGAGCTGACGCGGCGTGGAGAACATCCCCTTGTTCCTGGTGTTCTCCAGCCAGTGAATCCGGGTCCCACGATACGCTTCCTCGAGGAGCATCTTGTGGCTCACCGCGAGATCACTCTCCGTGTTCCACCGGATGGTGATCTCCGGCCCGATCCCTGTCATGTCGTCCGGCCACCCGTGCGTCAGCTCCCGGAGGCTCGTCGCCCGCACGTAGCTCCCCTGCAGCGCCAGCTGCACCTCTGGCCGCGGGTCCTCCAGCGTCTGCTTGAGCAGCATCAAGCTCTGGATCACGGTGCTCTTCCCGCTGTTGTTGCGACCGATCAGCACCGTGAGCGGCTTCAGATCGACTGTTTGCTCCTCCGGTCCGATGGATTTGAAGTTCCGGAGGCGGATCTGGGCAAGGCGCGCGGCGGGCATGGGCGGCACTCTACCATAGGTGCAGCACACCGATCGGTGCCGACGTCCCCTGTGCTCCGCATCATTTGCGGGCGATAGCGCCATAATATTGACGCACACTCGGCCGCTCCGACGGCGCGGGGCGCGGAGCCGGCCGCGTCTCACCGTCTCAGCGCAACGTCCGCAGGTGCGCAAGCACGTCGGCGAGCTGCCCATCAGGCACCGGCTGATCGCCGAAGGAGGGCATGCGCCCGCGCCCGACGCGCACTGTGCGGGCGAAATCCCCGGCGCGATAGAGCAAGGGCCGATCGACGAGGTTGACCCCCAGGGCCGCGCCGCGCCCGTCCTCGGCATGGCACGTCGCGCAGAGCTCATGATAGCTGACGGCGCCGCGCTTCGCGTTTCCGCCGGCAAAGGCTCCATCGGGCTGGGGCGCGAGCGCTGCTGCGGCCGAGGCGGCGGAGATCGTGGGAACGCGATAAGGCCCTGCGGAGAGGCCGTAAGTCGCCGCGAGGTAGGCGACCAGCGGATCGAGGTTTTCGGGCTCCACCGGCGCGCCCCAGCCGTGCATCTTCTTGACGACGTTACCCCACTGTTTGGCGGTGAGGCGCTGCTGCGCGACCATCTCTTCGGTGTGGCAGCTCAGGCAGTTTTGCGCGATCAGGGCCCGCCCCGCCGCGTCGGAGAGGAGGGGCGCCGCGCTCGCGCTCGGCGCCGCGCTCGTCACGGCGACCTGACTCGCGCTCGGCAGGGGCGCAGGAAGGGGCTTGTCGCTCTTGCAGGCGGCCAGGAGCGACGCGCAAAGGACGAGCGGTAAGGCGCGCAAAGGAGCGCTCACGCCGTCACCTCCCACGAGACAGCGTGCCATCCGTTCCAGAAATAGCCGCTCGGGTTCCAGGCGGCCTTCTCGGGCTGCGTCGCTCCGGAGGCCTCGTAAGCGCGTACGATCGCGCGCTTTGGGCCCGGGGTCGCCGCGGTGAAGGCATGTCGAAAGACCTGCCAGCGCCCGGGCCCCGCGTCGCCTTCGAGGGCCGCGGTGCGCCAGGTCGCGCCGCCGTCGAGGCTCACCTCGACCTTGCCAATGGCCTTCTCGCCCGAGAGCGCGACGCCGACGATCACCTGCTCTCCCACCGGCTTCCGGCTGCCGTCGAGCGGCTGGGCGATGATCGATTTGACCGGGAACGTCGTGAGCGGGCGCGTCTTCTCGGGCGGCACCGAGGCCCCCGGCGCGACAGGCTCGATCGGCAGGCGATAGCCAGTCTGGTAATAGAAGCCCTCGGGCTCGTCCTTCTGGACGCGCAGGTCGTTGAGCCATTTGACCCAGTGGTCCCCGGCCCACCCGGGGACGACGAGGCGAAAGGGCGCGCCGTGGGCGAGCGAGAGGGGCTCACCGTTCATGCGATAGGCGATGAGGGTGCTCGGATCGAGCGCGCGCGCGAGGGGAATGCTGCGGAGAAACCGCGGCACGGACGGCTTGGGCGGGAGATCGGCGCCGGCGAGCCAGACATGCTCTGCGCCGGGCAAGAGGCCCGCTCGGCCGAGCACGTCGGCGAGGCGCACTCCCGTCCAGGTCGCCTGCCCCATCCCGCCGTGGATCCACTGGATGCCAGGGACGCGCGGCTCGTGCAGCGCGCGCCCGTTCCCGGCGCACTGGAGCACGGCGGGGAGGGTGACCTCGGGGAAGCGCCGGAGCGCCGCGGCGTCGAGCTCGAGTGGAGTCCGCAGCAGGCCGGAGATACGGAGTCGGCGCGCGGGATCGAGCGCGGGCGGGCCAAAGTGGCTGCGCACGAAGAAGACCGGCGTCGGCGTGATCAGCCGGTCCAGAAATTCGAGCGGCGTCGCGAGGTTCTGCGGCGCGCTCGCGTGTTGAAGGAGCAGCTCGTCAGCGAAGCTCGAGCGGACGAGCGTGGAGGCTGCAGCGCAGGCACCGAGCTCGAGGAGCTCCCGACGTCGAATCATCGGCCCAGGGTACCCGAGAACCGACGCTCGGGGCCTGGAAACTTTGCCGTCAGGGGGCGATCACTGCCCCGTTCGTCTGCCTGGACCGCACCGTCGCTGGGCGCTCACGCGGACAGGCTGCGTGAGCGCCGCGATCGAGGAGAGCAGGTATTTCCCTACGGCAGCACGAGGAAATGCTCGGTGCCCTTTTCGCCCTTGTACTCGACGGAGATCTCGACCATGCCCTCTTTGAGGGTCGTCACCATGCCGTCCTTCGTCACGATGGCGACCGTCGGCTTGCTGGTGTTCCAGACGGTGTCCCGATCGTCGGTGATGTCCTTGGTCGTGCCGTCGGCGTAACGTGCCACGGCGCGAAACTTGGTCGTGACACCCTTGCTGAGCGTGTCCTTGTCCGGGGTGATTTCGACGCTGGAGACGGCCTTTCCATCGTCGGTGACGGTGCCGCCCGTGTCGGTGGTCGTGGTGCTCCCGCCGCAGCCGATGCCGGCGGCCAGGGCCATGAACAAAGCCGCCCCGAAGAGCGATTGCTGGATCTTCATCGCCGATGTGCTCCGTTATTTCTGAGTGCGGCGAGCGGTTCGCAAGCCACGTGCCGCGCCGCGGAGCGACGATGTTTTGCAGGCTCGCCTGGCAGCTTGGGCGCTCGTTCTCGGGCGGCGCGCTGGCAGCGGCCGAGCGCGCTACGCGCCGAGCTCGCGCGGCTGATCGCGGATCGCCGCGAGCAGGTTCAGGGCGATCGCCATGAGGACGCCGGTGGTCGCGACGTTGAGCCCGAGCATGACCCAGAGGCTCCACGGGTGAGCGCGGGAGACCTGATGATCGAGCTGGAACCAGAGGTCGAACCCGGCGAGCACGGCGAGCCCAGCCAAGGCCGTGATCACCAGCGCCACTGGGAGGGAGCGACCGACCGCGCGCGCGGCGCGCGACGCCCAGATCACGAAGACCACCGGCCCGACCAGGAAAGAGGCGAAGGTGAGGATGCCGATCACCTCGCGAACACCAAAGCCAGGATCAGGGCGGAAGAAGTACGATAAGACCGTGCTGACCACGTAGCTGAGCAGCCCGAGCCCAGCGCTGGTCGCCAGCACCGCCACCAGCACGACCGCCAGCCCATCGAGCCCGGGATCGGGGGCGGGCCCGCCGTCGCGCGGACCACGGTAAGGATCCGCCGGCACCGGCTCGCGCAGGATGAGAGGAAAGCGCGTCAACCGCGAGGCGGCCACGGCCAGCGTCACGCCGACCGCGACATGGGCCATCTGCAAGATGAGGGAGACGACGCCCATCACCCAGGAGAAGGCGCTGTACCCCGAGGAGCTGGATCGCATCGCGGAGATCAGCAGCGTCCAGAGGAGGCGGCTCGCGATGCTGAGCCCGATCTGGGCTCCCCAGGCCCCGACGAAGATCCGCAGACCAAAACGAATCGTTTCCCAGGGGGCCGAGTCGCGTGCGTCGCTCATCGGCGGCGAGAGTAGCCCGAGCCGAGCGGCCGAGGATCGAGAGGTTCGGGATTTTGCCTGGTGCGAATGTACGAACGGGGCGAAGCGCGTCAGCGCTCCACCCCGTTCGGAGGCCTTCACCACCCCCGTCGCCGGGTGCGGAGGCAGGGCCTCGGAGCCTGCTGAACAGGCTCTTCGTTGAATGCTCAGCCCTTCGGGGCTTCCGCGTCCATCTTCGCCCGCTTGCGCCGGCGACGAGCCGCTTCAGCCTGCTTCTTGCGGCGCTTGATGCTCGGCTTCATGTAATGGCGCCGCATCTTCAGCTCGCGAAGCACCCCTTCGGACGCGACCTTTCGCTTGAGGGTCTTGATCGCTCGTTCGATGCCCCGGTCGCTGACGGCGACCTCCAAGGGCTTGCACTGAATCGCATCACTCGGCATGGAATCTCCAGGTACGGCGCACCTTGCCCCGAAATGGGGTGGGGAAGCAAGCGTCGGGCTCACGGCGCCCGACTGCGCGAGGGGCCGGCCTTGGCGGCAGCGGCGATCTCGGGCTCGCGAGGTGCCAGATCCCCGAGCGGAGCGCAACCCTTACTCGGAGGGGGGCCGTACCTTCGCTCGGCGGGCGGAGAGACCGGGGCGGAAATCCCCTGGAAATCGTGATGAAATTCGAGTAACGGCACCTACTCGGGCGGCCTTCGTCATGCCAGTCTGGCGCCGATGATCGAGCTTTGCGGACGCGGCTACGCGGCTCCTCGGCGGAAGACGGCGGCCTTCTGCGTGGACGGCTGCTCCCCCGAGTACCTCGACGACGCGCTGGCGCGCGGGCTGATGCCGCGCCTCCGGAGCGCGCTCGATCGCGGCGGCTTCTACGCGCGCGCGCTCGGGCAGATGCCGAGCTTCACCAACCCCAACAACGTCTCGATCGTCACGGGGACGCCGCCGCGGGTTCACGGGATCTCTGGCAACTACTTCTTCGATCGGGTCGCGGGCGCCGAGGTGCCGATGAACGAGCCGCGCTTCCTCCGCGTCCCGACGATCTTCGAGGCCATGGAGCGCGCGGGCGTGCGCACCCTCTGCGTGACGGCCAAGGACAAGCTCCGCGCGCTCCTCGGCGCCGTGTCGGATCCCTCGGTCCGCGCGCCGATCTCGCTCTCCGCCGAGCGCGCGCACGAGCAGACGATCCCCGGGGACGAGCGGCCGATCCCGGAGATCGTCGGGCGCAAGAACCCTTCGATCTACGACTGGGATATCTCCCACTACGCGATGGAGATGGGCCTCGCGCTCCACGCGCGCGCCTCGGCGGACCTCGTCTACGTCTCGCTCACCGACTACGTGCAGCACAAGGAGGCGCCGGGCGGGCTGATGGCGGATCGCTTCTACGCGCGCTTCGACGAGCTCCTCGGCGCGTACCTCGACGAAGGCTTCGTCTGCGGGCTGACGGCGGATCACGGGATGAACGACAAGGCCTGCGCCGACGGCTCGCCCGACGTGCGCTTCCTCGACGATCTGCTGCTCGCCGCCGGCGTGGAGGGCTTCCGGGTGCTCCTCCCGATCACCGATCCTTACGTCGTTCACCACGGCGCGCTGGGCTCGTACGCGACGGTGTATCACGCGCCCGACGCGGCGGAGCTGGTGCGGGCGACGCTCGCGAAGGTGCCCGGGATCGAGGCCGTGCTCGGGCGCGAAGAGGCCGCGAAACACCTTGATTTACCGGCCGATCGCATCGGGGACACCGTGGTGCTCGGCGACCGCTCGACGGTGCTTGGCAAGAGCGCGAAGCTCCACGATCTCTCGGCGGTCCAGCGCGGGCTGCGCTCGCACGGCGGGCTCCACGAGCGGGTGGTGCCCATCGTGATCTGTCACCCGCTCCGCCCCGGGTTCCCCCGCGCGGACGCGATGCTGACCAACGCCGATCTCTTCGATCTCCTGCTCAACGGGATCAGGTAGCGCGCGCTCCCGTGGAGGTAGCGGCGCCCGCGGCCCCGGGGTAATCGACGCCGATGCTGAAGGATGGGCTCACCGAGCAGAAGTTCGAACACCACGCCGAGGAGACGCTCCGCGCGCTCGACCGGGCGCTCTCCGAGCTCGACGGCGCGGAGGTCGATCTCGAGAGCGGCATCTTGACGATCGAGTTCAGCGACGGGACGAAGTACGTCGTCAACAGCCACCGCGCGGCCCGCCAGATCTGGATGGCGGCCGAGCGCAACGCCTGGCACTTCGATTACCGCGAAGAGGACGCCCGGTGGATCGCGTCGAAGACGAACGACGAGCTCTGGCAGGCGATCGACGGCGTGGTGTCCCGCAAGCTCGGGCGGACGATCGGGCTCTCCAGGTAGCGGATCGATGCAGCGAAGAGGGCTTGCGCGCCGCCTGTAGCAAGGCTCTCCTTCAAGCCCATGCGCTGCCGGTCTCCGATCGCTGCCCTCGCTCTCCTCGCGGCGCTCCTCGGTGCGGGGCGGGCGTCGGCGTACTGCCGATCCTCGGTGTGCCCGGTCGACGGCAAGACGACCCACGGCAAGGTCTGCTCGCCGCCGGAGGACGACGACTGCGGCACCGTCCTCCAGTGGCGGCAGCCCTGCATCGGCTTCGCGCTGGAAAAGAGCGGCTCGAATCAGGTGCCGATCGCCACGATCGAGAAGCTGATGAAGCTCTCGTTCGCGGCGTGGACGTCGACCGACTGCGGCGGCGGCGAGCACCCCCGGATCGAGATCGATGACTTCGGCACGGTGACCTGCGGCAACGTCGAATACAACCAGCACGGGGCCAACGCCAACGTCATCGTCTTTCGCGACGACGCCTGGCCGCACATGGATGAGGGCGCCGGCTCGACGGACACCATCGCGTTGACGACGGTGACGTACGACGTCGTCAAGGGCGACATCTTCGACGCCGACATGGAGATCAACAGCTTCGAGAACAAGTTCACGACCACCGACATGACGGCCGACGTCGATCTGCGCTCGGTGCTGACCCACGAGGCCGGCCACTTCCTCGGCCTCGCTCACAGCAGCGTCGCCGAAGCGACGATGTACCCCAGCTACTCCAACGGATCGACCGCGCTGCGCCAGCCGAAGGACGACGACCAGCAGGCGATCTGCAACGCGTACCCGCCCGACCGCGAGCCCCAGGGCACCTGCGACGGGCTGCCGCGTCACGGCTTCTCCCCCGAATGCCAGGCTTCCCAGACCGAGGGCACCTGCGCTGTCAGGCCTGGAGCCTCTGGCTTTTCCCCGATAGCGCTGCTCCCGGCGCTGGCGCTCCTCGGCCTCCGTCGACGCCGCCTCCGGGAGCCTGGTGCTTTTCGCCGAGACAGGCGCGCCGCCGTCGTTGTCGTCGTCACCGTACGTGCGTACGGCTCCTCCTCCGCCTAGAGCACCGAACAGGTTGAAATGCCCAGATTTCAACCCGTTCGGTGCTCTAGGCGGCACACCCGTCTCGACGAAAATCACCGACGGCTCCGGGAGCTTGCAGTCCCAGGCCGGATAGGACGTGTGCTTGTGGAGGGTCGAATGGCCCTCGCCGTCGTCGATCTCCAGGGAGCCGGCCAGCGTGTCCTTCTGCCGGGTGATTCACCACCCCTGCTCCTCTCACGTCCTGCCGTATACGCAAAAACCGCCGCCATGGCAATGGCGCAGATCCCGCGGAGACGCGAGCGCCGATCCTCCCCGGCGACAGCCTTCGAACGAGGGACAGTGAAGCATCCCACGATTTGTCCACCCCTCACGGACGTCCTGGTGAATCAATGTCCGTGTGCGCTCTTCTTCGTGGACTTACCAGCGAAGGGGGCTGAGAGTCGACGCGACTCAACGTCTGCTTTCTCGGCGGTTCGTGCGTAGACCACGTTGCTACGAGCAACCGCCCTGCGAGGTCCCATGCTCTGGATCCTCTCGTCGCTGCGTACGCGTCCTGGATTTGCCGGGGTGCACGCCTGTCGGGCGCTCCTTCCGCTCCTGCTCTTCCTCGCCGCCGCGCTCAGTGGGGCGGCCTGTCGAGGTGACGACGCGAGGGCGCCTGGGGAGGACGTCGCGCTGGACGATTCCGATGATTCGCCGATCGCGGGGGCGATCCAGACCGCGTTCGCGGTCTCCAGCACCGGGGAGGCGTCTTACCCTATCCCCCTCATGGTTCCTCCGGGCGCGGCGGGGATGCAGCCTTCGCTGGGCGTCTCGTACAATAGTGCGGCCGGCGATGGGATGCTGGGGATGGGGTTTTCGCTGTCTGGCTTATCCGCCATCACGCGCTGTGCGCGCACGATGGCGCAGGATGGGGAGATCCGGAGCGTCCGGTATGACCAGCGGGACGCGCTCTGCCTGGATGGGCGCGTCTTCTGCCGGTGGGCAGCAGCGGCGGCGTTGTCGAGTACCGAACGTTCCCTGACAGCTTCGTCAAGGTGCTGGCGTATCCGAGCAAGGTTCTGGAGAACCCCGCCGACACGTTGAAAGTGTTCAACCGCTCCGGCCTTATTCTGGAGTATGGCGGCACGCCAGATGCCCGCGTGCTGGGACGCAGCGGGGTGATTCGTTCCTGGCTGGTCCAGCGCGTGAGCGATCGGAGCGAGAACACGATCGGTAAGCGTTCACGGGTCGATATCGCATGACACGGTCCTATCGTAACGTCACCCTAGAAGAAGAGTAGAGTTTCACGACGCGGCGCGGCAGGCATGATCATATATGATCATACACTACACAGCAGGCAACGTCACGACGCAGCTTGAGCTTGCGAGCAATCAAGCAGTGCGCTCTCCTCGTG
>Ga0105048_10014292_pt1 | contig 12371 bp, 10 predicted proteins | sample MAT05_FD_78382 | JGI IMG/M metagenome (GOLD analysis project Ga0105048, IMG submission 78382) | Freshwater microbial communities from Lake Fryxell liftoff mats and glacier meltwater in Antarctica - MAT-05 | ecosystem: Environmental > Aquatic > Freshwater > Ice > Liftoff microbial mat | place... | reverse complement strand
TGCCACCGACGTCGAACTCCTCGATCGCTGACGCAATGCTTCGCGGCACCACGACACTGACGTCGCCCATGCGATGCGGTCGCAGCAGGTACGGTGCGGGATCGCGCGCCGGGACGTCGGTGCCGAACGCACCTTCGATGCGCTCCATCGCATCCAGCAGCGGCGCGTGGATGTGCGCGGGGAGCATGCGCACCATCGAGGCGTAGCGCGCGGTGGTGATCGCATCGAGTGTCGTGACCTCGGTGCGGCCCGCGGGTGTGAGGGACATCGGCTGCTGTCGATGGTCCGCAGAATCGGCCGTCCTGATCACGATCCCGGTGGTCTCGAGCCGCCGGATGACGCGGCTCAGATATCCGGCGTCCAGCCCCAGACTTCGACTCAACGCGGTCACGGTGCGATGCTCGTACTGGGCGAGCTCTGCGAGCACGCGCACCTCGGTCGCCGAATACGGGCTGCCGGCTGGTCCAGCCTCCAGCGCGCCGAGCCGCTGGGCAAAGAAGCGGGTGAACCGGCGCAACGCGGCTATTTTCTGGTCCAGGGCGTTCTGAGTCACGTGAATCGGTGTAAAATTACTGGTCCGTGCCGTCGGCACACGAATATATGCCTCTGGCAGCCGTCGGTGACGGGGCAGCCGCTGCTTCGCCACGAACCTGAGTCCGGTAAGTTGATCGCATGAAAATCGGCTTCATCACGCTGGGCTGCGACAAGAACACCGTCGACACCGAACGCTATCTCGCTCAGCTCGCCGCGTACGGCGGCGAGCACACCGACGACCTGACGCAGGCCGAGGTGATCATCGTGAACACCTGCGGCTTCATCGATGCGGCGAAGCGCGAGTCCATCGACGCCATTCTCGAGGCCTCGCGCTACAAGATCGAGGGCGCGTGTCAGGCCGTCGTCGCGCTGGGCTGCATGGTGCAGCGGCACAAGGACGAGCTGGCCGAGTCGATCCCCGAGGTGGACCTCTTCCTCGGCACGACAGACGTGGACCAGCTGATCCCGCAACTGCAGCAGCGCGGGCTCGTGGATGCGGCGCCGATGATGCACCCGGGGGAGCGCCTCTTCAGCGGTGACGCGCCGCATGTGCGCTACCTGAAGATCAGTGAAGGGTGCGATCATGGCTGCGCGTTCTGTGCGATCCCGCTGATGCGCGGGAAGCATCGCAGCTTTGCCCTCGCCGATGTGATCCGGGAGGCGCAGCTCCTGGAACTACAGGGTGCACGGGAAGTGAATCTGGTGGCGCAGGATCTCGCGCATTACGGGCGTGATCGTCGTGACGGCACGGCGCTCCCCGAGCTGCTGGAGGCGCTGCTGCGTGAGACCGACATTCCGTGGTTCCGCAACCTGTATCTGTACAATGCGGGCATCACGCCGCGCCTGCTGGAGGTCGTCGCGAACAACGCGCGCATCCTGCCGTACCTGGACATGCCGGTGCAGCATGGCAGCGACGCGGTGCTCACGCGCATGCGTCGACCGGAGCGTCGGAAGACGATCGTCGAGAAAGTCGCGCGATTCCGCGACGCCGTGCCGGATCTCACGATCCGCACGACGTGCATCGTCGGCTTTCCCGGCGAGACGGAGGACGACTTCGAGATCCTGCTCGATTTCCTGGCCGAGATGCAGTTCGACCGCGTCGGTGCGTTCACCTACAGTGCGCAGGAAGGCACTGCGGCGGCGGAGATGATCGACGACGTGCCGGACGAGGTGAAGCACGAGCGACTGGACCGGCTGCTGCAGTTGCAGGCGTCGATCACCGCCGAGCGCTACGAGCGTCATATTGGGCGCACGGTGTCGCTGCTGGTGGATCGTGCAGGCAGCGAGGAGGAACTCGCCGTGGCGCGTGCGCCGTGGCAGGCTGATGACATCGATGGTGTGACGCATCTCGACACCGATGCGCCGGCTGGCGCGTTGGTCGAGGCGACGATCACCGATGTGATTGATGATTACGACTTCGAAGCCACCGCAACTGGTATCGTGCTGCTGCCGCCTGCGTTGGTGCAGCGCGAGCGCGCCTCGCGCACCCTGCCGCTGATGGCTTCTTCCTCGATCGGGAGTTTTGGACGATGACGGGTGTGACGACGACGGGTGTGATGACGACCAGTGTGATGACGACGGAATCGCAGGCGATCATGGCACGTGCTCGCCAGCTCTTTCCGGGCGGCGTGAATTCGCCGGTGCGCGCATTCGGCGGTGTCGGCGGCGAGCCGTTCGTGGTGCAGCGCGGCGAAGGGCCGTACATCTGGGATGCCGATGGCAATCGCTACATCGACTACGTGCTGAGCTGGGGACCGCTGGTGCTGGGCCATGCCGCGCCGGTGGTGCTGGATGCCTTGCACGAGGTCATGCAGCGTGGCACCAGCTTCGGCATCCCCACCGGGCTCGAGGTGCAGCTGGCGGAGCTCATCGTGACGCGCATGCCGCATATCGAGATGCTGCGCTTCACGAGCAGTGGCACCGAGGCCGCGATGAGCATTGCTCGTGTCGCGCGTGCTGCGACCGGCCGTGATGCGATCCTCAAGTTCGATGGCTGCTATCACGGCCACGCCGATTCGTTCCTGGTGAAGGCCGGGTCAGGTGTCGCCACGCTCAACCTGCCGAATTCGCCCGGCGTGCCGGCTGCCTTGGCCGCGCTCACCTACACAGCCCCGTTCAACGACCTCGAGGCGGTGCGCGACGTGGCAAGCCGGGTACCGCTGGCCGCGATCCTGATCGAGCCGATCATCGGCAATGCCGGCTTCATCGAGCCGCTGCCGGAGTTCCTGGCCGGTCTCCGCCAGATTGCTGACGAGACGGGCGCGCTGCTCGTGTTCGACGAAGTGATGACGGGGTTCCGCATTGCTTATGGTGGCGCGGTGGAGCGCTTCGGTGTGACGCCCGACCTCACCGCATTCGGCAAGGTGATCGGCGGCGGACTGCCGGTTGCGGCCTATGGCGGACGCCGCGAGTTGATGCAGCAGGTCGCGCCGAGTGGGTCGGTCTATCAGGCCGGTACGCTGAGCGGCAATCCGCTCGCGATGGCCGGCGGGCTCGCGACGCTGACGTCACTGACGCCGGAACTGCATGCGATCATCGAGCGTCGGACGAGTGCACTGGTGCAGGGGCTGCGCGACGTGATGCAGCGTGCTGACGTACCGTTCACCGCGTCGTCTGCCGGCTCCATGTGGGGCTTTTTCTTCCATCCCGGTCCGGTCACGAACTTCGCCGAGGCGCGCCTGAGCGACGTGCCGCTGTTCAACCGCTTCTTCCACGCCGCGCGTGAACGGGGCGTGTATCTGGCGCCATCGGCGTTCGAGGCGGCGTTCATGAGCGCGGCGCATGGCGACGATGTGATCGCCGAGACGCTCGAGCGGCTCTCCGATGCGATTCGCGTCGCGAAGTCGTAGCCTGCGGCTCTGCGGTGTGGTGCTGGCCCTCGGCGCCTGCGCTGCACCGCGACGCGTTCCTGCCAGTGACGGGCGCGCGGCGCGGGACAGCAGCGTCGAATCATCGCGGAGTGGCTTGCGGCGCGGCGACAAGACCATACGGGTGTTGCTCGCGCGCGCATCTGGCCGCGACGTCATCGTGCGCAGCGGTCCGGGCATCACGACCTGGAACGGCCGGCGGTTTCGTGGCACCGTGGACGTGCTGCGCGATGTGTCGGGCGATGCCATCGTGAACGCCGTCGACCTGGAGGACTATCTGCGCGGTGTGCTGCCGGGCGAAATCGGCTCCCGTGATCCGCGCGATCGCGCGGCGCTGCAGGCCCAGGCCGTCGCGGCACGGTCGTACGCCGCCGCGCGCATGGGCGAGCGGCGCACGCTGTTCGATGTGACCGCGACCGTGAGCGATCAGGTCTATGGCGGCCTGTCGGCCGAGCGGGCCGAGACGGACGATGCGGTGCGTGCCACGCGCGGTCTGGTGCTGACCTGGAACGATCGCATCGTCACGGCGCCCTATCATTCGCACGGCGGCCTGATGACCGCGTCAGCCGACGAGCTGTTCTGGCGGAACGCTTCGCAGCCGTACCTGCGTCCGGTTGACGACCACGCGCCGGGGGGTGGGTGCTTCTGCGACGCGAGTGGGAGCCGTGGCTGGGAGCGACGCTTTACCAGGGCCGGCCTGCGACCGCTGCTGCAGCAGTACGGTGCCGCGGCCGGCGTTGCGCGCGTGAGCGACGTGCGCATGCTGCGCATCACGGCACGCGGACCCTCCGGCCGCGTCACGGCGCTCGAGTTCGAGATGGCCGATGGTCGCGCAATCGTGCGCGGCAACGATATTCGATCGGTGTTGCGCACCGACGGCGCGATCCTGCCGAGCACGAACTTCTCCGTGGAGCTGCGCGGCGACGTGTTGCTGCTCAGTGGGAGCGGCAACGGGCATGGCGTCGGCATGTCACAATGGGGTGCCATCGGACGGGCACGGGCCGGGCACGATGCCCGGTCAATTCTCGCCGCGTATTATCCCGGCACGCGGTTGGCGCCGCTGCTCTGAGGGGCTGTCGCAGTCGCAGCTGGAGTCGCAGTCGCAGTCGCAGCCATGGTCGCAGTCGTTCCTGCCGTTCCTGTCGTTCCTGCCGTTCCTGTCGTTCCTGCCGCTGTCACGTGCACCGAGACCGGTGGCGTCCGTGTCTTCCGCCCTGCCTTCCCCGCATGTCCAAGCCAGCTCTCCGAATCGGTGTCATTGGCGCAGGCGCCATTGCACAACTCGCCCACCTGCCGGTGCTCTCGAAGATGCGCGGTGTGCAGCTGGTGGCACTCTGCGACAATGACGGCGCCAAGGTGCGCGCACTCGCGGACCGGTTCAGCGTGCCGGATACCTTCACGGATATCGAGGAACTGCTGGAGTTCGAGGAGATGGACGCGGTGCTGATCTCGACGCCGAACCACCTCCACGAGCCGCATGTGCTGAGCGCGCTCAAGGCCAAACGACACGTGCTCTGTGAGCGTCCGCTGGCCCTGACCACGAAGGGCGTGGAGCGCATCCTCGCGGCCTCGGAGAAGCATGGGATGAAGGTGGTGGTCGGGCACAACCATCGCTTCCGTACCGAGGTCCAGAACCTCGAGAGCTTCATCCATGGTGGTGAGCTTGGGCGTCTCATCGGCATCCGTGCGGGCGCCTACAAGACGCGGCGCGGTGACGCCGGCTGGCGCTCCCACCGCGCCGAGGCGGGCGGTGGCATCTTCCTGGATCAGGGCATGCCGCTGCTGGACCTTGCCTGCTGGCTGGCCGATTTTCCCGATCCGGTGCGCGTGACGGCGAGCATGGAGCGGGGCAGCGGCGTCCGCGCGGTCGAGGACGCGATGTACGTCCACGTGCAATACGCATCAGGGCTGAGCGTCGCCATCGACACGGCGTGGGGCTACGTCGGCGAGGAGGATCGCTGGTGGTTCGAGGTGCTCGCTTCCAAGGGCACGGCACGCCTGGCTCCGTTGCGCGTCGTGAAGGAACTGAACGGTCGCGCGGTCGATGTGTCGCCCACGGGTGCTGCACAGCGAGACAGCGCCTTCATCCAGAGCTATCGCGCCGAGCTCGCGCATTTTGCCGCCGTGCTGCATGGCGAGGTGGCGTACGAACCGCCGGTGGACCAGATCATCGTGCAGCGGCTGGTCGAGGCCATTTACCGCAGTGCCGAGGAAGGAAAGGAAATCCGACTGTGATGGCCCGGTGGCCGCGCATCGGGCGCCGCCTGCGTCAGCTGCTCGTGCTCACAATGTCGCTGGCGGTGGCCACGAATGTCGTGGGGGCGCAGCGCGATATCGATTGGTCCACCAGGCCGGTGCTCCTCCTCACGATGGGGCAGGGCGAGGAGGTCTTCGAGAAGTTCGGGCACAACGCGCTGATCGTCTGGGACGACGCGGCAGGACAGCCGCTGGTCTACAACTGGGGCATGTTCGACTTTGCGCAGCCGAACTTTCTGGGCCGCTTCCTGACCGGCGACACGCGCTACTGGATGCAGCCGTTCAGCATGGAGCAGACGCTCGACGCGTACCAACGACTCAATCGCACGATGACGGTGCAGGCGCTGAACCTCACGCCCGCACAGAAGACGCGCCTCGTGCAGATGCTTGCCACGAATGCGCTCGAGGCAAACAAGTTCTACCGATACGATTACTACCGCGACAACTGCAGTACCCGTGTGCGCGATGCCATCGACGCAGTCACCGGCGGGGTGATGAAGCGGGCCATGCAGTCGCAGCCGGGGCAGGGCAGCTATCGCTGGCACACGCGCCGGCTGCTGGCCTACAGCACACCGCTGTATCTGGGCAGCGAGCTCGTGCTCGGCATCCACGCCGATGCGCCGTTGACCTCGTGGGAAGAAGCGTTCCTGCCGCAGTCGCTGGCGCAGGCCGTGACACGCATCGAGCTGCCCGCTGCCGATGGCATGCCGGCGCGGCCGCTGGCCGCACCGATCGACACGCTCTTCAGAGCCACGCGCGAGCCTGAACCCCGGACCGTCGAGGCGAAGCTCGGACAGGCGGCGATCGTCGGCATCGGCATCGGGGCGTTGATCTTCGGGCTCGCACTGCTCGGCCGCCTCGGTGCAGCCGTCGCGATCGGTGGCTGGAGTCTGCTCTGCGCGCTCATCGGGACCGTGCTGCTGCTCGCCTGGTTCGCCACGCAGCATGTGTACATGGGCAACAATCCGAGCGTGGCGGTGGCAAATCCGCTCTGGCTGTCGGGGCTCGTCGTGGCGGTGATGGCCACGCGACGCGGCGTCTCGCCTGGTGCTCACCGACTGCTGCAGTCGCTGCTGGTCCTGGCCGTGGTCGGCGTTGCCGGTGCCGTGATGTCGGGGCATGCCGTGAGTGCGCTCGAGATGGCGGCGCTGTTCCTCCCGGGCCATGCTGCGGTCGTCGCTGCAGCGGGTCGTTCCCGGCAGAGCGACGTCACGCCACGCTCCTCGACGTTCCATTGAGACACCAGACGGTTTCTTGCAGGTCCCGTATGCACGACGCCCCCCGATCAGAAAACTGATCGGGGGGCGACTGGACGGCGCATCACCTGAACAGAAGCCCTATCGGCAGATCCACGGTGTCGCGTTTTCCCTGGCGGTGCTGCGTCGGGTGCTCGTTTCGTCGGTGGCCGTGAACGTCACTTCAAGGAAGCCGTCGTCGGGACTCTGCGACGTGCACTGCATCTCCTTCCGCACGCTGAACGCGCCGCTCGCATCAGCCTTGATCGGGCCGAACGCGATGGCCTGACTGGTGTTCGGCGGCGGCGAGCCGGTGAGACGTACCGGGCCGTTTGCCGTGAAGTTCGATCCCGTGATCGTGATCACCGGACCTGCGGGCTGACGCTGAATGCTGACGCTCAGCTTCAATTGCGGCGCGCTCTGCGCATGCACGGCCATCGGCAGCGCAGCGAGGCTCACGCCAATCAGGACAGCCGCCCCGAGGGATGACCATGTGCGACGAGCCATCTGGACACGCATTGCAGTGCTCCTTGGTATGGGAAGTCCGCATGCCACGATGCATGAGGACCGCCGATCTTCCTGAAGCGCGGACATGACAGGAAGCATGACACTGCGCCTCGATCGACAAGCGGAATATACACCGGTATCGCGCTTGAGTTCATTCGTTCAAGTGGTTTGTTTCCTTGCACTTATGCAACTGTCAGCACTGCTGGACCAACTGCGATGACCCTGCGCGACCGCCTGGAAGACGCGGTGGCGCGCGCTGCCCTCGTCGAACAGGAACTGCTCGATCCCCGCACGGTTCGCGACGCGAAGCTGTTTGCCACGCTCGGCAAGGAACACCAGCGTCTGCAGGACGTCGTGCGACTCGCCATCGAGGTGCGTCAGCTGGAGCGGGAACTCGAGGAGTCGCGCGAGATGGCCAGCGGCGACGACGTGGATTTCGCGGCCGAGGCGCAGGCCGAGGTCGCCAGGATCGAGACGCGGCTGGAGCAGCTCGACGCCGACCTTCGGCCGCTGCTCGTACCGCGTGATCCCCTCGATGACCGCCCGGCAATCATCGAGATCCGCGCTGGTACCGGCGGTGACGAAGCGGCGCTCTTCGCAGCCGACCTCTGGCGCATGTACGAGCGGTTCTTTGCGCGGAAAGGGTGGCGCATCGAGGTCATGTCGATGTCCGACGGATCGCTCGGCGGCATCAAGGAAGTCATCGCGCGCATCGACGGCAGCGGGGCGTTCGGTACCATGCGCTGGGAGTCCGGCGTGCACCGCGTGCAGCGCGTGCCCGCGACGGAAACACAGGGCCGCATCCATACCTCGGCCGCCACGGTGGCCGTGCTCCCCGAGGCCGAGGAGGTGGATGTCACGATCGACGACAAGGACCTGCGGATCGACGTCTTTCGCGCGTCAGGTCCCGGCGGGCAGAGTGTGAACACCACCGACTCGGCGGTGCGCATTACGCACATCCCCAGCGGCATCGTCGTCAGCCAGCAGGACCAGAAGTCGCAGCTGCAGAACAAGCTGAAGGGCATGCAGGTCCTGCGGTCGCGACTGCTCGATGCACGATTGGCGAAGATCGAGGCGGAGCGGTCGCAGATGCGCAGCGCGCAGGTCGGCACGGGCGACCGGTCCGCAAAGATCCGCACCTACAACTATCCGCAGGACCGGATCACGGATCATCGCATCGGATTGTCGGTGCATGGCATGCAGGCCGTCATGGATGGCACGATCGGCGCCTTCATCGATGCGTTGCAGGAAGCGGAAGTGAAGGAGCGGCTCGGTGGCTGATGCGGCGCGTCTGCGCACGGTCGGTGACCTGCGCGACCTGCTCGCCGAGCGGTTGCACGGCGCCGTGCCCGATCCGCTGGCTGAGGCGCGCGAGGTGCTGGCGTCGCTGCACGATGCGCCGCTTTCGTGGAGCAGCGTGCATGCCGGTGACGAGCTGATCGAGCTGCTGATCGACGCCGCACTCGATGCTGCGGATCGGCGGATCGATGGCGCACCGATGGCGTACGCGACCGGCCGCGCGGCGTTCCGGCATCTCTTTCTGCATGTGGACGAGCGCGTACTGATCCCGCGCCCCGAGACGGAGGAGCTCGTCACGCTCGCGCTCTCGTACATAGCGCCGGGCATGACGGTGGTGGATGTAGGCACGGGCTCCGGCGCCATCGCACTGTCGATTGCACGGGAGAGCGGCGCCGCTCGCGTGATCGGCACGGACATCTCGCCGGGTGCCATCGAGGTGGCCGAAATGAACGCGCGCGCCGTGCTCCGGACAGAGTACGCACGCACCGAGTTCCTGGAGGGTGACCTGCTGGATCCGGTCGGTGACGAGCATGTGGATGTCATCGTGTCCAATCCGCCGTACATCGCCTCGGGCGAGCATGACGCGCTGCCGGCCGCAGTGCGCGAGTGGGAGCCGGAGACTGCGCTCTTCGGCGGACCCGACGGCATGGACGTGATCCGGCGCCTCGTGCAGCAGGCTGCGCTGCGGCTGGGTGCGGGTGGCATGCTGCTGATGGAGATCGACGCGCGTCGGTCGGTCGAGGCCCTGGCCTGTGCCACCACGCCGCAGTGGCATGATCGACAGGTCGTGCCGGATGCGTTCGGTCGCAACCGCTTCATCGTCGCGCGGCGCACGGCAGTCGCGGCCGGCGCCACAGCGCGCACCTGAGCGACCGAATCTGAACGACCGAATGTGAACGACCGCATCCGAACGACCGCATCTGAATGACCGCATCTGAATGACCGCATGCCGTGCGTCGCCGGACGCGACTAACTTCCGGCACGCTGCGCGGCCGTTCGGGCCCCGCGACATCCCCCTTTTGCAGTGGACTGACATGCTCGAGGAGAAAGCGAAGGATCTTGGTCGCCAGATCGGCCAGTCGCCCGAATATCAGGCACTCAAGCGCTCCAACGACCTGCTGACCGAAGATCAGGAGGCGTCGGCCGTGCTGCGCCGCCTGTCGCAGCTTCGTGGCGAGGCGCAGGAGTTCATGGAGCGCGGCGAGGACCCGCCACAGGAGATGGAGCAGGAGCTGGACACGCTGCTGCAGGGCGTCGAGACCAGTCCAGCCTACCAGCGCGCGATCGTCGCCCAGGCAAATTTCGACAAGCTGATGGTGCGCGTGAACGAATGGATCTCCGAAGGCATCCGCACCGGGGCCGTCAGCAAGATCATCTCGTTGTCATGAGCAGTGGCGTGCCGCGCGGGAAGCTGATCGTGCTGGAAGGGGGAGATGGCGTCGGCAAGACGACGCAGCTTCCCCTGCTGGCCGAGGCGCTGCGCGCACGCGGGATCGTGGTGCAGACGGTGCGCGAGCCGGGCGAGACGGGCGTTGGCCAGATGGTGCGCGCGCTGCTGCTGGATCCGGCGTCCACCATCGCGCCGGCGACCGAGGTGCTGCTGTTCCTCGCGGCGCGGGCCCAGGTCGTGGCCGAAGTGATCGCGCCGGCGCTCGCGGCGGGAGAGTGGGTGGTCGCGGACCGGTTTTTCGTCTCCACGTATGCGTATCAGATCGCCGGGCATGGGTTGGACGATGCGCTGGTCCGGGCTGCAAACCGGATGGCAACCGTCGGACTGGTGCCCGATGTCACATTGCTGCTCACGCTACCCGCAGCTGCGGCGGCGGTGCGGCGTGGCGCGCGCGGCGCGTCGGACCGACTGGAGCGGTTCGGGCCCGAGTTCGATGCCCGCGTGTCGGCGGCCTATGCCGCGTGCGTCACGGACGCGTGGCAGCAGCGTCATCCCGAGTGCGGCCGGATCGTGGCCGTCGCGGCTGACGGAGCGGTTGACCAGATCACGGCGCGATTGCTGGAGCAGGTCGTGGAACACACAGGCTCCGGCGCGGTGCTTACAGCATGACATGCAACAGCTCGGCTCACGCGCACCCGGCGCATGGCCGACCGTTGACCTCACGACGTCAGGGAAGGGCATGAACAAGGCTCGCAGTCTCACCGTCGCCGCGATCCTCGGACTGGCGATGGCGTCAGGCGGATGGATCATGGGACGCAGCCTGCGCGCCGAGGCGCCCACGGTCGTGGATGGCCGTCGGCTGTTTCAGCAGGTCATGGAGACCGTGCAGAACCAGTTCGTCGACTCGCTCCCTGCAGACTCGCTCTGGCAGGGCGCGACGCTCGGCATGGTCGACGAGCTGAACGACCCGCATTCAGTGTTTCTCGTCGCCGATCGGCTGAAGCGTTTCCGCGAGCAGACGACAGGCCAATACGCCGGTCTCGGGCTGCGCGTGGATGTGCGCGATGGCTGGATCACCGTGATTGCGCCGTTGCCGGGCTCACCCTCCGAAGCGGCGGGCCTCGCGACGGGCGATCGCGTCGTGAAGATCGATGCGCTCGACACGAAGGGCCTCACGGCGGACGAGGCACTGATGAAGCTCCGCGGCGCGGCAGGCTCGCGCGTGGTGCTGACGGTCGAACGGCTCGGTGTGGACGGTCGGCTGACGTTCACGCTGGTGCGACAGGTGATCCACGTGCGCGCGGTGCAGCGCGTTGCCATGCTGCCGACACGCGTGGGCTACCTGGACGTGAGCGTGTTCAGCGATTCGACGGCCGACGAAGTGGCGGCGGGCGTGGACTCGCTCGTCCGCATGGGCATGCAGTCGCTGGTGCTGGACCTGCGCGGTAATCCGGGTGGTCTGGTGGAGCAGGGCGCGGCGGTGTCGGATCTGTTCCTGGATCCCGGGCAGGTGATCGTCACACTGCGCGGTCGCGTCGCGGAATCGAACCGCACCTTCACCGACAGGCTGCCGCAGCAGTGGCCGAAGCTGCCGATCATCGTGCTGGTGGACCGTGGCAGTGCAAGCGCGGCGGAGATCGTCGCCGGTGCGCTGCAGGATCACGACCGCGCCGTCGTCGTCGGCAGCACCACGTATGGCAAGGGCAGTGCGCAGAGTGTGTTCGACGCCGGCTCGGCCGGTGCACTCAAGCTCACGACGTCGCTCTGGTTCACGCCGAGCGGACGCAGCATCTCGATCCGTCCGCGGTCCACCGAGGCGCTGCTCGCGTCGCGACGCCGCGGTGCCGCAGCGGATTCGCTCAGCAGCGAAGTGGATTCGATGGTCGTCAAGCGCGAGGCATTCCGCACGGATCGCGGACGTATCGTGTACGGCTCCGGCGGCATCACGCCTGACGTCATCGCCCGCGACAGTGCGGCGATCGAGCAGGGCGCCGCGCTGCAGACGGCACTGGGACGTGCGGTCCCCATTTTCCGCGATGCACTGACGGCCTTTGCCCTGCAGCTCAAGTCGAGCGGCACGTTGGGCAGCGGCACGGCATTCACGGTCACACCGCAGATGCGTGCGTCACTGCTCGACGGCGTGCGCTCACGCGGTGCCGTGGTGCCGGACTCCGCCTTCGAGTCGAATGCCGATGTCGTGAATCGGTTGATCGGCTATGAAGTGGCGCGATACGTCTTCGGCCGCGACGCGGAGTTCACGCGGCGCACCGCCGATGATCCCGT
>Ga0105048_10014291_pt1 | contig 12372 bp, 9 predicted proteins | sample MAT05_FD_78382 | JGI IMG/M metagenome (GOLD analysis project Ga0105048, IMG submission 78382) | Freshwater microbial communities from Lake Fryxell liftoff mats and glacier meltwater in Antarctica - MAT-05 | ecosystem: Environmental > Aquatic > Freshwater > Ice > Liftoff microbial mat | place... | reverse complement strand
CGGATCGAGGTCGTCGATCGCGCCCATGCTCGAGGGGCGTGCGAGGGTCATGCCCGACTCGACCTTCGAGTTGATCTTCGCCAGCACCGGCTCGGACGCGTTGCCCGCCGCGTCGACCTGGCGGATCGCGAGCACATCCCACGCCTTCATGCCCAGCGCCTCCGCGGCCGGGACCGTCAGCTTCAGGCCGTACTTCCCGCTCGGGCCGGTCGCCTTCTCGGGTGAGCCCGGGAGCTGGATGCGATCGGTCTTCCACGAGGCGCGCGGGTTGGCCGAGTAGTTCAGCACCTCGAGGCGGGTGCCCGCGAGCGCCTCGATGCCCTGGAGCTCGATCCACACCGGATCGGCCTTCGCGTACGAGAACGCGCCCCAGTAGGCGCCATCGAGGGTCGGACGCGCGGGCGGGGTCGTGTCCGCAGGCTTCCCGGGAGCCGGCGGCTGGTCGGGGTGCGGGTGGAACGTCTGCGAGGTGCCAGCGAGCTTGATCGGCATGCGAGAGGTATCGGCGCGCCCTGCGTCATCGGCCTCGATCGCTCCGGAATCTTTGGCACCTGGTTCCCAGAAAAGCTGTCGGGCGGACGGACGTGGTTGATGGGTTGGTCAGTCGTCCGACGCCTTCAGGTCGTTCCGTCCGAAGTTCCACCACTGCGCGCTCGGGTTGGTGTTCTTGCCGAAGTCGATGACCGTGTCCTGGCCAGCCTGACGACCGAAGAGGAAGTCGATGAAGCTCGACTCCTGCTCCTTGATCGTGACGTCGTTGCCGAGGTTGACGAGCGTGTTGTTGCCCGAGCCGCCGTCGATGGTGGTGCCGTTCGCCAGGTTGACGATGGTGTCGTCACCCTTGCCCCCCTTCACGTTGATCGCGACGTCGACGCTGGCATCGACGATGATTGTGTCGTTGCCTTCGCCGCCGTTGACGGTGAGATTCTCCATCTCGGCCTTCGTGAGCGTGAACTCCTGACCGTTGATGTTGACGGAGTACTCGTCGTCCCCCTTCTTGCTCACCTTGATCACGTCGTCGCCTTCGCCAGCGTTCAGGGTGAGCTTCTCGGACGACTTGCCCTGGATCAGATCGAAGATGCTGAGGCTCTGCTGCTCGCGCTTCACCGTCGCTTCCTTGTGCTGCTGGGTCTCGTTGTTGAAGAAGTAGAAGGGGCTGGTGTTCTGTCCGTCGACTTTCATGGCTGTTCTCCTGAGTTGTTGGGGGTTGGGGGTGGTTCAGTTCTTCGGTTGTTCGAGCTTCTTGTACGGAGACTTCATGTCGCTGAAGGGCCCGTACTCATGCGGCGTGCCGCAATGGCTCTTGTTCTCGGGCGAGGTCATGTAATTGATCAGCATCCGCTGCTGCTTGGTCGTCGGGTTGCTGGTCTTGTTCCAGTCCTTGTCGGCGATCTTGCTCGCGTCGAAGCTCTTCACGGAGTTGTTGTCGACGACGAAGCCCTTGCGCTGATCACCGCCGTGCGGGAACACGCCGGTGACGACGTGCTGATCGGAGGCCGCGCAGCGGATGTCGAACATCGGCTGGCCGCCCTTCTTGAGGCCGCCGAGCGTGTTCTCGCTGAGCGCGGCGTACCCTTCGCAGTCGATCAGGCGCTTGCCGTCCTTCGCGATCGGCTGGTCCTTGAAGCGCTGGTCGACCTCGTCTGACTTCAGCTTCGGGCTCCACTCGACGCCGCCCGGGTGACGGTAGAACGTCGAGAGGATCTTGCCGTGCTCCGCCTTGATCGCGTCGACCGAGGCGCCGCTGTTCACCATCTTCTGCAGGTGCGCCTTGTGCTCGGCGGCGGTCGGCGGGTTGCCGCTCCCCATCTTCGTCGCGAGCTCGGCCTGCGCGGCGCGCGACCTCGCGGCCTCCGCGTCGCTGATGTTCAGGTCGCCCTTCACCTTGGTGGTGTTGCCGCCGGTGTTGAAGATGCGGACCTCGTCGCCGTTCTCGGTCTTGCCGCCGGGGTCGCCTTTGCCCATCGCGGCGGGCATGCCGTTGTCGCCGTAGCCCTGGAGCGGGCCGCTCGGCGCGTCGCTCGCGCGATTGGCGTGCGTGCCTTCGCCGAAGGCGAGGCGGAGATCGGAGCGCGAGGCGCCGATGCCGGTCTTCCTGGAGGCAGAGAGCGAGTCGAGGAGCTCGCTGCCCGCGCCGCTGCCGCGTGCGCTGACGCCTGGAGCGCCGATGCCGCGCGGGGCGGTCGATCGATCGGTGCTGCTCGCGCTGGGGCCGCTGACGGTGGTCGCTTCGGGCGCGCGATCGACCCACGCGGCGAGGCGGCGCTCGGGCGGGAGCTCGACCTCGGCGGGCGCGTCGGTCTTGGTGACCTCGGCCGCGGGCGCGCTGGCCGGCGTCGACACGGGCGCGGTCGGGTAGCTGTTCGGGTAGTCGTTCCGCCTCTGGATATCGAGCGCCATGTTGTCCTCCAAAGCAGGGGGCGTGCCGTGCGGTTCTGGGTGCGTTCTTCGTGGGAGAGCGGAGCGCGCTCGGCGCGAGATGCAGAAGCTGCAACTCGGTGATTAGTAGAGGGCGGCGATGGTCCCGATGAACACGGCGACGCAGACGCTCGAGTACATCAGGGCCATCTCGAGGGGGCCGCCCGAGAGCGCGGGCTTCGGTCCGTAGATGCTGATGGCCGGCGGCGGCGGCGGCGCCGAGCGCGTGATGCGGGCGCGCGTGGGCGGCGGGCCGGGCAGGGGCCACGGCTCGATGGTGATGAGCGGCGAGCCCGGCCGGTGGCGCACCGGCTGGTACGTGCCGGTGACCTGCTGGTTCATCGCGCCGTAGATGGTCACGACGCCCTCCATCGCCGCCGGCAGCTCGACCCGGGTGGGGAGGATGCCGTCGAGCGCGACCTGGGTCTCTGCCTCGTCCGCGTGGGTGTTCATGCGGTGGGCCTTCGCAACCGCCGTGCCGCCGCCCCAAAAGGTGCCAGAGCATTTTTCAGCGTGGGCGCAGCGTCCCCCGTTGCAGCTTTTGCAACCGTCCCCTTCGGGCTATATCGGCTCGGTGGCGGGCCGTGGATCGAACACCGACGTCACCGTCGACGCGACGCGTCACCACACCCTGTCCGAGGGCGGCGCCGACGCCTCCCGGGGCCGCCTGATCTCGGCGACGCTCGACGACGAGCCCAAGATCGTGGATCTCGGGCCCGACCGCGTCCTGCTCGGCCGCTCGCCGGAGTACCCCGGCTCACCGACGCTCGCCCATCCCACGGCCTCGCGCCGCCATGTCGAGATCGAATGGGACGCGGCGCTCGGCGTTCACCTCGTCCGCGACCTCGGCAGCAGGAACGGCTCCTGGGTCGACGGTGTCCAGAGCAACCAGGGATGGCAGGTCCTGAGCGAGGGCTCGGTCCTCCGCGTCGGCGGCGTCCTCTTCGTCTACGAGAAGGGCCACACGCTCGCCGAGCCCGACGCCCCCGAGGTCTCCCACAAAGCGGTGCCCGGTCAGGCGCTGGCGGTTCGCCGGCTCCGGCAGCAGATCGCCCGCGCGGCCCCCGATGCCTCGCCCGCTCTCATCATCGGCGAGACCGGCACCGGCAAGGAGCAGATCGCGCGCGAGATCCACCGCCTCAGCGGACGCAAGGGCGAGCTGGTGACCGTCAACTGCGCGACGTTCGGCGCGACGCTGATCGAGAGCCAGCTCTTCGGCCATACCAAGGGCGCGTTCACCGGCGCGACCAGCGATCAGCCCGGCCTGTTCTCCGCCGCGCACGGCGGAACCCTCTTCCTCGACGAGATCGGCGAGATGCCGCTCGAGCTCCAGCCCAAGCTTTTGCGCGCGATCCAGGAGCGCGAGATCCGCGCGGTCGGCGCAACGAAGAGCGAACGCGTCGACGTGCGCATCGTCGCCGCGACGCACCGCAGCCTCGCGGAGCGCGCGCGCTCGGGCGAATTTCGTCAGGACCTGTACGCTCGCCTGGCGCTCTGGCAGATCGAGGTCCCCTCGATCCGTGAGCGCAAGGCCGACGTCCCCCGCTGGATCCGCTTCCTCCACGAGGTCTGGCTCGGCGAGCGCAAGCGCGGCGGCAGCACGATCGATCTCCATCCCGACGCGATCGAGGTGCTGCTCGCCTCTTCGTGGCCGGAGAACCTGCGCGGCCTCAACCGCTTCGTGCACGAGATGGCCATCCGCGCCGGCAACGAGCCGCTGCGAAAAGAGCAGATCCCGGCGTGGGTGAAGGCGTGAACCGGGTCATCGTCGTCCAGACCGCGCAGGCGAGCGATCGCTTCGCGCTGCCGGCGGTGGGGAGCGTGACGTTCGGATCCGATGCGCGCGCGACCCTCCGCATCGACGCCGAGCTGGCCCCCGATCACGCGGTGCTCTTCATCGACGATGGGGTCGCGATCGAGATCCACGACGACGACTCGTCCTGGGCCCGCATCGACGACGAGGTCTTCAAGCCTCTGAAGAAGGGTCAGACCATCGATCTCTCGAACGGCGATCGGGTCCGCCTGGGCGCCGCCGAGATCGCGCTGGTGGAGATCGAGCCGGTGGTGGCGGTCGCGCGCGTGCTGCACAAGCAGGCGTTCGAGCCTTTCCTGGCCGCGCGAATCGCGGATCCCACCCGCACGTCGGACGTGGTGGCGCGGCTGCGTTTTGCGGCGCCGGTGCCGCCGGATGCGCTGTCCGAAGCGGTCGCGCGTGCGCTGCGGCCGGGTGATGTCGCGGCGCCTGTCTCTGCTTCGGATGTCGTGGTGCTGCTCGCCGACGTCACGCCGGTGGCGGCGCGAAGGTTGTTGTCTTCGCTCGGACTGGGCGAGCTCACGGCGGGGATCGTTGATCCGCGCGAGGTCGAGCTGGCGAAGCTCTTGCCGCTGGCCGCGGAGCGCCTCGCGCCGCTCGCCTCGGCGGACGCCGCGCGCATCTGGATCTCCGACGATCCGGCGATGCGCGCCGTCGACGCGCTGGTGAACCGCGCCGCCGCAGGCATGGCCCACGTGCTGCTGCTCGGCGAGACCGGCGCTGGCAAGGACGTCTACGCGCAGCTCATCCACGAGCGCTCCTCTCGCGCGGGCGGCACGTTCGTCCGCGTGAGCTGCGTCGAGCTCTCCGAGACGTTCGCCAACGACGAGGCGGGCAAGCTCATCGCCCGCGCGCGCGGCGGCACGCTGCACATCGACGAGGTCACCGGACTATCGGCGCGCGCCCAGCTCGGCCTCGGATATGCGCTCGACGAGGCCGAGAGCGCGGGGCTCGACGTACGCTTCATCGCCTCGTCGAACCACGATCTGATGGCGGCGGTGGAGGCGGGGCAGTTCCGGAAGGACTTGTACTATCGCCTCGATCAATTGCAGATCGCGATACCCCCTTTGCGCGAGCGCGCCGGCGACGTGATGCCGCTGGTCGAGCTGTTCATGCGCGGCTCCAGCTCGAAGAAGCTCGGCGACCGTCCTCGCGCGGCGCTGGAAGCGTACTCCTGGCCGGGCAATGTGCGGGAGCTTCGCAATACTATCGAGCGCGCGATGCTGCTGGCGGGCGACGCGGCGATCACGATGGAGCACCTCCCGCCCGCGCTGCGCATGTCTTCGAGCGCGGCGATCGAAGCGCCGTCGCTCTCGTCGGAGAGCTCCGGATCCGACGGACAGGTGAGCCTCAAGTCCGAGATCGCCGCTCTGGAAAAGCGCCGCATTCTGGAGGCGCTGCGAAAGTATCCGACGCAGCGTGAGGCCGCAGAAGCGCTGGAGATGCCGATGCGCACGTTCTTGAATCGCCTCGACGCGCTCGGCATCCAGCGCGCGCGCGGTGGTGGGCAGAAGACGAGCGACGGGGAAGAGTGACTCTCTTCGGTCTCCTCGTCGCCGCCGTTGCGTTGCAAGCGCCCGGTGACGACCTCGGCGAGCGAATGGTCGTCTACCTGCTAGACGAGAACCTCGTGCTCGTGCCCGCGGGCCATCCGGCGGCAGTCTCGCTCGAGATCGAGGAGGTGTCCGGTCAGCTCGTCGCGCGTGCGACAGGACACGAAGTGGCGATCCAGACCGTCGATGCCGAGCCCCATGCGGTCGCGGAGCTGGAGATCCTCCAGCGCGCGATCATTGCGGTCGAGCGCGCCGGACAGGGAAACAGGCGGCACACGGTCCCTGTGGTGCACCTCGTCGCATCGTCGACCTTATCGGCCTCGCAACGCGGCCGCCTCGGTCTTGCCGTGCTCGATGGTGGGTTCGGGGTGTCGCTGTCCGCGACCGAAGCGTCACTTTCACTCACCGCCGAGGCGAGCGCGGAGGGTGTTGACGTCTGTGCGGTGCGCGCGTCGCGTCAGACCGAATCGAGCTGTGACGGAACGACGGTCCATCTTCGCAACGGTGAACGCTGGACGGATGCCCTCCGTGCGGTGCTGCGAGACGCGCTCATCGCTGGCGTATCGGAGCTGTATCCCGAGCCTTCGCGTGTCCATCTGGGCGTCAACGCGAGCGCGGGCGTCGTCGGGCGGTTCCCGAGCGTCGATCCGGTCGTCGCGGTCGATGCGACCATCAGCCGAGGCGCGATCGGCGCTCGGATCGGCGTACGAATCATCGAGGCTTCCGACGTGTCCGTCAGTGCGCGCGAAGTCATCGCGGTGATCGGCCCGGCCCTGGCGCTGCCGCTAACCGAGGATCTCTGGTTGAGCGCGTCCGTCGGCGCCGGGTTTCTGGTCCACTCGTATGATCTCACGGATCCCACCGCCAACGCGGCGGCCGGCACCCACGTCGACTTCACGGGGCAGGGGACCGTTGCGCTGAGCTACCGGCTCGGTGCGGGGCTGGCGGCCTCCCTGAGCATCGAGCCTGGCATTGCCGCCCGGGATCGCGCGCATCTTCGGCTCGAGGACGTGCTCTGGGCACGGACGGCCGCCCGGCTGGGGGTTACTCTCGGCATCCAGTACGATGCGCTCGATTGAACGACGGAGGAGGAAACTCGAGAAGGGGTCGTGAGTGAATGCTCACGAGTGGAGGGGACCATCGCCATCGCCGAGCCGCGGACGACCGCCGCCGATCGAGTCGGCCGCGTTTACGCCCAATTTCGTGAGTCTGTGTTCCGTACAGCCATGCGTCATACCGCCGGTGATCGCGCGGCTGCCGAGGACGTCGCGCACGACGTCTTCGTGCGTCTCCTGCGGGCTATCGACGGTCTCGACGACGATGAGCAGCTCGGCGGGTGGCTCTATCGCGTGACCGTGAATCTATGTCTCACGCGCCTCCGGCGGGACCGATTTCGCCGAAGCGTCCTCCGTGTGTGGCGTGTCGAAGAGCGTGCGTCGTCGACGCCGGAGCGCGATGCTGGCACGCGTGACGAGCTCGAGAAGGTCTTGGGTACGATCGCATCTCTTCCACCCAAAGAGCGGGTCGTCTTGACGATGCTCCATCTCGATGGGCGTTCCCAGATCGAGATCGCGCAGGTGCTGGGGCATTCGAAGGGCTATATCTCGAAGCTGGTCGAGCGCGGCCGCGCCCGAGTCCGCGCTGCCGGATGGGAGAGCCGGGATGTCTGACGACGACTTCGTCGACGCTCTCCGGCGGACGGACGATCGGTGGCGATCGGAGCGACCGTCCGACCACCTCGACGCGAGGGTCGTCGCCTCCCTCCACGGCCGTGGACGCTCGATTCCCGCGCTCGGGATGATCGCGGCGGCCGGCGCGATTGCGGGGGCGCTCGTCTTCATGACTCGAGATCGACCCGCGGTCGACCCGCCCGCGCCACTGGCGGACCTCGAGCTGGCGGACTTCGAGCCTGCCCGATGCGCGCCAGCAGCCGAATCGTCGGCGCTTCGACTCGACAAAGGGTGCACGGTCACGCTGCGCGCTCCGGCGATGGCGATCCACGCGCTGGAGACGGTCGAGCTCTTGCGCGGCGCCGCGGGCATCGAGGTGATCCGCGGCGTGGCGAGGTTCGATGTCGAACGCGTGAAGCCCGGCGCGAGCCGGGTGGTGGTGCTGGTCGCCGACGGGCGCATCGAGGTGGTGGGGACGCGCTTCGTCGTGACCCAGCGACACGGCGTGGGAACGGTTTTTCTCGAGGTCGGCCGGATCGACTTCATCGCCCGGAGCGGCGAGAGACAGCGTCTCGAGCCCGGCGGCTCGCGGACGTGGGGACCGAGCGTCTCGGCCGCTGTCGTGCTCGCCCAGCCCCCGGTCGATGCGGGCGTGCCGCGCGCGCGAGCGGTCCCCCCCGACGAGGGTGGGCCCATTGGCGTCGCGACGCGTCCGGAGGCGCCGCCTGTCGCTGATCGCCCGGTCGAGATCGTGCCCGCGCGCGAGCCCAAGCGCGCGCCCTCGGAGCTCACTCCGGAAGCGCTCCTCGAGAGCGCTCCGCCTCGGACATGGTCGGTCGAGCAGACCTCCCGCGCGGTGCAGTGGGTGAGCAAGCTGCGCGGGGAGGGCCGGTACGCGGAGGCCGTGGTGTGGATCGCGCGCTTGCTGGAGGCGCCCCTCGATGCCCGCGCTGCGGAGGTCCTCAGCTTCGAGCGAGGCCAGTTACTCGAACGCAAGCTGGGAGATACTGAGGGCGCTTGCCAGCACTGGGGCGCGCATCGGGCCCGCTTTCCGGGCGGCCGGTACGAGATCGAAGTGACCACCGCGTTGAATCGGTGCGGGGCAGTAAACTCTCCGCGCGGTCGGGAGTGAATGGGCGATGCGCGGCGGTTTGCGTGTCCTCGTGCTCGGCGCTCTCGCAACGTCGGCGTGTTCGAGCGATCGGATTCAGCACGGACAGCTCGATGCCATGCCGTTGATCGCATCGGATGCGACCCCGGCAGATGCGGAGGCACGTGGCGACGGGTACGCGTTCGAGGATGGGTCGACATTCGAAGACGCGTTTGCGCCGGACGCCGACTCTCCGGATAGCGACGTTCCTCCGGATGCAGACGCTCCAGACGCCTCTCCCGATGCCGCGTACGTCGTGCCCGACGCCAACGCATTCCCTCCGGTTTGCGGGGACAACAGCCTCTCCCTCGCCGAGGAATGTGAGGATGGAAATATCCGCGACGGTGATGGTTGCGACTCGCAATGTGTTCGTGAGTTTCGGATCCGCACGCTGACGGCCACGAACTGCAGCGCAGCCTACAATCACCGGCCGCTGACGCAGGGGGATTCGGGAGCTCTGGTCACCACCTCGACCAGCGTCTTCTACTCCGGCGATGTGACGGCTCGCTTCGATCTCGATCTCTCCATGGCGACGGTTGTTTCCGCGACGCTGCCAAATCGGCGGTTGCAAGCGCTCGTCAGCGATCTCCGAACCGGGACGGCCTACACGCTCGCCGACGCCAACCGTCCCATGGATGGCCGGAGCGCGGGTCGCGCAACCCAGATATGGGAGGTCAGCCCGATCGACGGGGCCACGGTCGGGAGCCCGATCGCGTTGACGCAATCGATCACATTTCCGCAGCTGGGCGAGAGTGGAATATTCTCGGGCTGGGGCTTTGCGATATTTCACACCGGCGACCATGTTCATGAAGTGGCGCTACCGAGCGGGCGAGTCACCGACCTCGGTCCGATGAACTCGATCCGATCCGACGCCACCGGCTGCGCGACCTTTGCGCTCTGGGGAGTTGCGGAGAGCTTCGGTGGGCACCGCTACCTCGTATCGACGTTCAAGCCTTCGCTCCCCGTCACACAGATCAAGAGGCACCGCATTCCGGACGGCGCCACGACCGTCATCGCTGAGTTCACCGATCTCGGGAACGCTTGCTCGATCGCGGTTTCGCCCGGAACCAGCCGCTGGTACACCCAATGGAACGAGCTCTCTCAGCTCGGTGGCGGGATCGGTACGGATAGCATCGCTTTCTGCGACGCCGACATCGGGCCCGGTTCGGGCGATGGCATCATCCGTTATCCCGGGATCTCGAAGCGTCCTTTCTCGAAATTGTGGAGCCCACTCAGTCCCGCTTTTGGCGCCTATGTCTTCGCGAATAGTTTCGTGGCGAGCTCGACGAGTACTTATGTCGAGCGTCTGGGGCTATGGCTCGTGGACGAGGCCGGCACTGGCGGCGCAGATCTTTTTCTACAGGTGCTGGGCGAGACTGCCGCGCAGCGACCTGACCCCACGCGCGTCATCGCGAGGACGGCGGTGTTCCATCCAACGAGCACGAGTGTCATCGCTTATGTCGAAGCCCCGGTGGTGACGTGGACGCAACCTCTCGTCCAAGGGCAGCGCTACTGGTTCGCTGCGTCGGTCGTTGGGCAGGCCGGGCCGGGACAATGGGCGGTCGCTCGGCACGCCAACAACACCGACGGCATCGTCGATGACGGCCGCTTGATGTTCAGCGGGGAGCGTCAGGGCTCGGTCTTCGAGCCTCCGGACAACAGCACTCACAATGAAATCGCGTTCCAGGTCCAGCTCGGCTCGAACGCATTCGACAGCGGCGTGACGCCGGATTCGGGGCCATGATCATGAGAAACGAAACAATGAAAAATAGCAGTCCGATTGGGTGCGAGTGGTTCGTCTTCGCTGCGAGCGGCGCGTGCTTGCTCGCGGCATGCACGGCGAGTGAAGAGCGCGGGCCGTCGTTCGTGCGCCTGGGGAAGGTCTTGCGCGCTGAAGGGGCGACCTATGCCGCCGAGGTCGATGCTGACCGCATTCGAGTATCTCCCGTCGCAAATGGAAAGTATCTCGAGGTCGCGACCGGCGATATTCGCCGTGGGGCGACCCGCGTTGGCGCGATGGTCGATACACGTGCGGGCGCCGACTCATCGATCGTCGAGATCGTGCGCGACTTGCTCGTCGAACGCGTCACCGCGACGCACGAAGGGGTGCAGCAGAGCTGGCACTTCGATGCACGCCCGAATGGCACGGGAGACCTCGTCGTTCGGGTCGATCTCCATACGCCGACGCGCTTCGTTCGTCACGACGATCTCGGCCTCCACTTCATGGATGTCGGCTCGCTGGCTGCATTTCGCTACGGCCATGCGAAGTGGATCGACTCGGCCGGTGCGGTCACGCAGATCGATTCGATCTGGCGGGACGACCACGTGGAGATAGTCGTCGCAGAGGCGCTGATCGAAAGAAGCTCCTTCCCGGCGACGCTGGATCCGCTGATCAGTCCGGAGTTTCCGCTCGAGGACCCGCTCTATCAGTTCGCGGAGGGTGGTACGGGCGCCGTCGCTTCTGGGGGAGGATTTCTGTTCGCTGTCTGGCAGGGGCAGTTCGGGGTCATCGGGGCGCGCCACCGCATCGCAGACGGTGTCTTGATAGACCTCGCGGGAATCCTGATCGACCGAACCCCCACGTATACTGGGTGCGGCGACCCACCGCGGCCCTCTGTGGAGTACGACGCTGCGACGGACAGCTTTCTGGTCATCTACACCGAAACGATGACTGGGCGCACTCTCGCAGCGCGCGTGCGTGCGAGCGACGGCGCACGCCTGACGGCGACCCCGATCGAGATCTCGGCCGTACCGTCCTGTTCGCCCTCGTTGGCTCGGGGAGCCAGCTACCACTTCGTCACCTGGCGCAATCAAACGAGCGGCGCGATCCAGGGACGCCGGGTGAACTTCGACGGCAGCCTGCCCAGCGTTTCAGTGACGACCGTCCCAGGAAATGCCAGCCTCCTGTCCTCCGCGTACGCCCGCGGCAACTTCCTGGTGGCTTGGTCCGAAGGAATCGACGTTCGCGCGCAGCGGGTGTCCGAGGCGACCGGCGGGCTCGTGGGCACGGCAGTCGCGGTGGCGACCGGGACCGTGGGGCACTACTTCCCCATCGCATCATCCGACGGAGCGGATTTTGCGATCGCGTGGGTCGAGGCGCGTCAGACCGGCACCTTCGTGACTGCGCGGGCGCTCGCGTCCAGGACCGGTACGATCTCGGCGCCCGCGGTCGACCTCGCAAGCGAAATGCTCGGCGACTGGATCTCGTTCCGATGGAGCGCCGACGTGGGCTCGTACTTTCTTGCGTATACCGCAGCGAACATTCAGCTCGTAGGCCGCAGGGTGAGTCGGAGTCTCCTCCCGCTCGACGGCCCGATCTCGACCGGTCTGCCTCTGTCCGACGGTCGACGCGGGTCCTCACCCAGTGTTGCTTCTCTGTCAGGTGGCTTCGTAACCGTCTGGAGTGAAGCGTTCCGGACTCCGCTGGAGCTCTTGGGGCGTACTATCGCGGGCGCGACCGGCGTTCTTGGCCCGGATCTGATCCATTTCTCCAGATCGCGAAACTGGCAGGATCGACCTTCGGTCGCCTTCGGATCGCGGCAATACGCGGCAGTCTGGCTCGAGGCGCGACGGGGCGCGCGCGGGTCGGTGGCGTCGGATTTGATCGCGGGCCGAATATCAGCGGACGGCGCGCTCCTGGACCCGTTGGGCATCGTGATCGCTCAGGATGCGGAGCAGAGCCCGTACCCGCCGGTGGTCGCTGCATCCGATCAGAACTATCTCGTCGCGTGGAATGAACTCACCGGCATCCGGACGGTCCGGTTGTCG
>Ga0105048_10014289_pt1 | contig 12373 bp, 9 predicted proteins | sample MAT05_FD_78382 | JGI IMG/M metagenome (GOLD analysis project Ga0105048, IMG submission 78382) | Freshwater microbial communities from Lake Fryxell liftoff mats and glacier meltwater in Antarctica - MAT-05 | ecosystem: Environmental > Aquatic > Freshwater > Ice > Liftoff microbial mat | place... | reverse complement strand
CCTGGGGCGGACGGGCCGCGGCGGCGCGTGACGTTTCGGACGCCCGCCCGGCTGGCACACGGTCCGCGACGCCGCTGGTTCCGCGCGTGGTTTCCCAGAGCAGCCCGTGCGCGGCGGCGCCCATAACCAGCCGCACGTTCGGCAGGTGCGTGATTTCGCCGGCCAGGAAATCGAGGAAGCGCGCTTGCGGCATCATGGTGATGTACGGGAACTTTGTCGGCAGGCGTGTCAGGTCCGCCATGACGACGGTGCCGCCAGGCGCATCGAAGCTGAGACGGTGAATCTTGGTGTGCGGTAGCTGCAACAGCCGATCCGCCAACCCGAGCGCGTCCATCAACTCCATCGTGGAGGGGTGGACCGTGTCCCCACGGAAATCGCGCGCAAAGTCCTCGTGTTCTTCGAGGAGGGTGGTCAGGATGCCTGCCCGCCCGAGCAGGAGCGCCAACACCATGCCGGCCGGGCCGCCGCCGACAATGCAACAGTGAGCGTCATAGCGCATACGTCTCTCCCCAGGTGCGAAGACGAGGCCGCAGCGGAAGGCAGGCCGAACGTCATCCTATCACGGCGAGAATTGGCAGTTCAGTTTGCGTGCTGCGCAGTGTTCGTCGGTAGGCCGCCCACGGCCTTGCCGTCCGTGCTGCCGCTCTAGCTGCGCGGCTTGAGGTTCTCGCGGCGCACGTTCACGTAGCCGTTGCCGTACGGCCGGAACTCGATCCCGTTGGCGATGCCGGACAGCCGGCGCGGCTGCACCACCGGGATCCACGGCAGATGTTGCAGCGCCATCGCGTTCATCTGGCGGTAGTTCTGGAGCCGCACGCCCTGGTCCAGCGACGACCGCGCCTCGTTGCCCAGCCTGATCCAGTCCTTGTCAGTCCAGTACTCTTGCGAGCCGCCCGGCCCGAGCAGCCGGTACATCATGCCGTCCGGATCCAGCAGCGTGCTGACCGGGTCGGACCAGTAGATGCCCCTGAACGACTTCTGACGGGTCTTCTCGGCACGCTCGGCAATCTCGATCAGTTGCAACTTGCTGTTGACGCCGACCTTCTGCCACATCTCGTGGACCAACTCGGCCATCTGACGGTCGCCGTCCATGTAGCCCTGCGTCGTCTCAAAGACGATCTCCTCGCCGCCGTAGCCCGCTTCCTTGAGCCGCTGCTTGGCGCGGTCTGGGTTATACTCCAGCGGCGGCAGGGTCGCATCAAAGCCGAAGTCGCCCTGTGCGATCAGGCCGTTCGGGATGACGCCCTGGCCCTTGTGGACCGCCCGGATGATGGCGTCGCGGTCGATGGCCAGCGAGAGTGCCTGTTTGACAAACCGATTGTTCAGCGGCGGCACCGTCGCGTTGACGACCAGGACGTGCAGGCCGTTATAGAGTGCGCCGTCAGCGCGCGCCCGGCCGCTCCGATTGATAACGTCGAGTTGATCGGCCGGCACGCTGGTCACGAGGTCCGCCTCACCAGCCAGCAGCGCCGCGACGCGCGGTGCAATCTCCGGCCGTGGCTTGAAGATCACGCGCTCAAAGCTGGGTGCGCCGCCCCAGTAGCTGTCGAACCGCTCCAAAATGAGCTGACTGTCCTTCTGCCACTCCGCGAACTTGTACGGCCCGGTGCCGATGGGCCACTGCTGGAATCCGGCCGGCCCGACCTTCTCGAAGTACGCTTTCGGCATGATCTGGCCGCCGTAGAAGGCCAGCCGCGACGGCAGCAGCGCGTCAGGTTGCCGCATCTGGAAGATCACCGTCAACGGGTCCGGCGTCTCGATGCGCTCAACCGTCGAGAAGACATTGGCGACGCCCGTTCTTGCGGTGGGATCGTACGTCCGTTCAATGGAGAACTTCACGTCCTCCGAGGTGAGCGGGTCGCCGTTGTGGAACCGCACATGTGGCCGCAGTTTCAGTTCCCAGCGGCGTTCTTCCACCTTCCATTCCGTTGCCAGCATTGGCCGGATGACCGACTGGTCCTCGTTGCGGAACGTCAGGTTGTCGAAGATGGTGAACGTGACGTTCACATCGGTGGCGAACGTCGAGAGGTGCGGGTCAAGGGTGGTGGCGTCTGCCCCCTGCATGATGACAACATCGCGTTTCGCCGACCGGGCGGGTTGGGGCGTGATGGTGGCCGTCGCGGTGGTGGCGGGCTTCGCATCGCCGGTGCCGCCGGGGGCGGCTTGGGCAGCCGGGCCGGTCTGCGGAGGTTGCCCGGTCGGGGCCACCGTTGCGCGGATGGCGCTGGCGGGGGCCGCCGTGGGCAGGGCAGTCGGCATCAGCGTCGGGACGCCCCTGACCGTTGGCTGCGGCTGCCCGGTTGAGCAGGCACCGAGGACGCCGGATGCCACTATGCTACCAGCCGCTGCTGCCAGCGTGAGCATCCGTCGACGGGTGAAGGTCTGTGCCACGCCACTACTCCCTGCCCGATCCGAAAACGGACGTGGCGGCCACAATCTGCCAAACGGTCCGAGAGATAATCAGCCCGTCTGGCGACCCGCCCATGCATGCTCGACACGTCTCAGGGATTGTAACGGGGCAATCGGCCGGAACGGGTCTGCCACGCCCAAGATGTCTGTTCGCTACGTGTCGTTTGTCTTGCCGCGATGGTGCCAGCACCGGGGCAGATCGCCGGCGTCAGTCCGTCGGGCCGGCGCACCGGACGGGTGGTACTGGTCGTCTGGAACGTCAGCGCCGCGCCACTCGCCGCCGGCCCGCAGGATGTCGGCCAGGCGGCGGGCGAGTGCCAGAGCATCATGGGCGACGTCAGGTCTGATGCCGCCGACGCGCACGGCCGCCGCGAGGTCGTCCTCGTCCACGACCGTGACCTGACTATTCGGCAGGCGTACGTCGTCCACTTCGAGGTCGATGTAGGAGACGCGGTCGCCGCGAATTTCGGCCGGTGTCTGGATGTTGAACAACTCGCCGACCAGAGCCCCGTCCGCACGGTAGTAGGCCCGCCGCAGCACCCGCCCGTCGCGCGGCACCTCGATGGTGCCCCAATCGCCGGTAAGCTTCGGCACGTTGAGGCTGTCGTACAGGCCGCCGCCCGAGAACCGCCGTTCTACCGTCAGCAGGTCGCCGTCCCAGGAGCGCACGGTGCCGCGCATCGTGATAGTGCGCTTCCACGGCTTCGCATGGACGATGGTGACGCACGCCCCGACCGACGGCACTGCCTAGCGCCGCCCGATCCTGAACACCAGTGCCACGCCGCCAGCCAGCACGCACCACGTCAGCAGCGCCGCGATGGTCACCAGCAACCACCGATCTTCGCGGAAGAACAGCGTGCAGGCGTGGACGAACCGATCAGCCCATAACTCCCAGGCTGGGACGACGACCAATTGCACCGGCAGGTCGAGCGCTTCCGTTGTCGTCGCGAACTGGCTCGTTTCGGAGAGGCGCGGCGCGGTCACGGGGCCGACAATCCGGCCAGCGAGCACCGTGCCGACCGGCGGGAGGGTCGATGGGCTGTCGAAGGTCGCCGTCAACAGCGTCTCCTGATTCGAGCGGCCCTGCCCACGCCGCTCCACGATGGTGATCGTCTCGCCCCAGGTCTGCGGCCGGGCAGGTGTGACCTCCACCGTGCGTCCGACGCCGGCCACCTCTCGGTCGAAGGTCAGTGCGAGGCCGGGTGTTGCCCACAGGCCGCTCACGGAGCGCCCATCCTGGATGTACCAGGCGGTCGTGGCCCCTGCCGCCACTTTGATTGCTGCCGGCGGCGTGGCGGCATCGGTGGCAAGCGTCGGGCCGGCTGCTCGGCCCTCCAGGTACAGTGCCACCGGGTTCACCACCACCAGCGCCAGCAGAATGATCGGCAGCAACATCAGGAAGATGATCGCGCCGAGGACGGCCAGCGGGCGCGGCGCGGTGTGTCCGCTGCGCGCCGACGTACCAGCCGTCGCGTCTGACAGCAGGCCGGTGTCGATGACGCCCCAGTGGGCCGGCAGCCGGGAGGGCGGTGCGTACGGCGGCGCAACCGGCAGGGTGGCGGATGGCGCCGCCTGCACCGGACCGAGGCCGAGCCAGCGGTCGCGGTCGCGGTCCGCGCGCAGGGCCGCCGCCGACCGGGATCGTCGGCGTGGCCATCGTCGTCTTCGTCATAATCGCCGGCCGCAGGTGCGTCACCCGGCGGTTCCTCCGGTGCCAGGGGTAACGTCGGAAAGGGGACGACGCGCGGTGCCGGCTCCGGGCTGGCCGGCGGCGCTCCAGATGCCGCCGTGGGGGCAGCGGTCGGCGCGGGCACAGGAGGCGGGGCCGCCGGTCCGGCCTGGCCCGCATGGTCGGGGGCTGTTGGCGGCGCTGGGGACCGTGCTGGTGTGGCGTGCGACGCCGCCACGGGGAGCGACGGTGCGGCCTGGTCAGTCGGTGGCTGTGGTACGGAGGCCGGCTCGGGGCCTGGTACTGGCGCGGGCATGGCGATGGCCCGCACCCGTCGCGCTTCCGCCAGCGCCGCGTCCGCCGCGCCGTCCTCGCCAATCTGCCGATACGCCGCGCTCAACTGCTCGAACAGTTCTGGCGCGCAGGCACCGGCCCGGACGTTCATCTCATACGCGTCGACCGCTTCGGCAAAGAGACCCCGCCGCATGAAGATCGCGGCCAGCCGTTCCCGGGCGATCATTTTCGCGTCGGGGGTGCCGTCGCGGAGGACGCCAAGGCAGAACTGCGCCTCGTCGTCCTCGCTGCGGAACGTCGGCCCCGCCATCACTCGCCTGTGTCCATCTCGGCCGGTGCCTACGCGTCTTCGCCGTCAGAGGCTACCGGAAAGGTCGCGTCGTCCAGCCCTTCCCAGACGGTCGCGATGGACGACGTGTCCCAGCGGCCCTGGCCCTTCGTGCGCGCGGACGACCGTAGCTGCTGAACTAGCGCCCCGAGCGGCATTGACGCCCCCACGTCGGACGCCAGTTCCAGCGCGAGCCGGGCGTCCTTGTGCTGGAGTTCGAGCGCGAAGCCGGCCGGCTGGAACGTGCGCGTCAGCACCTTGTTCCGGACCAGCGATTGCAGCATCGCGCTGTTCGCCCCAGTCGTCGAGAGGACGCCCATCATCGTCTCAGTCGAGAGGCCGGCCTTGATGCCGAGCAGCAGCGACTCGATGTTGACCGCTGCAACGACGCCGCCGATCATGTTGTTGACCAACTTCATGGTGGCACCGGTGCCGTTGGGGCCGCAGTGGTGGATGTCTGTTGCCACCTTGCTGAAGACAGGCATGCAGGCGTCCAGGTCTTCCTTCGCCCCGCCCACCATCAGCACGAGGTTGCCGCTCTCCGCTTCGGCCTGCCCGCGCGCCATCGCGCTGTCGAGGACGCGGACGCCGCGCTTCTGGGCCTCTTCCGCAAGCTGCATACTGATCTTCGGGTGCACGGTGCTGAAGTCGGCGTGAATCATTCCCTCGCGCGCCGCGTGGTAGACGCCGTCCTCTCCGAGCATCGTCTGAAGCACGTCCGGGCCGTCCGGCAGCACGCTGATGACGAGGTCCGCGCCCATCGCGACATCGGCAGGGCGTTCGGTGGGCGTCGCGCCAAAGGACGCCTGATACGCCATCGCGGCCGGGTTCAGGTCGTAGACGGCAACCTCGAAGCCGGCCTGTCGGATGTTTCGAGCGATGCCGCGCCCCATCGTGCCAAGACCGATCACCCCGATCTTTTTCATGCTACCCCCCTGTGCGGTGCCCGCGGCACGCCGCCCCCCTGCTTCGTCGCATGCGCTCGCCGACGCACGCGGCAGCCATCGCCCGTGCGCGCGAATCCTGGTGACTCTAGCGCGGAAGGGTCGTTGTATCCAAGTCAGGGCGACGGAACGGCCGGTGACGGCACGGTTTCTGCCTGTGTGCGCCCCGAGATGACCGCCGCGCCCGCCTCCACCGTCCTGCCGCCCGCTCCTGAACCGACTGCCCACACGCCCCAGGCAACGCCCATGCCGTCCCCCAGTGCCCCTGCCCTGCCGGCCCTGTTCGAGCGGTTTCGGCACCAAGAACGTCGTTTGTTCGGGCGAGGCGGCTGGGCTCGCGTCCTCCGCAACACGGCGGTCGGCTTCGTCATCCAGGCGGGCACGCGGATGGCCGCCGCGCTCTCCTACTACGCGTTGCTGGCGGCCGGCCCGTTGCTGGTCTTGACCATTGCGCTGGGTGGCCTGGTGCTCGGCGCAGAAGCTACCCAGGAGATCGCGGCCGTCGCGCTCATGCGCCTGCTCCCGCCGAGCGCGAACCTGGCGACGGCCATCGCCGAACAACTCGTGCAGTCGTCCAGTCCGGCGGCCGGGCTGGCGCTAGTGACGGGTATCGTCTCCCTGATCGGCTTCACGCGGGCGCTGGCGTCCAGCCTGAACGTGATGTTGAATGAGTTTGGCGCGGAGCCGATCCAGCGGACGGTGAAGATCGTCCCGCTACTCTATCTGGCGGTGCTGGGGCTGATTTGGGGTTCGTGGATGTTCGAGGCGCTGGCTCGGTACGTCCAGACCTCCAGCGTCCAGGCGATGCTGCCGCGCCCGGGTCTGATGCTCGGCAGCATCGCGCCGCTGCTGCTGGCCGTGTCGCACTTCGCCTTGATCCTGGCGATTGTGCCGCGCGCAAGACTGACCCTGGTCGAGATCGTGGTGCCGGCCATCCTCGGTGCGATGCTCTGGGAGGGCGCGCGCAATGCCTTCGGCTGGCTGGTCGGAACGGATAGCTACTATCTGCACCTGTTCGGGCCGCTTGGCGGGATTGTCGCACTGCTCGTTTGGATCTACGTGAGTTCGGTGATCCTGGTGCTGACCGGACAGTTCACCTGGGCCTTCGCGATGGAGCGGCGGGGGCGGGGCCTGCTTGCGCGCCGCGCCCCACGCGAAGCCGGGCTTGAGCGGTCGGCCGACCCGTTGGAGCAGGACAATGCCGTCAACGAGGCCCACCAGCAGTAGCCGCCCCCGCTGCACCCGCCCTGTCGGGTGCAGCGGGGCGACTCGCCTTCGCCACTCACCCCTGCCACGCGTTCTTGACGGTGCCCGCGCGCGGCAGATATGGTCCGACGCGACGCACCCACGCGTACGACTCTGCCGCCAGGACCGCCATGTCGTCGGCCGCCCGCCTCGCCGCCTCATCTTCTGACTCCGGCGCTCACTCTGGAACGGGAGCCGGGCGCGTTCTGCGTACGGTCTGGAAGAGGCTCGCGGCACGCCCTGATCTGACGTTGAGCGTCGGGCTATTCGCGCTGGCACTGGTGCCGCGCGTCCTCTATCTGCTCTGGGCACCGGTCTTCATTGGCGGCGACTCGGCGCAGTATTTCCAGCCTGTCTACGACCTCATCAACTCCGGCAAGTTCACGCTAACGTTGAAGCGCCCGCCATTGTATCCGTGGCTGCTCTACGCCTCGCAGGTGACGCTTGGCCCCGGTTTCCTCCCGATCATTGCGCTACAGCATCTGTTGGGTGCCCTCGGCGTGGTTCTGACCTACTGGATTGGGCGGCTGGCCTGGGGCGGGCCGCTCGCCTCGCCTAAGCCGGCTGCGGGGATGGACGGGGCGGTTGTGCCGGCTGCCGCGCAGGCCGGCGAAAGTACGATCCACGTGGGACGGTGGGCGGGTGCGTTGGCGGCGCTGCTGGTCGCGTTCTCCAGCCCGACGCTGCGCTGGGAACACTTCCTGATGACAGAAGGGCTGTTCGCTTTCCTGTTCACCCTCGTCATCTTCCTGATCGTGCTGGGGCTGCGGCGGCCGGGCTGGTGGCCGTGGGCCGCCGGCGGGCTGGTCCTCGGCCTCGCGATGCTGACGCGCTCGGCGGGACAGGTGGCGCTGTTCATTGTGCCGCCGATGGTGCTGCTGGCCGAGCGGTCGTGGCGGTCGGCCCTGTGGAAGACGGGCGTGATGTTTGCGGTCTGCGCGGTGGTGACGGTCCCGTGGATGGTGCGGAATCAGGCGGTGCACGGCGCATTCACCACGGCCGGCGCGGCGGGCCAGAACCTCGTCACGTTCGTGGCGATCATCCACCGCCCGGACTTTTCGTTTGACGAGCCGCTGGTGACGGCGGTGGACAGCGACCCGAACATGGCGTTCGCCCGGCAGCAGATCAAGCGCGAGATGCAGGACAAGATCGAGCGGCCGAACAAGGACGTGACGGGGCTGGGCATCTTCAACCACATCCGTGAGGAGACGAAGATGTCCGAGCGGGCCACCGACCGCGCCATGCAGGAGATCGCGATGCGCGCCATCCTGGCCCGGCCGCTGGTCTACGTCTCGCACGTCGCACAGAACACGTTCGCCATCTTTATGGCCGATACGGCGAAGGCCGACGAGTCGCTGGAGAACCACTGGACGCTGTGGGACGATGTCGGGTGGCAGCGGCAGCCGTTGCGGCGCTTCGTGCAGCCGGCCACGCCGGCCCAGGACGCCGCGTTCCCCAGCCTACTGGTGCTGGACGGCATCTACCGTCCAGCTCGCACGGCCGGGCTGCTGTTGGGGTTGTTCGTGGTCGGGTTGGTGCTGTCGCTGCTGGTGGCGCGCTGGCGGCCGGTGCTGGCGCTCGCACTCGCCGCTCTCGGCCTGATCGGCATCCACGCGGCGACGGTCGGAGCGGTGCCGCGCTATCGGGTGTCGGTGGAGCCGCTCATCGACGTGGTAGCGATGGGCGCGCTGGTGGTGTTGGTGTCCTGGGCCTGGGGCCGCCTGCGCCGCTCGCGCGTGCCTGCGGCATAGGCATCATGTGACGCATGACGCCTATGCCGCGCGGTCAGCCCTTGATGCCGCTCATCACGATGCCCTGCACAAAGTAGCGCTGCGCCGCGAAGAACAGCGCCAGGATCGGCACCAGCATCAGCGCTGAGGCCGCCATCAACAAGTTCCACTGCACCATGAACTCGCCGCGGAACAGCCGAAGGCCGATAGCCAGCGTCCGCAAGTCCTTGTCCTGCAAGAAGACCAGCGGGCGCAGGAAGTCGTTCCAGTGGTGGATGAACGCCAGGATGGCAATGGTCGCCAGCACCGGGCCTGACAGCGGCACGATGATGCTCCACCAGATGCGGAATGCCCCCGCGCCGTCCACCCGCGCGGCCTCGTCGAAGTCATAGGGGATCGTCAGGGCGTACTGCCGGAACAGGAAGATGCCGAGCGCGTGGCCGCCGAGGCTCCACGGCACGATCAGCGGCAGGAACGTGTTGATCCAGCCGATCTGCCGGAACAACAGGAACTCCGGAATCAACGTGACGATGCCCGGCAGCATCAGCGTTGAGATGCACAGGCTGAACAACAGGTTCCGGCCTGGAAACCGCAGCCGCGCGAAGGCGTAGCCCGTCAGGCTAGCCGCCAGCACGCCTAGCACCGTCGAGATGACCGAGATGATGACCGTGTTCCGCAAGTACCACAGCATCGGCGTGCCGGTCATCGCCCGGACGTAGTTGCTCCAGACCACCGGGTCGGGGATCCAGACCGGCGGCATCGCGATCTCCTGCCCGTCCATCTTGAGGCTCGTCGAGAGCATCCAGAAGAAGGGCAGCAGGTAGAAGAAGCTGAGCGTGATCAGGACCGCGTGCAGCGCCAGATGCCAGGACGGCCGGCGGCTCTTTGCGCGTGCCTGTCCTCCCGTTGGGATAGCAGGGCTGTGCTGCACATCGTCGTGCTGGCTGGCAACCGCGTTCATGTGGCCTCACCCCCTTCGTAGTGGACCCACCAGCGCGCCAACAGGAAGTTGATCGCCGTCAGCGCCAGCACGATCAGGAACAGCACCCAGGCCAGCGCCGACGCGTAGCTCATGTCGAAGTCGCGGAACGCCTTGTAATAAATGTACAGAATCAGGATCGTCGTCGAGTTCGCCGGGCCGCCCTGTGTCGTCACTAGCACCAGCGTAAAGTAGGCCTGGAACGAGGCGATGATCCCGATGATCAGGTTGAAGAAGATAATCGGGCTGAGCATCGGCAGGGTGATGTTCCAGAAGCGGGCCATCGGGCCGGCCCCGTCGATGTCGGCCGCCTCGTACAGGCTGTCCGGCACACTTTGAAGCCCGGCCAGGAAGATGATGAGTGGCGTGCCAATGCCGCCCCACAGCGTAATCAGGATGATCGACGGCTTCGACAGCGCCGGGTCGAAGAGCCACCCCAACCCCGGCAGGCCGACCATGTTCAGCAGCGCGTTCGCTAGGCCGAAGTCCGGGTTGAAGACCCACAGCCACAGCAACGCACTGGCAACAATCGGCATCTGCGACGGCAGGTAGAAGATCGTTCGGTAGATCGTCACGCCGGACAGTTTCTCGTTCAGCCCTAGCGCGATCAGCAGCGCCAGGATCAATTGGAGCGGCACGGCCAGGAAGCTGAGGTACGCGGTGTTGACGACCGATGTGTAGAACATCGGATCCTTGAACAGGCGCTCATAGTTCGCAAGGCCGATCCACTCCGGCGGGGCCAGGAGCGACCAGTCGGTGAACGAGATCACGAGGGCGGCGACCATCGGGCCGGCGACGAAGCAGACGAAACCCATCAGCCACGGAAGGATACAAGTGTACCCTTCCAGTGTCTGCTGGTTCCAGAGCCGCGACGACCGCCGGCCGAGCCCGCGCGCCGATGGAGCGGTGGCTGCCATGGAAAGGCTCTCCCTAGCGGATCTTCAGCAGCGGGTCCATCAGCGCCTTCGCGTTCTTCATCGCCGTGGGCACGTCTTGCTGGCCCACTATCACCTTGTCCCATTCCGCCACCAGCGCGCGCTGTGCCTCCGCGCCCTTGCCTGGGAACCGCCAGGCCCGGACCGTCTTCGCCGACTCCGTCAGGACTTCCAGGCTCTCGAACGGCTTGATCGACTTCTTGAACACGTCAGAGTCCAGCAGGTCCGTGCGGACCGGGTTCGTCGCGCCCGTCAGCAGGTACTGGTCCGCCGCGTCGGGCCCGCCGAAGTACATGGCGAACTTGTAGGCCGCATCCAGGTTCTTGGTGCCCATCGGCAGGCCGGTGCCGTTCGGGCCGTCGCGGTTGACCGGGCCGGCCTTCCCCTTCGGCGCACCGACCATACCGACCTCGAATGGGACGCTGGCCAGCTCGTTCGAGCGGAAGCGGCCAGTCCAGGACATGCCGACCTTGCCCGTCCGGAACAGGTACGTCGCGCCTTGCATGTCGCTGGCGAGAGGGATGCTCTTGTCCTTCAGGGCCATGTCGGCCAGCGACTGTATCACTTCGACGACCGGGGGCGATGTCAGCAGCCACTCTGTCTGGTCCGCGTTCGTCAACTCGCCGTTGTTGCACCAGATCGGCACGCAGGTGAAGAACTGCAGGTTGACCGGTGCTTGCGCGCCGTCAAACCCGAAGGTGCGCTCCGCACCGGTGCCGCCGCTGAGCGCCTTCGCGCTCTCCTTCAGGGTGTCCCAGGTCCAGGTGCCGGCCTTCGCATGCTCCTCAGGCGTCTTGATGCCCGCCTTCTGAAACATCGTCTTGTTGAAGAACACGATGGACGAGCCAGAGTAGTACGGCACGCCGTAGTTGCGTTCCTTCTCGGCCCAGTAGTTCAACTGGGTGGGGATGAACACCGCCTTGTCAGTCTTCATCATGTCAGTCAGGTCGTTCAACTGCTTCGCGCCGATGAAGTTCAGCACCCAGGATGCGTGCAGCTTCACCACGTCAGGCGGCTGCCCACCGACGATGCGCGTCAGCAACGTCTCGGGGAACTCGGCGCTCGGCACGTCGTCGAAGTCCATCTTGATGCCTGGGTTCAGCGTGGTGAACTTGTCCATCACGTTTTGATGGATCTTGTGGTCTTCGGGCGAGGCCGACCAGTACATGGCCTTCAGGGTGACGCCGGCTGTGGCGGCTGGCTGTGCCGGGGCAGCAGCAGCCGTCGTGGCGGCTGGCTGGGCAGCCGGTGCCGTTGTCGCGGCCGGGGCAGCTGCCGGAGCGGCGGGCTTTGCGGCTTCGGCTGGCTTCGCAGGCTCGGCCGGCTTCGCAGCCGGTGCTGGGCTGCCGCAGGCCGCCAGAATGCTGCCCCCGGCCAGGGTGCCGGCCGTCAGCGCGACACCGCGCAGCAGGACGCGACGGGATAGGCGTCGAGACATCTGATTCGTCATGATTTCCTCCTCACCGAGTACCCGCACAGCGCCGCACGGGCTAAGGGATGGTTTGCTGGTCTACGATACCTCTTGCACGGCCAGTCGCTCGAAGCAGTCGGCAGGTGCTCCGAGGCTGGTGGAGATGTCGCGCGCGGTGGCCTTCACCGCCGCCCCGAGTTGCCACAGCCGCTCCCACGGCGCGCGTATTGTCGGTGCAGCCAGACTGACGACGCCGAGTATGCGCCGTTCGATGCCGAAGACGGGTGCGGCAACGCACCGCACGCCGTCGAAGTACTCTTCGTCGTCCCAGGCGAAGCCTCTCTGCCTGATCTCATCAAGCTGCTGCTTGAGCTGGTCGCGGTGGGTGATGGTGCGGGGCGTGAACGATGCCAGTGGCATCCGCAAGAT
>Ga0105048_10014286_pt1 | contig 12374 bp, 10 predicted proteins | sample MAT05_FD_78382 | JGI IMG/M metagenome (GOLD analysis project Ga0105048, IMG submission 78382) | Freshwater microbial communities from Lake Fryxell liftoff mats and glacier meltwater in Antarctica - MAT-05 | ecosystem: Environmental > Aquatic > Freshwater > Ice > Liftoff microbial mat | place... | reverse complement strand
GTCCCGGCTCGACCGACGAGGTCTCGCGCATCGTCCAGTTCGCCGCGGAGCAGGGCATCGCCATCACCGCCCGCGGCTCGGGCACCGGCCTCTCCGGCGGCTGCGTCGCGTCGGAGCAGGGGATCCTGGTGTCCTTCGAGCGGATGGACCAGATCCTCGAGATCGACACCGAGAACCACGTCGCGGTGGTGCAGGCCGGTGTCACCCTCGAGCAGCTCGACGCGGCGACCGCCGAGCACGACCTCACCTACACGGTGTACCCGGGCGAGTACAGCGCCAGCCTCGGCGGCAACGTGGCCACCAACGCCGGTGGCATGCGAGCGGTCAAGTACGGCGTGACCCGTCACCAGGTGCTGGGCCTCGAGGCCGTTCTGGGCACCGGCGAGGTCATCCGGACCGGAGGGAAGTTCGTCAAGGCCACCACCGGCTACGACCTCACCCAGCTCATCATCGGGTCCGAGGGGACCCTCGCCCTCGCCACCGAGGCGACGCTCAAGCTGTACCCCCGCGTGCACCACCACGCCACGGTGCTCGCCCCGTTCCGGGTGCTCACCGAGGTCACCAACGCCGTGCCCGCCATCGTCAACAGCGGGATCGGCCCGGTGATCCTCGAGTACATCGATCTCCTGTCGATGGCCGGCATCACCGCCGCCGCGAGCCTCGATCTCGGCATCCCCCAGGACATCAAGGACGAGGCGCTCGCCTACCTCGTCGTCGTGCTGGAGCAGCGCACCGCCGATCGCCTCGACCAGGACGTCGAGGAGCTGGCCACCCAGCTCGCCGAGCTCGGCGCCCTCGACGTGTACGTCCTGCCGTCGAGCGCGGGCACCGCCCTCATCGTCGCCCGCGAGCGCGCGTTCTGGGCGGGCAAGGCCAACGGCATGAACGACATCATCGACATGGTGGTGCCCCGCGCCCAGATCCCCGAGTACATGGCGAAGGTGGCCGAGCTGGCCGAGGGCACCGCGTCCTGGGTCACCGGCTGCGGCCACGTCGGTGACGGCAACGTCCACCTCACCGTGTTCCAGGCCGACCCCGACGTCCGCTACGAGCTGATGCGGGGCATCTTCGAGACCGGCATGGGCCTCGGCGGCGCCATCTCCGGTGAGCACGGCATCGGCACGGCCAAGAAGCGCTACTTCCAGGAGCTCACCGACCCGGCGAAGCTGGCGCTCATGCAGCGGATCAAGGTCGCGTTCGACCCCGCCGGCATCCTCAACCCGGGCGTGCTGCTCGACTGAGACCCGCGCACCGGATCGTTGCCCGCCGGCCCGCACCCCGACCCATCGACCCATCCCGAGAGAAACGTGAGACGACCATGAACGGCGCCCAGGCCCTGATCCGCACGCTCGTCGACGCCGGCGTCGACGTCTGCTTCATGAACCCGGGGACCTCGGAGATGCACTTCGTCGCCGCGCTCGACGACGTTCCCGAGATGCGGGGCGTGTTGGCGCTCTTCGAGGGTGTCGCCACCGGCGCCGCCGACGGCTACGCCCGCATGGCCGGACGTCCCGCGGCCACGCTGCTCCACCTCGGGCCTGGTCTCGGCAACGGGCTGGCCAACCTGCACAACGCCCGCAAGGCGCACACCGGCATGGTCAACATCGTCGGCGACCACGCCACCTACCACAAGCAGTACGACGCCCAGCTCGAGTCCGACATCGAGACCGTCGCCCGCAACGTGTCGTCGTGGATCCGCACCTCGTCGTCGCCCGACGAGATCGCCGCCGACGCGGCCGAGGCGGTCGTCGTCGCGTCGGGTCCGCCGGCGCAGGTGGCCACGCTCATCCTCCCGGCCGACGTGTCGTGGCTCGAAGGCGCCGAGCCGACCACCCCCAAGCCCTTCGCCACCGCCACCCCGGTCGACCCGGACCTCATCGCCTCGCTCGCCGCCGTGCTCACCAGCGGGGAGCCCGCCGCGATCCTCGTCGGCGGTCGCGCCACGCTCGAGCCCGGACTCGTGGCCGCGAGCCGGGTCACGGCCACCACCGGGGCCAAGCTCCTGTGCGAGACCTTCCCGGCCCGCATCGAGCGCGGCGCCGGCGTTCCCCCGGTCGATCGCATCGCCTACCTCGCCGAGTTCGCCACCATGCAGCTCGACGGCCTGAAGCACCTGATCGTGGCCGACGCCAAGTCTCCGGTGTCGTTCTTCGCGTATCCCGGCAAGGCCAGCGACCTGGTGCCCGAGGGCTGCGAGGTCCACGTGCTCGCCGGTCCCGCCGACGACGTCGTGGGCGCCCTCGAGGCGCTGGCCACCGCCGTCGGTGCGGCCCCGGACGCCGCGCCTCGCCAGGCGGCCGCCGCTCCGGAGCTGCCGACCGGCCCCCTGACCGCCATGGGCGTGTGCGATGCGCTCGGCGCGCTGATGCCCGAGGGTGCCATCGTCTCCGACGAGGGCAACACCTCGGGCCTGTTCGCCGCCGGAGCGACCGCCGGCTCGCCCGCGCACGACTGGCTGACCCTCACCGGAGGAGCGATCGGTCAGGGTCTCCCGGTCGCGGTGGGTGCGGCCGTGGCCTGCCCCGACCGGCCGGTCATCTGCCTCGCCTCGGACGGCAGCACGCTCTACACCGTCCAGGCCCTCTGGACCATGGCCCGAGAGGAGCTGGACATCACCACCATCTTGTTCAACAACAGCTCGTACGCCGTGCTGAACATGGAGCTCGACCGCGTGGGCGCCGGCACCGGAGGACCCAAGGCCAAGGAGATGCTCGATCTGCACCGCCCCGACCTCGACTTCGTGCAGATCGCCTCCGGTCTCGGCGTCCCCGCCACCCGAGCGACGACCGGTGAGGAGCTCGTCGAGCAGCTGCGCGCCGCGCTCGCCGAGCCCGGTCCTCACCTCATCGAAGCCATCGTCGCGTCGATCGTCTGATCCCGGCGGGATCGCCGCGAGGTTGCGGGCGGATCAGCCGAGCGCGGCCGTCAACGCGTTGCTCGCCTCGTCGAGGACGGGCTGGAGATCGTCGACCGTCAGCGGGACCTCGCTGATGATCGACACGTTGCTGAAGCCGCGTCCGACCTGGACGAAGGCGATGAGCCCCTGGATCTCGGCCTGCTGCGTGCCCTGCTCGATGATGAACGACACGGTCCACGCCGACGCCGAATCGCCCACCGGGTCGATGTCGAGCGGCTCCACGCTGACGTCGGAGATGGTGGTGCTCGACGAACCGTCGGCACCCTCGTTGCGAAGCCGGTCCTCGAGGCAGCCGGGGAAGCGGTCGTCGGCGAAGGAGCCGGCGACGGCGGTGGCGATGTCCTCGTCGGCGACGATGTTCACGTCGAGCTGCAACGTCGCTCCGGTCGCCTCGTCGTTCAGCTCCGGCGACTTGGCGCCGGGCGCACCCTTCGCGAACTCCTCGAAGTAGTCGGACTCGGAGGCCATGTCGTCGCAGTCCAGCCCGGCTCCGGGCGTGGTCGAGCGGACGTCACCCTCGACCCACGGCCCACCCGGGACCTCATCGACGGCCAGCAGCGCGTCCTCGGCGATCGCCTCGTCCGCCTCGTCCTCCTGGGTGGTGCGGGGCGCGCTGGTGGCCGGCACCTGGGTGGTGGACGCCGCGGTGGATGCCTCCGGTTCAGGGTCGGGTGTGCTCGAGCAGGCCATGAGGGCGGTACCGACGGTCACGGCCAGGACCACGGCCGTGAGACGGTTCCAGCGTCGTCGTCGATCGTCGGTCCGCACAGGTCCTCCTCGGTGGCCCGCCCGGTCGGTGGACGCCGCGAACCGTACCGGGGAAGACCCCACGGGGTGACCCGCCCACGCCCCGAGAGCCAGAGGCGATGGTCCCGAGCTCGCGAACCGCGGACCGATTCGGGACTTTGGTCCTTTGTTCGCCTCCGCGGGAACCAACCGGTTCGGACCGTCGACAGAACTCGTGTCCCGACCACCGACCGCGGGTGCGACGCACCGGTCCCGATCCCGACCCAAGACAGAACCCCCATGACGCGAACCACCCCACGCTCTGCTCCCGGCCCGCTGCGGCCGTTCCGGTGTCGGCCCCGTGCCGCCGCCGTGCTGGCGCTCGCCCTGCTGGGGCTCACGGTGGCCTGCACGTCGTCGCCGAGCCCGGATTCGGTCGCCGGCCCACCAACCTTGCCTCCGGCGCAGCTGACCGAGCTCGACAGCGGTGCGGCCGCGAGCCTCGACCGCTTCGGCGAGACGCCGGTCGTCCTGAACCTCTGGGCGCCCTGGTGCACCCCGTGTCGCACGGAGATGCCGGCCCTGCAGGCTGCCCAGGACCGCTTCGCCGGACGCATCCAGGTGGTCGGCATGACCGACGACGCCGACCACGACGCCGCGATGGAAGCCGCGGCGACAGCCGGGGTCACCTACCCCCTGCTCGTCGACGTCGACGGGGGCCTCCAGGCCGATCTCGGCGTCACCTCCCTGCCCGCCACGGTCTTCCTCGACCGAGAGGGTCGAGTGCTCGAACTGCACGCCGGTGCCCTCGACACGACCACCCTCGATGACCTGCTCGGACGCCTCTATGCCATCGCCTGATCGCCCGCATCGGTCCCGACGGAGGCGGTGGCGCCACGTCGGCGTCATCGTGGTCGCGCTCGTCGTGGTGCTCGTCGCCGGGGCCTGCGGGTCCACCGACGAGGGCAGCACCGCGGGGACGGCGCCGGAGGCGAGCACCGACGCCCTGGAAGGGCTGCGGCGCGATCCGCCGCTCGACGTGAGCACCGTCGTCCTCCCCGAGGTGCGCGAGGGGGAGGCCGACCAACCCTTCACCCTGGTGCCCCAGCCCGGCAACCTGCTCTTCGTCTACTTCGGGTACACCCATTGTCCCGATCTCTGTCCCACGACCCTCGCCGACCTGCGCAAGGCCTTCCGCGAGCTCGGACCCGATGCCGCTCGGATCGAGACGGCATTCGTGACCGTCGATCCCCAGCGTGACACCGCTTCGGTCCTCCCGTCCTACCTGAGCTCGTTCGTGGACGGCGGCCACGCCATCCGGGTCGACGATCCGGCAGCCCTGCAAGCCGCCGAAGACGCCTTCCTCGCGTCGTCGACGATCACCCCGCTCGAGGACGGCACGTACTCGGTGAGCCACACCGCCTTCAGCTCGATCGTGGATGACACGGGAACGGTCGTGGCCGAGTGGCCGTTCGGGATCTCCCCGGACTCCATGGCGAGCGACCTCCGGATCCTCCTCGACGAGACCGACCGCGATCGGGCCGGCGGCTCCTCGACGACCGCACCGGCCTGATCCGTCCCTCCGTTCCCATCCGCATCACTCCCCTCTCGATCCCTACAAGGAGCACACCATGTCCCGTCGTTCCCACTGGGCCGCCGCCGTCGCGCTGTCGGTCCTCACGCTCACCGCCGTCGGTTGCGGCAGCGATGTCACCACCTCGACCGAGTCCACGACCAGCAGTCCCGCCGCGACCGGCACGAGCGCGCCCGTCACCGCCGACGTGACCGTCGGCGATCCGTGGGCCCGCACCAGCCCGATGAGCTCCGAGCTGGGCGCGGTCTACCTGACCCTCACCAGCAACACCGGTGACACCCTCCTCGGGGCGGCGGTGCCGACCAGCGTCGCTGGGTCGACCGAGATCCACGAGACGGCGATGGCCGACGGGACGGGGACGACCATGATGCCCGGCACCACGGCCGGCGACGACACGAGCGACACGACCGAGATGACCCAGATGACCCAGATGACCGAACCACCCGGGACCATGGGCGGGGACAGCCCGATGCCGGGTTCCGGCGAGATGGAGATGCGACCCATCTCCTCGCTCGACCTGCCGGCGGGCGAGGCGGTGGCGCTCGAGCCCGGCGGGTACCACATCATGTTGATCGATCTCGTCGCGCCGCTGGTTGCCGGTGACACGCTCGAGGTCACGCTCACCTTCGAGCGGGCCGGTGAGCAGGTGGTCACGGTGACCGTCCGAGACAGCTGATGGCACCCTCGACACCTCCGGGCGCGGACGATCGCGCGCCAGGCAGCACAGGCGCCGAGCGCCGAGCGCCGCGGCTGCTGAGCACCGGCTTTCTCGTCGCGGTGGTCGTGGTGCTGGTCGTTCCGGTCGTCGCGCTGGTCGTCCTGTTGCGCGCGTCGGGCCCGACGACGCTCACCTACACCGTTCCCGCTGGCACCGGGGTCCGTCAGGATCGCGGTGAACAGGTCGAGCTGATGCCCGCCGAGCTCGAGCTCGAGGTCGGTGACCACCTGGTCATCGTCAACGAGGACGACCGGGTGCAGACCGTCGGCCTGTTCACCGTCCGTCCGGGCGAGACCGTGGACACGCCCTTCCCCCGGGCCGGTGTGTTCAAGGGCGCGTGCACCATGAGCAGCAGCGGCCAGATCACGATCACGGTGACCTGAGGGTTCGAGCGGTTCGCCACCGTGGTAGACCGCACGCGATGGCGATCGAGCTGAGCACGACCGGCCGCACCGTCGCCGAGTCGGCACTGGTGGCGGCGATCGCGGTCTTCCACGTGGTCGACCACGAGCTCGTCCACGAGCGGTGGCACGTCCTCACCCACACCGCGGCGGGGTTGGTCGCCAGTGGAGCGGCACTGGCGCTCGGGGCGACCCCGGCGGACCAGGGATGGTCGCCGGGCGCTGCGGGACGGGGACTGCGAACCGGTGGCCTGGTCGCCGCGGGCGTGTTCACCGGCTTCGCGGTGGTCGCCGCGGTTCCCGCGTCCGATCCCCTGCTTGCCGACGCACGGGTCGACGGGGCACCGCGCCGCGAGCTCGCCCGGCGGGCGGCGCTCGACATCCCGCTCGGCACCGCGGTGTACGAGGAGCTGGTCTTCCGGTCGGCGCTGCTCGGTCTGGCGCTCCGGCGGTTCTCCCCGCCGGTCGCGGTGGGTCTGACCTCGATGGTGTTCGGGTTGTGGCACGTCCTGCCCGCGCTCGAGGACCGCCGCCGCGACGAGCGCGTCGCCGCCCGTCCCGTCGCGGCCACGGTGGTTCCGACGGTGATCGGCACGACCGCCGCCGGTGTCGGGTTCGCGGCGCTCCGGTTGTGGACCGGCAGCGTCCTCGCCCCGATCCTGGTGCACGCCGCGACCAACGTCGGCGCGCTGGTTGCCTCCGGGGCAACGCGGCGGCGCCGGTCCGGTGGCGCCGGTCGGGGCGGGCCCGTCGACGAACCGTAGGATCGAACCCATGACGACGGCGAACGGCGGGACCCCGAGCTCGGACCAGTGGCTGCACCGACCGGACGTGTGGTCCGGCCTGGTGCTGGCCGGCGCGCTGGCGGGCCGGTCGTTCCAGCCGTCGCTCATGCCTCGCGCCACCGCGCACCAGGCGATCGTGGCCGGCGCGTCGGGCTCGATCGGGTTCGGGCTGGCCAGCGCCTCCTACGGGCTGGTCGCCCGCACCGGATCTCCGGTCGCGGATGCGGCGCTCCTCAGCGCCGCCGCGGTCGGCGGCTTCGCGGCTTCCCGGCTGTTGAAGGAGTCCGACGACGAGGCCCGATGGCACCAGTTCGCCCGGACGGCCGGCGGCGCGCTGGCCGCCGGGTCGACCGCGGCGGCGCTCGGCGTCGTCGTGCGCGGGGTGCACCCCGATCGGCGCTTCATCGCCGGCGGCCTGCTCACCAGCGGCGCGGTGCTGACCAGCGCCCGGGCCATCCAGCAGGGCCTCGCCGCGCAGCGCCGCGCCCACGACGAGTACGACCCCCCACCGCCCCAGCCCCTGCCTGCGCTCACCCAGTCCATCGGGGTCGCCGCCGGCCTCACCACCGTCGTCTCGGCCTTCCGGCACAGCAGCGGACTGGTGGCCCGCACGCTCGAACGTCGCCTCGGAGTTCCCCGGCCGGCGGCCACCTGGCTCGGGCGGGGCATCTCGGTGGGTGCCTGGTACGGCATCGGCAAGGCCCTCGCTGACTCGTTCGTGAGCGGGCTCCGGGTCTACGACCGGGTCGTCGACGCCGGCTTCGACCGGGCGCCGACCAGCTCGATGCGCTCCTCGGGCGAGGGCAGCCCCATCCCCTTCGCCCGCCTGGGCCGCCATGGCCGTCGCTTCGTGCTGAACGCACCGGTGCCCGACGAGATCACCGCGGTCATGGGTGAGCCGAGCCGGTGCGAGCCCATCCGGGTCTTCGTCGGCTACTCCGCCGCCCGCACCGACGCAGAGCGCGTGGCCCTCGCCATCGACGAGCTGCACCGGACCGGGGCCTTCGATCGCTCGATCCTGCTGGTGGGGTGCCCGGCGGGCAACGGCTACGTCAACACGCTTCCGCTCGAGGTCGTCGACTACCTGACCCTCGGCGACGGCGCGGCGGTCGCCGTTCAGTACGGCCGCCTGCCGTCGTTCCTCACCCTGCAACGGGTCACGCGCGGCGGCGCGGTGCAGCGGGCACTGCTGGAAGGCATCGCCGCCGTCCTGGCCGACCGGCCCCCCGATCGTCGTCCCCGGGTGGTCATTTACGGCGAGAGCCTCGGCGCGTGGGCGGGCCAGGACACGTTCCTGCACCAGGGCGTGGCGGGCCTCGACGAGCTCGGGGTCGATCGGGCGCTGTGGGCCGGCACCCCGTACTACAGCGGGTGGCGCCGTGAGGTCCTGGTCGATCGGGAGATCGCGGTCCCCGACGGCAGCGTGATCGAGATCGACCGCCCCGAACCGCTGATCGCGCTCTCCGACGAGGAGCGCGGCCGGCTGCGCGCCGTCATCCTCGGGCACGGCAACGATCCGGTCCGCTACATCTGCTTCGGCATGTTCGTGCGCCGGCCGGACTGGTTGCGCGCGGAGCGGCCGTGGGGCGTGCCACCGGCCATGGGATGGCTCCCCGGCATCACCGGCATCCAGGTGATCGTCGACGCGGTGAACGCCACCCGGCCGGTCCCGGGCGTGTTCCGGGCCACCGGCCACGAGTACACCGCCGACCTCCCCGAGGTCACGGTCGCCGCGTACGGCCTCGACGCCCCGGCGCCCGACCAATGGTCGACCTTGCTCGAGCACCTCAAGGCGGTCGACGCGGAGCGGGCGTCGCACAGCCGGCTGGCGCGGGCGCCCCGACCCGAGGGAGCGGGCACCGTCGGCGCTCGACCGGGATCTGGGGGTCGGGGTCGTCGCCGCCGGTTCCGCCTGCCCGGACGAGGCCGGGCGCACCGCTGACCGGCGGCAGGCCTCGTCGTCGCCCGCAGCCGCGGCGCTCGCCGGAATCGCGATCTCGTCGGGACCGCCGGCGCTGTGGTTGTCTGTCGCCCATGCCGGTGCCCAGTCCGCTCCTCCCGTTCCTCACCGACCCGCCGCGCCGGGTGCGCTTCTCGGTGCGCCCGCGGTCTCCCGAGGTCCTCGAGGACGTCGAGGAACTGCTGGCCGGGGTGGCCGAGGCGGACCTCACGCCGCCGCCGGGCATGCCCAAGGCGGGCTACTCGGCCAACGCCCACCACGGCTCGGGGTTTCGCAGCCGCCTGCGGGCCCGGGTGATCCACCTGCGGTCGGGTCGGGCGTCGCTGGCGATCGTCCAGTGCGACCTGCTCGGCGGTTCGGCGGTGGTGCAGCACCTGGTGGCCCAGGCGATCGCCGACGAGACCGACGTGGCGCTCGCCGGTCTCTTCATCGGGGCCACCCACACCCACGCCGGTCCCGGCCAGTACCTGGGCACCGACTTCTACAACCGCTTCGCCTCGAACAAGTCCGGGTTCGACCCCGCCTACACCCAGTTCCTGGTCGATCAGATCGCGGGCGCCGTGATCGCCGCCTGCGCGTCGCGCCGGCCGGCCCGCCTGGCGGTCGGCACCGTCGATGTGTGGGGGCTCACCCGCAACCGCTCCCTGGCCGCCCACGTGCGCAACCCCGAGATCGAGGATCCCTCGACCCCGCCGCAGCGCAAGTTCCATGCGATCAACCCGGGGCTCCACCTCCTGCGGGTCGACAGCGTCACCGACGGCGCGGCGATCAACGGGTCCGGATCCGCCGATGCCGCCGGCCCGGCGACCACGCCGCTCGGCGCCATGGTCGTGTTCTCGGTCCACGGCACCGGGGTGCCGATGACCGCCGACGAGTACAACGCCGACATCTGGGCGTACCTGGTGGGCGAGCTGCGCCACCGCATCGGCGAGCGCACCGGCGTGACGCCCGTGGTCGGCGCCATCGAGGGCACCCACGCCGACGTCGCCCCGGCCATCCGACCCGGCACCGCCGGCCACCTCGAGGCCGCCCGCCTCGGGCGGGCCATCGGCGCCCACGCCGCCGACCTCCACCACCGGCTCGGCGCCGAGCTCACCGGGTCGGTCGAGCTCGCCGCCGGCCTCCGCGAGGTCGATCTCGAGACGTCCCCCACCATCGGGGCCGTCACCCTCCCCCGTCGCCCTGCGGTGGGCGCCGCGCTCGTCGCGGGTGCGCACGAGAACGTCACGCCGGTCGTGCACCGGATCCCGCCGTTCGCCCCGGGCCGCCCGAAGGCGTGGGGCCGCGCCACCGAACAGGGCCCGAAGTGGATCATCGGCAGCCGGTGGCTCCAACCGCTCATGCTGCGCCTGACCGAGTTCCCCCGCATCCTGCCCGTGCAGGTCCTGCGGATCGGTACCACCGCGCTCGTCGGCCTCCCCTTCGAGCTCACCGTCGAGACGGGCTGTCGCATCGAGGCCGCGGTGGCCGGCGCGATCGCCGCCACGGGTGCGCCCGGCCCGGCCATCGACCGGGTGATCGTGTCGTCGGTGGCCAACGAGTACTCGGGGTACGCCACCACGCCCGAGGAGTACGAGCTGCAGCACTACGAGGGCGCGCACACGCTCTACGGACCGGCGACGCAACCGTTCCTGACGGCCCACGCCGCGGCGCTCGCCGCCGATGCCGTCGCCAGGGGCACCGTCCAGGACGTGGTCGCCGAGCGCCGCTTCGACCTCAAGGCCCGCCGCCACCTGCCGGGTGCGGTCCCGGGCGACCGCACCGAGCGACAGGTCCCCGGCCCCGCCCGCTTCGTCGACCCGACGCGCAGCACCGACGGCTACTGGGAGCTCGAGTGGCTCGACGTCGCCCCCGGCAACCTGCACTGGCACGAGCCGCTGGTGCAGGTCGAGAGCAGCGACGGCGACGGCTGGTCCCTGGCCACCCACGACGGTCGACTGCTCGACGATCGAGGCTGGGACCTCCAGGTGACCCATCTCGGCGGCGGCGCCGACGGCCATCGCTACGCCGCCCGCTGGTGGGATCCCACCTTCCAGGGCGGTCGGTCCTACCGCTTCGTGCTGCTGGCCAACGCCGGGCGGCCCGAAGTCACCTCCGAGGCCTTCCGCTGAGCTGCGCGACCGAGGCGCCGAGATCTCCCGGCGGCTGCCGACGTCGGGCCCCAACCGGTGCGGCCCGTCAGCTCTTGGCGCGAAACGCTCCCACCACGACGTCGGTGACCGGCGCCGACCCCGACAGCACGGCCATGAACGGGACGTCGGCCCCATCGCGACCGGTGCCGATGCGCACCGCGAACGCCGGGTCGGACAACCCGGTGGCGTCGACCAGGCGCCAGCCGGTGCCGTCGTGGGCCTCGACCAGGGCGTGGAAGTCCTGCGGGTCGAGACCGGGCGCGTAGGCGGCCACGTACCGGGCGGGGACGCCCAGCCCGCGCAGCAGGCAGATCGTGAGGTGGGCGAAGTCGCGGCAGACCCCCGCGGCCGAGGCCAGCGTCTCGAGCGCGGTCGTGGTGACGAGCGACGAGCCGAACTGGTAGGCGGTGTGGGAGTTGACCCAGTCGGTCACGGCGTCGATGGCCTCGCCTCCCCTCGCCGACCCGAACGTGGACGCGGCGAAGCCCGCGGTCGAGTCACTGGGGCAGTAGCGGCTCGGCGCGGTGAACTCGAGCCGCTCGCTGAGACTGAGGGGCTGCGAGGACCGCTGCTCGAGGAGGAGCACCTCGGTGCGGTAGGCGATCCAGCTCTGGTCGCCGGTCGTGCGCACCAGCACGAGCGACGAACCGTCGTCGGCGCGCGAAGGCTCCAGATCCTGCTCGCCGATCATCAGCGACTCGCTGATGATCTCGACATCGGGGCACCGGGCCACGCCGACCCGCAGGACGACCTCGGCCGGGGTCCCCCACCCGATCCCGACCGCGGCGTCGATGGTGACCCGGTGGCCCGCTCGGTTCGGCCCGGGGGCCGGCGCCGGATCGGGCGTCTCGTTCGCCGGGATCGGTTGGTCGTTGGTGGGCGTCGGGGTCGGTTCGTCGGTGGTCGCGGTGGCGCGCTCGAATTCGGTCACGCCCCAGGATGTCCCCTTCTGGCGCCGGTTCAGACGGATCGAGACGACAATCACGCCGATTCCGGCGATTCGCGTCAGCGAGCCGCCATCCCCAGCGTCCCGCGGTCCCCGGAGGGTCCCCGCCCGCTCGGCTTCTGCGGCCGGCATCGACCGGTAGCGTCGGGCCCATGCGCTTCTCCGTCTGGCTCAGCCACCAACAGCCCTGGTCCG
>Ga0105048_10014284_pt1 | contig 12375 bp, 8 predicted proteins | sample MAT05_FD_78382 | JGI IMG/M metagenome (GOLD analysis project Ga0105048, IMG submission 78382) | Freshwater microbial communities from Lake Fryxell liftoff mats and glacier meltwater in Antarctica - MAT-05 | ecosystem: Environmental > Aquatic > Freshwater > Ice > Liftoff microbial mat | place... | reverse complement strand
CAGATTAAAGCGGGCAAGCTGCGACCTGTCTCGACAGTGAATGCGTTCGACGCCGGCGTCCCGACCGAGCGGCGCCAGGTTACCGCGCTGTACTGTGGCTTTTTCTACCCCCATGAAACCGACCCGGAGGATATTGCCGAGCGGTCGGTCGCGGTCCGCAGAACGTGTTGCGACATGGTGCGGTCCATGGGCGGCTATGTTGCGCAAGTGCACGGCGGCGCGATTCTCGCGTACTTCGGTTACCCCGCGGCCGCTGAGAACAGTGCGAGAAAGGCGGTACGCGCTGCGCTGGCCCTGTATCAGTTGAACGATGCTGGTCTCCAGATCCGGGTGGGTCTTCACACCGGCATGGTCGTCAGTGATGCCGAGCTTCCCGACACGATGGGGCTCACCTCGAATCACGCCATCCACCTGCGCGATGTGAACGCGCCTGTGGTGATGAGTGAATCCACCTTTCACATGACAGAAGGTTACTTTCAGGTTGAACCCTTGGGTCTGCAGACCCTGCGGGACATCGCAAAGCCCGTGCAGTGTTTTTGGGTGCGGTGTGAAAGCGGCGCGACCGATCGGCTGGAGGCAAGCCTTCAAAGGGGCGCCATGCTGACCCCATTTGTCGGGCGAGAAGTTGAAATCAAGGCACTGATGGCGGTGTGGAAACACGTCAAACGGGGAGCCAGCCGCACCGTGCTGCTCATCGGCGAAGCAGGCATTGGAAAGTCCAGGTTGGCCCGTACCCTCAAGGACCACCTGAGCCAGACAGCCTGCACCATCCTCGAGCTGCGGTGCTTCCCCGAGTCCAGCCAGTCGCCGTTTCACCCAATCATCGCGCTGATCGAAGCCGGTTGTGGTTTTACATCTGGCGACACGCCCGCCACGAAATTTGCCAAGCTTGCAGTCCATCTCAGGGCGGCCTTTCCAGCGGCTCAGGGTGACGCCCTGCCGCTGCTGGCACAACTGCTGTCCTTGCCTGTTAGCGAGTCGCCCGCGCTCCCTGCGGAGAGCCAGAAGGACAGGCTCGGCGCGCTGCTACTCCATGTGCTGCAGATGGCGGCGGCAACGCGACCGGTGCTCCAAATCGTTGAAGATATCCACTGGATAGACCCTTCCACCCTGGAGTTGCTCACCTTGCTTGCCAACGGGGCGAACTGCGCGCCCATCCTCACCGTGCTGACGGCCAGACCCGAATTCAGTGCCGCGTGGCCAGCGGGCAACAGCCTGGTGGTGGAGCTTGGCGCGCTGTCCGACTATGAGGTCGCGGCCATGCTGGAGTCGGTGGCGAGCGTCCTTCCACCGCAAACGCAGCGCAGCATCGTCGCCCGCGCCGACGGCGTACCGCTGTTTGTGGAGGAGATGGTGAAGTTGGTGCAGGATGGTCTGGAAAACATACCGGCAACGCTGCATGATCTTCTCGCCGCAAAACTGGATGGAATGGGGCGGGCCAAACGCACGGCACAACTGGCTGCCACCATCGGCCGTGCGTTCGATCTAGACCTGCTGCGCGAAATATCTCCCACCCACGCAGTGCAGACCCTACTGGAGGACTTGCAGCGTGCCGGTCTGGTACTGGCCACCGGGCAGGGCTATCAATTCAAGCACGCCCTGATCCAGGAAGCGGCCTACCAATCACAGACCAAGGCGGTGCGGCAAGCCGCGCACCGGCGCATTGCAGAAGTGATGGCGGTACGGTTTGCCGACGTCGTGGCTGCCCAGCCCGAAATCCTGGCCCAACATTGGACGGCAGGCGGCCAGCCTGAGCAGGCCATTGCATACTGGCTGCAGGCGGGCAAACGCGCCAGCCTGCACTCGGCCAACGCGGAAGCCATTGCGCATTTCAAAGCCGGGCTGCGGCTGGTCGAACTGCTGCCGCCGGACGCGCCACGGGACCACCTGGAATTTGCGCTCCAGGTCGGCTTGGGCGCCGTGCTGCATGCTGCGCAGGGCTACGGGTCTGTGCAGGCATCCGAGGCTTTTCGCCGTGCGATGGATCTGTGTGGGCAGGCCGCAAGCCCCGAGCTGTTTCAGACCCTTTGGGGGGTGTGGGTCAGCATGATGGACCACTTCCCGTCGGCGCTGGAGTTTGCCCATAAACTACAGGCCCAGGCGGAGCTGATCAACGCGCCGGTCCTGATGGTGCAGGCGCACTACGTACTGGGAAATAACCTGTTTTTTCTGGGCAATTTTGGTGCATCGCACATCCATTCGCGGCGCGCCCTGTCGCTGTACCAACCGGCTCACCATGAAGAACTGGTGGTCAAATTTGGAGAGAATTCATCCGTCACCAGTGGATCTTTCTTATCTTGGTCGCTGTGGTTTCAAGGGTTTCCCGACCAGGCTCAAAAAGTCAGTCTCGACACGGTGGCTCTGGCACGGTGCATGGGGCTTCCCCATGGCCTGGCGTTCACGCTTGCCGCCGCTGCTACATTGAATCGGTGGATGGGTAAAAGCCCCGAGACGTTGGCGTTGTCCTCCGAGACATTGGAGTTGGCTAACCAGCATAATTTCCCGGTGTGGCTTGCAGCCGGGACGTTGATGCAAGGATGGGCGCTTAGTAAGTTGGGCAATGTGGTGGCCATCGAGCAAATCAAACAAAGCATTGTGGCCATGCGCTCATCAATGAATGCGTTGACGATTATTTTCCTAGGCATTTTGGCCGACGCACACTTATTCTTTGGCCAACATGCGGCCTCTTTGGACGGCGTAGTCGAGGCCTTGGACGCAGTTCAAATAATTGGTGACCACCACTACGAAGCGGAGCTTTGCCGGCTCCAGGGGGAAAGCCTATTGGGGCTTTCGTGTGCCAATCAAATGGATGCCGAGGCCTGTTTTAAAAAGGCACTCGCAATCAGCCGCCAGCAAGGGGCGAAATCTCTTGAACTGCGCGCCGCAATGAGTTTAGCCAGGCACTTTGGGGCAATGGAATTGCTGTCCGATACCTACGCCTGGTTCTCCGAAGGCTTTGACACACCGGATCTCATCGAAGTCCGCAGCATACTTGCCCCAGCAGGTAAGGATCATTGTTAAGGCTGGGTGGTCTCAAGTCCAAGTGCAAGTACAACACTGGATAGTCTGTTGGATCACCGCGCTGTCCTGTTCGAGGCGGGTCAGCCACTGAGCTTGGACCTCCAAAGGAGTAGCCCAGTCCAAAGTTTTGCGGGGCCTGCCGTTCATCTCGTCAGCAATCGCGTTCAACTGCTCTTGGCTGTAGCCAGGCAGATCAGTCCCCTTTGGTAGGTACTGACGCACCAGCCCATTGGTGTGCCAGTGGAGCCAGCGACACAGTGATCCGTGATCTGTAATGCCGGGGATGAGTCGAATTCGTCCCCGTACAGTTCAATTGCGATACGTTGCATAAATTCGCTTGCGCGCATCTCCTGCGCGTCCATGATCACGCTGAAACAAACGTCCACGATTACTGAAACGCATATTTTCTGACAAGAAATTCCCAGAGGAAAAGTCTGTTTTGGCTTAAGCCGGTAGCTGCAAGTAGTGCTGTGCCAGCGCTGTAAAGGCCTCAATCTCGGGGTCAATACCAGTCTCTTGTTGCAGGATTTCACCTACCTTTGCCGCCAGCGTGCTGGCCAGCCGGGCATCCAGAAACAGCAGGCGGGATCGACGTGCCAGCATGTCTTCTACCGTAATGGCGTATTCATAACGCGCAGCAAAACGCACCATGCCCTCGGTAAGACCTTCGCACAGCAGCCTGTCTGCGCCGGGCATGCTTTGCACCGTGGCCTGCTCGTCACCATAAGAATGCAAGCCAGGGGGCCTGCAAATAGACTGAATCTGTGCGGCCGGCATATCAGCGCCTACCAGCTTCAGGTGGGTGGTCACCCCTTTGGCTCGGCTCTCTAACAAGCCCTTGTCGGCACACGCGTCCAGCACGTCCTCGGCCATGGCGCGGTAGGTGGTCCATTTGCCGCCGGTCACGGTCACCATGCCGCTACGGCTGACCATGACCGTGTGTTCGCGGCTAATGCCCTTGGTGTTGTCACCGTCATCGTCTTGCGGTTTGACCAAGGGGCGCAGGCCTACCCAAACGCTTTTTACATCGGCTCGCGTGGGTGCCTTGCGCAAGTAACGCGCCGACTCGTTGAGGATGAAGTCCACTTCTTCCTTGAATGGCAACGGCTCGCGCGCCAGATCACTGCGCGGCGTGTCGGTCGTACCCAAAATGACCTTGCCCAACCAGGGCACGGCGAACAGAACTCGACCGTCGGCGGTCTTGGGCACCATCAGGGCTACGTCGCTGTCCAGGAAAGACCGGTCCACCACAATGTGCACACCCTGGCTGGGGGTGACCATGGGCTTGGTCGCGCGTTTGCTACTGGCACCGCTGGCAGCGCCGTCTTTTTGGCGAAGCTCGTCTACCCACACGCCGGTGGCATTCACCACGCATCGGGTTTTGATCGAGTATTGCGTGCCGGTCAGTGTGTCTTCGCAGACCAGGCCAGACACTTTGCTGTCCTCATACAGCAGATGGGCGGCCCGGCAGTAGTTCACCAGCAAGGCACCACGGGATGCGGCCGTGCGGGCCAGCGCCATGGCCAGCTTGGCGTCGTTGAATTGACCATCCCAGTACTTAACACCGCCTTGCAGGCCTTGGGGCCGCGCGGTTGGCAAGTACTGCAGGGTTTCATCCCGGTTCAAAAATTCGGTCTTGCCCAAGCCGGCTTTGCCAGCCAGGGCGTCATACATCTTAAGCCCGACACCGTAGAACGGTGTCTCCCACCATTTGTAGGAAGGCATGATGAACGGAAGCGGTTGCGCCAGATGTGGCGCGTTGTGCAACAGCGTGGTGCGTTCGTGCAGAGCCTCGCGCACCAGCGAAATATTACCTTGGGCCAGGTAGCGCACGCCACCGTGGACCAGCTTGGTGGCCCGTGAAGACGTGCCCTTGGCAAAGTCGTGGGACTCTACCAAAACGACTTTGAATCCCCGTGCCGCAGCGTCCAACGCAACTCCTAGCCCGGTCGCACCGCCACCGACGATGGCAATGTCATACGGATGACCCTGTGCCAGCTGGGCCATTAGCGTGTCGCGCCGTGTCAATTGGGGCTGCATGTGTATGGGCATAGGCTATTCAGATTAAGAAAAAGGCCGTGTGGCAGATGTACTCACACGGCCAACCTTTAGGGCAAGGACATTCAGTTAGACGCCTTAACGCGTTTTGCCGTTCTTCCAGGCCGTCAACAGCGTGTCGTAGGCAATGGTTTCACCCTTTGGCTTCTCATTGACCAGCTTCTTCCAGGGTGCACCCTTATCGCTCAGCCACTTGGAAGGATCCTGCTTTGCATTGAGCTTGGGTGGGCATACGGCCATGCCGGCGCGCTCCAGGCGGGCCATCACGTCGTCCATTTCATTGGCCAGGTTGTCCATGGCAGCTTGCGGTGTCTTCTCACCGGTTACAGCCACGGCAACGTTCTTCCACCACAGCTGAGCCAGCTTGGGGTAGTCAGGCACGTTGGTGCCGGTAGGCGTCCAGGCCACGCGTGCAGGGCTGCGGTAGAACTCCACCAGACCGCCGAGCTTCGGCGCCATGTCGGTCATGGCCTTGGACTGGATATCGGACTCGCGAATCGGTGTAAGGCCCACCGTCGTCTTTTTGAGCGACGTGGTCTTGGCCGTCACGAACTGCGCATACAACCAGGCCGCAGCCACCTTGTTGGCGTCGTGGCTCTTGAAGAAGGTCCACGAACCCACGTCCTGGTAGCCGTTTTGCATACCTTGCTTCCAGTATGGGCCATTAGGACCTGGGGCCATACGCCACTTGGGGGTGCCGTCTGCATTCACCACGGGCAGGCCAGGTTTGATCATGTCGGCAGTAAACGCGGTGTACCAGAAGATTTGCTGGGCAATTTGGCCCTGGGCTGGCACTGGACCGGCTTCACCGAAGGTCATGCCGATAGCTTCCTTGGGCGAGTACTTCTTCATCCAGTCGATGTACTTGGTCAAGGCATAAACCGCTGCGGGGGAGTTGGTCGCGCCACCACGGGCCACAGATGCGCCCTGCGGTGTGCAGCCGTCGGCCGACGCACGGATGCCCCACTCGTCAACTGGCTTGCCGTTGGGAATACCGATGTCGGCAGAGCCGGCCATCGACAACCATGCATCGGTGAAGCGCCAGCCCAACGATGGGTCTTTTTTGCCGTAGTCCATGTGCCCGTAGATGGGCTTGCCGTCGATGTTCTTCACATCATTGGTAAAGAACTCGGCGATGTCTTCGTAAGCACTCCAGTTCAACGGCACGCCCAGGTCGTAGCCATACTTGGCTTTGAACTTGTCTTTCAGGTCCTTGCGGTCAAACAGATCAGCGCGAAACCAATACAGGTTGGCAAACTGCTGGTCGGGCAACTGGTACAGCTTGCCATCGGGAGCCGTGGTGAAGCTGGTGCCAATAAAGTCTTTGATGTCCAGACCTGGGTTGGTCCATTCTTTTCCTGCGCCGGTCATGTAGTCGGTCAGGTTGAGAATCTTGCCGTAACGGTAGTGGGTGCCGATCAGGTCGGAGTCGGTGATCCAGCCGTCATAGATCGACTTGCCAGACTGCATGGAGGTTTGCAGTTTTTCGACCACATCGCCCTCACCAATCAGATCGTGCTTAACCTTGATGCCGGTGATTTCTTCAAAGGCCTTGGCAAGGGTCTTGGACTCGTACTCATGGGTAGTGATGGTTTCCGATACGACGGAAATCTCTTTCACACCCTTGGTCTTGAGCTTGGCGGCAGCGTCGATGAACCACTTCATCTCCGCCGCCTGTTGTGTCTTGGACAGGGTTGACGGCTGGAACTCGCTGTCAATCCATTTTTTAGCGGCGGCTTCGTCAGCCCAGCCTTGACTTGACACGGCACAAGCCATGGCCACAGCCAATACGGAATACCTCAATTTCATCGTCAATCTCCTCAGATTTTGTAAACCCCTGTTTAAAAGGCTGCTACGGCTCCAGGGGCAAGCAAGCCGATCCTTAATCCCAAAAATCAGTCAACCTTTTCGCATGATCAGCGCCAGCACGGCCATAGAAACCACAAAACTTATCCAGATGGAGGGGTCAGCCTCTAGACCCATCCAGGTGGCAAGTTTTCCGCTAATACCCACGAACGCCAGGTTCACATAAGCCGCAGACAACAGGCCAATAAACAGACGGTCGCCGCGGGTGGTTTCTATCGGGAGAAAGCCCTTGCGCATCGTGGTGGGAGATTTGATCTCCCACACCGTCATGCCAGCCAGCATGAGCGCAATGCAAGTGAAGAACACCGCTACGGGCGTGGTCCATGCCATCCATTCAAACATCTTGAACTCCTGTCAAACGCGACCCATCGCAAAACCCTTGGCGATGTAGTTACGAACAAACCAAATGACAATTGCGCCGGGAACAATGGTAAGAACTCCAGCCGCGGCCAGGGTTGCCCAGTCCATGCCGGAGGCAGAGACCGTACGGGTCATCGTTGCGGCAATGGGCTTGGCATTCACGCTGGTCAGCGTGCGGGCCAACAGCAATTCGACCCAGCTGAACATGAAGCAGAAGAACGCCGCCACACCCACACCAGCCTTGATCAATGGCAAGAAGATCTGCACAAAGAAGCGGGGGAAGGAGTAGCCGTCGATGTAGGCGGTCTCGTCAATTTCCCGTGGAATGCCGCTCATAAAACCTTCCAGAATCCACACCGCCAGCGGCACGTTGAACAACAGGTGCACCAGTGCCACCGCAATATGCGTATCCATCAAGCCCACGGAGGTGTAGAGCTGGAAGAATGGCAACAAGAAAACGGCCGGCGGCGTCATGCGGTTGGTCAACAGCCAAAAGAACACATGTTTGTCACCCAGGAAGCTGTAGCGCGAAAACGCATAGGCGGCCGGCAAAGCAACGAGCAATGAAATGACCGTGTTGATGGCCACGTAGATCAGGCTATTGATGTAGCCCGAGTACCAGGCGGGGTCGGTCAGAATGGTCTTGTAGTTGTCCCCCGTGAAGTGCTGCGGGAACAGCGAGAAGCCGGCCAAGATTTCGTTGTTGGTCTTGAAGGACATGTTGACCATCCAGTAGATGGGCAACAACGCGAAGATGAGATAGCAAATCAAGAACAGCGTGCGCTTTTGGAACTTTGGCTTATGCATGACCACCCTCCTTTTGCTGGGTGCCGACGCGCTGCATCCAGTTGTACAAGATAAAACACATCAGCAAAATGATCAGGAAATAGATCAACGAGAACGCAGCAGCAGGCCCCAGGTCAAACTGGCCAACCGCCTTTTGCGTCAAGTACTGCGACAGAAAAGTGGTCGAGTTGCCCGGCCCGCCCCCAGTCAGCACAAAGGGCTCGGTGTAGATCATGAAGCTGTCCATAAAGCGCAACAACACAGCAATCATCAACACGCCACGCATCTTGGGCAACTGTACATACCAGAACACATCCAGCTTGCTGGCGCCGTCAATGGCGGCGGCCTGGTAGTAGGCATCTGGAATGGAGCGCAGCCCCGCATAGCCCAACAAGGCGACCAATGGCGTCCAATGCCAAACGTCCATCAACAACACCGTGAGCCAGGCGTGTACCGGATTGCCGGTGTAGCTGTAATCAATGCCCATGCCAAGTAACGCAGCCCCCATCAAACCGATATCGGTGCGGCCGAAAATCTGCCATATGGTGCCCACAACATTCCACGGAATCAGCAAAGACAGCGACACAATGACCAGCGTGGCTGACGCCTTCCAGCCCTGGGCGGGCATTGCCAGCGCCAGCAAAATACCCAGAGGTATTTCCACCGCGAGCACAGCGAACGAGTAGGTGATTTGTCGCCACAAGGCTCCGTGCAACTCTTCGTCACGCATGATGGCGGCAAACCACTCAACACCAACAAAGACCCGGCGCTCGGGAGAAATAATGTCTTGCACGGAATAGTTAACCACCACCATCAAAGGCAATACGGCCGAGAACGCGACGCAAATCAGCATGGGCAGAATCAAGAACCATGCCTTCTGGTTCACCGGTTTTACGGTAGTGCTCATGGCACGATCTCCTCATTTTTGTAAACGCAGGTGTGTTCACCCAGCACCTTGAGCCACACGGTGTCGCCGGGCGTGAGTGGTGCCGCATCCGGGGAGAGACGTGCCTTCAGGTTAGTCCCCGCGCAATCGGCGCTCAACATGACATGGGTTCCAACGTCTTGGGCTCGTGACACCGTCATTGCAAGTGCCCCTTCGGTCTGCGCCGGCACCACCGTCAAATACTCCGGCCGGATGCCGAGCTTGATATCACCGGCTGGTAGTACCCGGGTGGAGGGCAAGGTCAGTATGCTGCCACCGACATGCACGCCCAGGTTGTCCACCTGTGCGGGTAGAAAATTCATACCTGGCGAGCCAATAAAATGCCCGACAAAAGTATGGCTGGGGCGCTCGAACAAGTCGGCGGGGGAGCCGACTTGCACCGCGCGGCCACGCGTCATCACCACCACCTGGTCGGCAAAGGTCAGTGCCTCTACCTGGTCGTGTGTGACATAGATCAGCGTCAGCTTAAGCTCGTGGTGAATCTGCTTGAGCTTGCGCCGTAGTTGCCACTTCAGGTGCGGGTCGATCACCGTGAGCGGTTCATCGAACAACACCGCCGATACATCGGGGCGCACCAAGCCACGGCCCAGCGATATTTTCTGTTTCGCGTCTGCCGCAAGCCCCGATGCGCGCTGGTTTAGTTGCCCACTCATCTCCAACATTTCGGCGATCTCGCCTACACGCTTGGCAATTTGCTCCTTGGGCATCTTGCGGTTGCGCAAGGGAAATGCCAAGTTCTCGGCCACGGTCATGGTGTCATAAATCACCGGAAACTGGAACACCTGGGCAATATTGCGCTGTTGCGGAGACGCTTGGGTCACATCACGGCCATCGAACAGCACGCTGCCTTGGGACGGTGTCACCAAGCCGGACATGATGTTGAGCAGCGTGGTCTTGCCGCAGCCCGAAGGGCCCAGCAGCGCGTAGGCACCACCGTCTTCAAAGGTCATCTTCAATGGCAGCAGCGCGTAGTCGCTGTCCTGTTTGGGGTCGCGCCGGTAGGCGTGTGCCATGTCGAGTTCTATGCGCGCCATATCAACGTCCTCCTCCGCGCACGGGGGCCAGCACCAGCATTCCCTGGGCGTCAAACACATAAACCTGTGCGGGGTTGAAGTACAGGGTGACCGGCGCACCCAGTTCAAAGTGGTGCACGCCGGTCAGCTGCGCCACAAGCTCGCCCACCAAGGTGTGGACATGCACAAAGGTATCGGAGCCCGATATTTCAGCCAGATCCACCTTGCCGGGCAGCGCCACATCGCCCGCTTGGGCGTGGACGCGGACCGCACTGGCACGCATGCCAACCGTCAACTTGGGTGTTGCCTTGGACGACAAGCCCAAGGCCAGCAGCGCCCCGCCGTCCAGTTGAACACCTTCGGGCGTTGCTGAGGCGGGCAACAGGTTCATGGGGGGGTCACTAAAGGCACGGGCAACGCGCAAAGAGGCCGGCTGGTGAAAAACCTCAGCGGTAGGGCCATACTGCAGCAGCTCACCCTCATCCAGCACAGCGGTGTAACCACCCAGCAGCAGGGCTTCTCCAGGCTCTGTGGTGGCATACACCACGGTGGAATCGCCAGCCGCAAACAGTGCGGTGAGTTCGTCACGCAGCTCTTCGCGCAATTTGTAGTCCAGATTCACCAAGGGCTCATCCAACAGCATCAGCGGCGCGCCTTTGGCCAGTGCGCGGGCCAGGGCCACGCGTTGCTGCTGTCCACCGGACAACTCGGCGGGCAGGCGGTCCAAAAACATCTCAATGTGCAGTTTTTCGGCCAGCTCACGCACCCGCTGGTCCACATTCTTTTCACCGCGTAGTTTGAGCGGAGAGGCAATGTTGTCGCGAACCTTGAGCGAGGGGTAGTTGATGAACTGCTGGTACACCATGGCGACATTGCGCTCACGCACCGGCACACCAACCACATTTTTTCCATCTACCAGCACGCGCCCTGCAGACGGAACGTCTAGACCGGCCATGATGCGCATCAGGCTGGTTTTGCCGGCCTGGGTCGCACCCAGCAAGACGGTCACCGCGCCGCTTCGCGGGGCAAGGCTCATGTTGTGTAGCCAGGTCTGCGGGCCGACTTTTTTGTTGATGCCTTCCAGGGTCAACTGCATCACGCCACCTTTTCTTTGTGTTTTCGTCTAAATTCGAATTCTGCGATTGTTATTCTTTTGTTTTCGATTTTTATCGGTAATTACCCTAATTATGTTCGTTTTTATTCGTTTTAAGATGTGCGACCATGGCGTCGTCGCCAAAGGAACATAAATGAACCGACACCCCAGAGTAATTGAATTGCTTGCCTACGTGCAAACCCACGGCACCGTTTCCGTAGAGCAGTTGGCCGACACACTGGGCGTTACCTTGCAAACGGTTCGCCGTGATGTCCAGCGGCTAGCTGACGAAGGATTGTTGGCGCGCTTCCACGGTGGTGTGCGGGTTCCCAGCTCCACCATAGAAAACATTGCCCACAAGCAGCGGGAAAACCTCAACGCCGAGGGCAAAGTTCGCATCGCCCGCGCCGTGGCAGCCGCCGTGCCCAACGACTGCTCGTTGATCCTGAATATCGGCACTACGACAGAGGCCATTGCCCGTGCCTTGCTCGGGCACACAGGCCTGCGGGTCATCACCAACAATCTCAACGTGGCCAGTATTTTGAGTGCCAATGCAAACAGCGAAGTGATCGTGGTGGGCGGAGTTGTTCGTGGATGGGACCAGGGCATCGTGGGCGAAGCAGCGGTGGATTTCATACGCCAGTTCAAGGTCGATATTGCGCTGATCGGAATTTCTGGCATTGAGGACGATGGCACTCTGCGTGATTTTGATTTTCGCGAGGTCAAAGTGTCACAAACCATCATTGCCCACGCCCGCGAAGTCTGGGTTGCCGCAGACAGCAGCAAATTCAACCGCCCCGCCATGGTGGAGGTGGCCAAGCTGTCGCAGATTGACCGCTTGTTTACCGACGCATCTCCACCAGACCCATTTCCAGAACTACTCACGGATGCGCAGGTCCGCTGCACCGTAGCATCTGGCACCACCGCACCACACGCTACACCCAAGGTGAATCTATGACCTACCTACTTGCCTTGGACCAAGGCACCTCCAGCTCCCGCAGCATCGTGTTTGACGCCGAGGGTCGCACCGTGGCGCAGGCGCAACTGGAATTGCCACAAATTTATCCCCAGCCGGGCTGGGTCGAGCACGACCCGCAAGAAATCTGGCGCACACAATTGGCCACGGCCCGCGACGCACTGGCCAAGGCTGGCATTACCGCCAGCCAGTTAAAGGCCATAGGCATTACCAACCAACGAGAAACCACCGTGGTGTGGAACCGGCGCACCGGTTT
>Ga0105048_10014283_pt1 | contig 12376 bp, 11 predicted proteins | sample MAT05_FD_78382 | JGI IMG/M metagenome (GOLD analysis project Ga0105048, IMG submission 78382) | Freshwater microbial communities from Lake Fryxell liftoff mats and glacier meltwater in Antarctica - MAT-05 | ecosystem: Environmental > Aquatic > Freshwater > Ice > Liftoff microbial mat | place... | reverse complement strand
CGATAACCGGTGGCCAGTAGCGCGCGGCGGACGACTTCTTTGTCGAGGCTCTCCGGCTCGTCGCCGGCGGCGAGACGCTCCTCGTACGTGTCGGCCACCCAGTAGCGCGACGAGTCGGGTGTGTGCATCTCGTCGATCAGCAGCAGCTCGCCGTGCTGGTCGACGCCGAACTCGTACTTCGTGTCGGCGAGGACGAGCCCGGCGACGGCCGCCATCTGTTGGCCACGGGCGAACAGCTGCAGCGCGGCCTCCACCGTCTGGCCCCACAACTTGGGTGCCACCAGGCCGTGCTCGACGACTTCGGCGACGGTGATCGGCTCGTCGTGGCCACCGGCGTCGGCCTTGGTGGTGGGCGTCACGAGCGCGTAGGGGAGCGCAGTGTTCTTCAGCAGACCGTCGGGGAACGGGTGCCCGTAGATGGTGCGGGCACCGTCGGCGTACTGCTGCCACAGCGACGTGGAGGTGACGCCGGTGATGTAACCGCGCACGACCACTTCCACCGACAACGGGCTGGCGCTGCGGGCGACGAGCAGGTTGGGGTCGGGCACCGCCAACACGTGGTTGGGCACGATCTCGGCGGTCGCGGCGAACCACCACGCGGCGAGCTGGTTGAGCACCTGGCCCTTGTAGGGCACGCCGGCGATGACGCGGTCGAACGCGCTGAGGCGATCGGTGGTGATGAAGAGACGGCGGTCGCCGTGCTCGTCGGCGGGCAGCGCGTAGCTGATGCGCACCTTGCCGTCGCGGCGGTCGGGCAGCGGCAGGTCGACGTCGAGGAACGGTTCCATCAGCCCATCGCCTCCGCGTAGCGCACGCCCTGTTGGAACAGCGCCAACCCCAGCCCGGCGGCGGTGCCACGGCCGCGACGCGGGTGTTGGCGGGCGATCACGTGGTTCTCGGGGTGCGGCATCAGGCCCAGCACCACACCCGACTCGTCGCACACCCCGGCGATGTCGGCGACCGAGCCGTTGGGGTTACCGGGGGCGCTCGCGTTGCCGCTTGCGTAGCGCAGCGCCACCTGGCCGCCGGCCGCCAGCGTCGCGGGGTCGGGGTGCACGTAGCGGCCTTCGCCATGGGCAATGGGGCACTCGATGGGCTCGAGGTCGCGGGTCCAGATGCTGTTGCTGGCGGGCGCTTCCAGACGCACCCACTCGCACTGGAAGTGGCCGCTGGCGTTGTGGCCCAGCGCGCCCGGCAGTAGGCCGGTGCGGGTGAGTACCTGGAACCCGTTGCAGATGCCGATGACCGGGCGGCCGAGGGCGACGAAGCGCGGCAACACGTCGCCCAACCGGTGCGTGACTGCGAGCGACCACATGCGGCCGGCGCCGAGTGCATCGGCGTAGCTGAACCCGCCGGCCAGCACCAGCAGCTGCGTGTCGCGCAGCAGGACCGCCGGGTTGGCGAGCAGCTCCTCGAGCAGGGTGATGTGCGGGTCGGCACCCGCGAGTTCCAACGCATAGGCCACGTCGTGGTCGCGGTTGGTGCCGGGTGCGGCCAGCACCATCGCGCGGGGGCGCCTCATCGTGTGCTCCCTGTGAAGGCATCGCGGAGTTGCTCGACAGGGACGGCGACGTCGGCGAGGCGCAGCACCGGTTCGTCGGTGACGGTGCCCAGCACCGTGGAGGGTGCCGCCAGGCCATCGAGGAACCAGTCGACGTCGGCGGGTGCCAGCTCGCACACGAAGCGACTTGTGGTTTCGCTGAACAGCGCGGTTGCCACGTGCGGGTGGGCCACGTCGGTGATGGTGGCGCCCATTCGGCCGCCGATGCACATCTCGGCCAGCGCGACGCCGAGGCCGCCCTCGCTGAGGTCGTGGCAGGCGAGCACTCGCCCTGTGCGCAGCAGCGTGTGTAGCGAGCGATACCGCGCAGGCGCATCGGCGTGCGGTGCGGGCACGGGGCCGGTGCCGAGCGCGGTGTCGCCGGTGACCATCGCGAAGTGGCTGCCCCCGAACTCGTCGGCCGTGTCGCCGACCAGCACCAGCACGCTGCCGGCCCGCTTCAGGTCGGGGGTGACGGCCAGGTCGGGGTTGGGGTGATGGGCGATGGCGGTGATCACGAGCGTGGGCGGCACCGCATGGCGTGCGCCGTCGCTGCCCAGGTACTCGTTGTTGAGCGAGTCCTTGCCGCTGACGAACGGGGCACGATGGGCGGTGGCGGCGTCGCAGCAGCCCTGCACGGCCGCCACCAGCTCGCCGAGTGTGCTCGGCCGGCGCGGGTCGCCCCAGCTGAAGTTGTCGAGCAGCGCGATGGAGCTGGGGTCGGCGCCGACGGCCACGACGTTGCGGATGGCCTCGTCGACCACCGCGTGCGCCATGTGCTCGGGGTCGGTGATGCCGTACCACGGGTTCACGCCGATGCCGATGGCCAGGCCGTGCGTGTCGGCCGGCTCGGCCAGCACCACCCCGTCGGCGGGCGCATCGTGGCCTTCGCCGACGAGCGGCCGCACGACTGTGGCGCCACGGATCTCGTGGTCGTAGCGGCGGATGATGTGTTCCTTGGAGGCGATGTTCGGGTGGACCAGCAGGGCCAGCAGCGTGGCGGCCGGGTCGTCGCACGCAGGTGCCGCGGACGTGTCGCGGGCCGGTGTGGGCAGCACCGCCGTCATCGATCGTTGGGGTCGGCCGTCGTGCAGGAAGTGCGTGTCGAGCTCGAGCACGGTGAGGTCGCCGCTGCGCACGCGCAGCACGCCGTCGCCGGTGAACGTGCCCAGGCTGGCGGCTTCCACGCCGTGGCGCTCGCACACCGCGAGCATCGCCGGCCACTGCTGCGGGGCCACCGCGAACACCATCCGCTCCTGGGCCTCGCTGAGCCACACTTCCCACGGTCGCAGGCCCGGGTACTTGAGCGGGGCCAGCGCGACGTCGACGTCGGCGCCCACGCCTTCTGCCATCTCGCCGACCGCGCTGCTGAGGCCGCCGGCGCCGCAGTCGGTGACCGCGGTGTACAGACCGACGCATTCGCGCATCACGTCGATGAGCAGCTTCTCGGTGATCGGGTCGCCGATCTGCACGCTGGCGCCGGCCACGTCGCCGGTGGTGGCGTCCATCGTGGCGCTGCTGAACGTGGCGCCGCGCAGGCCGTCGCGACCGGTGCGGCCGCCCATCACCACCACCAGGTTGCGGGGCTGCGGGCCGGGTAGCTGCCATTCGCCCTCGCGGGCCACGCCGATGCAGCCGGCGTAGACCAGCGGGTTGGCCAGGTAACCGGCGTCGTAGAGCACCGCGCCCGCCACCGTTGGCAGGCCGATCTTGTTGCCGTAGTCGGCGACACCGGCCACCACGCCGCTCTCGATCAGGCGCGGGTGCAGCACGCCCTCGGGCAGTTGATCGGCGGGGAAGTCGGTGGGGCCGAAGCAGAGGATGTCGGTGATCGCGATGGGGTGATGGGCAGCGCCCATCACGTCGCGAATGACGCCGCCGACGCCCGTGTTCGAGCCACCGAAGGGCTCGATGGCCGACGGGTGGTTGTGCGTCTCGGCCTTCACCGCCACGGTGACACCGGGCGTGTAGCTGAGAATGCCCGCGTTGCCCACGAACGAGCTGCGCACGAACGGTGCGTCGATGGCGTCGGTGCAGCCACGCAGTTGCTGCATCAGTGGCGTCACCTGTGTGCCGTCGTCGAGCGTGATCAGCGCACGGAACGTCTTGTGCGCACAGTGCTCGCTCCACGTCTGGGCGAGCGTTTCCAGTTCCACGTCGGTGGGTTCGCGGCCAACACTGCGGAAGTGATCGACGATGGCGCGCAGCTCGGCTGGGTCGAGCGACAGACCGCGCTCCTTGTTGAGCAGTTGCAGCGCGTCGTCGTCGAGGTCGCGGATGGCGACGTGGTCGACCGTCTGCTCGGCGGTGGCGTGTGTGTCGATGAACGAGGGGGCCAGCGGTGCGATTGCCCACCGTTCGATGACCTGGTTGGCCAGCAATCGGCGGGCGAGCGTGGGAATGGTGTCGTCGTGCAGTGAGCCCTTCACGGTGAAGTGGCGGCCGGTGGCCACTTCCGTCTCGGGGAGGTCGACGGTGCGAGCGGCAAGCGCGACCGCGGTGGCCACCGAGTCGGTGACGCCGGGCAGCAGTTCGGTGTCGACCCCGGTCTTGGGGACGCCCCAACTACTCTTCTGCAGCAGCGGGTCGACGAGTACCGCTTCCAGGCCCTTCTTCTGCGCCGCGGTGAGCGCGGTGGCGAACCACACCACGTCGGCGACCTCGATGGCGGTGATCTCGGTCAGACCCAGTGCGTGGGCATCGGCCAGTAGACCGGCCGCCCGCGGGTCAGGGCCAATGGTGCGAATGGTGAGACGCGCTGCGTTGGCCACCGCGGGGAAACTAGGCGCGCGGGCGCCCGGGCGTGGTCGGTCGCGAACGAAAAGTAAGAGGTGACGCGTCTGGCGAGATGGGAGGTCGCGCCGATCGACATGTTCTTCGCGGTCGAGCAGTTCCACATCGGGGTGGGTAACCGCTGTCGAACCGTGCCGTTCAGCGGGCGGCTCATCCGAGTGTTGTCGGCGGAGGACCTTGCCGGGTTCAAAGCACTGTTCGACCGTGGCAAGGACTGGGTCGACATCGCCACCATGGTCGAATCGCACGCGGTTGACCTCGAGGTTGCAGCCGACCGTCTCGGAGCCCTTGTGGGCGACGACTCGCAACTCGAGCGGCTCGTGCCATGGCGAATCAGGGTTGACGTTCTCAGCGGCTCGCGCGATGCATGAGCGATAATGTCGAGGGTCGTGACTCGTCTCGTGCTCGTTCGCCATGGAGAATCGATTTCCACCGTCAACCGCATGATCGGCGGCCCACGCACGTGCACCGGGCTCTCGCCGCTGGGCGTGCAACAGGCGCAGCGGCTGTGCGAGCGATGGTCCGCAGCACCCGAGTTCACGGCCGACGTGCTCATCGCCAGCCAGTACCCGCGGGCCATCACGACGGCCGAGATCATCGCGCCCGCGCTTGGCGGCCTCGAGGTGGTCAGCGATGCAGGCTTCGGCGAGCACGACCCAGGCCCCGACTGCGATGGTCTCGCGTACCGCGACTTCATCGAGCGCTACCCCACGGTGGCCGGGGCGTGGGACGCTGCCGACCCGTTCGCCACCACCTTCCCCGGCGGGGAGACGGTGGCCTCGTTCCATTTCCGGGTCGGCTCGGCGGTGCGCCGCATCCTCGACCAGCACGAGGGCAAGACGGTGGTCATCGCCTGCCACGGTGGCGTGGTCGACGCCACGCTGCGCCAGGCGTTGAAGGCACCGGCGATGGGTGCGTTCCAGGTCCACACCACCAACACGAGCATCACCGAGATGGCTTTGGTCAAGCCAAACGTGTGGCGCCTGGTTCGCTACAACGACGCTGCGCATCTCGCCGGTCTGCCGGCCAGCACCAACCCGCCGCACACCGAGAGCTGACCTCCGGTGCACCAGCGCTTCGACGTGGTGGTGGTAGGGGCGGGCTCGGCCGGCGCCGTGGTGGCCGCTCGCCTCAGTGAGTCGCCCGACCGATCGGTGCTGCTGCTGGAGGCCGGGCCCGATCACGACGCCGCGCACGCGCCGGCGTCCATCAGCGGCCCGTCGTTCGTGGCGGCCATGGCTGAGCCCGGCCGTGTCTGGCCGAACCTGATGGCGCAGCGCACCCCGCAGCAGGGTGCGCGTCACTACGTTCGCGGTAGAGGAGTCGGCGGGTCGTCGGCGATCAACGCGATGGTGGCGCTGCCCGGCGAGGCCGGCGACTACGACGAGTGGGAGCACACCTTCGGTTGCGCCGGCTGGTCGTGGGCCGATATCCAGCCTTGGTTCGCTCGCATCCCGGTGCCGCTGCGCCTGTGCACCCCACGCGAGACCGGGCGAGTCGCACGGGCGATGCTGGCGGCAGAGCCGACCGCAGAGTTGGCCCGCCTCACCCGCCGTGGCGATGGTACGCGGGCCTCGGTGAACGACGTGTACCTGCAGCCGGCACGCAGTCGATCGAACCTCACGGTGCTCGGCGACTCGCAGGTCGACCGTGTGGTGCTCGCGGGTCGCCGGGCCGTCGGAGTGCGACTGGTCGACGGTACCGAGATCGAGGCCGCTGTCGTCGTCGTGTGCGCTGGGGCCATCCACAGCCCAGCCATCCTGCTGCGCAGTGGTGTCGAGCGCGACGGCATCGGCCAGGGCCTGCAGGACCACCCGTCGTTCCCGATGGCGATGCTGTTGCACGAGCCGCCGGTCGACCCGGCCGCGCTGGTGGCGGTGTCGGCGCTGCTGCGCGCCGACCACCGGGTTCGCCACGACCTGCAGGTGCTGGCGATGGACGTGGTCGACCCGGCCATGCCCACGCTCGGCCTGCTGATGGGCGCCGCCATGCGGGTGGAGTCGAGAGGGCAGGTGCGGTTGGCGTCGAACGATCCCACCGTCGACCCAGTCGTCGAGTTCAACATGCTCTCCGACGAGCGCGATCTGGTGGCGTTGCGCGCTGCGGCACAGCTGACCGAGCGGTTGGCGCTCAGCGATGCCATGGCGGCGGTCGCGGCGCCTGCGCCGTACGACATGTCCGACGCCGGGTTGCGTGCGTCAGTGGGCGACTACGTGCACGCGGTGGGCACGTGCCGCATGGGTGCGGCCACCGACCCGCAAGCCGTGGTGGACCCGCGAGGTCGGGTCATCGGCTACGACGGCTTGGTGGTGTGCGACGCATCGGTGATGCCGGCGGTGCCGCGAGCCAACACCCACCTCCCCACGATGATGATCGCCGAGCGCATCGCAGCCACCTTCGCTGGCGGCCACTCGGCCCCCTGATCCGCCAGCGCCAGCCCGCGCCCCGATCGGTTGGGCGCGAACCCGTGACAGAAGTGGCACAGGTCCGCGCCCGTGGGGCCGGTGGCGGCCAGATGTGTCACGGGTTCGCGCCCAATGCCGATTAGCTGGTGGGAGGCGCCGGCCAGTGTCGGAACGGCCGGCACGGTGACCAGGCGGTCAGCGGGCGTGCTCGGCGAGGGGGAAGATGGTGGGCCAGTCGGCCGCCTCGGTGAGCAGTTCGTCGCGCTCCGCAGGGGAGAGTGGCTGGTACTCGGCGGCGGCGGTTAGTTGCAGCGGCAGGACGTGCACGTCGCCGGTGGTGCAGAACGCGTGCACCCCGGGCGTACCCAGCGTGAAGCGCACGCCGCGGGTCACGGATGTAGCGTCGGTGAACGGCTCGTACCAGGTGGTGGAGGTCTTCTCACGCTCGTCCCACGGCCGGTGGGCGCCGGCCTTGATGGCCATCACGGCCACGTCGCGCAGTGCAGCTTCGGCCAGCAGCGCGGCCAGGTCGGCCGCGTACTGCGGGTTGGCGAGCGCACCCGGATACACGGGCAACATCACGCTGTCGAGGTCGTAGCGCCGAACGGCTGCGAGCTGCGCGACGGGCGTGCCGAAGTCGTGGCCGGTGATGCCGACGAAGCGGGTGAGCCCCTCGTCGCGCGCCTTCAGGATGGCCTCGATGGCCGGGCCGCGACGGTCGAGTTCGGCGAGGTCGGTGACCCCGTGTGCCTGGTACAGGTCGAACGACGTGCAACCCAGCCGCTCCAGCGAACGCTCCAGATGGGCGCGCACGCCGTCGGGGCTGGTGCGGTCGGACTTCTCGCCGATGAACAGTTGGTCGCGTACGGCGGGCACGAGTGGGCCCACCACCAGCTCGGCGTGCCCGTACGACGGGGCGATGTCGAGGTGGTTGACGCCCGCCGCGAGCGCGGCATGGAAGTGCTGTTCGGTGACCTCGGGCGTGGCGTCCCAGAAGGCAGCCGCGCCCAGGATGGCGAGTGACGAGTGGTGGTCGGTGCGGCCCAGCCGACGAGTGGCGATGTGGCTCATACCCGAACCCTACGCCCGCTGCTCCGGGGGCACCGTATGGCGTGGTAGGAACGCGACATGGCATATCAGAAGGGTCTCCAAGAGCTCGGTCAGCAGTGCTTCGCCTACCTGCAGCCCGACGGCAGTTGGGGCTGGAGCAACGCCGGCCTCGTCGTGGGCGACGGTGTGTCGCTGCTGGTCGACACGTTGTTCGACCTGCCGCTCACAGCTGCAATGCTGGCCACGATGGCGCCGGTCACCGCCTCCGCGCCTATCGGCACGCTCCTCAACACGCACGCCAACGGCGACCACTGCTACGGCAACCAACTCGTCGAAGGGGCGGAGATCATCGCCTCCGATGCCACCGCGCACGAGATGACCGAGGTGCCACCCGCGATGCTGCACGCGCTGAACACGGCCGAGGGTGAGGTGGGGGAGTTGTTCCGCCACTTCTTCGGCGCGTTCCAGTTCGACGGCATCGAGGTCACCATGCCCACGCGCACGTTCAGCGGCCGCCTCGACGTGGAAGTGGGCGGTCGCACGATCGAGCTGATCGAGGTTGGTCCGGCGCACACCCGCGGCGACACCATTGCCTACGTGCCCGATGCGAAGACCGTCTACACGGGTGACATCCTGTTCATCGGCGGCACGCCCATCGTGTGGGCCGGCCCGCTGTCGAACTGGGTGGCGGCGTGCGACCTGATGCTGGGGATGGACATCGACACGGTGGTGCCCGGCCACGGTCCGCTCACCGACAAGGCCGGTGTGGCGGCGGTGCGCGACTACCTGGCGTACGTCGACGAGGCCGCCGGCCAGCGCCACGCCGCTGGCATCGATGCATGGGAAGCGGCGCGCGACATCGCCCGCGAGATCGGCGCCCGCGACGACTTCCGTGGCTGGGGCGAGTTCGGTCGCATTGCCGTGAACGTCGACACTGCGTATCGCTCACGCGACGCCGGATACGTAACCCCCAACGTGGTCGAGCAGTTCCGCCGCATGGCCGAACTCGAAGGCTTCATCCCCAGCTGAGTGTTCGCGGTTCGAGGGTTGGTTGGCCTCCCGTTCGCGAGGTCGTCGTGCCCCATGGACGCACATCTGGAAGCCTCCGGTAACAGCATCCGTGATGTGCGGCTTCAGCCGGCCGGTCAGCTCGGCCGGCCGACGCCCGTCCGGAAGCTTCACGTAACAGCATCCGTGATGTGGTGCTTGCGCCGGGCTTCGAGACGGGTCGCTGTGAATGTCGACCCTGTGGGGCTCCGGCGCCGGGTCGCTGCCTCGGCTACGAGGCGGCGGGGTCGTAGCGCTCTACGGCTTTGAACTTCGAGGGCTGCTTGGGTTTGGTGCGGTCGGCGATGCTCCTGCGGATGGCGAACACCCAGCCCACGGCTACGGAGGCACTGAAGATGAACCACTGGATCGCGTAGCTGAGGTGCGGGCCATCGCCCAGTGAGGGGAAGGCCACCGTCTGTACGGAGGTTGGTTCGGCCGGCGACGACTCGAGCAGTTCCAGGTACACCGGTGCGATCGGCTGCTCGAATTGCTGGCCGAGGGCGCCGAGGTCGACACGGCGGACTTCGGTGAGCTGCTGCGAGCCGTCGTCGCGCGGTTGCCCGGTGCCTGCGGTCTGGCCGGGCTTCAGGCGGCCCAGTAGTTGCACCTCACCGCTGGGTGGTGCCGGTGCGGGGGAGCCGGCGGCGACGAAGCCGCGATTGACCAACACCAGCGAGCCGTCGTCGAGCCGGAACGCATTTATCACGTTGCGACCGGTGAGGCCCTCCTGGCTGACGTTGACCATCTCGAACTGCGGCGTCGCCAGGTAGCTGCCGGTGGCATCGACCCGTCGGTAGGCCACGGCGGAGGGAGGGCTGTCGAGCAGGTCGCCGAGCGGAGCGACGTCGGCGTCGGTGTTCGCCGTGACCTTGTCGTTGAACATCTGCTTCTCGTCGAGCCGGCGCAGCTGCCAAGAGCCCAGCGAGATCATGCCGACGATGGCGCCCACGCAGAGCAGATGAAAGCCGATCCACCTCGGTCGCAACAGGAACCTGTACATGCGCAGCCGACGGTAGCGCCACTGCCCCCAGCTTGCCCCGTCAGCCTCCCATCCGAGTGCCAGCCGACCAACTGGAAGGCTCAGCCCAAGCGCTTGAACCAGAAGTCGTCGAGGTGCTCGCCCGACGACACCCAGACCTTGATCTTCTGACCGATGGGTGCCTCGGGGAAGTAGATCCGCAGCTCCCATTCGCCGTTCTCGCCGGCCGTGGTGGTGCCGCCGCCGAAGTCGGACGAGACCGTGATGGTCGAGGCGGGCTGGGCGGTGCCGTAGAACACATCGAACGGGGGGTCGTCGTCGCACACGCCGTAGACTTGATGGGCGCTCCATGCCACGCCTTCACCCTCGCCGTCACCTTCCGGGTTGGTGGTTGTCGGGTCGGTGGTCGGTGGGTCGGTCGGCTTGGGTTCGGTGTTCGGTGGGTCCGTGGGCTTGGGTTCCGTCGACTTCGGTTCCGTCGACTTCGGTTCCGTCGACTTGGGTTCCGTGGTTTTCGGCTCCGCTGCGGGCGGGTCGGTCGGCTTCGGTGCGTCAGCCTCGTCGGTGGTCGGCGGTTCCGTCACCTTGGGCTCGGTGTCGTCGGGCTCGGTGGTCTTCGGCTCGGTGGTCTTCGGAACCGTGAGCTTGGGCTCGGTCACCTTGGGTTCGGTCGAGTCGGGTTGTTCCTGCTGCTGGGCTGGTGCCAGCTTCGCCGACGAGTCGTCGCTGCGGAACGCGAGCACCGTGCCGCCCAGCAATGCCAGGCAGGCAGCGGCGCTGCTGAACACCACGAACCCGCGACGCCGGTGGTACGAACCGAGCATCGCCTCCAGCCGAGCCGGGTCGGGCGCCGGGTGGTAGGCGGCGGCTGCTTCGTCGAGCAGACGGTCGAGAGGGAAATGGGGCTCGTTCATCGAGTTCCTCCAAGGCGTTGCGCCAGAGTGTGGTGCCCGCGAGCGATGTGGGTGCGAACCGAACCCACGGAACAGTGCATGGCCTCGGCGATCTCGCTCTCGGTCATGTGCAGCCAGTGCCGAAGCACCACGGCAGTGCGTTGGCGATCGGGCAGCGTGCCCAACGCTGCGATCACGTCGGGCCGAGACGAACGAGCCATGGCTTCGTCCTCCGCGGAGGTGGTGGCCCCGCCCTCAGCGAGCATCGGTGAGCCGGCATGACGACGGGCCGTCGCGGCCCGCCGATGCGCGCTGTGGGCGAGGTTCACCACGATGGACCGCAAGTACGCCAGGCGCTTGGCCGGGTCGTCCACGCGATCCCAATGCTCGTACAGCCGCACGAACGCATCGTGAGCGAGGTCGTCGGCCTGCTGCGTGTTGCCACACAGCAAGTAGGCGAGCCGAGCCACGTTGCGGAACTGCTCGTTGTACAACGTCACGACGCCGGTGCGGGCAGTACCGGTGCGTGAGTTGTCGACGACCAGCCGCAGCGTGGGGGCGGGTTCGCCCCGATGCGTTTCGACGGTGTGCACGATCATCACCTACTACGACGCACACCGACGACGAATCTCTGACGCGAAAGGGAAGATATTCTCACCGAATGTGATCGGCCGACCACACGACCAGCTTGATGGTGGTGACCGTGGCGGCTGCTCAGGTGCGATCCCACAACATTCCACCGGCCGGGTCGGCCTGGAACAGCACCGCCGAGGGCGCCTGTCGATCGATGTGACCGATCAGCCCCTTGTACACCCCGAGCCCGCACAGCTGCTGCAGCTCTGGCGAGAACGTTCCCAGGGTGGCGAGCGGGATGCCGAGTTGCTGGTTCTCCTGTTGGCGGATGAATCCGGCGCAATAGTTCATTGCGAGGCCGCGCCGGCGTTCCTGCGTGGTGTTGGCACCACCGCCGTGCCACAGCCCACCGTCCCAGACCAGGATGCTGCCGGCCGTCATTTCGGCGCAGATGCTGGCGTAGTGGCGACCGTACTCGGGTGAGTGGTCGGCCAGGTGGCTGCCGGGGATGATTCGGGTGGCACCGTTGGCCTCGTCGAAGTCGGTGATGGCCCACATGCTGTTGGCGGTGACCGCCTTGTGCGGCTTGGGGATGGGGATGACCTGGTCGTCGGCATGGATTGGTTGCGCCACTTCGCCGGGGTGAATGGTGATCGACGAGATGCTGCTGATCAGGCAATCGCCGCCGAGCAGGTGGTGCATCAGCGCCAGCACCACCGGGTGCACCGGCACCTGCTGGTAGATCGAGCCCAGCGCGAGCAGGTTGTACACCCGAGTGGTGGCACGGCCTTCGAAACCGTTGCCGGCGAACCCGATGCCCAGCTCACGCTCGAGGTGGTCGATGTGCTCGTGCAACTCGCGCGCCAGCGTGGGCTCGAACGCGTCGCGCACGACGGTGTAGCCGTCGCGATCGAGCCGCTCGATGTGTGTGGCCAGCTGGTCGACCGGGACGCTCATCCGCCCACTGTGCCAGACGGCACACTGCACGGCTACCGTCGTGCTCGATGGCACCTGAAGAGATCACCTCCGAATGGCTCAGCAAAGTGTTGGGCGCCGATGTCGCCGTCACCGGTGAGCGCCGCATCGGCGACGG
>Ga0105048_10014282_pt1 | contig 12377 bp, 14 predicted proteins | sample MAT05_FD_78382 | JGI IMG/M metagenome (GOLD analysis project Ga0105048, IMG submission 78382) | Freshwater microbial communities from Lake Fryxell liftoff mats and glacier meltwater in Antarctica - MAT-05 | ecosystem: Environmental > Aquatic > Freshwater > Ice > Liftoff microbial mat | place... | reverse complement strand
GTCAACTCGCGAAGATCCTTGCCTTCAACGATGTCACGCTGCCAGAAATCGGGGCGTAGGGGTTCTTTCATCGTCCAAAGGATCGATCGTCCTTGTCTAACCTGGTCGGGTCTTCCAACGGATAGTCCTTACGCAGCGGGAAGGCTGGAAAATCCTCCATGTTCAGTATGCGGATCAGGTTCGGATGCCCTTTGAATTTGATGCCAAAGAAATCCCAGGTCTCGCGTTCCATCCAATTGGCCGCAGGCCAAAGGTCCGTGGCGGTCTGGAATTCGAGGTCGTCAGCCGTGGTGCGGCACTTTATGCGAAGGCGGTGGCCTGCCCGCATGTTGTGCAAGTGGTACACCATCCCGAATTCCTGTGTTTCATTGGGGAAGTGCATGCCGCAGCAAGTGGTGAGGAACTGGAAGCCCAGTTCGTCGCGTAGCGTGCGCAGTAGTTCGTGCAACGCATCCTTCTTCACATGCACACAAAGCAGATCCACTTCTTGAGTGATGCCCGTGATGCGATCACCAAAAGTTGCAATGCGGTCCTTTACCAGTTGATCACGCTCTGCCCGCACCACGAACCCTAACATGACTATGAGGCTTTGAAGGAATTGAAACGCAGAGGCACAGAGCACGCGGAGAAAATGCAACGCAGAGGGCGGCCAGCGGCCATTGAGGACCCAGAAGAGCGAACCTCTGCGTTACTCTGCGTTCTCCCGACAAGATCGGAATGATACATCTGCGTCTCTGCGTTAAAATGCATCTCAGTCGATCGCGTATTTCGTCAACAGGTCTGCGTACTCCTTGCTGTAGCGGCGACGCAAACTCTCATTCGCAGCCAATTCCTGGATCTTCAGGATGCCGTCGATCACCTGCTCTGGGCGTGGCGGGCAGCCAGGGATGTAGACGTCCACCGGTATCACCCGGTCAATGCCTTGCAACACGCTGTAGGTGTCGAATATGCCGCCGGTACACGCACATGCGCCCATGCTCAAGACCCATTTGGGCTCGGCCATTTGGGTGTACACTTCGCGCAGCACGGGGGCCATCTTCTTGGCAATGGTGCCCATCACCATCAACAGGTCGCTTTGCCGCGGGCTGAAGCTCAACCGTTCCATGCCGAACCGACTGAGATCGTAGTGGGAACTCATGGTGCTCATGAACTCGATGCCGCAGCAACTCGTGGCAAAGGGTAGCGGCCACAAGCTGTTCTTGCGGGCCAAGCCAATGGCCCGGTCCATGGATGTGGCGAAGAATCCGCTACCAGAATGGCCGTCGGGAGGCGCCACAATGGTGGGCTTCGGGCGCTCGATGGAGTTTTCTTTGCTCATTCGAATTTCATAACCCCCTTGCGGAGGACGTAGTACAGACCAGCTAGCACGAACGTCACGAAGATGATCATCTCCACGAACCCGACCATGCCCAATTCCTTGAAATTCACCGCCCAGGGGTACAAGAAGATCACTTCCACATCGAACAACACGAACAGGATGGCGATCAGCAGGTATTTGATGGAAAAGGGCATGCGGGCGTTGCCGTGTTGCTCAATACCACACTCGAAGCTCTCATCCTTACGCTTGCCATGGACCTTGGGGCCCAACCAGGCCGCCAGGAACAGCACACCCCCCACGAACCCCAATGCCAGCAAGGTTTGCATAGCGATCGGGATGTAGTCTGCCGGGGTGGAAAAAGCTTCCATGGCGCTTTACTGGTGTTGGTAGGGAGGTCAAAGGTAGGAGACGGGATCGCGCACCGCTCTGCAAGGCGAAGCACTTTTTCTACGGTTTGAATGCAGGTTCGGGAACCAGTGGTTAAACCAGCACGCTAATGGCTTTGTTCATTTCCTGCGCACAGGCGGTTATTGACCAGCGTTCACACGCTCGTCCAAGCCATCATACTGCCAGAGGATCTCTGCTAGGAAGGATGGGACGATCGTCTTCGGATCTTTTGAATACTCCACCCCGGATAGAACGCAGCTAGTGATCTCCTAAACTATAGGCAATAGTTGCACATGGGTTCTTTAAAAGCCAATGGCGGGTTGTACGGAAAGTAGAGGTAATGCAGTAAGTGCGAGCAAAAATTTATGTGACTGAAGCATAACCGCCATTGTGCGATCCAGAAATATAGGGACATCTTTCTCGGAATGCCCTATTGTTTTTTTGACGCGCGAAGTGCTAGGTTTGAAACTCCGCTGTTTCGGGAAAAGCATTATTAACAAAAACTTCAACTGAGATGGTATACCCCCCTCCCCGCGGCCGCGAAGTGGCCAGTATTCCGCTAGATGCCACAAGCGGACAACAACTCTGGGACACGCGTGGGGTGCCCGCCGGTGTGTACAGTGTGGAACTCTTCAACGCCGGCCTTCGTGTTGATGTGCAACGGCTGGCAATACAACCCGCCGAATGATGCGCAAACTCGCTCTGTTGGTGGCCACCTTAGCGGTGGTCACCAACAGCGGGGCGCAAACTCCGCTTACCGTGGACACCAACTTCCGGTTCTACTACACACCGGAGATAATGGACTATTGGACGGGTGTAACGCCTTGGTGGCATACTAGTGTCGACAATGTGTTGCTGCGACAAAATGGTGATATCATGCTCATGGGGAAAAAGTTATTGCCACTCCACGAGATCCCTTGGGGAGATGGTAGGTCCGTGATCATTTCGCCGGAGGGCACACCTGATGCATATTTAGGGAGCTTTGGGGGCGGCGGCGGGCTCATCGAAATACCGCTAACCGATCAATACTTCAACACGGGGGTAAGCAGGCGCTTTAACTACAATTCTACGATCGACCCTTCGTTCAGCATGGCGGGTTTCGCTTTTGAATATCGTTATCCAGGTAGTTGGCAGATCTTCGATGACCGCTCTGGCATGGTAGCTGGGTCGTTCAGGATCCGTGCGGGTGAACCTACCGATAAAGTCCTGATAAAAGTGGACCAATGGGGGGAGTGGGACAGCACGTTCGTTCCTCGCCAGGCCTATCACCCGGCGGGGCCGACCGGCAGACTGCTTTTCCCATTGCGTAACGGGCAGTATCTGTTCAACGGTAGCTGGACGCATTATGAGGGGCGCCCCTGTGGCACCATGATCCGCATTAATGCCAATGGTTCTCAGGATACCACCTTTTACTTCCCGTCCTGGAAATCGGATGTACAAGCCTTCTACGAGCAAGCTGATGGCAAAACGATCTTGGGTGGCCAATTCTGGATGAACGCCTATTCGGACACACTGAAGCTTGTTCGGTTGAATACGGACGGCTCGATGGATCTCACCTTCAATAATTTCACCGACTACCGGACCGGAACAAGCATTGCTAGTTCCATGGTCTCGGGCATCAACGTGCTCGAGCCGCTGGATGCTACACGCTTCGTGGTGGGCGGTGCGTTCTCCCTAGTAGATGGGCAAGCCAGAGGATGCATCGCTTGCGTGGACACGCTCGGCAACCTGCTGGACTGTTGGGCCGATGGTGGGCTGCAACCGGTTAGCATCGAACAAAACGGGTTGCCGCGCGTGGGTTTGGGCGGCTTCAAGCGCCTTGCCAATGGCGATACCTACATCTATGGCCAATACAAAGGTTTCGGCGATGCGAACGGGATGCACCCAGAACAGGTGATGATCTCCAGGATATACTTGCCGGGGGTGGGTGCTGGTCTGCTGGACCATGACCAAGACGCCACACCGCTGGTCGTCTACCCAAATCCTGGTGCAGATGAAGTAGGTGTTCGCTGGGCGGGAAAGGCCATGCTCTCCTTATCCGTATACGACATGCAGGGCAGAGCGGTGCTGTCGACAACCGTTTCCGGTGCGCCCATTACATTCGACCTCTCCTCCTTGCACCCCGGCATGTACACCTTCCAAGCCTTCTCCGTTGACGGATCACAAACCACTGCTAAATGGGTGAAACAATGAATAGGACCTTGGCTGTTCTCGCGATCGTAATATCGTGTTCGCCACTCGCCGCGCAATCCTGGTGCCCGTCTATCGGGGCCCAATGGTGGCACACCTATGCCCAGATCCCTGCTCAATATGGATATACGCGGTCGGTCTACGTTTCCGACACGCTTATTGATGGCATAAGCTGGAATAAAATGGTCACTACCTCTCATGTTTGGTATCTGGTTGACACGACGCTTACGATCACGTCCGGGCCCTATTTTACCAGGGAGGTGGATGGAGTGGTGCTTGCACTTGGGTATTTGGGGGCGGACACGGTCTACCGATTCGATGCGGCCATTGGCGATCGGTGGGGCGTGCCCTTCATGGGCGTCCCTGGCCCTTTGGGCTATGTTGTCACGGACACAGGTACGATGATCATTGATGGTCTGGAACTGGGTTGGTCCAGCGTTGATGTGCTTTTTGAAGATAACGACCTCTACTTCCAAGACACCCTGGTACAGCGCTTGGGCTTCTTGAACCAATCCCTGAACCCCAGCAACACCCTCGTCATCGAACCCAATATCTTGGAGTTGCGCTGTTACCAAGATGAGCAGATCTACTTCCAACACTATCAGGAGGTTCCTTGCGAGATCCAGTTGACCACAGACGAGATGGCCGAAAGGGAGCCAGCCATCAGCATACGGGGTGAGCTAGGCCCGGCTCAGCTTCAGGTCCATTTGACTGATGCGCAGGGTGGTGCTTTTGAAGCAGTAAGCACAGATGGGCGTGTGGTTGACAAAGGCTGGCTTAGGGCCGGTATGAACTACGTGGACGTGAATGCTTGGCCGACCGGGATGATCCTGGTGGCCGTTACCGATAGAAATGGGAACAGGCTGTCGAAGAAAGTAGTACGGCTTTGAACCGCTGTGGCCTGGCACCCAAAGGGCTGCAGCTTGGATCCACCTGGTGCTGATCGCCATGCCGCCTTTCACCGGAAGGGGCCGCAGCAATAGTAGCCGCTCCAGTGCGTTCTGGACCTTTTGGGCTGGGTCGCGAAGAACATCGATCCGGTTACCTTTGTTGAATTGCCATGACCACCCCTCGCCCGGCCTACCCACTGCTCGACCGGATCCAAACCCCGGCCGATCTCCGGAACCTGTCCGAAGACCAACTGACCCAGGTCTGCACCGAGTTGCGCGACTTCATCATTGATGTGGTAAGCGTGAAGGGCGGGCATTTTGGCGCCAGTTTGGGTGTGGTGGAACTCACCGTGGCCCTGCACCACGTCTTCAATACGCCCTACGACCAGCTCGTGTGGGATGTGGGTCACCAAGCTTATGGTCACAAGATCCTCACAGGCCGAAAGGAGATCTTCCACACCAACCGCATCCACAACGGCATCAGTGGTTTCCCTAAGCGGAGTGAAAGTGAGTACGATACGTTCGGTGTAGGCCATAGCAGCACCTCCATCGGCGGAGCTTTGGGCATGGCCGTTGCCAGTAAGCTGAAAGGTGAAAAAGATCGCCATTGCGTGGCCATTATCGGCGATGGTGCTATGACGGCTGGTATGGCCTTCGAAGCACTCAACCACGGCGGCACCGCCAACAGCGACCTGCTGGTGGTGCTCAACGACAATTGCATGAGCATCGACCCGAACGTGGGTGCGCTGAAGGAATACCTCACGGATATCACCACCAGCCACACCTACAACAAGGTGAAGGACGAGGTATGGAAACTCCTGGGCAAGCTCAGCAAGTTCGGCCCTAACGCCCAAGCCATTGCGCAGAAGGTGGAAGCCGCAGTGAAGACCGCCGTACTTAAACAGAGCAACCTCTTCGAGAGTTTACAGTTCCGCTATTTCGGGCCTGTGGATGGTCACGACGTGGACCATTTGGTCAAGGTGCTGAAGGACCTGAAGGATATCCCAGGCCCCAAGATCCTACACATTGTTACCGTGAAAGGCAAAGGCTATGGCCCGGCTGAGGTAGGAAGTCCCACGGTATGGCACGCACCGGGCTTGTTCAACAAAGAGACCGGCGAGATCATCAAGGTGGTACCCAAGAGCCCGCAGCCGCCCAAGTACCAAGACGTGTTCGGCCATACCATCGTCGAGCTGGCCGAGAAGAATCCGAAGATCGTAGGGGTTACTCCGGCCATGCCCACGGGCTGTTCGCTCAACATCATGATGAAGGCCATGCCTGACCGCGCCTTCGATGTGGGCATCGCCGAGCAACATGCGGTCACCTTCAGCGCGGGTATGGCCACCCAAGGATTGGTGCCATTCTGCAACATCTACAGCTCGTTCATGCAGCGCGCCTACGATCAGGTGGTGCATGATGTGGCCTTGCAGAACCTGCATGTGGTCTTTTGTCTGGACCGCGGTGGACTAGCCGGAGCCGATGGGCCTACGCACCATGGTGCGTTCGATATCGCCTACTTCCGTTGCATACCGAACATGATCGTGAGCGCCCCCATGAACGAGGAGGAGCTGCGCAACTTGATGTACACGGCGCAGTTGAAGGACCACGGCCCATTCAGTATCCGCTATCCACGTGGCGAAGGGGTGATGACCGAGTGGAAGACCCCGTTCAAGGAGGTCAAGATCGGTACGGGTCGCAAGGTGCGTTCCGGGACTGATATCGCGGTGCTCAGCATTGGCCACATCGGCAACGTCGCGGCGAAAGGGATCGATAGCCTACAGACCGAAGGCTATAGTGTGGCGCACTACGACATGCGGTTCGCCAAGCCCATCGACGAATTGCTCTTGCACGAGGTCTTCGGTAAGTTCAAGCAGGTGATCACCATCGAAGATGGCTGCATCCAAGGCGGTATGGGCAGCGCGGTGTTGGAATTCATGGCGGACCATGGCTACCAAGCCCAAGTGAAACGCCTCGGCATCCCGGATCGTTGGATCGAACATGGCTCACAGAAGGAGCTTTACGCCGAATGTGGCTTCGATGAGGCGGCGCTGATCGCTGCTGCGAAAGAGATGCTCGGTGAACAGAAGGCCGCCAAGAGCAAGCGGGCCAGCGCCTGATCTCCGATGAGCGGGAAGCGCAAGGTGAAGCCTCGGTGCATCATCATCGCTGGACCGAACGGTGCAGGGAAGACGACATTCGCTCGACAGTTCCTGACCGTGGAGCGCGGTATCCTTCATTTCGTTAATGCCGACCTGATCGCTTCTGGATTGTCCCCACTTCATCCGGAGTTGGCTGCACGAACGGCAGGTCGATTATTGTTGATGGAATTGGAGCGACTTGTGGAGGAGAAGGCTTCCTTCGCGTTGGAGTCCACGCTTAGTGGGAGGTCCTAGTTGGACCGGATAGCACGTATGCGAAAGGCGGGCTATCAGATCGAAATGGTCTTCCTTCGACTTGCCGATCCGGATATTTCCATAAAACGGGTAGCTCACCGCGTAAAGCAAGGCGGGCATTATGTTCCGGACGAAGATGTACGCCGCCGATTTGCGCGCTGATGGCCTAATTTTGTGGAACACTATAGATCGTTGGCCGACGCATGGGCGGTTTATGAGAACTCTGGTCCAACACCGCTCTTAATTGAACGACATCCATGAGTAAAGGCAAGAGCACAGCAGGGGATGAGTTTGTAAAGGAGGTTGGCCTCGCGCTCAAACGCGCCGCCAAGGAAGCGCGCCGCCTCGCCAAGATGCATGGCACCAAGGTGTGGTACATGCGCGATGGTAAGTTGGTGGGCGAGAAGCCGTGATCACAGGCACGCGAGCCTCGGCGCTCACCGCTTTGTCAGCCGTGCGTTACCCAGCGTCCCATTCGTTCCCGTCCACGTGAGCGTGTAACTGCCCGCAGGGACGCCGTTCATTTCCAACACCAAACGTCGGGTTTCCGGCGATGTGAACTCTACTGGCCATTGCCTTGCCGAATTGCCCATGCCATCCACGAGCTGCAGGATCGTACGGTCGGCTCTTGCAGCAGGTAGATCAATGGTGACCATATCGTCGCAAGGATCCGGAAAGGCCACAAGACGGATCGGCTGGAACAGCCTGATCGGATCATCCCGCCACGACCCGTCCAGCCATCTCAGGATCCTGTCCGGGGGTGCCCATCCGGCGCGCTCTGTTATCACGAGCAGCGGCATCGGCGTTCGATCGGAGTACCAGGAGTAGCGGACCTCGCGCCGAACAGGATACTTCAAATACCGCCGATCCAACAAGTCCCACTCACTGCGCACACGAAGCACATTTTCCACAACGCCATACGGCATCAACAAGGTGCCCCAGGCGTCGGCTTTCACGCTGTGCCGAACCTTATAGATGCCGATACGTCCCGCCCCAGTGACCGCAACGATCCCTGTATCGGTCCATTGGTCGTTCATACTGCATGGAAGGGCAAGCTCGCGCATCGGAGGGTCGAATCGGAGCAACGCCGTATCACTATACGTGCCGATCCACAGTAGTCCGGTGTCCGTCCTTTGGAAATAGGAGGCAGGCTCTCCCGGGACCTGACGCACCATGGACGTACTGGGGAAGGCACCAGCACCCGGTGCGATGTCCGTGGTCGCCCAGATATACGGAATGATCGTTCCGATAGGCAGGGAGGAGAAATCCCATCGGAGTCCTTCGCCCGGGTTGCCGGGCTTCAGGTAGGGCACATCGTGATAGCCGTACACCGTGCCTGTTACCGGCAGTGCTTCATGGCTCAGCGTTGGCTGTGCAAGGGCACTAGCGGCAACCAAGTAATGGGAGAGGCCAGATAGGATGTTCCGCATCAGCAGTTGAAGTTACTGTGTTGATCGCGTTCCTACAGGCGTATCAAGAGCATGGAACCCCGCTCCATTCCAACGATACCAGCGGTCGGAAGTGTCCGGGTGAAGCACCGAACCCCTGAAATGCAAATCCTGTGCAGTAATAACCCCATTCACCAGATCCCTTGAATGCACGTCAACAACACGACCACCGTCCTTATTGGCGAGATGAACAGCTTCCGGGAACCCGTTGCGGAAGACGAACGCACCTTGGTAGTTATCCGGAAGGTCCGTCACGAAGAGTCGGCCCTGCGCGGGGACTTCTGGAAGTTGCTCCATGATGCGCTGTGTGGTCACCGAGGCTTGTTCCCAACCCGCGTGGTTCAGTCTCAGGAAGTGGAACGAGATCATTGCAAGGACCAGCCAGACCGTTCGGCGGAGAACAGCGCTGGGGATCTGCTGGAACGCGTATCCGAAGAGGCTGCAGAGGAAGACGGATGGCATGTACAGGAGCCGATCGCTCTCACTGGTCACGGTACTTACACCTGCTAAGACGGGGATCGCGCAAGAGATCAATAACGATCCAAGCCAAACGAAGGCGACGCCCTGTTCGTGCTTTGAGCGACGTGATTTCAATGCGAATGCCACGAGGACGATCAGCAAGCCCGCGAGTAGGAATGCTCCTTTTCGCACCTGCGCAATCGAGTCCAGGTCCGGAGGAAGAAATAGCCGGGCCATGGCTTTTGGTGCGTGATAGAGCAGGCTGCTTATGTCCTGGATAAAGAGTCCGGTGATGTAGGAATCGCCGCTCCAGCCGACCGCAGCGATCCGTAAGGAGAAATAGATCGCCATACCGCATACGGCCGCAATCATCGTCTCACGCAAGCTCAACGCGCTGCTCTTTGGGTCGGGCCAGGTGATCACGAACGCCAAGGGGACCAGTAGCAAAGCACTCTCGTAGCAGAGCGCTCCGAGCACCGAACAAACGACCAACGCGATGAGGCGGATGTTGCGCGAAAGTGGGGCCTTCAAGGTCAGTAGCCCCGCCAATACGAAGAGCGTCCCCAGAGAAGACTCGCGCCCGACAAGCCAAACAATGGATTCTTGGTGGAACGGGTAAAGCAGGAATAGCAATGATGCCGCGAACCCGCTCGCGTTGAGCTCGCGCTCGTCGCCTGTTGGCGCCAGTCGAACGAAGAGCGCGAAAACCAGGAATGCGTTGAGGCCATGCAGTGCCACATTGAAGGCCCGATGACCGGATACCTCAACACCATGGACGAGATACCCAATGTGGAACGTGAGGTCGGACAGCGGTCTGAAGAAACCATTGCGCCATGGTATCCCGCGGACCCCTGAATTCCAGAGTGCCGAGTGGTCATCGCTGAAGGCCGTGAACGCCAACGTAGGCCAGAAGATGAGAAAGGCGATCGCGACCAGGATCGGCAACGGCCACCAAGGCAAACGGGTTTGTAATGGGGCTTCCATTGCGCCTTCCAAAGCTAGCCGGTTCGTTTTGCCACAACAGCGGGCCGTAAGTTCGCCGGATGTCCAAGCGGGCCTTGTGGATCTTGATCGGTGCGTTCCTCGTGAGCGTGGCGGTGCGCGCGCCGCAACTCAACAGACCGCTCTCCGCACACCACGAGTATTGTACGGCGTTCACTCTGATCGCCTTGACCAATTGGTACGAGGATGGATTCGCTTACCACCACGGCATGCCATCGGGGGGCTTCATCAGCGAGGGGGAGCGCTTCCTTCCACCGAGCATGTCGCGGAACGATCGTGCCACTGCGCTCTACTATTTCTCGCACCCGCCCTTGGCGTATGACCTGCCGTATATCCTGTTCAGCATCACCAGAAGCGCCCCGAACGTTGCCGGATTGCAGGGGATGAACTTGTTCTTCCATCTTGTTGCGGCACTTGGAATGTTCTTCGCTGTGAAGGAAGTCGTTGGCGCCGGGCATGGGCGTGCACCGCTCTACGCTGCGGTCCTGTACCTGTTCCTGCCCGCGACACTTTGGTTCCACAGCAATGTCTACATGAGCGACATGTTCGTGCAGGTGCCATGGATCTGGCACCTGTATTTCGCCATACGGATACTGAAGACGGACGCTAAGCGAACGGCTTCGAGCTGGATCGGTTTCACCTTCAGTTCGTTCCTCGTGCTGTATACGAGTTGGCTCGGTGTGTTCGCTATGGTGGCCGCTGTCGTTGCAGCTGGATGGACGTGGAGGCAGCACCGGAGCACACCCGTTCTTTGGATCGTTGGCTCATGTCTGGCCGCTACCCTTGCGGCATTCTCGATCACGGCGTGGCGCTATTTGCAGGTGATCGATGCGGAGGCGCTGATGGCTCATTTCGCTTCACGCTTCGCGGTGCGAGGTTCGTTCGCCATGTCCCAGGGTCTTTTACCGCTGTTGGGACAGATCCTGTTGAATTACCGCATCGGGTTCCTGCCGATCATCGTGCTGCTTGTGTTCTTGATGATGCGTTGGTGGAGGTCTGATGCACCGAAGCAGCTGCCGGCACCTGCACGTTCGCTCTTCATCCTGTTGACCGCCTTGCCTGTGATCTTGGATCACGCGTTCTTGTTGCAGTACGCCGAGCACGATTTCGCTGCATTGAAGGCAGCCCCCTTGTTTTGTGGATCAGCCGCTATCGCACTCGAGCGCATGGACCGAATGTGGAGCAGAGCACTGTTGGCCCTGACCTGCTTGCTCGGCGTGCTTTATTTCTACCATACGAATCCGCTTCCAGGTCATGATGGTGGACGTTATGCGCAAGAGAAGGACCTGGGTACGTTCATCGCCGCGAACGCGCTTCCGAACGAACTGGTGTTCGGTGTTGGTGTTTCCACTGAACCGCAAGTCGCGTGGTATGCGCGGCGGAACGTGTTGGGGGTGGCGAGCGCGGAGTCCGCGAGGGCTTACTTGACGGATCGTGGTCTTGCTTTTGGCGTCGTCATTGCCTCGCAGAATGGTAGGCTCACTGCGACACCCATCGCGCCTTGACCGATCACTTCGGATCGAAGACCTGGATCACGAGATCGTCCACGCACATCGGTACACCCCGTTGGTTACAGAGGTAGATCTTCAACTTGTCTCGGCGCGACCGGGCCTCCGGGGTGATGTAGTCCGTGGTCAAGGTTCCCCATGTGTTCTGCGTACCCTGCGGCACCCCCACGGGCCAGCTGCATACTCGTCCGTTTCGCCTTCGTGATGGAAGGTTATAACGGCGGTGGCGAAAGCTTCACCGTATCGCCCACCCCAAAACGGGCGGCCTTTCGCAACCACGCATGGTCCTTGGCCGTGAGCAATTCAACGCTTGTCGTCTGTCTTGCCACACGTAGGAGATCCTCCGCGCCAGAAGGGATAGAGGTGCGGCCGAACAAGGCGAAGTCATTGATCGCGTATTTCCCTTTCGTACACGAAAACCTTATATTCCGATGATGAGGCCCGGTTGAACTGTGCAAACCTTTAGGTCTGTACATGCCTCGAGCGAGAGTATTCTGAAAAGTGTGTCGGCCTAAGTTTGACAACCACTCAGAACGATGAACATGACCAAGAACAAAACAACCAAAGAGAAAGAAGCCAGTGGCTTTGACTACCCGACCTTCGAGCAGGAGGCAATAGCTGGCTTGACCGCTGGCAAAGGTCTGATAGGCCCCGAGGGCGTGTTGACAGGGATGATCGGGCGCTTGCTGAGCGCGGCCTTCGATGGTGAGATGACTGCCCACATGGGGTCTGAAGCCGGGCTTGGGAACAAGCGTAATGGCTACACCGACAAGACCATACGG
>Ga0105048_10014281_pt1 | contig 12377 bp, 8 predicted proteins | sample MAT05_FD_78382 | JGI IMG/M metagenome (GOLD analysis project Ga0105048, IMG submission 78382) | Freshwater microbial communities from Lake Fryxell liftoff mats and glacier meltwater in Antarctica - MAT-05 | ecosystem: Environmental > Aquatic > Freshwater > Ice > Liftoff microbial mat | place... | reverse complement strand
CCGGTTTCTCACCTGCGTTGACGACATTCGCTGGCTCGATGAAGCCTCGCTCGGGCTGCTCACACAGATGGTCGTCGGCAAACGGGTCACTGTTGTTGCGACCGCTCATGAGAACGATGTACTGCCGGACGCGATACTCACCCTCGAGCGCAGTTGCGCCATCCGGCGCGTCACCGTTCCACCGCTGACCAGGCTGGAGACACTGGAGCTACTGGACGTGGCGCTCGCCGGTCCTGTTGATGGCACCACTGCCCGAGAGCTGGCCGAAGCCTGCCAGGGCAATCCGCTCTACCTTGCCGAGTTGGTCGATGGGAGCGTCGCGACCGGTGTCCTCACGACCGTGCTCGGAACGTGGACACTGCGTGGCCCTCTCGTCGTCACGGCTCGGCTCTCACAGCTGCTCGATGCACAGCTGTCGCTCGTCGATGATCGAGGCCGAGACCTCATCGAGCTCGTCGCGTTCGCCGAGCCGGTGGCCGTGGCTGCGCTCGAGTCTGCTGGGCTCCTTCCCGTAGCGCTGGCGCTCGAGGCGGCTGGCTTGCTCGCGGCTGACCCCACCGACCCGACGAAAGTGCGCCTTGTCCAGCCGTTGGTTGCATCGCAGGTGCGGGCGCGAATCTCGCCATTGCGCCGCCGCCGCCTGTTACCGCTCGCCATCAGTTTGGTTGCGCCTGATGGCAACGAGAACGGCACTGGCACCGGCTCGGGCGATGACACGGCGGACGCGATGCGGCTGGCGCTGTGGCGATTGGAGTGCGGCCACCCGGTGTCGGTAGCGGAGTTGGAACGAGCTGCGGTCATCGCACGCTCGCTGAACGACTTCGAGACCATCGAGGAACTGACCTCTGCCGCGGTCCATCTCGAACCGTCGTTGAACACACTCTTGCTGCAGGCCGAAGCACTGTTCGACCTGTGCCGTTTCGACCAGGCCGATGAGGTGATGCGTCAGGCGGACGCACTGGTCGACGATGATGACGGGCGCCTGCGTCTGGCCATCGTGCGTCACCGCACGTTGCTGTGGGGCCGCCACGATGGAGCCGCCTCGGTGGGGGCGCTGGAGGAAGTGATCGCGGTATTGCAGGTTCCTGCGATGCGCGACTTCGCCCGCATCGCGATTGCAAACACGGTGGTCTTCAGCGGCGACCCGTCAGCCGTGGCCCGGCTGGCGACCACCATCGAAGCAGACGGTGAGTTGGAACGGTGTGCGCTCTGCTTTCCGCGCGCGGTCGCAGCGCTGCTGCAGGGGCGCCTGGTCGACGCGGTGGCAGTCGGTCGCGAGGGTGTGGAACGTCGGGCGCGGTTCCCTGAATTGGCACCGATGGGTCACCCTGCGATCTTCGGCCTTGCGCTTGCGATGGCACTGGTGGATCACGGTTCGTTCGACGAAGCCGAACCGTTGCTGGCCGAGGGGTACACGCGCGCAGTCGAGCAGCACATTCCGCAGCTACACGTCTGGCTCACCCTGGCGCGGGGCCGCAGTTCGCTCGCGCAGGGTCGCCTGGGCGAGGCCCGCCGCTGGTTCATGGAGGCTCGCTCTGTCGCCGACCAGGCTCGCTTCCCAATGGGTCTGCGCATCGCCCTGACCGGTCTGTTGGCGTGCGCCGGCCAGGTGGACGACCTGGACGGCGCCCGCCTCATAGAACGTGCGCTGCGCGAGATGCCCGACGACCATGGGCTCATGTGGCCGCAGCGTCATCTCGGGCACGCATGGTTCGCAGTGGTCGATGGCCGTTCCTCGGATGCGTTGGAGGAGCTGATGGTAGGTGCAGCGGAAGCAGCGGAGCGCGGCGAGTTCATGCTGCAACTGGAGATGTTGTACGAAGCTGCGCGCATCGGGCATGCACCGGTCGTGTTGGCGGCGTTCAACACGGTGGCCGCCAAGTGCGACGGGCCGCTGTTCGCCGCCCGCAGTCACTTCGTTCGCGGGGTCGCGGGCGGCGACGCTGTCGAACTGGCGGCAGCCGAGAAGCGCTTTGCCGGCCTCGGAGCGTGGGTGGGCGCCGCCGAATCGGCAGCAGAACTTGCTCGGGTACTGCACCGTAAGGGTCGGCCTCGCGATTCGCAGGGCGCCGCCAATCGGTCGGCGCAATACATCAACGACTTGGCAATGGTCGCGACGCCAATGCTGCGGCACAGCTCGAACACCGCTGACCTTTCGCCGCGTGAACACGAGATCGCTCTACTCGCGGCCAGTGGCGTTGCGAGCAAGGCGATCGCCCAACAGTTGGGACTGTCGGTGCGAACCGTGTCGAATCACCTCCAGAACGCATATCTGAAGCTGGGTATCTCCGGCCGCGATGATCTCACCACAGCAATCAGCCCCACTCACTCGAAATAGATCGGCGAGACCCACGACGCCGTGGCGCGCTGGTTGCCCGTCGTGCGGGGCGATCGGCATCGGGAACGGCCGACGGCGGGTGCTGGTGCGGGATCTCCCGATCGCGGGTGTGCCGGTGGTGTTGGTGTGGGCCAAGCGCAGTATCGGGCGCAGGTGGCCAGTAACCGTGGCGACGTCGGCTGAACCGGACCTGTTGGCGCTGGTCGATGCGCTGAATCGACACGATGTTGACTACGTGCTGATCGGTGGAATGGCGGGTCGTGTACGGCGCAACTCGCCTCACCGAGGACCTCGACATTCTTGCGCGAGACATGGACGACAACATGGAGCGTCTCTCTGCTGCACTGACCGACCTGCACGCAACAAGTGACATTGCTGAGCAAGTCTCCACCTTTGAGCTGCGAGCGATGAACACTCGGCGAGTTGGTCGACGTCGGCGGGAACCTCGACGTGTTGGTGAGCGCCAAAGGACCTGCCGGCACCACCATCGACTGGCGGATGATCGACCCGAGCGATAGCTGACACCACCAAGGCACTGAACGCTTGACGAGCTCGTCGAGCTGTTGGTCCCCGAGTATCTGGCGCTAAAGGACGCGCACGATTCGCTTGTGTCGACGCGCCTGGTCACGGTGCTCCTTCTGTGGCTCAGCTCTCCGTCTATGATGGTTATACGCACCATTATCAGTTATTATGGTGTAGACAACGATCATTAGGAGAGTCGTATGCCGAAAATGAATGCCCGGACGCAGCGCTCCGCCGCACAATTCGGGACACACATCGCCACCTGGCGCAAACTACTGAATCTCACTGCTGATCAGGTAGCGCAACGAGCCGACATTGACCGCGGCACACTGCGCCGCCTCGAGAAGGGTGACCCGGTCGGCTTCGACGTTGTGCTGTCCGTCGCCCGAGCTCTCGGGGTGCTCGACGCACTCGTCGACGCCGTCGACCCGTGGGAATCTGACCTTGGTCGCGCACGCGCCGGCGCCGTGCTCCCCAAACGGGTGTCTCGATGATCGACCGATTGGACGTACACATCGAACTCGATGGGCGAACACACCCGGCGGGCACCGCCCATTTCGTTCAACGTCGCGGTGGGCCTGTGGCGACAACGTTCGCGTACTCCCCCGAATACCTCGCGAACCCCACAGCAATCAGCATCGACCCGAACCTGCCGCTGGTCAGCGGCCAACAAGCCACCGACGGCATGCCAGGCGCGTTCCAGGATTGCGCACCCGACAGGTGGGGTCGCAACCTCATTTCGAAACGATCCCGGAACAGCGTCAGCACTGGTGGTCGAACCCCGGCGCTGAATGACGCCGACTTCCTGGCTGGGGTGAGCGACATCACCCGCCAAGGGGCGCTTCGGTTCTCGTTGGCAGGCACAGTCGAGTTCATCGACGCTGATCTCGATGTGCCGAAAATGATCGCGTTGCCCCGGCTGCTCAACGCTGTTGACCGGCTGGCCGACGATGACGACAGCGAGGAAGCGATCAAGACGCTGCTCGACGCTGGCTCCGGATCGCTCGGCGGCGCACGGCCCAAGGCGTCAGTGATCGACAACGGGCGGTTGCTGCTGGCAAAGTTCCCGCACCGCAGCGACGACTGGGATGTGATGGGTTGGGAGAAAACGGCACTGGACATCGCCGACCGGGCCGGTGTCGCCGTTCCGGCTAGGCGTCTCGTTGGTCTCGATGGCCGACACATCTTGTTGGTCGAACGCTTTGACCGCGACAACCAGCACCGCATCGCCTACATCAGCGCGATGACGCTCATCGGTGGGCGGATCGGCCGGGACAACGACTACGCCGACATCGCAGCCGCTCTTCCCGATTTTGGGTCCCGGGTCGCTGTAGATCTCGCCGAGATGTTCCGGCGGGTTGTTGTCAGCTGCGCCATCCACAACACCGACGACCACTTCCGCAACCACGGATTCGTCGGTAGCGCAGCCGGATGGAAACTGGCGCCTGTCTTTGACATCAACCCGAACCCTGATCTCAACGAAGGCAGAGTCACCTCGATTGCAGCGGCCAGTCGCGCTGACGAAGAACCAGCAGGACTGATGGCGGTGGCAAGCGACTTCCGTCTCACTGAGAGCGCCGCCCGTTCCATCGTGACTGAGGTGGCGAACGCTGTCGCCGACTGGGCTGACATCGCCGCCGCCAACGGGATCAGCGCCCGCGAACGCGAACAGTTCCGGCCGATGTTCAACGACCGGATCGCAGCGGTCACCACCGCCGTCTCGCCCCAGCCTGGGGCAGCCCGTGCTGCCTCGACATCACAGCCGCGGGATCCGAAGGGCTCTCCGACCGCCGGCCAGTTCGCCAAGAAGACACCCTGAAGGTCCCAGGGTTTGATCACGGCACCAACCTGTTACGCCGCACGTCATCCTGTCGGCGGGCCAGCGGCAGCCAGCGGGCCGGCGATGCACAACGAGTTCGGTCGCGTCCCGCTGGCTCAGCGCAGCGGCCCGCCGCCATCCAAGATTTCATCCAAGATTTCATCCAAGAAATCTGACGGCAAAGGCCACTACGAGCCGATACCGGACGGACTAACGAACGGAATAAGCCCTGCTGGAGGCCACTGTGCGCAACGAGACAGACGGCCCAGATCAGACTTGCAAGACGTAGGTCAAGGGAAACATTCCCCTACCCGGCTCCACATGACACCAGGTAGAGAGCAATTTGGTGATTTTTCTACCTGCTGGCGAGGTGGCGCAGCAACTCGGCGTAGACAAGCGCCGCCAGCGCCTCCGGACTTCCCTGGTCGGGTGTGAGCCGAACGTCGGGCGCAGTCGGGGCTTCGTAGACGGCGTCCACACCGGTCAGCCCGGTGAGCTCCCCGGCTCGGGCCTTGGCGTAGAGCCCCTTTGGGTCGCGTTCGGCGCAGATGTCGGCCGAAGTGTCGACGAACACCTCCAAGAACGTCAGCCCTGCCTCGGCGTGGGCGGCGCGCACGCGGTCGCGGCCGGCCCGATAGGGGCTGATCACGGGGACCAGCGCGACCAAGCCCGCGTCGGCCACAAGGCGTGCCACCTCGCCGACGCGACGTACGTTCTCGGTGCGGTCGGTCTCGCTGAAGCCGAGATCGGCGTTGAGCCCGTGGCGAAGGTTGTCCCCGTCGAGCATGTAGTGGGCGACGGCTGCCTGGTGGAGCAGTTCGCCGAGTGCGTTCGCAATGGTCGATTTGCCCGAGCCGGACAACCCGGTGAACCATACGGTGGCACCCGTCAAGCGAAGCCGCTGCCACCGGTCGTGACGGGGCACGGTGGTGTCGTGCCAGGTGATGTTGTCGGGTCGGTTCATCGCAGCGGCATCGCGATCGGCAGGACCAGCAGTGTGGTCGCAGCGGTGATGAGTGTCAGTGGTGCGCCGAGGCGGGCGAAGTCACCGAAACGGTAGCCACCGAGCCCGTACACCATCATGTTGGTCTGGTAGCCGATGGGGGTGAGGAACGAGCACGAGGCGCCGATGAGCACTGCGACGACGAACGCGCGCGGGTCGAGGCCAGCGTCGAGGGCGGTCGCGACTGCGATCGGGAACATCACGGCAGCGGCGCCATTGTTGCTGAGTGGCTCGGTGAGGATCATCGTGGCGATCAGGACCGCTCCCAGCAGACCGACGTCGCCGAACGGGTCACCGACGTTGCCCAGGAACTTTGCGACCTCGATCGCCAAGCCGCTGGAAGCGACTGCACTGCCCAGTGGAACGGACAGGGCCATCATCAGCACGACGTTCAGGTTGACAGCGCGCCGCGCCTCGCGCGGGCTGATGACGCGCAGCACGATCATCGAAGCCGCTGCGGCGATCGACGCCTCCAGCAACGACAGCACTTCGGTGGCGGTGAGGGCGATCATCGCCAGGAATACGATGCTGACCAGCCACGCTCGGGCAGGTCGCGGGGGCGGTGGTTCGTCGAGTGCGGCGATCACCGAGAAGTCGCTGCCACTGCGCCAGGTCGTGGAGAAGTCCCGGTGGGCCAGCACGAGTAGCACGTCGCCGGGACGCAGGGGGATGGAACCCAGCTTTCCCGGTACCTGTTCACTCGCACGGTGAATGGCGAGGACTGCGGCACCGAACCGGGCGCGAAACCCGACGTCGCGCAGGGTGGCGCCGGCGAGCTCCGAGCGTTCCGAGACGACGGCCTCGAACAACGATGCATCGAGGCCGTCGACCGTACCGTTGAGGTGAGGCTGTTCTGCCGAGACCAGGCCCTGCATCGCCTGGAGGTCGATGATGCGACTGACATCGCCCGTGAAGTACAGCGTGTCGCCGGAGTGCAGGCGCAGGTCGGGGGTCGCTTGCTCGATCTCACCGCCACGCTCGACAGCGACCAGGAACACACCCTGCAGGTTGCGCAATCCGCCCTCGGCAACGGTCTTGCCGGGCAGCGGCCCACCGGCGGTCACCCGCATTGCGACGGTGAAGCGGCGCGCCGTCTCCAGTAGCGACTCGTCGACGGCAGCCCGGTCACGCAGCAGGAAGGGAACCAGCGCCACCATGGCCAACACGCCGACCACCGCAACCGCAAGACCCGTGGGAGTGATCTCGAACAGACCAAGGCGCTCGTCGCCGTTCGCTGCCAGCAGGTCGCTGACCACGAGGTTGGTCGATGTCCCCATCAGGGTGACCACCCCACCGAACACGGCAGCGTACGACAACGGCATCAGGAACGCCGACGGCGATCGTCCGGTTCGTCGGCACCAGGCGACCACCCTGGGCGCCAACATCGCGACCAGGGGTGTGTTGGGCACGAACGCCGACATGAACGCGGTCGAGCCGGCGAGACGACCGATCTCGGCCCGACGCGACCGGCCGCCACCGACCAACCGATCGGTCAGCGAGCCGAGAGCACCTGTCGCGCTGGCGGCGCCGGCGAGCACGTAGAGCGCAGCAATGGTGACCGGAGCGCTGTTGGACAACCCGCCCACGGCCTGGTCTTCGGTGATCACGCGGGCGAACAGCAGCACCATCACTGCAGCACCCATCGCCGAGAGCGCCGAGACACGCTCGGTGGCCAGCACCACGAGCAACGCGACCAGCACCCCGAGGGTGACCCAAGCGTCGACTGTCATGGTTCCACGGCCTCAGTCGGAGCGCGGAGCGAGCAACATGCCGCCGGCGACCGTCTGGTTCGATGTCTCGTCGATGAGGATGAAGCTGCCGGTGGACCGGTTGCGTTGGTACTCGTCGTAGAACAGGGGAGCGGTGGTTCGCAGCGTGATGCGACCGACTTCGTTCGACGTGAGTGTGGTGGCCTCGGTGTCGCGGTGCAGCGTGTTGATGTCGAGCCGGTAGCGCAGTTCACCGACCCGCGCTCGTGCGCTGCGGGTGGTGTGCTTGATCGCGTAGATCTTGCCGGGGGTCAACGGGGCACTGTGGTCCATCCAGGCCACCATTGCCTCCAGGTCTTGGCCGACGTGTGGGCGGTTGTGCGGCCTACAGATCATGTCGCCGCGACTGATGTCGAGGTCGTCCTCCAGCAAGACGGTGACTGCCATTGGCGGGCGGGCTTCCTCGATGGGCCCGTCGGCGGTGTCGATACGGGCGATCCGCGATGTCAGGCCGCTGGGCAGCACCACCACTTCGTCGCCGGCGCGCAGTGTTCCACCGTCGACCTTGCCGGCGTAGCCGCGGTAGTCGTGATAGGCGGCGCGCTGTGGGCGAATGACGTATTGCACCGGAAAGCGCACATCGATCAGGTTCTCGTCTCCGGCGATGTACAGCGTCTCGAGGTGGTGCAGCAGCGAGCTTCCCCGGTACCAGTCCATGTTGGCCGACCGGTCGACCACGTTGTCACCATCGAGAGCACTGATCGGGATGAACGTGACGTCGCGCAGTTCGAGCCGGCCCGCGAACGCGCTGAACTCGTCGCGGACTGCCTGGAACACGCTCTCGTCGTACTCGACGAGGTCCATCTTGTTGACGCAGATCACCAGGTGCGGCACACCGAGCAGCGACACCAACAGGCTGTGCCGGCGAGTTTGCTCGACAATGCCTTGGCGAGCGTCGACGAGCAGGATCGCGAGATCGACGGTGGATGCGCCGGTGATCATGTTGCGGGTGTACTGCGTGTGGCCCGGGCAGTCGGCGATGATGAACTTGCGCTTGGGGGTGGCGAAGTAGCGGTAGGCGACATCGATGGTGATGCCCTGCTCACGTTCGGCGCGCAGGCCGTCGGTGAGCAGTGCAAGGTCGACGAAGTCCTGGCCGCGGCGCTGGCTGACGGCCTCGATGTGTTCCAGCTGGTCCTCGAAGATGCTTTTCGAGTCGTACAACAGTCGACCGATCAGCGTGCTCTTGCCGTCGTCGACGCTGCCCACTGTTGCGAAGCGGAGCATTTCCATCAGAAGTAGCCCAATCGTTTGCGGTCTTCCATGCCGGCCTCACTGATGCGGTCGTCGGCGCGAGTGGCGCCTCGTTCGGTCACTCGTGCCACTGCGGTCTCGGCAATCACGTCGGCCACGGTGAACGCGACCGATTCGATGGCGGCGGTGCAGGTGGCATCACCCACGGTGCGGAAGCGCACGGTCTCCTCGTACACCTCCTCGCTGTCCATCGGTGTGAGGAACTCGGAGACGGCCATCAGCATGCCATCGCGGCGAAACACGGGCCGGCGGTGCGCGTAGTAGATGGATGGCAGTTCGATGTTGCGTTCTCCGACGAACGTCCAGATGTCGAGCTCGGTCCAGTTGCTGATCGGGAACACGCGGAAGTGCTCACCCTTGACGTGGCGGCCGTTGTAGAGGTTCCACAGTTCCGGACGCTGGTTCTTCGGGTCCCACTGGCCGAACTCGTCACGGTGGCTGAACACCCTTTCCTTTGCTCGAGCACGCTCCTCATCGCGTCGCCCACCTCCGAACACTGCGTCGAAGCGGTGGTGTTCGATGGCGTCGAGCAATGTGACCGTCTGTAGCGGGTTGCGGGTGGCCCGAGGGCCGGTCTGCTCGACCACCCGTCCGTTGTCGATCGACTCCTGCACCGAGGCCACGATCAGCTCGACACCCAGCTCGGCAACGATGCGATCACGAAAGTCGATCACCTCGGCCAGGTTGTGCCCGGTGTCGACGTGCATCATCGCGAACGGCACCCTGGCCGGGTGGAAGGCCATGACCGCCAGGTGCAGCATGACCACCGAATCCTTACCGCCGGAGAACAACATCACCGGCCGCTCGAACTCGGCAGCCACTTCGCGGATGATCGTGATCGCCTCGGACTCGAGGCCGGTCAGGGTGGACATACGGTTCGACCTGCTGGCGTAGGGGACGGAGTGCCACGACGATAGTCACCGAGTCGCCCTATTCACTCGGTGAGATCGATATCGCACAGAAACAATGCCGGCTGTTCGTAGCAGGTGATTGATGCTCCGTCCACCACATCGGCCGAGCACGCGGTTCCGGCCGCAAGTTCAAGCGATGCCATCAGGGCATCAGCAACCTGCCGCCGCTTCCCGATCGAGTGGGCTGGCTGTGCCGCAAGGCATCGACCTGGGTCGAACACACGACTGGCGAGGCACGCAGTCTTGTCACGGATCTGGCCATCGCCTATGTCGCCGGGGACCCCGACGCCGATGCGGCCGACGTGATGAGCGCGGGCGAGCACAGGATGCAACAACAGTTCCAGGCTGGGTTTGCCGACCCGCTGCTGTTCGACGCGGCCCTCCACGAAGGGCGCCTGTTTCGGCGTTTTCTGTACGAACGCAGCGACCTGCTACCCGATGACGAACGGCTCCTCGCGACCGCACGGCTCACGGTCGATCGCAGCGTCCACGAAAACGAGTTCGCAGACGAGACCGAAATGCCGGCCCGACTCAGCGCCGAACTCTCGCGGCAAGCCCAGTCCCGGTGGCTTGACGACAGCATTCCGGCTCTCGGAGGCCTGACCCCACGGCAGGCCGCCGCCGACCCCACGCGACGCGAACAACTCGAACGACTGCTCAGCGAGTTCGACCGGATGGATGACAACTTTCGTGACGCATTCGCGCACGTCGACGGCGCGGTCGGCGCTCCGATCACGTACGACACCGCGGAACTGCGGCGCGAGCTGGGCATCAACTGACCCATCGACGACAGCAGAAGTCGCTACCCGCCGTCGTGTTGCGAGTGAGTGGACGTCAGTAGTTCACGGCGGAGCGCCACGAGTTTCGGTGCCGGCGAGGCGGCGGACCATGGGTCAGCGGCGATGGCGCGCTCGTAGCTCTCCCACTCGCCGCGTACTCCCGAGAGGTCGCCACGTCGAGCGTGAGCACGCATACGTAACGAGATCAACTCCTCGTGTCCGCTCAGCACCTTGAGCCCTTGGCCTGTCGCCCAGAACACGCCATCGACGTCGCCCAGCAACAGATAGTGGTTCGCCAATTCGATCGCGGCGCCGGTGGCGAGCAGGATCAACGACGATGTGATCCCTTCGGCATCCGTCCACAGATAGCTCGTTCCCGCAAACGGCAGACCGGCGAGCAACTCGACACCCGGCCGCAGCGTGTCGATGGCGTCCAAGGACGGCAGTCCACGAGCGTGTGCCACGCGTAAGGCGAGCAGTTGGGCGTCGGTGACAACGCCCGTGTGCAAGGGCAGCTCCTCGGTCAGCGTGCGTGCAATCCATTCCTCACCCTCTGCAGGCGGGATGGCACGCGCCATCGCCCGCCGTGCATCGCTCACCACGTTGGCAAAGGTGGCATCACGAACGTCCAGGTCCCACAGCGCGGTTCGTGCGGCCGAACGCGTGGGCCGTTGGCGGTGTTGGCTCAGCCAGATGATCAGCTCCGTGGCCTTGGATCGTTCGCAGCTCGCAGTCACACCCGCACAGGACGCAACATGGATGGGGCCCAGCACGCGGACCATCAACGCCCACTCCGGAGAAACGAATGGCGCTGCCTCGGCCAGCGCGGCGGCGAACGCCAGCTCCGGAACCTCAGCGACGTCGATGTCGCACACAGTCAACTCTTGGCTCTTGAGCAGCTCGGTGAGGCGCGCAACGTCCGCCTCGCTCACGCCGACAGGTTGCACGACCAGTCCCAGCGGCTCCAGCACATGCTGCCCATCATGAAAGCGAAGGACCCACCCCTCAGGTGCGACCGCACCCTCGACCGACGACTCCTGAGTGCCGAGCACCACCGCCAGCCCTCTGCCACCGGCAGACCCCGAGCGAACCACACCGTCGAGCGGATCGACACCCTCGTCGACCAACGCGACCACCACCGAAGGCTCCCAGGCCTCTCCCCCAGCGCCCGCGACCCGCAACGCGAAGGTGCTGTCCACACGCGCCAACTGCCCGGTGCTGCCCAACGACATCGACGCTGCGTCCATCGCCGCATCCAAGGAGTCGACCGACTCACTGTTCTGCGAGCCAACAGCGACATCACCCAACCCAACCGTGAAGATACGACTGGCCTCGATGAATGGGGACACTGCCAGCGATGCCGCCACGTGTCGCAGAACGTCCGACGCATGGGGCGACTGCACCAGCAGTGTGCCGATCGCTTCCACATCGACGAACAACTCGCCGCCCTCGACAACACCACCGAGGTGCACCATCGCCGGGCACGGTTGCGCGCACAGGCGGGCGAGTTCAGCGAGCTCGGAAAGGGGGACGCCGCCGGACAGACGCCAGGTGTTCGCGTGAAGATCGACCTTCCAATCCGCCGATGTGGACGTGGCCGAGCCACGAAGGAACAGGCACACATCGCCGGAGTCGTACATCACGGCTGCGTGCACGGATGCTGATTGAGCGGCAAGCAACGGAGCCGCACAACGCAACGCAAGGTCGAGGCGGGCAAGCCGCTCCGGCGCGTTCAAGGAGCGCAGCAGTACCTCAGTGCGCGCGTGCGCCGCTGAATGTGACACCACCCGAGCGCCGACCGTTGCAGAACGGAGTTCGCGCCGTCGTCGAGACTCGAGTAGCCCTACAGCGCCGGCCGACATCATCAGCGCAGCACCGAGCCCAGCTGCATAGGGCAGAACGCCTCGTGATTCCGAAGCTGGCCCGGCGAAGGACGGTAAGTCGGTGGTGGCCGCAGCAGGCTCCACGACGTTCGGCAGCGG
>Ga0105048_10014276_pt1 | contig 12380 bp, 8 predicted proteins | sample MAT05_FD_78382 | JGI IMG/M metagenome (GOLD analysis project Ga0105048, IMG submission 78382) | Freshwater microbial communities from Lake Fryxell liftoff mats and glacier meltwater in Antarctica - MAT-05 | ecosystem: Environmental > Aquatic > Freshwater > Ice > Liftoff microbial mat | place... | reverse complement strand
TCGAGCTATGAGCTTCGAGCTGCGAGCTTTGAAAGGCAGGCTGCGAGCTGTGAGGAAAAGAAAGCTTTGAGCTATGAGCTGCGAGCTTCGAGCTTTGGAAGGCAGTTCCGAGCTATGAGCTATGAGCTTCGAGCTTCGAGCTTTGGAAGTTAGCTGGGAACTCGGTTGGGAAATGGGGTTGGAAGGAAATAATTTTGAGGGCAAGTGGGAAAAGGAAAGAAAAAAAGAGTATAGAGCGAGGAATGAAGAGCGAGGAATGAAGAGTGAGGAGTGAGGAGTAAAAAATGAAGAATGAGAAGATAAGAGTGAGGAGTGAGGAATTAAGAAGGATGAAAGTACAAAATAGAATAGAAAAAAGGTGGAATAATAAAGATTTTTTTTAGATGTTTTAGCAATGGATTGCTTGTTTAAAATCCATGAAATTTGTGATTGTGTGGATAAAAGCCAAATAGAAATTCAATGGCTGAATGGCTGCGGGATGGAAGCGGTAGCCCCGACGAAGGAGGGCTACAAGCGTACAGCCCGAACAAATGCTCAAAGATGTTGTTTGGCTGACAGCCCACACTATTTTTTTTCTTCTTTACATAATTTTAATTAGTAGCCCGGAGTATAATTAATTGAATAATTTTTTTAAAACTATGATAAAACTAAACCCCATTTCTTTTGAAAATACTGAGTACGCTTTTGCTTATAAAAAGAATGGAGAACTTAAAAGGGCGCATTTTCTTTTTACTTCTATGGGTAAGCCGTGGTTGATTAACCTTGGCTTAAAACTTACTCCGCTTGCCATAAAGTGGAATTTTCCTTTTACAAAAATGGTTATTAGAAATACAATTTTTAGTCAGTTTGTGGGCGGTGAAACTTTACAGGAAACTGCTGCCGTTGCAAATAAGCTGAATAATTACAACGTAAAAGTAATTTTAGACTACGGCGTTGAGGGTGGGGCGGATGGCGAAAATGGGTTTGATGAATCTACCAAAGAATTTATAAAAGTGATTGATTATGCTGCCACCCAGCACAATATTCCATTTATGAGTGTGAAGGTTACCGGCCTTAGCAGGTTTGGACTTCTGGAAAAAATTGATACTTTAATGAACGCCGGTACTGGTACTTTAATGAAAAGATACCTGCAGGCTATTGGGCAATTGAATACAACAGAAAGCGAAGAATGGCATAGAGTAAGAAGCCGTATGTTGAAAATATGTGAGGTAGCTGCCAGTAAAAAAGTAGCCGTTTTAATTGATGCGGAAGAAACATGGATACAAGATCCGGTGGATGCGTTAACCATTTTAATGATGGACTGTTTTAATAAAAATACAACTGTTATTTACAATACCCTGCAACTTTACCGGCACGACAGGTTGCAATTTTTAAAAGATTGTTACGCTGCTGCTGTTGAAAGAAATTTTATTTTAGGTATCAAACTAGTTAGGGGTGCTTATATGGAAAATGAAAGAAACAGGGCCATTAAAATGAATTACCCATCGCCTATACAAGTTAGTAAAGCCGCTACAGACAAGGATTTTGATGAGGCAGTTGCTTTTTGCATTACGCATATTAATAGCATTGCTTTAATTGTAGCTACGCACAATGAACAAAGCAATTTACTGGCTACAGCACTTATGATAAAAAACGAATTTCCTTTGTATCACGAGCGTATTCATTTTTCGCAATTATATGGCATGAGCGATAATATTACATTTAATCTTGCCAAAGCTGGCTGCTCTGTAAGTAAATATTTACCTTTTGGGCCTATTAAAGATGTAATACCTTACCTAATGCGGAGAGCGCAGGAAAACAGCTCGGTAGCCGGACAAACCGGAAGAGAATTGGGGTTGATTGAAAAGGAAACGAAACGGAGAAGGGTTAATGGGTAATGGGTAATGGTTAATGGATAATGGATAATGGGTAAGGGAGAATGGGTAATGGTTAATGGTTAATGGATAATGGTTAATGGGTGATGGTTAATGGGTAATGGATGTCCTTGCCTAAATAAGGTTTACCTGTTTCAATTGAATTTCAAATATCCGTTTTGTTTTTATCATTTTTTAAAATAGGTTAACATAGTTTAACATAGTTTAAATGCGGATGGAGATAGGCTCTGCCGGGGAGCAACCTCTCAAGTGCCAAAATCATAGATGCACTGAAAAAGAAAGTACCTGGGTAAATTCCCGGTTATTTTTTTCTTTCTTTTTTAGGGTAGTAAAAGCTTAAAAAAACCTGATTTTTATTGCAAGTTTTTAAGAAACAAAAAATATTTAGTTACAACAATTCTATATCATTGAGAACGATTTTATTGATCCTTTTATCCTTTACCATACAACAGCTTTTGGCTCAAACTAAAACCCTGCAAGCTGTTAAAATTTTTACGCCTATTAAACTGGATGGCAATTTAGATGAGGCAGCCTGGCAAACAGTAACGGGTGCTACAGACTTTGTGCAAAACTTTCCCACCTTTGGCAAGCCGGCTTCTCAAAAAACTTTGGTAAAAATTGCCTACGATAATGTTGCTTTATATGTTGCTGCATATATGTTTGATGATAAGAAAAACATTAGAAAGCAGCTAACGCAAAGAGATGCCCTTGACAGGCAGGATGTGGATATTTTTTCCATTGGGTTAGATACCTATAATGATAAACAAAATGGTTATCTATTTCAGATAACGGCAGCAGGTGTGCAGGCAGACGCCCGTTTTTCGCAAACCATTTCTGACGATAACGGTGGGCTGGATAAAACCTGGGATGCAGTATGGGAGAGCAAAGTAAGCATTAAGGCAGATGGATGGGTGGCTGAAATAAAAATACCATTCAGCGCTATCCGGTTTTCAAAAAAAGAGATACAGGATTGGGGACTGCAGTTTCAACGCCTATGCCGCAGCACCAATGAGGGCACTACCTGGAGCCCTACTAACCCTGCCATTAGTGGTAATATTAACCAATGGGGCGTATGGAAAGATCTTAAAAATATTGTCCCTCCATTAAGACTTTCCTTTTTGCCATACGTATCTGCCGGTATTAAAACTACCCCTACCGGTAATGGACAAATTACTGAAAACCTTAAGAGTGGCGGTATGGATATAAAATACGGCATTAACGAAAGCTTTACGCTTGACGTAACATTGATACCGGATTTTGCACAGGTGCAAAGCGATAATGTGTTTTTAAACCTTACACCTTTTCAGGTACGCTTTGATGATTTTAGGCCATTTTTTACAGAAGGAACAGAACTTTTTAACAAGGCCGGATTATTTTACAGTCGCCGTATTGGTGACAAGCCGGGCGGTGCAGATGCACTGCTAAATACCTTTGGCACAGATAGTAATTACAGGGTAAAAAAAAATCCGGGTATTAGTTTATTGTACAACGCTACCAAATTTTCTGGCCGCACAAAAAACAACCTTGGTATTGGCATTTTAAATGCCGTTACAAGGCCTATGTATGGCGAGGTAGTAGCTACAGCAACGGGTAAGGACTCTATTATTTTAACTGAACAAGCTGCCAATTACAATATAATTGTGCTGGACAAGGCTTTAAAAAACAGATCGTCTATTAGCTTTACCAACACCAATGTTATAAGAATTGGTAATACCCGAAATGCCAATGTAAGTGCGGTGGATATTTCTTTGTTTGACAGGAAGAACATTTACAATTACAAACTAGCTCCCCGCTTTAGTAGCATTTGGGGTAAAAATGGCAGCTACAATGGGTTTGCCAATTATGCAAGTTTTGCAAAAGTAAGCGGAGCCTTACAATATGAACTTATTTCACAAATAGAAAGTGATCGGTACGACCCAAATGACCTTGGCTTTCTGCAAAACAATAATTCGGTAAGATATGAAGCCAACGCTAGCTACAACTTTTTTACCCCTACTAAAAATTACTTAAATCATAGCTATGGTATAAGTATCCAAAACAGGTATTTGTACAATCCCTACACCTGGTCGGATCTTAAAATTGAAGCCAATTCAAGATTTATTTTCCGCAATTTTTGGGATGTAAATTTTTTTATGGATACAAAGCCACTGTGGGGCAACGATTTTTTTGAGGCTAGAAAAACAGGTGCGGTTTTTAAAACACTGCCGTATGTGTTTTTTGGTGCCGGTAGTAGCAGCGATAGTCGTAAAAAATTATTTGGACGCCTGTTTTTGGGTTATGGCAGAACCCCTTTCCCTAATACAGATTATTATTATACAAACATGGCCATAAGATATCGCTTTGGCCCAAGATTGCTTATAAACGCAAGCACCAATATTGAACAGGATAATGGTAACAGGGGCTATGGCTTTGTACCATCTGCCAATAGTAATATTATATTTTCTACAAGAGATATCACCCGTGTTACCTCTATACTTTCCGCACAATATGGCTTTACTCCAAGAATGAATTTAACCATCAGGATGCGGCATTATTGGAGTTATTTGCTAAACAAACAATTTCACACCCTTAAAGCAGATGGCTTATTGAACGATATACCGTTTATAGCTGGTTACAATCAAAATTTTAATAGTTTTAATACCGATATGTTTTACACCTGGGATTTTTTATGGGGCAGCCGCCTTACCCTTGCATGGAAAAATGCACTCGGCGGTATTGTAAACCTCGATCCTTATCAGTATAACAACTTTCGTAAAAATGTTGGCGAAATTTTTATTAGCCCACACAGCAATGAGGTAAGTTTAAAAATTGTGTACTTCTTAGATTATTTACAATTGAAGAGAAGCTAATAGAAGTATCATTAGCTGTGCGTTTGTGCCTTGTGGTTGATGGAGGCTCCAACAACGGTGTATCTTTTTACTCGTACTAAAATAACTTTATGCTATTGTTTACTAAGCCTGTAATAAATGTACACTTTTGGAGGTTGCCCTAACAGACAGAGACTGGGAGGGTAGCATTTTAAATGGACGCTGCGCCTTGTGTTTGGTGTTTGGTGTTTGGTGTTTGGTGAGTACACTAGCCCCTGTGGGGTGCCCACCCACCGAAATAGGGAGCTACAATTTGAAATGCACCCATTGGGAGCATCATTTTTAAATGCACTCTTTTGTGATTAGCTGTGCATTGGTAAAATGAAAATTCATTACAATCCATACACATCTCTTGCAACCCTAAAAGTATTGCAATGGGCTTCTGTAATAATTTTTACATCGGCACTGTAACCTCCGCCCATGGCCACTACGCAAGGTATTTTATATTGCTGTAGTGTAGAGAAAACAAACTCATCCCGTTGCTTGCACCCTTGCATTGATACAAGTAGTTTTCCATATTTATCAGTAGCTAAAATATCTACTCCCGATAAAAAAAAGGCAAAGTCAGGTTTTTCTTTTTCTATAAGCTGTGGTAAAATTTGTTGCAGCAAACCGAGGTAGGTTGCATCATCCGTACCATCATTTAGCGGTACATCAAGGTCACTCTTTTCTTTGTGAAACGGATAGTTGTGATGGCCATGCATGCTAAAGGTAAAAACCCTGGGTTCTTGTTCAAAAAGTTTAGCCGTACCATTTCCCTGGTGAACATCCAAATCTATTATCAGTATTTTTTTTGCAAGATTTTTCCTCAATAAATAATTGGAAGCTATGGCCATATCATTCAACATACAAAAACCCTCTCCCCTATCTGCAAAAGCATGATGGGTACCTCCCGCCACATTCATAGCAACACCATTATCCATTGCATAGTAGCAGCAGTTGATGGTACCTTGTGTAATAATAAGTTCTCTTTTGGTAAGCATAGGCGATTGCGGAAAACCAATATGCCGTTGCTCTTTGGCAGATAACGTTTGCTGCTGTAGTTTTTGTAAATAGGCTTTTTGATGTGTCCATAAAATATATTCATCAGGGCAAATAGAAGGTGCAACTAAACTCTCTGCTGTAATACTACCTTCGTGCAATAATTGCCCCGGTATCAATTCGTATTTAAGCATAGGAAAGCGGTGGCCAGGTGGTAAAGGGTGGGCATAAATTGGATCGAAGGCAATTTTTAATATTTTAGACATGGGCTATAATTTAATAATACTGCCTGTGCCGCTTGTTGAAGCATTTGCAGGCAATACAGCATAAACAGATTCGCCTTTCTTTGGTTTAATGGGATGGGTGCCGGTAAATTTGCTAAAAGCGGGAAGCACTGCGTATTGACTGCCAAAATAAAAACAAGGAAAACGGAGCGATTGCCTGCCCGCCCCACGTATAGATACACCCGGATGAATATGTCCGCTAAAAAAATAGGATAGTTGATTTTCCTCCGGTTTTACTTCTGCAATATCATGCGAAAAGGCAAAAGGCCCAATAGTAAGCTTGTTTTCAATCAATACTATTTGCGCCTCCCGGTACCAGCTTTCTTTTAAAATATCATGATTACCCCTTATGAGCAGCATGGGCAATTGCGTAAAATCATACCGCCATTTTTTAAATAAATCAAGTTCTTTATTGTTATGGCTATGAAACATATCACCAATAATAATAAGCTGCTCCGGATTAAAGAATTGTATTTGTGCTACAAGCCGCTGCAAATCTTCTTTATACACATCCTGCGGTACTGCAATTCCTTCTTTTCTAAAATGACCTGTTTTTCCAAAATGGAGATCACTTAGTATCAAAATCTTTTCTTCTTCCCAAAAAATACAACGCTCTGTACTAAGTAACAAATGCTGCTGAAGAAATTGGTGTAATAAATATTGAGCCATTGCAACAAAGTTATTATTGATTATAGATACCATTGAACTAAATATTTTTGATAAGAAATAAATACTATTTACATTACACAAAAAATCTAAATTATGAATGACTCAATCAACTTTTCGGAAGAAGAAAAACCTACACTAAGTTCAGGTTTAAATGTGCTCACTATTTTAACCTTTATTGGCAGCGGTATTGCATTAATATCAGCTTTCTGGACGTATTTTACTGTAGAAAAATCTTACGATACTATTTTAAAAGCACAGGAAAATATGGCCAATGCACCTGCATTTGTAAAAAGTTTAATGGGGCCGGAAATGGTAGAAAATGCCAAAAAATCTGTAGATAATAAATTGCCCATTTTAATTTTGACCGTTGTAGGTGCAGTGCTTTGTATTTATGGCGCTTTAGAAATGCGTAAACTAAAAAAACAGGGATTTGTACTATGGCTTGCAGGAGAACTTTTACCTATAGCTGGTATTGCTATTTTTCTGGGATTTGCGCTATTTCAGGGTTTTGCTGCCTTGTTTATGTTGATACCAATTGCCTTTATAATTTTATATGCAGTACAACGCAAAAATTTAGTGTACTAATTATTTAGCTAATTGCATTTGCATTTTTTTAATTCTGTCTTCTAGTTTTTCTGAAGATAAATTATTGCGGTTAAGCCCATCTACCAAAATAGGAAAACAAAATGGGGTAAGCTTTGCAGGAAAGTGAATAATGATTTTACTACCAGCAATTCTTTTGTAGGCAGCCCTCAGCCGCTGCTCTTCCATCTGCTGGCTTAGCACTTCGCTATAAGCCTGCCGTAGTAAAAGATTATTAGGATCGTACTCATTAAATACATTAAACAATAGCCCGGCGTTGCTTTGTAAATGCCGGGCTTTTATTTGCTCACCGGGCATACCCTGAAAAATTAATCCACCTATTACAGCAATATCTCTAAATTTTCTTTTGGCCATTTCAGTTGAATTTACACTTTTCTGTATATCAGCCAACAAGTTTTCTTGCGAAAATAATTCGCTTGCGTTGGTATCATCCAAATGTATTGGCTGATCGCTAAGAAGCTCAAAACCATAATCATTCATAGCAATTGAAAACGTAATGGGCCTTATGTTACTGATGCGGTACGCTAATATGGCTGCCATTGCTTCATGCACCAACCTGCCTTCAAAAGGATATACAAAAAGATGAAAACCTTCTTTGGTTTCAAAATGCTCTATCAGTAATTCGTGCTCGTTGGGTATGGCAGATAATGATTGCTGCAAATCGAGCAAAGGTTTTAAAACCAATAGTTCTTCATCTTTACTGCCCTGTGGCGGATATGGGCTGCTTATCTTTTTTCGTAGCATTAACCCGAGGTTGGCAGTCAGGCTCATGCGGCCACCCATCCAACTAGGCACAAGGCTCTTTTTTACGGATGATTTTTTTACCAGTACAGTCATATCCTTTATCATCAGGTATTCCATATTTCTACCCGCAAGGGTAAACACATCACCTGGTTTTAGCTTACTTATAAAATACTCTTCAATTACCCCAACATAGCCACCACTCATAAATTTTACCTTTAGCATGGCATCGCTTACAATGGTGCCTATATGCATACGGTGGCGCATGGCCATGCGGCGATCAATAATTTTATACAAGCCATCTTCTACAACTATTTTTTTAAACTCATCATACTGTTGCAAGGCTTTTCCGCCCTGTGTTAAATGGAGCAATAATTCAAGCCACTCTTCTTCTGTAATATCAGCAAAACAATGCGTTGATTTTATCTCTTCAAAAATTACTGCCGGCTTAAAGCCATCACCTACTGCAAGGGTACACAGGTATTGAATGAGCACATCAAAGCAAAGCATCATGGGCTCTTTGCTTTCGATATAATTTTGCTCAATAGCATCTTTTAATGCAGCCACCTCAACCAACTCTAATGAATGCGTTGGCAAAAAGTATATTTTACTTACGGCACCCGGCTGGTGTCCGCTACGGCCTGCCCGCTGTAAAAACCTTGCTATACCTTTTGGCGAACCCACCTGTATTACCGCTTCTACGGGTCTAAAATCTACTCCTAAATCGAGGCTTGCAGTGCATACCACGGCTTTTAATTTACCTGTGTGCAAATTATCTTCTACCCAAAGCCTCAACTCTTGTTCGATGCTGCCATGGTGCAATGCAATGGCACCTGCCAAATCGGGTGCAGCATGTAGCAAAGCCTGGTACCAAAGTTCACTCATACCCCTTGTATTGATAAATATCAACGTGGTTTTATATTGGTTGATGATGGGTATTACTTTATCAACCATCTTTAAACCCAAATGCCCTGCCCACGGATATTTTTCTATTTCATCTGGATAAATGGATTGCACCTGTATATTTTTTTGAATATTGGCTTTGATGATTTCACCGCTGTCTCCCGGATGTTTATCGGAAAAAAGGGAATGCAGCAACACTTCTTTTGCCTGCTCTAAATTGCCAATAGTAGCCGAAATTCCCCATACACTAATAGGCTGATTGTTAGCTTTAGCTTGTGCTATTATCCTGCTCAATGCAAGCTCTACCTGCACGCCACGCTTGCTGCCAAGCAACTCATGCCATTCATCTACGGCTATTATTTTTAGCGATTGTAATTGCGCTATACTATTTTTTTGCGCCAATAAAAGGTGCAGACTTTCCGGCGTAATAATGAACACTTCTGGCAACTGCCGTTTTTGTTTTGCCCTTTCGCTTGTAGTTGTATCGCCATTACGGATGCCTACTTTCCATTGCATACCGAGCTCCTCTATTACTTCTTCCATAGCCCGGCCAATGTCTTTTGCCAATGCACGCAGCGGTGTTACCCAAATTAATTGAAGTCCATTTTTTGCCTTGGTTGTATAATTTTCTGGTTGTTCGTTTATGAAATTAATAAGGGCACCAATAAACACCGAAAAGGTTTTACCACAGCCGGTAGGGGCATTTACCAGTCCACTTTTGGCATGGGCAATATGCTGCCAGGTTTGCTCTTGAAAAATAAAAGGCTTAAATGCTTTGGTAGCAAGCCATTGCTGAATGATTGTATAGCCTTTGGAAGAATGAAGTTTCAAGAATAGTATATTTTTTTAGTAAGTTATACCTTATAAATTTACTGAAGGTAAAAGGGTATTGATTTTGCTTTATTTCGATAAAAATATGAGGTAAAGATTTTGATTGAAGGCAGTACGATTATGCCATATTTTTCAAATATGCTATCACCCGCTAGCTTTTGTAAAACCAAATTACAATACATCCATTTACTTTTGGCCATGGTAATCGATAAAAAAGCATTAAAGACTAAGCTGCCGATTTTGGATGGTTTTTATATGTATTAATCTAACAAAAACGATTGTAAGTTTAAATCTGTTTATTCATCGGGATATTATAATTAACTATGTAAAAAATTAAACTGCCATTTAGCCCCATATTATAAACCTGATTCCATCAATTAATTGTTTTTGAAAGCCCGTTTTTAATGCACCCGGCATTTGGGTATCAAAAGAAGAGTAATAGGTAAATGGATAATTACCAATACTTTTTACCTTTCCCTTTATTGCTTTATCATCAAATGAAGTATAATAACTGATGGAGATATTACTAACAGATTTTAGCTTACCCTTTATTGCTTCATTATCGAACGAGCCATAATAAAGCATAGACACAGAGCCGGCACTTTTTATTTTTCCACGGATAGCGGCATCTTCAAATTGCGAATAATATTCAATAAGGCTGCTTCCAATTGATTTTACTTTACCCACCAATAATTGATTTTCTTCTGCTGAATAATAAGTAATAGCAACAGCACCAATATACCGGAGCTTTCCTCTAAATGCTTCATTATCTGCCAGGCCAAACATATCTATTCTACCCATGTATTTATCTAATTTACCTGGATAATAATACAGGCGGCCTTCAGCATACTCTACACCCCATTCTGTTACATTGCCATCAGGCGTTACGTTTATAATAATGTTTTGATCTGCAAAAAAACAGAAAGATGTTTTTGTTCCATTTTGTGATTGTATAACCTGTTTTACCTGTTGTGCAAATACCCCTCCATACAAAAAGAAGCAAGCTGCTAAAAGAATATTTTTTTTCATAAATGAGGTTGTTTATTTATTGTAAAGTATGGCTGCTAATGTATTTGAGTTGAAAAGTTATACCGAAATTTTCAATTTTATCTTATAATTGTTGGTTTTAATTTACCTTGTTCAACAGCAATTTTTTTATTGAAAAATCTTTTACACGCTACTAAACAAATTTCTTTATATACAAAAAATATAGGGTTGTAGTTAATGAATACTATCAACTTTTATATTGGTAAAGTATTGGATTATTCCAAACTGTAAAAATACTCTTGGTATAAAAACCTAAAACATCATTAATAAAATTATTTCTGCCTTTTTCAAAAGCGTAAATCCAAATTAACTTAAACACTGTAGCTACAATGCAATTATAAAAGTGAACTACCTTTTTACTCCAGGTAAAAACATTTGTGCCGATACTGATTACAGAACTTTGGATTGGCTGCAATTCCTCGACGGACAAATACAATTTGAAATATAGCTTTACAATTTTATCAAAATAAACGTCTAAAAAAAAGCCAGCCAAAGCAGATAGCTATCTTCTTTCGGCCACTACCAATTCTTTACTACCAGCTTGGTACACATAAAATCCTTCACCAGTTTTTACACCCAATTTACCAGCCATAACCATATTTATAAGCAGCGGACAAGGTGCATATTTTGGGTTGCCAAAACCATCCTGTAAAACTTTTAAAATACTCAGGCAAACATCAAGCCCAATAAAATCTGCTAATTGCAAAGGCCCCATTGGGTGAGCCATACCAAGTTTCATTACAGTATCAATTTCTTCAACGCCGGCTACCCCTTCAAACAAACTATAAATGGCTTCATTTATCATAGGCATTAAAATGCGGTTGGCAATAAAACCGGGGTAATCATTTACCACACAAGGTATTTTACCTAACAGTTTGCTAAGCTCAACAATTGTAGCCGTTATTTGCTTGTTGGTAGCGTATCCATTTATAATTTCCACCAGCTTCATTACCGGTACAGGGTTCATAAAGTGCATACCAATTACCAAGCCGGGGCGTTGGGTAACGGCTGCAATTTTAGTAATACTTATAGAAGATGTGTTAGTGGCAAGGATACAATCTTTGGGTGAAGCTTCGTCTATTTGTTTAAAAATTTTCAACTTTAAATCTACATTTTCTGTAGCAGCCTCTATTACCAAATCGGCATTTTGTACGCCTGTTGCAATATCAGATGAACTGCTGATATTCGCCATGGCACTGGCTTTTACTTCCTCACTAATAGTGCCTTTTGCAATTTGCCTATCAAAGTTTTTACCAATGGTGGCAATGGCTTTTGCTAATTGTACTGCATTTACATCAATTAAAGTAACGCTAAAACCTGCCTGGGCAAATACATGCGCAATACCATTGCCCATTGTACCGGCGCCAATGACAGCGACGGCCCCCTTGCCCCCCAAAAGGGGGTTCCTGGTGTTTAAATTATTTGGAGCGTTATTCATGATAGTAAGGGTTTAAGTATGAATTTTTAAAGTTCAATTTTTGAATGCTACGTTAAAAGCCATATTGAGCCTGGGGAAATTTGATTAAAGAAGTAGAGGTTGAACTAATTGCAATCAGCTCAACCAATATGAAATGGAAATT
>Ga0105048_10014274_pt1 | contig 12380 bp, 6 predicted proteins | sample MAT05_FD_78382 | JGI IMG/M metagenome (GOLD analysis project Ga0105048, IMG submission 78382) | Freshwater microbial communities from Lake Fryxell liftoff mats and glacier meltwater in Antarctica - MAT-05 | ecosystem: Environmental > Aquatic > Freshwater > Ice > Liftoff microbial mat | place... | reverse complement strand
GATAGCCATGCCCGCTGTGAGGGTGCAGCCATTAGCATCGCTCACCACCACCGAATAATTGCCTTTGGGCAGGTTGGTTAGCTCCTGAGTGGTAGCTCCGGTGCTCCACAGATAGCGGTAGGGTTGAATACCGCCCGCCAGGGTCAGGCTCAGAGTCCCGTTACTGCCTCCTTCACAGGCCACGTTTTGCACACGCGAGCTGAGCGATAATGCCGATGCCTGGGTAATAATCATTGATAGTGTTTCCTGGCAACCATTGGCATCCGTTACAGTCAGCGAATAAATCCCCGCTACGAGGCTGCTCACTGACGCTGTTGTAGCGCCATTATTCCACCGATACCCATATGGCTGAGTGCCACCTAACACCGTAGTGCTCACTACTCCGGTGCTGTTGCCATTACAAGCCACGGCTGTTGCCGATCCGGTTAAGCTAAGGTCGGTTGGTTCAGTAATGATGATAACCTCGTAGGTCAGACAGCCATTTTGGTCGCTGATAGTGGCGGTATAGGTGTTGGCTGTAAGATTTGTTCTGTCCTGAGTAGTTGGTCCTATGGTTTGGTAGCCGTCAACCCAGGTGTAACTGTAGGGGCTATTCGGCGAGCCAGGCACTCCGCCCGAAACAGTCAGGTCAATAGCTCCGTTGGTGCCGCCGAAACAGCTGATATCAGTTGTCGAAAAAGTGGTTGTCAGGCGCGGAGGTGAGGTTAACGATGCACTCCCCGTTGCCGTACAGCCGTTGGCATCGGTCACAACTACGGTATAACTGCCAACCACCAAATCGCCGACATTTCGGTCGGGGAATCCGTGGCTCCACAAATACGAATATGTCCGGTCGGGCGGACTAGGTGTCCCCCCCAACGCCGTTAGGTTGATAGCCCCGCTGATGTCGCCATAGCACACATTATTTTGGGCAAGCAACGTCAGCGTCAGTGCGGCAGGTTGAGCCACTACGATGGTCATAGATGCCGGACAATTGTTGAAATCCGTCACGGTCACAACATAATCCCCAGCCTTAATTCCGCTCAAACCGTCGGTTGTAGCCGTATTGTTCCATTGGTAGCGATACGGGGGTACTCCACCAGATACCGTCAAATCAATGGCTCCGTCGTTACCCTCATTACACTGGGTTGGCGTAGTCCGTGCGACCATGGTGATCAGGCTCGCTTCTGGCACATCAACCGATACTACTACCGAACACTGTTGCGCGTCGGTAACAGTTACTGAGTAAGCCCCGGCCAGTAATGCGCTGATGTTCTGAGTGCTTTGCCCCGAACTCCAGCGAAATCGGTATGAAGGTGTACCACCTGTAACATCCAGACTAATAGTTCCGTCGTTCCCCCGGTTGCAACTTACAGGCGATAGACGACTGTTAACCTGAAGCAGATTGGGTTGGGCAATAGTGAATGACCGAGCGATCTGGCACCCATTTACATCGCGAATTATGACAGTGTACAAGCCTGCCGATAAGCCTGTTTGATTTTGACCTGTCGCGTTACCTCCCCCCGACCATGTAAATGAATAAGGCGCCGTACCTCCAGAAACAGTCATACTGATGGTGCCATCACTCCCGTCGGCACACGACACATTGCGCGAACTGCCCAATGCTACTAAAGGCGTTGGTTGGGTTACGCTGAACGTTCGACTGATAATGCATTGGTTTGCATCGGTCAGCGTTACCGAATAGGCTCCAGCCAGGAGACCCGTGCGATTTGGGGTAGTCACTCCGTCGTTCCATTGCGCATCGTAAGGAGCTACTCCACCGCCGATAAGGAGATCGACAGACCCGGTGTTGCCACCTGAGCAGGCCACTGCTCCCACCGTTCCCGTCGCCGATAAGGCCGGGGGTTGCGTCAGCGTAAAACTCTTGATTTGTGTACAGGTGTTGGCATCCAATACCGTCAGTGAATACGTTCCCGCGCTCAGGCCAGTGCGGTTTTGTGCCGTACTACCCGCTTGGCCGTTGCTATCGGCCCAGCGGTAACTGTACCCGGGTATCGGCGTGCCGCCCGCAACAGCAACGGTGATCTGACCGTTTGTTCCACCATTACACAGAATACTTTGTTGCGATGCATTGATGGACAAAGCCGTAGGCTGATTTACCCGGTTGATTACGGAAACGGAACAACTATTGAAGTCCGTTACCGTTACTGAATAAAAGCCGGTCAGCAAGTTAGTTAGTGAAGCCGAACCTGCGCCCGTTACCCATTGATACTGGTAAGGACCAACTCCACCTGATACAGCAAGTGCAACGGCTCCATCTCCTCCCGCATTACACGATACGGCCGTTACTGATGGCACTACAGACAACGCTGTAGGTTGAGAAATCACCACCGATAGTGAGGTCAAGCAACTGTTTTTGTCCGTAACGGTCACCCGGTAAATGCCGGCGTTCAGGTTTAGTCGATCTTCCGTTGAAACGGTCGGTTGGCCGTTGCCCGGTTGGCCGTTGCCATTGTTCCACAAATACGAATAAGGCTTCGTACCACCCGAAACGGTCAGATCGATAACCCCGTTTGTGCCGCCAAAGCAACTAACATTGGTATGGCTCTCCGATAAGGTCATCAGGGGTGGTTCCTGCACATTGATGTCCACTTTTTCGATGCAATTATTGGCATCGGTAACGGTAAGCGAATAGACTCCCGCTGGTAAACTGGCAATGTCTTCGGTGGTCGCTCCGTTGCTCCATTGGTACCGGTATGGCGCAGTGCCCCCCTGTACGGTTGCATTGATAGACGCATTAGCACCTGAATTACAAGATACTGGCACCACCACGGCGTTAATAGCAAAATTAGGTGGAGAGCTGACAGTAGTCGAGGTCTGGGCAGTACAACTATTGGCATCGGTTACCACCAGTTGATACGAACCAACGGGCAACCCAAAAATTGTGGCTGTAGTGGCCCCGTTATTCCAGCGGTAACTGTAGGCTTCGGTTCCACCGCGTACTTCAACAGTAATGTCTCCTGTTCCGCCAAAGCAAGGTGCGTTAGTAGTCAAAACCGTCACCGAAAGCGGGCGTGGCTGGCGTACAGTGGCTCCAAAATCGAAGCGACAGCCGTTTGCATCCCGAATGGTAACAGCATACTCACCAACGGGCAGGTTATTTATATCCTGAACGATTGCCCCGGTATTCCAGGAATAACTGTATGCACCCGTTCCTCCGCCTGCTGTCAGGTCAATTCGGCCCGTGCTGCCCGACGAACAGGCCACGTCGGTCACCACGGCCGAAGCCGTGATAGGGGCAGGAGCCGTAAGCGTTGCGCTGGCTGTGATAGAGCAATTATTGGCATCGGTGGCCGTAACGGAATAAGTGCCGGCCGCCAAACCAGTTCGGTTAGGATTGGTATTCCCATCCGACCAGCGAAAGGTTTGTGGCGCAGTGCCGCCCGCAATTGTTAGTAAAATAGCCCCATCCGACCCACCACTACAGGTCAGGCTTCGGGGAGCTAACGTCAAGCTTAGTGCCGTAGGTTGGGCTATAGTAGCTGTCAGGGTTCGGGTACAGGCATTAGCATCGGTTACGGTTACCGAATAGGTTCCGGCTATCAGGTTAGCGATGTCCTCGGTCACGGTTCCATTTGACCACTGGTACGTATAGCTGGGTGCTGACCCATTAGGTGTACCGCCCGACGCTGTGAGATCGACTCTCCCCTGGGCCGCCCCGCTACATGTAGCGTTGGTTGCCACTGCCGAGAGCGACAGCGCGGTAGGTTGTGTGATCAGGACCGACGTAGTAGCGGTGCAATTAGTAGCATCGGTTACAGTTACCGAATACGTTCCGGCGCCCAGACCGATTCGGTTTTGAGCCGTGTTACTGTCGTTCCAGCGATACGAATACCCAGGGCCCGGTACACCACCTGAAACACTCAGGCTAACAGCACCCGTATTGACACCGTTACAGGCTAGCGGTACACGCGTTGTTACCAATGACAGGGCTGGGGGTTGCGTTATCGATACGACCTGACTCAGGGTACACCCATTGGCATCCTGAGCCGTAACCGTGTACGAACCAGCCGCTAAACCTGTAACTGCCTGCGTAGTGGCCCCAGTACTCCATTGGTATTTGTAGGCCGGAGTGCCGCCTGTAGCCGTAATGGCCGCTGCACCGGTGCTGACACCATTACAAATAGGGTTGGTCTGAGTGGTTCTAAGCGAAAGCGACGTTGCGTTGGTCAGCGTTACCGTTAGTGGTTGAGTTAGCGGGACACATCCGAACCGATCCGCAACAGACACCGAATAGACGCCGGCCACTATACTCGTCAAATCTTCAGTAGTGGTGCCATTACTCCATTTGTAGGTGTAGGGAGCCGTGCCGTTGGCTGGACTCAGGTTTATAGAGCCGGTAGCCGTGCCGTTGCAAAGGGGGTTCTGGGTGGTAGCGGTGAGTGTGGGGGCTGCCTGTACCGTAACAGCTCGCATTACTACGGCCGTACAGCCGTTGCCGCTGGTGACAGTTGTTTTTATACTGCCCGTACTCGTCCACCGAACCGTAACACTAGCACTGGTAGGTGTGCCGCCTGCCAAAATGGTTGCCCCAGTAGCAGTCCAACCATACACACCCGTTGTGCTGGTAACCGTGTAGGTGGCAGTGCTGCCCGCGCAGGCCGTTGTGGCACCGGTTCCAAAGGCGATTGTAGCCGTTTCGGGGCGGGCAAAAACGGAGGTTGTATCCCGACAGTTGTTACTGTCGGTAACGGATATGCGATATTGCCCAGTGGCTGTCCCCGACACGATAGAGGTACTAACAATCTGTTTATCAGGTGTAATGGTCTGGTACGTGTACGTAATCCCGGAGGCCCGGTCAACTTGTTCGGCAATGATGGTGAGCGAGGTACTCCCACCGGGCTGGCAAATAACCGGACTTTCGGGGATAACCCTCGAAATAAGGTTGTTATCAATATTTACAAACTCCAGGCAGATAATACCCTGTCGTCCAATATTATTTTCGACCTGTACGCGAATGGTGTCGCGGGCGCACTTCGGCGCGTTGGTTCGCATGGTATAGGTTAGGCATGCGCCCGTAAACGAAGTCCCCTGCGTGAACGTGCCGTTTACAATGTTCGTGATGCGGTCGTTGGTGCCGCAACTGGTAAGCGTCAGGCAATGGGGCGTTGCCACTCCCGTTACAACCTCGGCCACCGTGTAAAAATCATCAGGCTGCTTTGTAATGGGGTTTAGCACGTCGACTTTGGCCTCATAATTGGAGTAAAACCCGAAATTACCCGTGCTGGCTCCACCTGTGTTACTCACTACCCCAACATGGAATCGCTCGTTGGATGTTATTGAGTTAACCGTTCCCGCTGTGGTAATGCTCCCGTTTGGAAAACTGACAATGCTGTGCGCCACGCCATTAATCGCGAGGTTATCGACTACCGACCCATACGTGGTATAAGCTGCCCCTCGAAATGTCAGACTGGCCAAACCAGCCGTAGGAATCGTAACGACAGCCTGGTCATTAGAACTGCTGGTCGTTCGGTAAAAATCAATGCGTTTGCTCCCATTGCAGGGGTTTATTGTGGGTAAAATTCCCATTCCAAATTCATTGGCAGCGTATGAAGACACATGGTATACATAGGCTCGCTTGCCGGTCGTAATCGTGTAGGCTCGGTTCGGAACGTTGGGCAGATTGTAGGTAAACACCTGGCCTGCATTCAGGGTAGTGGTTGATAATACACTGGCGGTACCGCCAACCGACGAGGGCCCTTCAATACGCACGGTGGTGCCGTTTTCAGTGCCAATTACAATTACATAATCGGAATTAGACGTCGTATTCTGACCATGCATGGCCACATAATTCGTTCCCGTAATGCGAATCGGTACCAGCTGGTCGATGCCTGCATCGCGGTTGCCACTGTAGGGTTGAGACGTATGTTGTGAGCCAGAGTTAACAACAATGGGCTGAGTAGAAGTTATTAATACTCCACTAATTGATTCGTTCGCCGAATTGGCCCCATTATTGATAAGCCGGGATGCCAGCATGTACGAATCGCCTGCCTGTAGCGTCACCGAGAACGGAAACGTACTCACCCCTGCCAGTTGCACCGGGCTCCGAAACGTGACGACGGTGTTGGGTTGAGTGGCCATCACCGACACAAAATGTCGTTCATTGGGCACGTTGGTAGCCGTCAGGCGAGTCTGGCTACCCGCATAAAACGAGTACCCTAAAGCGGCCCGGCATTTAAGCGGCACAATATCCTGATTTAGGCCGGGCGTTTGCCGATACGTAACCTGAACGGGTTCGCCTGAGGTAATAATCAAGCCTTTATTTCGCTGAATGGTGTTGGGCGTATTCGACATCACCACCGACAGCGGCAACGACACAATAGTTGACCCAGTGGCCGTTACAACCACTGTTCTGTTAAATGACCCGTCTGCCGTTCGGATCGTGACGGTCGTTACATCGGCATTGGTGGAAAGAACAAGGTCTTGTGCTCCATATACCTGATCGTTAGGATCACTCTGGGCCGTCGGCGAAGCCGGGACCGCCCAGCTTGGCGGCATATAACAGGTGTTTGGCTCTACACAATTAATAAACCGGGCACATTCGGGGCAATCGGGATCCTGACAATCGATAAGGTTATCACCATCGTCGTCGATACCATTGTTACAGATTTCGGTGGCCTGAGCCCGGGCAGACGTACCCATACCGGCCCCTGTCCATAACAAGAACAGAGCAGCTGACCAGCAGAAATGCCTGAAATGTAAACCTTGAATCATACTTATATTAATTGATTACCTGGTATGGCACAAAAAGTATGCCGTTCTACACAGAGCCAGGTAGATGGCCATTCCTGGTAGAACTAAAACAGCCCGGCCATTGTCATATTGGCAAGTATCGCCAACGTTTTGAGTATGACTTTTCAGCAGGCCACCGACCAGATGAATACCTATGGTTACCAACGGCAACCCTTTTTATTCGTGCTGGATTTCGACCTGAAGAAGCCCTTGGTTCTTCGCCCCGATGAGTGGGCAGACCACGATATTGCATTTGATTTTTCGGGTCGATTCCCAACGGAGAATCACACGCCTAATCGAGCCGCACCCGTTATCAACGAGCCGTACTGGTTCCGTAAGCACCCAATGTCGTTTGAGCAGTACCGTATTGGTTTCGATTATGTGGTACAGAATATTCGCCTGGGCAATTCGTTTTTGGCGAACCTATCGGGGCAAACACCTATCGAAACCAACCTCTCTCTATCAGCTATCTATAACCGCACGTCGGCTCGTTATAGACTCCGACTGGCCAATGAGTTTGTGTGCTTTTCGCCTGAATCATTCGTCCGGATTGAAGGCAATCGATTGGCGAGTTTCCCCATGAAAGGCACGATTTTGGCCACCCAACCCAATGCCGAAGCCACTATTCTGGCCGATGCTAAAGAAGCCGCCGAACACGCGACCATTGTTGATCTGGTCAGGAATGATCTGAGTCAGGTTGCTCAAAAAATATGGGTGGAGCGTTACCGTTACATCGACCGCATCGAAACCAGCAACGGCGGTCTGTTGCAGGTGAGTTCTGAAATAGTTGCTTTACTCCCCGGCACCTGGCGCAACCAAGTTGGCACCCTGATAGCCAGCCTGCTGCCTGCTGGTTCGATTAGCGGGGCACCTAAACCCAAAACAGTCGAAATTATCCGAACAGCCGAGGGATATGAGCGGGGCTATTACACCGGAATTTGTGGTTATTTTGATGGCGAAAACCTCGACAGTGGCGTGATGATCCGGTTTATCGAAAACCAAAACGGCCAACTCGTTTTCAAGAGTGGTGGTGGCATCACAGCCCGCTCCAACGCCCAAGCCGAATACCAGGAGATGATTGATAAAGTTTATTTACCCATTCCCGCCCATGAGTTTCTGCCTCGAAACCCTCTGCATCCGCAATCGACAACTTCAGAATCTATCGGCGCATAATGAGCGATTCAATCGAACTCGCCTGGCAGTCTGGAAACTGGCCAAACCCGCCAGTCTCGAAACTGTCATTCAGCTTCCCGACTGGATTCTGCCTAACCAAACCTATAAATGTCGTGTGACTTACGGGGAGAAAATTGAGAAAATCGAGTTTGAATTATACCATGTTCGGCCCGTACAGAGCCTGAAATTAATTGATTGTAGCAACCTAGATTACTCCTTTAAATACGCCAATCGTCAACCCATTAACCATCTCTTTGCCCAACGCGGTACTGCCGACGATGTGCTACTGCTGCGCGATGGTTTGCTAACGGATACGTCGTACGCTAATGTAGCCCTCTTCAACGGCAACCATTGGCAGACGCCCGCCCGCCCCCTACTGGAAGGCACTCAACGCGCCCGACTCATACAGGAGGGTATTCTGGTGCCAGCCAACATTTATGCAACTGATTTACCTCATTTCAACCGCATCAAATTGGTTAACGCTATGCTCGACTGGAAGCAGACAGAAGCGATTTTAGTGAGCGCAGTTATAGCATAAAGGAGTCTTGTCAGCATGCCCATCCGTTGGTTCGACAGGCCCAACCGACCATACTCAGCTACTTTATTGTAGAGCCGGGTCGTGAGTCAAATCCCCATACAGGATAATGGCTTCCTGAACGCCTTCAATCACTTCGTCTTCATGACCTTCTGCCCGATCTGTCACATACGCTGCCATACGTTCGGAGGTTGATAGCGTACTAAAGAACCGCGAAACACGAGCCATTGGCGGCACTAAGGGGTTTTCTTGCAAAGCCTCAATAACTTCCTGGGCTTCGGTGGCTAAACCCTCCCCAACGTAAGCGGCTCCCATCAGTTTCCACGACGACCACGAAGAAAAATAGGACGGGTATTGTTGGGGAATGGGCGCGCCCGTTGCCAACAAATCAGCTACCAGATACGGTGTTCGGCACTGCAATAACCGATCGTAACCGGGTAGATAAGCTGCCTGTTGTGTAAGGGCTGTTTCGAGTGCCCGATGATACGCTAAATTTGCGTATAGCAACTGTTGATACTGTTTCAGCAGCAGTGGCCCCATGTAAGGTTGGCCCTGACCCACGTGAAGTAACGACCGAATCTGCCCATGCAACTGGTGAGCCTGTTGTTGGAGAAGCGTCAGGAAATTCATGAATTGAGAGAATAAAAAAAGTCAGACGGACAATAGCCAAGTTGCAGTATTTACCCCTAACATACGATAAGTCAGGTTAGTCTATCAAAAACACCTACAACTTGGCAAAAAAAGGAGGAATTATCAAGAAAAAATGATCTTGCGGTCCTGGTTTTTTGTTAGCTAACAGCCCATAGAAATAATCTAATCAAAAATCCTTTACTGGCATTATTATATACAAATCAGCTATTCCTTTCACGGAGTGTCTGCGTGAGACTATCACGGAGCGCCACTATAGGTTGTACTCCGTCGAGCCAGTGAATGGCCAGCCCATCCCGTTCCATTTTTCGAAAAAAAGTCATCTGACGCTTTGCAAACTGATGAATGGCCGTTTCAAGCAAGGTTGTCATACTCGCATAATCCAACTCTCCAGTTAGATATTGAGTAATAAATTTATACTCTAACCCATAGAAAATCAACTTATTGGCAGGAACCCCCTCTTGCAATAACCGTTTCACTTCGTCAATCATGCCATGTTGCAGTCGTTCGTGTAGTCGCGTTGTGATGCGTTGCCGCCGAACCTCTACAGGCAGGTCTATTCCGAAAATTTGGTACTTGTACACAGGCATTTTTGTTACGTTAGCCGCTTCAGGATACGCATTCAGATACGTGCCAATCTCAATAGCCCGAATTAAGCGTTTGCGAGTCGACGTGTCGGCTAAGGGGCTGTACAACGAAGGGTTTTGCGCGAAACAATTCAGTAATTCGGCATCAGTCATGGATTCTAACGCCAGGCGAAGGACGTCATCAACAGGAATGGCAGCGTAGGCATGACCGCTCAGCACAGCTTCGATGTACAAGCCCGTTCCGCCACATACAACCGGTGTTCGCCCTCGCCCCTGACAATCTGCCACAGCCCGGTGAAAATCCTGCTGGTAACGATGCAGATTATAATTGTCGCCCGCATCAACAACATCAATCAAATGATACGGAATTTCCTGCCCGTCAACGGTATATTCTGATAAGTCTTTTCCGGTACCGATGTCCATTCCCCGGTATACCTGCCGCGAATCTGCACTGATGATTTCCCCGCCGACTTGGTGGGCTACCTGCACAGCGAGCCGGGTTTTGCCACTGGCTGTAGGGCCGAGAATGATAAGAAGTGGTTTCAAGGTTCAATTGATTCAGTTACCAGCGACAGGGTGCGAAACTGCTTTACAAACTTAATATTACCGGCATTCCAAATTGGTATCATCCCGGTTGAGTCTTCTACCTGGTGCAAATAATGCCGGTTGCAGGTTGCTGGGGCAACCCAGAATTGTTGGGGTTCGGTCTGACCAAGCCGCTCAAATCCCAGGCGTTCGTAACTCCGTCCGTCGGACCAATCGCGATCAGCGTAGGTCATAACATCATCGGGTTGGTGGTCTGTGACAAATACTTTTAGCAGCTTATCTAAGCCTCCAACCACAGTACAGTTCAGACGATTAGCAAAACGGACGAGCTCATAGGAACGGAAAAGCTGTCCGTTTCGGGGAATGTTACGGGGGTGGCTAAACGTAGCGACAGCCACAAGGAGTTCAGTTAGGTTGGGGAGTTGTGCGGTCAGAAAATCAGCGGGCAGCACCCGAAAGTAGCGTTGGGGCAACCACAGGCCGTACTTGTATTTCGAAGTGGTAGCAACCTGCAAGTGATTCTGCTCTAAAAAAGCCATCGCTGTAGGCTTGTCAATTCGGCGGGCCTGAGTCAGGCGAGCCGGAATGCGCACGGACTCACCAGCCAATGCCCGCAATCGCGAGGCCACCACATCGGGTTTCTGATGGGCAACATCCTCCCAAAGGTGAATGAGTAACCGTCCCTCCTGCCGGAAGTTATCGGATAGTTTTTGAAAAAAGAACTGAGGGTCAGTCGTTTGCCGGAATTGCTCGTAGGTGTCCAGGTCGATTCGGTGAACGAGCGTTTGGGTGCCGGTTAACTGGCTGAGGGCAAAAGGAGTTAATGGTGCCATACCAACCCTGCCGTATTGAAGGCGATCTGCCGCCGACCCTGCGCGTAGAATTCGACGTCGATCACCAGTTTATCCGTCCGTTTCAGTTGGTCAATAAATGCTTTTGCAGCGTCGAAAAAGATTATGGTGGCACTCCCGTTTTCGGCGGCTGAGTAGGCATACGTGGTGGCCGGTTTCCTATCAAATCGGATGCGGGCCGTCCCCCCTTGAAAACTCCGGTTAAATTGCCCTTTCGAGACTTGCAAATACGCCGTCGTGCTGCCTGCGCGTTGCCTAATCGTAAGCGTGGCGATTGATTTGCCTCCATACGGAAAACCAAAATTTAGCACGGTAGCCGAAGTGATGACCGCTTTGTAGGTGTTGTTTCCTACCCCGTCGGCGGTTTCGGAATAGACCCATTTATCCGTTTGCAGGTTACGCGATGTTGCCGGAGCGGAATTCTGTAGTAAAACCAGTAAGCCGACTACATAAAGCAGATTTTGCATAGTACACTATATACTTTCTGCTATCTATTCGCGCCGAAACTAGGCTAAATGGATAGCAGAAGGCCCGTTAAGTCAATTTAGTGCGCAAAGTTCGGCTCTACATTGTATTTATCACTGACTTTTGGGGAAAGAATGGGCCCTAATGCATTATATTTTGGGCACTAAACTGACTTCCGCCCCATTGCCAATCCCCAAAAGCCTTACTGCCGACCCACCGGCACACACAGTTTACGAACAGGACGACACAGTATTACTGCACACAGGCGCAAACCGTACCCAAGCCGTTTGCTGCTGATATGCAACCCTCACCCAGCCACATCGAAACCACTACGCTAACAACGTCCTGCCATGCTTGCACAAAACCCAATGTTGGTAGCAGTGTTATTTCGTCTTGTGAAATTTGAGTGATTTTAATAACGTGATGTCTCTAAACATTGCTACCAACGAATAGGGCTTTACGAAGTTGGGAGGGTAGAAAAAGGACACCTATTGGCTCCCCCGCCAGAAAGATAAACGCGTTTCAACACTGCTATGATTAAGTCTGCCACCGTTATCTAGTCCCATCCTTTGACGCCTGTTTCCTCTTTCGATTTGGCAGAACGATAACGACTTCACTTGTTCCGTACTACAGCCTGTAAGATGTTCCTGCCAACTTTACCCCGGATGCCCCACGACCAGTAATCAGGTATCCGTCGTGCTTTGTTGCAGATTCATACGTAACTACCTGCTTTTGACATCACTTTGGCCTTATGAGGCTTCATCGTTGGTTCAGAGCTACGCTCGCATCTTTCGAACTCACGTTCTCAGATGTGTTCAGCTCCATCCTACGCACCTACAAGAG
>Ga0105048_10014272_pt1 | contig 12382 bp, 12 predicted proteins | sample MAT05_FD_78382 | JGI IMG/M metagenome (GOLD analysis project Ga0105048, IMG submission 78382) | Freshwater microbial communities from Lake Fryxell liftoff mats and glacier meltwater in Antarctica - MAT-05 | ecosystem: Environmental > Aquatic > Freshwater > Ice > Liftoff microbial mat | place... | reverse complement strand
CGGTTGGCAAACCGTGGAGACCACGCCGTTCTGGCGATTGTCCGGCCGGGAGAGCTGGTTCTTTACCCACTCAATCTGGATCGTAGAACCCTGGACAAGAACGGTCTTGAAAGGACGGTTCGAATCGCCGATCCCCGCGCTCCTTTTCTATTTCACGAGGTCGCTACCGGCACGCTGGACTTGGGATTCCACATCACCCGCCATCTCGCCGAGTCATTTGCAGCACCAGAAAGCCGCGCGGGTCTTGGCGAGCCTTCGCCGTTGTCCTGTGTGATCGGGGCAGCCAACCGCCATTGCCAAGGCCTCTACCTCAGCACCCATCAGCGCCTGTTTTCCTGGCCCGACGGCAGGTCTGGCACTCCTATCGAGCTATATCACTCTTGGCATCACTGCTGATCAAATAATCGGTTTGATTGTCGGCTTTAAATGATTCCTGCAAAGCTTCAATTTGCCGCCGCCGGAAATCCCCGCGTCCCCGGCTACGGAGCTATTCTGGGCCTCGTATAAGGAGTCGGGACTTTATGGTCCCGTCTTTGGCAGCGGACGAAGAGGGGGACAATAAGGTCCCCCTCCCTATTTCACTCCGCCGTTCGCCATTTCCGCGAGCAGTCGGTCCAGATTTTTGGAGATCTTCACCGTATTCGGGTGTTCCGGCCCCAGACTCGCATGGAAAATGCGCAAGGCATCCCGCATCAGCGGCTCCGCCTCCGCGAGCCGGTTGGTGTCTTGGAGCAATTGCGCCAGATTATTGAGATCGATGGCGACATCCGGGTGGTCCTCGCCACTGGCGGCGCGGACGATCTTCAGGGCGCGGCGGGATATTTTCTCCGCCCACTTGTGCATGCGCGTCGAATTGAACGGGTAATTCTCTTATCTCGATCAAGCTCGAATGTTTTTGGGCGAGCCCCATACGAAGCAAAGCTTATCAGTTGCCTGGCTTTTTCAATCCAATGGCACAGCCGCATAACGCTTCAGCTACACCCGCAAAAGAGCGGTATCAACATGCACTGACCGCAAGCGTCTGGTCCGCTCCCGGCTCAATCCACCTGCTGATCTTCATGAGAAACGATTTCCAACAACGTGTGAACCCCATGGATGCCAGCCGCCGCTTTCAGTGCGCTCCGGATGGCACCGGCTGTATGCCCTTCCCTGCCGATCAACATCGCGACATCTCTTTTGACGAGAATCACCTTCACGCGTAGCACGCTCGGCTTGATCTCCTTGATTTCGATGTTCGCATGATTGGGGACATCGACCAGATGCGTGCACACATATTGAATAAAGCTTTTCAGGCGGGTGACGAGTGCCCGCATTTCCGCTTTGCTCAGGTTTGTTTCCAAGGGTTGAGAAGTTGCCGAGGGATGGGGTTCGGATTCTGCGGATGGGTTTGCATTGAAATCCCAATCCATCACCTTGTAATGGGCAGTACGGCGCACGATATCCACCAGGTCCACCTCCGTATTTGCCAGTTTGTTCACCGCTGGCAGCACATTTCGAAAATCCCAATCCATCACCTGGACGTTTCCGAGCTTTCTGAGAGAGTCCCTAAACTCCAGCTCGCTGATCTCCTTGTTCATGAGTCCCGCGAAATCCCATTCGTTCACCTGGATCTCTCCAATTTCCTTGAGACTACGGGTCAATTTTGTGATGCGACTTGCCATGAAATTTTGTCAATAATGTTTCCGGGATTTTCTGGATCTATGATCCCCGGAAGGACGTTAGCGGCTCGAACGGATTTGACAAGGAGTTCAGGCAGTAACTCCAACCTTTCAAGCAAACCTGGCAGATTGAACACGAAACTGTCCGAAGAACTTCCGTGGGAACCTTGTGCCATCCGCAACTCTTGCGAAACCATCGCTGAAGTTGACACCGCTGCAGTCAGGCCTTCCAATCTGCGCGCATGCATCCGCAAACCATTGCTTTGATTGAAATGGCCTTGGCCGAGGACGTTGGCTCTGGCGACGTGACCGCCGAATTTTTTGTCCCGGCGAAGCGACTCGCGCGGGCCTTCGTGGTGGCTCGCAAAGAAGGCGTGGTTTCCGGGGTGGAACTCGCCGCGCAGGTTTTCTGCAAAGTGGATGCCAGATTGGAGGTCGAAGTTTTGATTAAGGATGGCAGCCGCATTTCCGCAGGAGCCATCCTGATCAAGGTGGCGGGTTCCGCCCGCTCCATCCTCACCGCAGAACGCACCGCCCTGAATTTCCTCCAACGCCTCAGTGGAGTAGCCAGCCTAACCGCCCTCTACGTGGAGCGGGTAAAAGGAACCCACGCCACAATTCTTGACACCCGGAAGACCACTCCGGGCTACAGGCTGCTGGAAAAGCAGGCGGTGCTCGACGGCGGCGGAACCAACCATCGCATCGGCCTCTATGATCGGGCCATGGTCAAAGACAACCACTTCGTGGCAGAAGGAAACATCGAGGCCCTCCAACATGCCATCGCCCGCCTTCATGAAGCCAAACCTGAAATCAAGGTGGAACTGGAGGCAGACCACCTCGCGCAGGTGGAAAAATTTCTCAAGCTGGATGGAGTGGCCTACATTTTACTAGATAATATGAGTCTGGAGGACCTTCGCAAGGCGTTGGACTTAAGGGGTGAGCGCCTCACTCCGCAGTTTGAAGCGAGCGGAGGCGTCACGCTCGAAACCCTCCGTGCCATTGCAGAAACTGGTGTGGATTTCATCTCCGTAGGTGCCCTCACCCACTCGGCACCCGCGCTGGACATCGGCTTGGATTTCACCCCGGTGGATGCCTGATCGATGGCTAACGAAGATTTTAACTCAATGGCCGCACGCCTGCCGGATCCTTTCCGCTTGCTCGTCCGCGCACATTCCGGCTCCACCAATGATGAACTCCGCTTGCTGGCGGAAGCCGGCACTGAAGAAGGATTGGTCCTCCTCGCCGAAAATCAAACCGCAGGCCGCGGCAGACGGGGTGCCGCTTGGTTTTCCTCTCCAGGCGAGTCCCTCGCATTTTCAGTTCTGCTGCGCCCCGAGGAGCCAAAGGCATGGTGGCCGAGGCTGGCACTCGCTACCGGTCTCGCCGTCGCAGAAGCACTCGAATCCTTTGGCTTGGAGGCTGGGATCAAATGGCCTAATGATATTTGGATCCGCCAGCGCAAAGTGGCCGGAATCCTCGTGGAATCCGGAAAAGATTTCGTGATCATCGGCATTGGCCTGAACATAAACACACTCGCTTTTCCGCCAGAAATCGCCGAGGTCGCGACTTCATTGCACCTTGAGGTAGGTCGTCCGTTTCTGCGCCCGGATGTCTTAGGTGTCATCCTTCATTGCCTTTCCTCCCGCCGATTCCAAATCGGCAGTGAGTTCGGCGCGTTGCTCGATGCCGTGCGATTGCGCTGTGTCCTCACCGGCCACAGGGTTTCACTGCTTTCCTCAAATGGTTTGAAAATCGGCTGGGTCGAAGGGATCAGCTCCGCAGGCGAGTTGATTCTCCGCACCCAGAGTGGCATTGAACGTTTGATTCAGGCCGATGAAATCCGATTGAAGCCTCTTTGATTTCTCCTATCTCATCGGCCCGAAGCGTGCCAAAATCTCTTCATGAAATCCTGCCTGAGGCTCTCCATCTTTGCCAGCGCATGCTTTATGATAGCCGCATGTGCCGCGTTTAAAAGCGGCAAGCCCGCTCAGGAAAAGACCAAAAAGCCTGAGACGACTTCGACGGCTCCACGCCTCATCGGAAAAGTCGCCTCCATCCCAGCCGGTAAACGCTTCGTTTTGATTCAAAGTTTTGGAAAATGGAATATCGAAACTGGCAGTATTCTTACCTCACGCGGGGAAGATGAGCGCACGGCGAACCTTCTTGCCACAGGAGAATCACTCGGTGAGTTCGCAGCCGCCGATGTTCAATCCGGAACTATCGAAGTGGGTGATGGAGTTTATTCTCGCCATGTGCCAACGCCTCCACCCCCCACAGAAACTCCACAAGCCCCTGAAAACCAACAAATTGCCATTCCTGAAAATGTTCAAAAAAATAATTAACATTTCATGAATTCTTTCCTTCCTAAATGTCTTCAATTAGTGTATTTTAAAAATGTCCCGAGCAATAGCAGCCAGAATTAGAAATAAATTAATTTTAGACTTGATTAATATCCGGTAAACCGGGTAGCTTCTCTTTCGCAATGGCTGTGCCCCCTTACATGTCCCGAAACATGAACACTACAACCAGCCAAAATGAAAACAATGAACGCCACGGGCGCTTCGGAGCAATCCGACGCGGATCGTCTTGCTGACTTCGTACTCTTCACACAACGAAGCTGCATCCTCAACCTGTCAACAGAACTCAACAAAGGTAACATTTCGTTTCCGCAGTTCTTCCTCCTCACTTATCTATCCAGCGAAGAATATCTAACGATGTCCGACATTGCGAAGAAAATGGGCCACTCGACCGCCGCTGCCACCGGCTTAGTTGATCGGTTGGAGAAGCTGTCCTACGTTGAGCGTATGCACGCCGCTGAAGATCGCCGGAAAATCATGGTCCGCATCACCTCCAAAGGAATCGAACTCGTTTCGAAGATGCGCACTGAGATTTCCAACGATCTGGCGAACATACTTGCAGGTATGGATGAAGATCAGGCCGAAGCCGTCGAACATACGAAACGCGCCATCGCTGGCCGCGCCATCGCATGAACCTCGGACTACGCCACTGAATAAACCATAATCCAGCTTGGCGAATCCTAAGCGCCTCCGTTACCTTCCCGTGGTGACGGAGGCGTTCCCCTTTTTAGACCCCTTGAATGCGCTCTCCGGCATCCGTGCCGGGTGGATCGGGCGTGTCCCGGACTTGCCGCTCGCGGTAGATCGCGAGGAAGCGATGAAACTTTTGCGGTGTCACCATGCCGCAGCCATTCGAGACTTCGCCGGAGCCTCCGCATCTTGGGAGCGCGCCGAGCAGGTCCATGGCAACGCCGTGGCCGTAGTCCCCTCTGCGGCTACGATTCTAGCCCCGGATGGTTTGCCTATGGTGCCTCAGGTGGATGGTTTGATTACGAATCATCCCGACGTGGCTCTGGCCATTTACGTCGCAGATTGTGGTCCCATTTGGCTCGTTGATCGAAGAACCGGTGCCATCGGTCTTTTGCATTCCGGGCGGAAGGGCACGGAGGAAAACATTCTCGCAAATGCGCTCCGGGCAATGGCAGAGAATTTCGGCACCAAGCCTGAAGATGTCACCGCAGTCCTAGGCCCCTGCATCCGGCCCCCCGATTATGAGGTGGATTTCGCAACGCAAATCGCCGCGCAAGCCAATGAATCAGGCGTTGGAAATTACTCGGATTGTGGTTTAAACACCGCCTCCGATTTGCAGAGCCACTACAGCTACCGCCGCGAAATGGGTAGAACCGGCCGCATGATGGCGATGATCGTGAAGAAAAAAACTCCATGAACTCACTCAGTCTAAAAGCCCCGGCAAAGCTTAACTTTTCGCTCCGAGTGCTGGGTAAACGGGAGGATGGATTCCATGAAATCGAAACCCTGATGGTCAAATTGCCGGGGTTGGCGGATCGATTGGATTTCCAAGAGTCCGCTGATTTTTCATTTCAGTGTGATGACGCCAGCTTGCCGAATGATGAATCCAATCTGGTCGTCAAAGCCGCCCGTAGCTTCCAAACCGCCACCGGCCTGCCTTGCTGTTACTCACTGCATTTGAAAAAATCCATTCCGCACGGTGCCGGCCTTGGCGGGGGCAGCAGTGATGCGGCAGCCACTTTGCTCGGCCTCAACCAATTAAACGGCTACCCACTTGCGGTGGATGCCTTGATGAAACTGGCTGAGACGCTCGGCTCAGATATTCCATTCTTTCTACGATCCGGTGCGGCATTCTGCACCGGCAGGGGCGAGAAAATCGAGCAAACCTCCTGCCCGCCCGTCATGCGGGTGATGCTTTTCAAACCCGGATTCGGCGTGGCCACACCGGATGCCTATGGCCGCTGGCTAACATCCACCGAATTGAGGGGCATCACATACTCACCACAAAAAGTAGCTGGATTATCCCTCTTCAATGATCTTGAGCGTCCCGTTTTCCAAAAACACCGGTTCCTCGCGGAACTCAAACAATGGCTCCTCACTCGCTGCGAGACCACCGCCGCTCTCCTGAGCGGTTCCGGCTCCACGGTCTTTGCCATCCTAACACCCGATGCCTCTCCTTCCGCACTCGCTCAAGCAGCTCTTCATGAACTTGATCCTCACCTCTGGACCTGGTTTGGTGAAATCGAAGCCTAACAAATCCGGTCAATTGCCATTCTCCAATAATTGAGCACGTGCATGCCGCATCGCCATCGGCCAGGCGACTTCAGGCACAAGATCTTTCCATGCATCGTCGCTGTTCGCGATCATCCGGCAAACATCCCTGCCCGTAAAACTCAGCAACCGCTCATCTCCACAATCCACTCCCAGTATCCGCCCGTTGGCCAAAAAGTGCTGATACAAATGCGCAGAATCCGATGGAGCTTTAAAAGAATCCGCAGTGACCAGTTCATTGCTCCTGCGGTTCTTCCACGGGAATACATGCAGGGTGATTCCGTTTTTAAACAATCGCCCGAAGGACTCCAACAATCCACCCGCGAGGTTCTCCGCCCATTTCGGTTTAAACAACTCGTTGAGCAAACCGATGCTGAGAATGATACCAACCGGCTTGCTAGTGCAGCGGCTTAAAAATGCCGCAATCCGGTGAAACTCGGCACAGCGAGATACCAGAACCGTTTTCCCCAACCTTTGTAACGCATCCGCGCGATCCAGAAAATCCACCGGATCGATGCCCTCTCCCCGCAAAAGATTCTGCATGGTGATCTCGCAGAGTTCGATGGCTTTTGGCCGATCCTCCGATTCCAGATTCCTGCTAAACCCTTCGCGTGCTTTCTCCAACATGGTCAGATGCACTTTCATCACCGGATCGAAACTCCCGCGCAACAACAACACCGGCCTCCGATGGAGCGCCTCGGCCGGCTGGACCACTTCGCCATCCGGCAAAAACATCGTTGCATCTGTCAGGCCGCTCTGGACCAGTTGCAAGGCACACAAGCGGTTGTCAAAAAATCCATATCCGTGGCCGGTGAACTTCAGCAGATCCACCTCCACTCTCCCGACCGCAAGATTATCTAAAAGAGATTCCACAAACTTCTTGAGATGCCCGCGCTGGCGGAATGCAGAATGAATGAGATTCACTCCCATCGTCCCAAGCGCCTCCATCTGATCGATGGTCCGGCTATCCAAAAGTCTAACATGTAGAATGATATCCGATGGTGGATCGCCCGGCTTGAATTGGAAACGCACGCCCAACCAGCCGTGGCACTCGGCACTGTCTTGCCACCCTCGGGCACGGACGGTGTTGCAGAACGAGAAAAACGTGGTTTTCTCCCCCCGCTTTGGACCTAGCCGTTCGAGTAGAATCGAGTATTCATGATCAAGCATCGCTTCGAGCCGCGCGTCGGATACGTAGCGCTCCGCGTGCCCGTAGATCGCATCGCTCATGGTCATGTCGTAAGCAGAAATCGTCTTGGCCACGAGACCTGCGGTGCCGGAGGCGCGGAAGAAGAAATTGCCGGTTTCCTGCCCTGCGCCGATCTCGGCGAAGGTGCCATAGATCTGGGGATCCAGATTGAGTTCCTCAGCCTTATCCAGCGTCGTCGGAATCATGGTGGAGTGATTTGTTCGATCCACCCTTCCGCCACCTGACCTTCAATGATGACCTGAATCGGGGTCAACGCGCCCTCGGGAAATTTCAATGACAACATCATCGGCGAGTTCTTCACATCCGGGTTCAGCTTGATCTTGGAATTAAGGTCACTCTCCTTCTCCACATAACCATAAAGGACTTGGGATTTGTCAGGAGATTCCAAAGCATAAGATTGCCATTTCACATCATCCTTGAAGCCGAAGTTATAATAATCCACCGAAGCGAGCAGAACGCGGAAGACCTTGGAAGTTGTCGGTTTCTGGTCAAGAAACTCCTGCCACGGCATGTCTGACCACCCTACAAAGCTTTCCCAATGGATCTTCAATCCCTGCGGGCCATCATCAATAAACGCCATGCTCTTCTGATCGAAATCGCGATTTCTAACAACGAATGAAACAGCCTTGCCTAACACCTGCATGGCTTGTCCCACATTGAACTCGCTCAGGCCCTGCGGCGTGATCACCCCACCTTGGTAGTGAAGGCGCAATTTAGGTTCGGCAGCTTCCGCTTGATAAATGAGAGGTAGGATTTCCTCAATCGATTTTGCCTCCAGAAACTTACGGGCAATTGGCTCACACTCCGCTGCAAGCGATGCTTGGGGGCGTTGAATCAAATTCGCTGGCACCGCTACAACCGGAAGGGCAGGCTGCGTTGGTTTTGCAAGCGGGGCCGGAACTGTATCATTACCGCCCGATAGCGCGGTGATGATTCCGATGACGATCAAGGAAAACAAGACGCCGCTGCCTATCAGCATGTGACTCATTTTGTGCCTATCCTTGCGCTGGTTGCTCACTACCTTGCGATCCCATGAGGGTCTTGCGGAATTCTCTCGTTTGATCCGCTTTTGTTGCAATTTCGTCCGTGGCGAATCCTCGCCGATCTCCAGAAACCCGGCCTTTTTGATCGGAGCCAGCAAGGACGGAGGCACATCACCCGGCCCGGGAATCTTGAGTACACGCCTGCAGCTCGGGCAAACGATTCCCTTTCCATCATGATCACGCGGTACACGGAAGACGAACCGGCAATCCGGACAAACAAATCCACTCCAACGGCGCGCGTTATCCTTCGTCTCGTCCACGCTGCAAGCCTGCTCTGTAATGGCCGTCCGCTGCAAGCGTGATATGGAAATTCCCTTTTACCAAACCGCCCGTTTTTCTCAAACCTCGGACCTTTTGCGGCGGGATAAAAGACCCAATGCCGCTGCTAGAAGGGCGAAACATGAGGGTTCAGGCACCGCAACCGCCTGCCAAGCCAGACCATAATATTCGTTCGTCACGGCACCGGTCGTGTCGAAAACCAGGCTACCAAACACCACGCGCAGGCCGTAGCGGCCCGCCACAAGTGCATCAAGCCGCAAAAATTCGGTGTTGTTGTAGGTTGAACCGGACTCTCCCACCTTTGCCAAAAACTGGCCACCGCCATCCAAGGACCAAACTTGCAGGTCCAAATTGGCAAACGCCAGGTCCGCTCCGCCGCCGGTAAGATCATCGAATTGTCTCACAGAAAACCAATTCAACGCCACAGTGAGGGCCATGGCCTGGGTGAATTCGGTGGCGAAACGATATTCAAAAGTGCTTCCCAGATCAATCGTTGCAGAATCCCAACCAGCGTTTGCGATCACCCCTCCCCCATCCGTTGCCAGCTCTCGCGTGCCTAAAAAATATACATCTGCCGCAGCCACCAAATCGAGCGCACCGGCTCCAGTCCGCACATCCAGCGCCTGGGTCGTCACATTCATCGCATTCTGGCCGTTGTTCCAGCCCGCGGTCTCTTTGGAACTCGCCATCAACACGGACTTGATCACCCGCGTATCGAAGGCATCTGCATTTCCGAGATGATTATAGGAAGCATCCGTCTTTGCCACATCCTTCAAAAGTGCGATCCCACCCGCTACGATGGGGGCAGAGTAACTCGTTCCATCCAGATTGAGGAAATATTGATCCGCAGGCAAAGGAGCTTGCACCAACGAAGGCAGCGCCGCGCCGATAGAACCACTGTTCCCGAGATAAGCTGCTAGAAAAAGACTTTCTCCGGGAGCAGCCAGATCCACCACCGTCCGCACACCGCTGAGTGTGAAGCCTGTTTCTGGGTTATAGAAATCTGCCAGACCACTCGAAGAGAAACTCGAAGGAGTCAGGAACGCAGGGCCACCGAGCGCACCCACCGAAAGATTGTTGAAGCCCGAGGCCGGGGAGGAAACTCCTCCTGCCCCGCCGTTTCCGGCAGATAACACCAACGCCACCGAGGGGTTTTGCCGAGCCAAGCCATCCAATACAAGCGATTCTGTCGCGCTTGCGGAAGCATCGCCACTGCCTCCCCAGCTGCTGTTGATCACATCTAACTGATTCACCCCCGGCGCGAGATTGTTCCCTTGAAAGAAATCGCGGTAAGCCCTCACCATCGATTGTTGCGTGATGGAAAATGATCCGGGAGCCGTGGAGGAAAACTCTGTCGCGATGCCACCCGAAACCACCCTCGCCTCAGGTGCCATACCCAACCCCACATAGGTGAATACGGGTGAACCATTCTGCTCCACATAACCACTACCCGCTAGGACATGACCAACTGTCGTGGCATGATAATCAAGTTGATTGAGCGCACCCACCGCTGGATTCGTCCAAGCGAAAATCCCGTTCGGCGCACCCGGTGGGCGAACGAATGCCTCGTGCCCGCTCCAAATCTGCCCGGCCTCCAAGTTTCCGATCACCGAACTGCCACCCCGGAAGCCGCTATTGAAGAACAAGTCCCAGCCCACCACCGAGTTGACAAACGTGAGGCTTTCGAATGCGCCGTTCTGAAAGTTTCCAGAATAAATCAGGCTGCGGGCTTGCTCCTGCCCTTGCGCCATGGCCACGGAGCCGAAAACAAGTGCACCGAGGCAGAATGCGGGTTTCATCTCCTAAGAGGGTATCAGTAAGGCGGGACGGAATCAACGGCCTTTTAACAGGAATCATGCCCCTGCTTCGTCACCGCTGCCGAACCTACCGGATCTCGCGCTTCCGGCTCTCCAGTCAGTCTCGCGAATTCTAACACAAATAAACGACGACGCCGCTGTATAGCTCTTCTTCCACCACCCGTGATCCTGTCGAAGAGAAACCGCTGGAGAAGCAACGCTTGTTGGCCAGGACTGGAAAATCTTCAAGGCCTTTCCGCTGCCTTGGCGATTCAGGACAATTCACACGCACCTTTTGGGCAGTGGCCTCGGAAATTGCTGGAGTAGAACGCTAACACTTAATATTCCAAGAACATGGCAAGCGCACGTTTTTTGGATACCTTGCAGAAGCTTTCGGCGACCCACAGGAAACGAATTGAAGATGAACTCTCGCTTTGGAAAACCCAGCGGACGATCAAAGGCTTCGATTGCTCCCAGCTCGCAAAAAACATCGAGTCGGAAAACTCGCTTTCGGTAACGGCTTTCACCAGGCTCCTGAAAAGTTTCGCCGTCCAAATGGGAAAAAATTCCGGGGACATCAGCATTTGGAAGGCTGTCTGCGCTGCCCATGAATTCCTCGGCCCGATGGTTCCCGCAACAGCGCGACCTCCCCGGCTTGGTAGAGCCGGCAAGCTGAAACGTTATGTGGATCATCTCGAGAATATTGTTGGAAAGTTCGCCGCTTCCCAACAGTTGACGAAAAATGCCGGTAAACCGAAGCCGCTGCGGGCTCTGGTGCGCCAGATGCATCGGGCAAACCTGAGCGGAGGAAGGATATCATGGGGGACATTTTCCCTACCTCCGGAGACCGATCCGCTTGCCGGAATGCCGCTGGACACCGATGGTATTACCACCTGTCTCGGCCTTGGCTGCGACAATGACCCAGCCCCGTTCATCGTGATGCAATACGAAATATCGGATCCATCCAGTCCGTCCCTTCACAAGCCCACCGTCGCAGACGCCGGGACTTATTCCTTTTTCAGACCCAGTAAGAGTCCAGGTGACCACTGGGGAATGACCGAGCCCTTGAAGGCGAATCCCAAAAAGCACAAGGGGCGCCCGGAGCTGGTGCATTCACAAATCACTGGCCAATCCTTGGTTTTCCCTTCTTTTCTGTCCGTCTAGTTCCACCATGGCTGCCAAACTTTCCCACCTTGATGAATTGTCCCGCGAGGATCTTGTATCCTGGCTCCGCAACGTGCTGCTTGGTGAGATCCCACTTCCACAAACCTGGGCGGAACAGGGGGTTCGCGGTCAACTGGCAGATGCAGAAGCTGGGATGCCTGCGAAAACCCGCCGCGATCTGGAGTTTGCCATCATCTCATTGATCAAGGACTTACGGACCGACCCGAAGCACCAGATCGACTATGTCGAAAATCTCGTTGGCCTTGCATCCGATCTCAAGCTGACTGACGCCGTCCCGCAACTGGTGGCTCTGGCAAAATCGTGCGTTCACGGGAAAGCCAAACTCGCCCATGCGGCGCATACTGCGGTTCTCTTCGGCATCATTGGCCTGCGCATCCCGCAGGCCGAGGAATTCTGGATGGAGATGTGGGACCACAACCAACGGGACACCTCGTCGGCGGTTCTGGCGGCTTTCCTGGATCGGAACACAATGGATGCCATCGGGCTTCTTCCGAAGCTCGGTAACTCGCAAGACTTGGCGGACGCCGCGGTCATCCAGCTCGACTACTTTGCGGATCTGATGGATGCCCCGGCACGCAGGAAATTCCTGGATGCCGCTGCGGGCGTGGCCGAT
>Ga0105048_10014271_pt1 | contig 12382 bp, 11 predicted proteins | sample MAT05_FD_78382 | JGI IMG/M metagenome (GOLD analysis project Ga0105048, IMG submission 78382) | Freshwater microbial communities from Lake Fryxell liftoff mats and glacier meltwater in Antarctica - MAT-05 | ecosystem: Environmental > Aquatic > Freshwater > Ice > Liftoff microbial mat | place... | reverse complement strand
TGGTGTAGCCTGCCCCGCCCAAAGCCTGGATAGCTTCGAGCGAGACCTTCACCGCGTTTTCGCTGGCCATCAGGATCGCGCCGGCGGCGTCGAAGCGCGTGGTCATGCCGGCGTCGCACGCGCGGGCCACGGCGTAGACGTAGGCGCGCGCGGAGTTGAGGGCGACGTACATGTCGGCGACCTTGCCCTGCATCAGCTGGAACGAGCCGATGGCCTGGCCGAACTGCTTGCGCTCGCGCACGTAAGGCAGCGTCACGTCCAGACAGGCCTGCATGATCCCCAGCGGCCCGCCGGCCAGCACGGCACGTTCGTAATCGAGCCCGCTCATGAGAACGCCGACACCACCGTTCTCGGGGCCCATGATGTTGTCTTCGGGGACCTCGCAATCCTCGAACACCAGTTCGCCGGTATCGGACCCGCGCATGCCCATCTTGTCGAGTCTCTGCGACACATGGAAACCCGCGAAGCCCTTTTCGATGATGAAGGCGGTGATACCCTTGGATGACGCTTCGGGCGCGGTCTTGGCGTAGACCACCAGCGTATCGGCGTGGGGCGCGTTGGTGATCCAGAACTTGGTGCCATTCAGGACGTAGCGGTCGCCGCGTTTCTCAGCCCTCAGGCGCATGGAGACGACGTCGGAGCCGGAGCCCGCCTCGCTCATGGCCAGCGCACCGACGTGCTCGCCGCTGATCAGTTTGGGCAGGTAGCGCAGCTTCTGTTCCGGCGTGCCCCAGCGGCGCAACTGGTTGACGCAGAGGTTGGAGTGGGCACCGTAACTGAGGCCCACCGAAGCCGAGGCGCGGGAGATCTCCTCCATCGCCACGACGTGCTCAAGGTACCCCAGGCCCAGGCCGCCGAACTCTTCCTCTACCGTGATGCCGTGTAGGCCCAGTTCGCCCATCTGCGGCCAGAGGTGGCGGGGGAACTCGTTGGTGGCATCGATGTGGGCGGCCAGCGGCGCGATGCGGTCGTCTGCGAAGCGACGGGTGGTCTCGCGGATCATGTCCGCAGCCTCGCCGAGGCCGAATTCAAGTTGGGGACCGTGGTTCGGGATCATGGGCGACGATTATCATGGGTCGCCGCGATGGGCGAGACTGCCTAGTCGCGTTCGCTGGCGCTGCCCAGTCGTTGCAACAGGCGGAAGACCGCAACCACCAGGAAGCCCACGCCAGCGACGCCCGCCAGCCACGCGACGCGAAGCGGTGTCACCAGCCCGCCCATGGCTGAGCCCACTGTATTCAGGCCCCAGAACACCGCGAACCCAAAGAACGCCAGACCCAGCAGTGCCAGCAACAGGTCCCAGACAATGGAGCTTTGTTTGCGACGCAGCGCGGGACGTGTGCGAGCGGGAATGAACTCGAACGGTGCCATCTCGACACTGACGTGGGGCGTGGGTCCACTCAGGCGCTGATCCGGGAACGGGGTCTTGGGAATGTCCAGATCGGCATCAGGGACATCAGGACCCGGCACCGGGTGTTCCAGAATGAGATCGGGCTCCTGCACCTCATGTTCGACGACGGGTGCCGCAAGATTCCACTCCGGTTCCTCGCCCGGATCGGCGAAGATCGCCGACAGACGACCGGTCACGGCCTCTGCGGCGGCGGTCGTGGCGGGCGCGGTGGCATCCAGCACCGCGACGGGCTCGCGGACCCCATCACGCTGGGCGATGATCTGGTCGCCTTCCAGCCGCGTGGTGACCTCGACGGGCCTTTGCAACGGCACCAGGTCCAGAGCATCCAGATCGAGCACGGGTCGCAGCAGCGGGCTGGGCGCGGGCGTCCAGGCGTCATCGAACGGAGTCAGAAACAGTGCTTTTTCTGCCGCCCGGCGGCGCACCAGGGCGTCGATGACGATCCGTTCGCCCTCGAAATCCGCCTTTCGCCACAGTTCCATGGCGCAGGCGGCCTGAACGGTCTCGCCGGCATTCATGCGTTTCAGCATCTGGCTGCGGCGGAAATTGTCGACGCCGATGTTGAAGGCAAAGCTGCACAGCGCATCGAACTGGTTCTGATTCAGCGGCGTAAAAGCGTTCTCGTTGACGACGTGGGCCACGGTGATCAGGTCGTAGAGCAGCAGGGCCTCGGCATCGGAGGCCGACACCTGCGCGCCCTCGCGGGCCGTCAGCGTATGGCCATGACCGATCGTCCAGCGGCCATCGGGCAGCTGGGCGGCGGTCTGGCGGTAACCCTCGAACCGCTTGAGCAGGTCGATGGCCGCCCGAGAGACGCGGTGGCGCGCGTACATGGCCCCGTATTGCCACAAATCGGCACAGGCGACGAGCGCCCGATGACGTCCTGCGCAAGCCTGACGCCAACTACAGCAGGATCAGGCTCGCAAGTCCCAAAAAGGCGAAGAAACCTGTGAAATCCGTTACGAAGGTGACGAAAATCGGTGAGGACACGGCGGGGTCCCGTCCAATCCGTTCGAGCACCAGCGGTACAAGGGCTCCAGCCAGCGATGCCATGAACAGGTTGATCATCAGTGCCAGCCCAAACACCAGCGACAGACGCAGGTCCTGGAACATTAGGAACACCACCGTGCCGGTGATCGCCGCCAGTGCCGCACCGTTGATGAGGCCGACTGTCATCTCGCGCAGAACCGTGCGCGCCGCATTGAACGATGACAGTTCGCGGCTGGCCAAGGCCCGAACCGCCACGGCTAGCGTCTGGGTTCCGGCATTGCCGCCCAAAGATGCCACAACCGGATAGAGCGCAGCCAGCACAACCAGCTTGGCGATCTCGTCCTGGAATGCGCCGATCACGCTGGCCGCCACCGCGGCAGTCACCATGTTGATCATCAGCCAGGGAATACGGGATTTGACGATCCCCACGACCCCGGCGTCGCGACCAGCGTCGGACACACCGGCCAGGGCCAGGATGTCTTCCTCGCCCTCGTGCTGAATCACGCCGACGATGTCATCGACGGTGATCTGGCCCACCAGCCGCCCGCCGGCATCGACCACCGGCGCAGAGATCAGGTGGTACTTGTCGAAGATGTAGGCGACTTCTTCCTGATCCAGGTCGATCGCAATCTCGTTCACCGGCTCCATGATCTGGGCCAGCGGGGTTTGCCGCCCGGATCGCAGCAGATGGCTGACCGGCACGGCACCGACCGGCTTGAAGGCCGGGTCCACAACATAGATGTCGAAGAACAGCTCGGGCAGTTCGTCGGCGTCCTTGCGGAAATGATCGATGGCCTGGCCGACTGTCCAGAACTGCGGCGCGGCCACCACTTCGCGCTGCATCAGGCGACCGGCAGTCTCGTCCTGATAAGACAGAGATGATTCGATCGCCGCCCGTTCCTGCTCGGGCATGGCGGCCAGAACCTGGGCGCGCTTGTCATCCTCCAGATCATCGACAACGTCGGCCGCGTCGTCGGAGTCCATCTCGCCGATGGCCTTGGCCAGCGTGGCGGACGGCACGTGCTCCAGCACTTCCTCCCGGATCTCGCTATCCAGTTCGGACAGGATCTCCGCGAGGGTCTCGGGATTGAGGTGGGGGATCAGCTCTTCGCGCGCGTCTGCCGACAGGAACCCCATCAGGTCCGCCACGTCGGCAGGATGCAAGGCGCTCAGCAGGTCCCGGAGGCGCTCGGCATCGCCGCGATCCAGCGCATCGGCGACATTCGAGACAAAGTCAGGGTTGAGCGCGTAGTCTTCATCCAGCGCGAGGTCTTCGAGATCGACTTCCAGTTCCGGGCGGCGCTTGCCGTCCGCCAGCTCGCCGAGGTCGTCCGTTTCACGGCTCATGCGGACCTCCCTCGACTGTGTACGGACGGCTAGGCGCGTTCCTTGTTGAAGGCTCTCAATTCACTTGGTGCGGTCGAGAAGACTCGAACTTCCACGGGTTGCCCCACAGCGACCTCAACGCTGCGCGTCTACCAATTCCGCCACGACCGCTCGTGGTGAGGCGCGGCAGGTAGCAAACACTGACGCCTTTGGGAAGAGCAGCCTCAGGCCGAGCCGGCCATGTAGTCATATATATTCGCCTCGCCGGTGACGCAGATGGAAATGCATTCGTCACTGATCTGGATTTCACCCCGGGCGACAGGATGGTTGTTGGCCAGAATCCAGACCTCATCGTTGACGGTGGCATCCAGGGGAATCACTGCCCCCCGGCCCATCTTGAGCAGCTGCGACATCGGCATGGAGGCGCGACCCAGCACTACCTGAATATCCACGCTGACCGACTTGACCTGACTCACACAACGACCCCGGAAATTACAGTTCGGCTTTGCGTGTCGCGAAGCCGTACCCCACATTGCGGCGGACATGCTTGATCGCGCGTTAACCCTGCCGACCAAAAATGCGTTCCGGCGCATCGACGGCGCGCACGTTGAGTGGGCCGTGTCGACGGCACCAGTAGCCTACCCCGATGCGGTAGCAGCCATGGAGGCCCGAGCTGCGGCCATTGCCGAGGGCGACGCACCGGAAATGGCCTGGCTCCTGGAACACCCGGCGCTCTACACGGCGGGGGTTTCGGCCAAGGCCAACGACCTCCTGCAGGCTGACCGGTTTCCGGTTTTCCAGAGCGGCCGGGGCGGGCAGTTCACCTATCATGGCCCGGGACAGCGGGTGGTCTATGTGATGCTGGACCTGACCCAACGTGGCCGCGATGTGCGCGCCTTTGTCGCAGCCCTGGAAGCCTGGGTGATCGGGGCGCTGGACGCTTTCGACGTGACCGGCCAAATTCGGCAGGATCGGGTTGGTGTTTGGGTCGAGCGCGCGGGGCCGGGTGCGATGCGTCGGGAAGACAAGATCGCTGCCATCGGCGTCAAGCTGCGGCGCTGGGTGTCATTCCACGGCATCTCGCTGAACGTCCAGCCGGACCTCTCACACTTCGAGGGCATCGTGCCCTGCGGCGTTTCTGAACACGGGGTCACCAGCCTGATCGATATGGGGTTGGCGGTGACCATGGCAGAAGCCGACGCCGCGCTTCGGGAAAGCTTCAAATCCGTGTTTGGCGATACGAGGGATGCGGATCCACCTCTGCCGACGAATTGACCGGCCCCGCCAGCGGGTTCGCGCCATAGCGGTTGGCACCCTGCTCACCTGGCATGATCGCCAGTTCGACAAAGGCCCAGACGACAACGACGAAGAACGCGAAATCCAGAAAGCCCACCGGATGGGGCCAGATCGCTACGATAGATGCCAGAATGAGCACGGCCCACCACCCTGAACGACCCCGGTCATGCAGCCGCTTCGACAGTACGCAGGTCCCCGCGTAGAAAAGGGCCGGATAGACAACCCATCCGCTGATCCAATGCAGCGCAGAGCCGACGATATCCTGATAGAGCGCCGCAGCGACGACCAACGCCACGGCGGCGATTACAGACGGTAGACGGGGTGCCCTGCCCTGCGCTGAGAAGAAAAGGCCACCGGGGCTTGTCGGGGTCATGAACGCAGCAGCCTCAGGCGAACTCGACAAGGACTTCGTCGGCGGCCACGCTGTCGCCGGACCTCACGCTGACGGTCTTGACGGTGCCGTCGCGTTCGGCCCGCAAAATGTTCTGCATCTTCATGGCTTCCAGCACTGCCACGACCTCTCCGGAGCGCACCGACTGGCCCTCGGCAACGTCTATCGAGACCACCAGGCCCGGCATGGGTGACAGCACCATCTTTGACGTATCGGCAGGCTTTTTGGGCGGCAGTTTGCCGTGCAAGTCCGCCGATCGCGGCGACAGGACCAGCACCCGTAGTGTCGTGGCCCTATGACGTATCACGAACCCCTCCGCCGCCGGCCTCACCGCAACAGTGAAGTCACGCCCGTCCAGGTTGGCCCGAAACACTGACTGCCCCGGCCGCCAGCGGATATCCTCCAGCCGGAGTTTCCGGCCATCGCACAGGATGTTGAGCCCCCGTTCGCTGGCCGTGGCGCTCATGGCCAGCTGTGTCGCCCCCGAAATCACCACCCAGTCTGTCCTGAGTTGGTCCGGCGCGGCGCGCGCCAGCATCGACCGGTGCATAGCCAACGCCACCGCGCTCATCAGGTCTCGCTGAGCATCCGTCGGCGGCAAGCCTTGAAAACCCTCCGGGAACTCGTCCTTGATGTAGTTGGTACTGAGTTTGCCCGACCGGAACCGTGGCTGGTCCATCACGGCCGCCAGGAACGGGATGTTCTGGCCAAGGCCTTCGATGTAGAAGTCCTCCAATGCCCGTCCCATGACATCGATGGCTTCATTCCGGGTGGTTGCCCAGGTCGACAACTTGGAGATCATCGGGTCGTAAAACATCGAGATTTCATCGCCCTCGCGGACCCCTGCGTCGTTGCGCACGATGGCCTCGCCGATATTTCCTTCCACCGGCGGGGAATAGCGCACCAGACGGCCGATCGAGGGCAGGAAGCCGCGGTAGGGGTCCTCGGCGTAGATCCGACTCTCCATGGCCCAGCCGTTGATCTTCAGGTCGCCCTGCGCGAACGGCAATGGCTCGCCGTAGGCCGAGCGGATCATCTGTTCGACCAGATCCACCCCGGTGATCAGTTCGGTGACCGGGTGCTCCACCTGCAGACGGGTATTCATTTCGAGGAAAAAGAAGCTGCGGTCCTGACCGGCGACGAACTCGACCGTGCCCGCGCTGTCGTACTGTACGGCCATGGCGAGGGCGACGGCCTGGTCCCCCATGGCCTTGCGTGTGGCCTCGTCCAGAAGGGGACTGGGAGCCTCCTCGATAACTTTCTGGTTGCGCCGTTGGATCGAGCATTCGCGCTCGAACAGGTGGACAACGTGGCCATGCTTGTCACCCAGCACCTGTATTTCGACGTGGCGCGGGCTTTCGATAAACTTCTCGATGAAGATGCGGTCGTCGCCAAAGCTCGACTTGGCTTCCGCCTTCACGGCCGGGAAGCCCTCCTCGACGTCCTTGCGGTGCCAGGCGACGCGGATACCCTTGCCGCCACCGCCGGCCGAAGCCTTCAGCATCACTGGATAGCCGATATCCTCGGAAATGCGGATAGCATGGGCCGTGTCGTCAATCTCGCCGACGTGACCCGGTACCACCGAAATCCCCGCCTTGACGGCGAACTTCTTGCTTTCGATCTTGTCGCCCATCGCCTCGATCGCGTGCGGGTTTGGGCCGATGAAGACGATTTTCTCTGCGGCACAACGACGGGCAAATGCCGCGCTCTCCGACAGGAAACCAAAGCCCGGGTGGATGGCTTCGGCTCCGGTTGCACGTACGGCAGCGATGATCTTGTCGGCGACAAGATAGCTCTCAGAGGCTGGCGGCGGTCCGATGAAGACGGTCTCGTCAGCCATCTCGACGGCCATGGAGTCGGCGTCAGCTTCGGAATAGACGACCACCGTTTTGATCCCCATCCGGCGACAGGTCTTGATGATCCGGACGGCAATCTCGCCCCGGTTGGCGATAAGAATTTTTGAAAACATTCTGACCCTTACTCGCCTAACTTCACATTGATCTTCGCGGCAATGATGGCTCCGGGCGTCCCGACAGTCCTGGTCTCAAGACCTCAGGTGTTGCTGCGAGCATCATTTCGCGCGGACTCCCGTCTTCCACCCGGCGTTGCGGCACATTAGATTGGCAGTCATGAGCACGCCAGCGATCTCCCCGTCCGGATTTTCTCTCTCGCCGCCTGACGCGGAGGAACGCAAGCGCCTCGAAGCCGATCTCACCCGCGAGGAGGCGGAGGTGTTGTTGCACCATGGCACCGAAGCCCCGTTCTGCGGCGGCCTGCTGGATCAGAAGGACACCGGAGTTTACTGCTGCCGCCTGTGCGCCTTGCCACTGTTCCAGCACAAGACCAAGTTCGAGAGCGGCACCGGATGGCCCTCGTTCTGGGCACCCATCGACGAGGCCCACGTCACCGCGATACGCGACGTCTCCTATGGCATGGTCCGCATCGAGACGCTTTGCGCCCGTTGCGGCAGTCACCAGGGCCACGTTTTCCCCGACGGTCCGCCGCCCACGCGCCTGCGCTATTGCATCAATTCGATTTCGCTGGAGTTCGTGGCGGATGGCGGAACCTTGCGCGACCCAATGGGTCGTGGCGACAACGCTAGCCTGCAGACTGCCTGAAGCCCCCTAAAGTCGGCCTGGATGGAAGCGCCGCCGCGAAGTTCGATCTGGTCGTCCGGGCTGTGGGCCGTGGTGGCCGCCGTTGCCATGGTCATCGTCGTAGCGAAGGGCAATGTGGCCGAGGACAACGCGACCGATCGAGGCCCGTTCAAGTCGATTGTGGATACCACGTCAGCCGATGAGCAGGCCCAAGTCGAGGCCCTGCTGACGGAAAGCTATTCCATTCTGCGGTCGCCCGAGTTCCGCGCCAACCTGCTATTGTTGGGGTCGCGCTATCCGGTGATTTACGCTAGGCCCGACAAGCAGGACGCCGATGTCGCCGAGGTGGCCCGCGTGGTCGGCGTCGAACCCTTTGGCTCACGATATGCGCCGGTCGTGGTCCAGGTCGTAGGCCGTAACGACCGTCAGGATCCTATGGCGATCCATGCCAGCGCGGGTGAAGGCTTTGGCCTTGGGCGGTACTCGGAAATGGCACTCGGCCGCTACTTCCTGCACCAGTTCCGGTCTGGCGATCTTGTGGAACGCTCCTGTGCCCTGAACGCTGCAACGCACGAATACGCCCACACCATCACACTCACGCCCGTAGGCTTTCGCAACGCCTTTACCGACACCCGGGTCGGTGAGCCGCAGATTTCCGACCGCCTGTATCCGGGTACGCCCGTCGCCAGCTATCTGATCGGTGCCGTCGCCCAATGCACCTGGCTGCAGAGCAAGGGGCGCATTGATGGCTCCGGCCTGGCAGCGTGCGTCGAAGTGTTTGGCGTCAGCGCATTTAGCGGGCGTCGCTGCGGATTGTTTACAAAGGGCGAGGCTGTCGCCTTGCGACCGGGACTGCCGTCAATGCCGCCACCGCTTTAGTCATCCCGGATTGGTTCAGCTCGCGCATGATTGCGGCGCACGGTCGATCTTGCAATCGCACCACGTGGCAGAGGGTGATACTGACCGTCCGATACAAGCAAATGATCCAGAATCTTGTACAGAAACGCCGTCGACCAGCCGAGTAGCAACATCCCGTTTATGGCTTCAAGGGCACCGACAACGCGCCACGCTGGGGGCAGGATTGGTCCCGCCTCTCCAATTGTCGAATAGGCGCTGATCGAATAGTAAAGTGCCTGCTCGATCGTCGGCAACAAGCCCAGCATCCGGTAAGCAAAGGCGTAGAACCAGATTTCGACGCCGTGCAATACGAAGAGGCCCAGCACGATGCCAAGCGGCACGATGAGGCGGTCCAGATGCAGCCACGCCGTCGTGAAGCGCCTGAGGTGAAGTCCGACCAGCGACATCAGGAGGTCGAGGCCCAGCAGGTGAATGACCACGGTCGTTGCGACCAGGCCGGTCGAAACAAGAAATTGGTGCGCCAGCATCGGTATCGCGGTCCCGCGTCCACCGGCCATGAATTTGGACCGACGACGACCCTCGCAGCCCTGAAGTCGAACCGCTTTGACCTAGAACATGCCGCCTTGGCGAACCCGGCCTTAGAGGGGAATGTTGTCGTGTTTCTTCCACGGATTGCTGAGCGTCTTGCCCTTCAGGTGCTTCAGCGAGTTGGAGATCCGCCGGCGCGTCGAGTGGGGCATGATCACGTCGTCCACATAGCCGCGTGAGGCCGCAACAAACGGGTTGGCGAACTGGGCCTGGTATTCGGCAGTGCGCGCCGCAATGGCGTCAGCGTCGCCGATCTCGGATCGGAAGATGATCTCCACCGCGCCCTTGGCCCCCATCACCGCGATCTCGGCGCTGGGCCAGGCATAGTTGATGTCGCCACGGATGTGCTTGGAGCTCATAACGTCATAGGCACCGCCATAGGCCTTGCGGGTGATGACGGTGATCTTCGGTACCGTCGCCTCGGCAAAGGCAAACAGTAGCTTGGCACCGTGACGGATCAAACCGCCCTGCTCTTGTTTTGTCCCAGGCATGAAGCCAGGCACATCCACAAAGGTGATGATCGGGATCTCGAAGCAGTCGCAGAACCGCACAAAGCGGGCCGCCTTGGTGCTGGAGTCGATATCCAGCACACCGGCCAGAACCTGCGGCTGGTTGGCAACGATGCCCACCGGTTGACCGTCAATGCGGGCAAACCCGACCACGATATTCTTGGCGAAGTCCGGGCTGATTTCGAAGAAATCAGCCTCGTCCACGACCTTCAGGATCAGCTCCTTCATATCGTAGGGCTTGTTAGGGTTGGCCGGGACCAGGGTATCGAGCGAACGCTCCTCGCGGCCGGACTCGTCGTAGCTCTCGCGGACCGGCGGCTTTTCCCGGTTCGAGAGCGGCAGGAAGTCGATCAGGCGCCGAACCTGGGTCAACGCCTCGAGGTCATTCTCGAACGCGCCGTCGGCGACGCCGGACTTCATGGCGTGGACGCGGTAGCCGCCCAGATCCTCGTGGCTGACGTCCTCGTGGGTGACGGTCTTCACCACATCGGGGCCGGTCACGTACATGTAGGAGGTGTCCTTCACCATGAAGATGAAGTCGGTGATGGCCGGCGAATAGACGTCGCCGCCGGCGCAGGGGCCCATGATCACACTGATCTGAGGGATCACGCCCGACGCCAAGGTGTTCTCCAGAAAATTGTCGGCGTATCCGCCCAGCGCCGCCACACCTTCCTGAATGCGCGCACCACCAGCGTCGAACAGGCCGATGATGGGTGCGCCGACCTTCATGGCCTGCCGCTGGACCTTGAGGATTTTTTCGGCGTGGGCGCTGGACAGCGAGCCGCCAAACACGGTGAAGTCCTTGGAGAACAGAAACACGGTCCGGCCATTGATCCGGCCCCATCCGGTGACCACGCCATCACCCATAATCCGGTTGTCGGCCATGCCGAACTCGTTGATCCGGTGCTCGACGAACATGTCGAACTCCTCGAACGAGCCTTCATCGAGCAGCAGGTCGATCCGCTCGCGGGCCGTCAGCTTGCCTTTGGCGTGCTGAGCAGCGATGCGCTTTTCGCCGCCGCCCAGGCGCGCCTGTTCGCGACGCGTCTCAAGTTCTGCCAGGATGTGCTTCACGCGGCCCGCCCTTCACGTAACTGACGCGAAGCCCTAGTCGCGCTGGCCGTGAGAGGCAAGTTCACGCGGCGTGAGGAGTGTCGTCAGCCAGCCCCCGAAACCAACGATCCAGCATGGTGGCTTCCACCCGAAGCCGCGCGACACGTTCGGCTGCTTCAGCATCCACGCCCCATTGCGACTCCTGGAACATCTCGTCGACGCGGGAGAGTTCGAAGGCCGCTTCCCCACTTAACCAGCCTCGCAGCAGGCTGATGGCCAATACCGCCGAACCGAACAACGGCACGCCGAACGCCAGTCCGGCCAGTCCGAAATCGTCCAGTCCCAGCGCGATCTGTCGAACCCGGGCCAGCGTTTCCGGGGGTTGCGGGCGGTGCACAATGCCGACGCAACGCTCAAACGCCAGTCCCTCGTCGGTTTTCGCGCGGGCCAGCACCGGTCCCCAAGCCTCTTCCTGCTGTTGCAAAAGTGCGGCAGGCGCTTCGGCGAAGTAACAGACGAGGTCCGAGGCGGCGTAATCCGCGATCTGGTTAGCGACGCCCTGCCGTGATCCGCCGATGGTCTCGATGGCGGTGTTGGCCAGGCGGGTAGCGTGCATGGTGGCCATTTCGATGATGTCGGTCTGGGCGTTCCACTCGGCGGCGATCTGGTCGGCCACAGCACGGGTCGGCAGGATCAACGTTGCGGCCCGCGGGGTCCTGAGAGTGCGGCCGTCCAGCCGGATGCCGTGGCCGCCTTCAACCTCGACCACCGTCACGGCCTTGTAGAACCGCCGGGGCTTTTCCTGTGGCTCGTGGAAGCCTTTGCGCAAGTCCAACGTCACTCTCCCGACGGAAAGCCCGCCCCAGGCCGTGGAATGGGGATAAACCGGACTGACTGCAAGGGAGCAAGACGTGGCCCCAAGCCAGAACGACCTGAATGCCGTGATTGCCGTGACCCGGTTTGGCCTGGGTGCCCGGCCGGGCGAGATCACGCAGGCGAGCCGCAAACCACGAGACTACCTGCAGGATCAGATCCGGCGCGAGGGCGCGGACCTGCCGCAGGGCGACCAGGAAACCACCGCCCAGCGGTTGGTGGAATTCCGCGCCTATCGACAGACGATTGCCCAGGCCAAGGCGAAGGCCGCTATGGCCGATGGTGCGCCGGACCCCGTCAAGGGCGCGCAAAACCTGATCCGGGAGAACACCGGCGGCGACTCACTAGCCCGCACGAGACTTGCCGTCGCCACAGAGGCCGGCTTTCGGGAGCGCTGGGCGTTGTTCTGGGCCAACCACTTTACGGTCTCGGCGACCAAGGTTCAGGTCGCCACGCTGGTCGGGCCTTATGAGGCCGAGGCCATCCGCCC
>Ga0105048_10014269_pt1 | contig 12382 bp, 11 predicted proteins | sample MAT05_FD_78382 | JGI IMG/M metagenome (GOLD analysis project Ga0105048, IMG submission 78382) | Freshwater microbial communities from Lake Fryxell liftoff mats and glacier meltwater in Antarctica - MAT-05 | ecosystem: Environmental > Aquatic > Freshwater > Ice > Liftoff microbial mat | place... | reverse complement strand
GCGGGGACGCCCTGGCCTGCGCCAGGCACAAACAGTCCTCAGGACTGTTTGTGTCCGGGCTCAGTCTGGCGGGGGGATACCCCGCGTCGTCGTTGCGCCTTGCCAGCGCGCCCCATCGCAGCCCACTCGGGCGCGTCCAACTGCAGTTTTTAGGTTGAATGCCTTGTTGGCTCACTTGGCCGTCGGCATGACGAACTCTGCGCCTTTGCCGATGCTGCCGGGCCAGCGCTGCATGACGCTCTTTTGTTTGGTGTAGAAGCGCACGCCCTCTTCGCCGTAGGCGTGCATGTCACCGAACAGGCTGCGCTTCCAGCCGCCGAAACCGTGCCAGGCCATCGGCACCGGGATCGGCACATTGATGCCGACCATGCCGACTTGCACGCGGCGCGCAAACTCGCGCGCCACACCGCCGTCGCTGGTGAAACAGGCCACGCCGTTGCCGTACTCGTGTTCGTTGACCAGCTTCAGCGCGGCGGCCATGTCGGGCACCCGAACACAGACCAGCACGGGCCCGAAAATCTCTTCGCGGTAGATGCGCATCGACGGCAAGACATGGTCGAACAGTGTGCCGCCGGTGAAAAAACCCTGCTCGAAACCCGCTACCCGGTGCTGGCGGCCGTCGACCACCAGGGCGGCACCTTCTTCGACACCGATGCCGACATAAGTCTCGATGCGCTCCAGCGCTTCACGGGTGATGACCGGGCCCATCTCGGCGTCGAGCTCCATGCCGTCCTTCACCTTCAGCGCGCGCACCCGGGCGGCCAGCTTCGGCAGCAAACGTTCGCCCACGTCGCCCACCAGCACGGCCACCGAGATCGCCATGCAGCGCTCGCCGGCCGAGCCGTAAGCGCTGCCGATCAAGGCGTCCACCGCCTGTTCGATGTCCGCGTCGGGCATCACCACCATGTGGTTCTTCGCTCCGCCCAGCGCCTGCACCCGCTTGCCGTGCCGGGCGCCGGTCTGGTAGACGTAGGAGGCAATCGAGGTCGAGCCGACGAACGACAAGGCCATCACGTCGGGATGGGCGAGCAGCGCATCGACCGCCACCTTGTCGCCCTGCACGACGCTGAACACGCCGTCGGGCAGACCCGCCTGGCGCAGCAGTTCGGCCATGAAAATCGACGGTGAAGGGTCGCGCTCGCTGGGTTTGAGGATGAAGGCGTTGCCGCAGGCCAGCGCCAGCGGGAACATCCAGCACGGCACCATGCAGGGGAAGTTGAAGGGCGTGATGCCCGCCACCACGCCCAGCGGCTGGCGCAGCGTCCAGTTGTCGATGCCGGTGCTGACCTGGTCGGTGTGGTCGCCCTTCAGCAACTGCGGCACACCGCAGGCGAATTCGATGATGTCGATGGCGCGGCTGACCTCGCCCTGGGCGTCGGTGAATACCTTGCCGTGTTCGGCCGTGATCATGGCCGCCAGGCTGTCCTTGTGTTCGTTGACCAGGTTGAGGAAGTTGTGCAACACCCGCGCGCGGCGAATCGGCGGCATGTCGCCCCAGGCCGGCTGCGCCGCGCGCGCGCTCGCCACGGCCTGCGCCACGTCCTCCACGCTGGCCAGCAGCACCTGGCGTGCCGCCTTGCCGGTGGTCGGGTTCCACACCGTCTGCGTGCGCTGGCCGCTGCCGCGATGGGGCTGACCATGAATCCAATGGCCGATGTCGGCGGTCTGGGTGAAGGCTTCGGGTGCGCCCATGGTGCTGTCTCCTGGGGTAGTGGTCTCGCAGTCTAAGGCGACCTCGTTCCACCTGGTTCGACCTTGCACCCCAGCGGGGCCCGAGCCCGCTGCCGAAGCGGCGGGCTGCGCGGGTTCGTCGAGGAAGGGCCTCGCCGAGACAGAAGGCGCGACGCTGCTGGACAATCCAGGCTCGACACCGCGCCAACGACTGGAAATCTGCGAGCGGTCCCGCATCGAACCCATCCCCAGCCCAGGGAAAAACGCCTTGTCCGCCCCGCCTGCGTTTCACGAAAGGGGGGCAAGACCACGGATCATGGAAAACTCTCCCGTCAATCATCAGCCCGCCGCTGCCCCGCCTTTGCTGGACGCCGAACTGCAGCGACTCGAAGCCCTGCTGGACAGTCTGCCGGCACCGCTGCAGCCACTGGACGTGAGTGCACTCGACGGTTATCTCTGCGGCGTGCTCTTGCAGCCGCAGCGACCGCCGCCGTCGCGCTGGATGCCCTTCGTCAGCGATGTCGATGGACGCGCGCCTGCGGCCGGCACGGTCGCCGACAGCACGCTCGAACAGATCGCGGGTCTGGTGCGCCGACGCCATGCCGAGCTCGACAGCGCGATCGGCCAAAGGCAATGGTTCGACCCCTGGATCTACGAGCTGGACGAGAGCGATCAGGTCAGCGAATCGGTGCTGCCCTGGGTGGCAGGGTTCGCGGCGGCGATGGAACATTTTCCGGCGCTGATGGCGCTGACCGACCCGGAACTGGTGGAACCGCTGGCGCTGATCTTCATGCACTTCGACGCTGAAGATCTGGAAGACGCCGAAGCCTTGCTGGCGGTCATCGAAACGCTGGAGCCGCCGTCCGACTTGCCCGACGCCGTTCAGGACCTGGTGCGCGCCCTGATGTTGATCGCCGATGTCACGCGGCCTCGCGCAATTTCCAGAACGAGCAAAGCTGCCCCTGCGCGGGGGGCCAAAACCCGTCCCCCACCCCGACCCCGACCCCAACGGAGACCCCGATGAAGCTTTCAACTTCCCTGAGCCCCCTGTTTTTGGCCACCTGGGCGGCACTTGCTGCAACTGCCGCGCAAGCCGCCGACACCGCGCCATCACCCCCCCCACAGGAACCCGTTGCGGCAGCGTCACCCGCTCCCGCGCCCGCCTCGCCTTTGGCAGGCGCACGAGCGCAAATCCAGGCCAGGCGCTGGACCGCAGCCATCGAAGAGCTGGCCCGGGTGAATGCCGTGGGCAACGCCGACTGGAACAACCTGATGGGCTACGCACTGCGCAAACAGGCACCACCGGACCTGGACGGCGCCCAGCGCCACTACGACGCGGCCTTGCGCATCGACCCCCGGCACCAGGGCGCGCTCGAGTACGCCGGTGAGCTGGCCTTGATGAAGGGCAACCTGCCGACAGCGCAAGCGCATCTGGCCACGCTGTCCCAGCTCTGCAGCTCGCCCTGCGACCCGCTGGACGACCTGAAGAAAGCCATCGCCCGCTTCCAGGCCAACGGCGGCAGGCTCTGAGCCTGGGTCTGAGTCGGCTCCTGAACCGAGCTCAGGACGCGCCGAAGACCGCCCGGGCGTGATGGCCCAGGCCCTGCGCGACACTGGAAAACCGGTCGCCACGCACGCACTGGGCGCTCGGGAAACCCGCCGCGATGCGGTCCACCAGGGCCTGCAGGCCCGTCGAACCGCCGGTGAAGTACAGCACGTCCACCGTGGCCGGTGCCACACCCGCCTGGCGCACCGTCTCCTGTGCGGCGGACACGATCTGCGCCAGGTCGGCTTCGATGGCCGCTGAGGCCTGCGCCTCGTGCAGTTCGGCCATCAGCCCGGTCTCCAGCAGCCCGAGGTCGATCTGCGCGCTGCCCTCTTGTGCGACATCGATCTTCGCCTGCTCGGCCGCCGCCGCCAGCGCGTGGCCCAGCCGCTCTTGCAGCGCCGTGCACAGGCGGGCATGGTGGCGGGGGTCGACGTACCAGCCCTTCATGGACCGCAGCTCGGCCATCCTGGCCGGTGCATAGACCGTGTTGATCAGGTGCCAGGTCGCCAGATCGAAATAGATGCCGCTGGGCACTTCCCGCGCGCCCTGCCCTTTTTGGGCCGGCCGCAGCGTCCGGTAACCCAGCAGCGGCATGATGCTGGCCAGCTCCATGTGGCGGTCGAAGTCGGTGCCGGCCAGGTGCACGCCGTGGTTGGCCAGGATGTCGTCGCGCCGCTGTGCCCGGCCGCGCCGCTGCGGGCCGACACGCACGAGCGAGAAGTCCGATGTGCCGCCGCCGATGTCGGCCACCAGCACGAGCTGTTCGTGGTCGATGCGGCTCTCATGGTCCAGCGCCGCCGCGATGGGCTCGAACTGGAACTCGATGTGCTCGAAACCCACCGCCGACGCGGCGTCGCTCAAGGCCGCCAGCGCCTGCGCGTCGCGCTGCGGGTCGTCGTCGACAAAAAACACCGGGCGCCCCATCACGACACGGCGAATCTCGGTGCCGGCCTCGGCCTCGGCGGCGCGTTTGAGGTGGCGCAGGTAACCCACCACGACCTCGCGGTAGGACACCGAACGGCCGGCGCCGATGTCCGTGCTCTGGTCGAGCAAGCTGGAGCCCAGGATGCTTTTCATCGAGCGCATCAGGCGGCCGTCGATGCCTTCGACATAGGCCGCGATGGCCGCACGACCGTACAGCCGCTGGGCGTCGAGCTGTTCAGGCGGTGTGTCGGCGCGGTAGAACACCGCTGTCGGGATCGTCGGTTGCCCGGGCTCCAGACGCACCAGCTTCACCCCTTGTTCCCCGGGCCTCCGATCGGCCAGGGCGACGGCCGAATTCGAGGTGCCGAAGTCGATGGCCACGTAAGCGGGCTTGTGGTCGCCGCCAGCCGCCGCTGCGGGCGAAGAAAGCGCAGAGCGCACAGGACGCCGAGAACCCGGACCCTGGGCGTCAACCGTGTTTGCTGAACTCGCTGAACTCGCTGAACCTGCTGTAACCGGCATGGAAAAGTGTGGTGAAAAAGGGGCGCGATTCTAATGGCGCGGACCAGGCGTTCCCTTATCGCGTGAAATGGCGCACGTCAAGCCCTCTTCTCGGTATGCCCAAAACCTGCGGGCTCCGCCAAACTGTGGATTCGGGTGCGCTGCCCAGTGCGCCTTCCATCGGCTTCCAGCGCACAGGTTCACCATGAACAAGGCCAACCGTCCAGCCCCTTGGTATGCCCCCTGGCGCAGCGGCGCCGCACAGGCGGTGGACGACGACCCTGCCGACATGGGCACGGCCTTCGGTCTGGATTACAGCCTGAACCTGCTGGTCACCGAGCCGCCGCCGGAACCGAAGGGCGAGTCGCGGCCGGGCTGGATGCAGCGTCTGAGCTCGCGCCGCAAGGTCGCAGACTGAGCAGTTCAAGTTGTGACTCGGGCGATCAGCGCAACTAGAATGCGCCGATGGCCAGACTGTCTTTCCGCGATCAAGTGCTGCGTGTTCGCGAGGACGCGATCATCACTTCGGTGAACCGTCTGCTGGCGGACAAGGGTTTCGATCTGATGACGGTGGACCAGGTGGCCGCCGACGCCGGCATCGCCAAAGCCAGCCTGTACAAACACTTTGCTTCCAAGGAAGCCCTGGCGGCTGCGGCCATGGTGCGCCTGCTTCAGCGCGCGCTGGCCCTGGTCGAGCAGCAGGCGGCGCGCACCGATATCAACGCCTGCGGCAAGCTCGAAGCCGTGACGCGCTGGTTGCTGCAGATTCAGCTCAGCGGTGAAATGCCGACCCTGCCGTCGCAGAACTCCAGCCTGCGCGCCGAATTGATGGCCAACAAGGACTACATGGACGCGCTGATGCTGGCCAGCGAGCATCTGGGCGGCTGGATCGAACAGGCGCAAACCGACGGCGACATCGACGCTGCGCTGCCACCCGAGGTGGTGCTGTACACCGTGTTCGCCCGCGCCTGCGACCCCGTGCCGGCATTCCTGAAGGCCGGTGGCCGCTACAGCGACGAGCAGATCGTGCAATGGGTGCTGGCGACCTGCATGAACGGGCTGCGCAGCCGCTGAGTTCGCTGTCCGAGGGCGTTCTCGAGCGCGGTTCCTGAACGCGATTCCGAGCGCGGTTCGGAGGGCGGTTCCGAGGGCGTCTCCTGAAGGAATCTGGGCGGCCCGGCCTGTCCCTCAGAACTCCAGCACCAGCCCCGGATCGTGCGGCGGCACCGCCAGATGCTCCTGTTTTTTCTCCAGGCCACGCGGATTGCACACGACCCGCGTCGGCAGGCGGCCGCCGCGGGCGACGCGGTAGTCGTGCCTGCAATGCACATGACCGTGCAGCCACAGATCGGCGCGCGGCAGCAGGTCGTCGTCAGCGTTGCAAAAGCTTGCGGTGCCCGGCTGATGGCCGAAGCGGGGGTCCGCACTGCGCAGGCTGGGCGCAAAGTGGGTGATCACCAAGGTCTTGTCGGCGGTCGGCCCCGGGTTCCACATCAGTTGATTTTCAAGCCACGACCGGCATGTGAGCGCTTCCTCACGCACCGCTGCGGCATCGAACGGGGCGCCGCTGCGGGTGGCCGCCATCAGGCGCATGAAGTAAGCCGCGGCACGCACGGCACGCGGGCGCTGGGCGGCGCCCAGGCCGTCGAAGTCGCTCCAGCGCGTGGTGCCCAGCACGCGCACCGTCTGCCCTGACAGGCTGGTCAGGTGCAGGGACTGCCGCTCCAGCAGGGTGAAGCCCCAACCGGCACACAGACTGCGCAGGCCGTCGAGCGCGGCATCGACATCACGGCCGTCGAACTCGTGGTTGCCCAGCACGACCAGCACCGGCACCGGCCAGCCGACGAAGCGCCGGTAGCCGTCCCAGCCGCTGTCGATGTCCCCCGCCAGCACCAGCAGTTCGGCCCCAGGCGCGGGCTCGGGCTCGAAGCGCTCGGTCTCCAGGTGCAGGTCGGACAGCAACTGCAGCTTCATCTCGTGCCATCGCCCAGGCACCAGTCCACCGAAGCGCCATGCGGATGCGCCCGCGCGAGCAGCAGGTCGGCACCGTCATCGGCGGCGCCTGACCACAGGCGGCAGCGCAACTCTGTGGTCCCGGCGTCATCCGCAGGCTCCATGCGCAGCCACGCCAACGGCGCTTGCGCGCTGGCCGCGCGCCCGGCCTGCAGCATCTGGGCGCTGATGTCGGCCTGCTCGGCGGCGGCCAGGTACTGCCAGACCACCGAGTGCATGAGCACCGTGGTCTGCCTCGGCCGCCGCTGGGCCAGTTGCTGACGCACGAACGTCGCCGCGGCCGCGGCCTGCAAGCTCAGCCCGGCTCTGGCCATGCAACGCCGGACGATCGTTTGTGCAGCCCGCAAGCGGGCCAGCCGGTCTTGCTGCTCCGGCCAGACGTAAGAAGCCAGGCGCAGCGCTTGCGCGGCATCGTTCAGGTCCACAGGCAGCGCGTCGCAGCCCGCTCGCCAATGGATGTGCAATTCGGACTGCGGCGGGGCGGCCCCGCTCCACTGCGGGCGCAGTGTCAGGCCCGAGGCCGGATCGCCCCAGGTCCAGGCGGCGTGCGGGCCAACCCCTTCGTAGCGGTATTGGTCAGGCCACAGATTCAGGCCCGCCGAGGCGCCGATCTCCAGCAGCGCCAGCGGCCAGGGTGTCTGCTGGGCCAGATACAACAGGCCCGGCAGCAGGACCGCACTGCGCTGCACTTCGTTGGTCTGCGGCGGACCCGCCAGCGCGCCCTGCAAGGTCTGGCGCTGGGCCGACCAGGCCAGGGCGATCGCTGCGTCGAGAGCGGCATCGAGAGCGGCATCGAGTGCAGGGTCGAGCGCAGAGTCGAGCACAACATCGCCGAAGTCGGTCGCCGCCGGCGGCCACAACGCGGCCCACGGCAGCAGGCCCTGCAGCGCCAGATGGTGCAAACCCGACAACCAGCGCAAGGGCACCGCGCCAGCCAGGGGGTCGGCGGCGACGGCGGCCAGCGCTGCGTGGGCCTGCGCATCAGCGCGCAGCCAGTGCTGCCCTCGCTCCAGCAGCCGCGCGCTGAAGGGGGCGCTGAAGGGAACGCTGACGAGCGCCGCCCGACGGCACCAGCCCGCTTGCCACTCGAAGGCGGCAAGCAGGGCCGAAGTGCTCAGAGCTTCTCCAGCCGCTCGGCGATGCGGCGCTGGGTGGCCGGCAACTCGGCGGGCAGGTGGTGGTGCAGGCGCTGAAACAGTTCGCTGTGCAGCAGCAGTTCTTCCTGCCACGACGCACGGTCCACGCCGACCACGCTGGCGAACTGCTGCGGCGTGAAGGGCAGCCCGTCCCAGCGCAAGTCCTCGAAGCGGGGGCTCGTGCCGAACACGTTTTCAAGGCCGGCGGCAGTGCCTTCGACACGCCCGATCATCCACTCCAGCACGCGCATGTTCTCGCCGTAACCGGGCCAGACGAACTTGCCGTCGGCACCCTTGCGGAACCAGTTGACACAGTAGACGGGCGGCGGACTTGCGCCCCGGGCGCTCAGGCGCGCGCCGAGGTTGAGCCAGTGCTGGAAATAATCGGCCATGTTGTAGCCGGTGAAAGGCAGCATCGCAAACGGGTCGCGGCGCACCGTGCCGTTGCCACCGGCCATCGCCGCCGTCGTCTCGCTGCCCATGGTGGCGGCCATGTAGACACCTTCGGTCCAGTCGCGCGCCTCGGTCACCAGCGGCACCGTGGTGCTGCGTCGGCCGCCGAAGATGAAAGCGTCGATCGCCACGCCCGCCGGGTTGTCCCATTCCGCGTCGAGCACCGGGTTCATGGTGGCGGCCACCGTGAAGCGCGCGTTGGGGTGCGCCGCCGGCCAGGGCTTGCCCTGCGCCGCGCTCTGCAGTGCCAGCGCCGGTGTCCAGTCGCGGCCTTGCCAGTCGATGAGATGCGCGGGGGGTGTCTTGCTCAGGCCCTCCCACCAGACATCGCCGTCGTCGGTGAGCGCCACGTTGGTGAAGATGACATCGCTCTTCAACGAGGCCATGCAGTTCGGGTTGGTGTGCTCGTTGGTGCCCGGGGCGACACCGAAGTAACCCGCCTCGGGGTTGATCGCGTACAGGCGGCCGTCGGCACCCGGCTTGATCCAGGCGATGTCGTCGCCCACCGTGGTCACTTTCCAGCCCGGGTAATCGGCCGGCGGCACCATCATGCTGAAGTTGGTCTTGCCGCAGGCACTCGGGAAAGCGGCCGCCACGTGGTACTTCCTGCCCTGCGGGTTGCTCACGCCCAGGATCAGCATGTGTTCGGCCAGCCAGCCCAGGCCATCGACGGCCGCCGCCTCGCGGCCCATGGTGCTGGCGATGCGCAGCGCAAAACACTTCTTGCCCAACAAGGCGTTGCCGCCGTATCCCGAACCGTAGCTCCAGATCTCGCGCGTCTGCGGGTAGTGGACGATGTACTTGGTGGCGTTGCAGGGCCAGGGCACATCGGCTTGCGCTGCCGACAGCGGTGCGCCCACGCTGTGCACGCAGGGCACGAAGTCGCCGTTTTCGCCCAGCACGTCGAGCGCGCCGCGCCCCATGCGGGTCATGGTGCGCATGCTGACGACGACATACGGGCTGTCCGTCAGTTCGACGCCGATGTGAGCGATCGGACTGCCCAGCGGGCCCATCGAAAACGGCACCACGTACATCGTGCGGCCGCGCATGGCGCCGCGGAACAGCGCCGCCGGCCCGCTTTGCAGCAGTTCGCGCATCGCCGCCGGGGCCATCCAGTGGTTGGTCGGGCCGGCATCTTCTTCACGTTCGCTGCAGATGAAGGTGCGGTCCTCGACGCGCGCCACGTCGGCGGCGTCGCTGCGCGCCAGGAAGCTGCGCGGCCTCAACTCGGGGTTGAGTTTCATCAAGGTGCCGCTGGCCACCAACTGCTCGGTGATCTCGTCGTGCTCGGCCTGCGAGCCATCGCACCAGCGCACCGCAGCGGCCTCGGTCAGCGCGGCGATCTGCGTCACCCACTGCACCAGGCGGGCATGTTTGACGTGGGTCGGCACGTTCAGGGGCGAGCCTTCCAGGGCGGGACGGTTCATCGGATTTCCAGTCATCGAAGTGCAGATTCAAGGTTGGGCCAGCGCCCGTGCACAGACCTGCTGGCCGCTGCCGACGCTCGCCGAACTTTCATGATCCAGGGCAAGGTCCAGCATCGTCAAAGCCCTCCACATTCAGCCCTGCCCCGTCGGACCACCGGGGGCGGGAGGCGCATTGTCCGACCAATGACAGCACTCGGTAACCACCCGGCCGCAGGGGGGGTCATGCAAATCCCGCATCACGTGATGCTTGCCTCGGATCGGCCAGGGTGCCGGCCGCGTTCGTGCGCAGAGATGTCGCCGCAGCAGCCTACTGGACGAGCTTGATCATGGTGCCGGGTGCGGGTTCTTCGCCCCCGCCATAGACGCCGTTGAGCAAGCGCAACTGCGCCTCTGCCCTTGCCGGGTCGGGTGCGCTGCGGGCGATCTGTGCCAGCCCACCGCGCGGCGTCGGCGCACTGCGCAGGACATAGGGGCGCGCCAGCGCGGCCTCTGCCGCGCCCAGCGGGCGGAAGGAGTTTTCTGCCTGCTCCATCTGCGCCAGCGAGCGTTGCCTCGCATTCGCGTCGCGCGCCGCGTACAAGAGCAGGAACATCCTTTGTGCGGGCCCGGTGACCACGCTGACCTGGATCGGCCTGACAGCGCCCCGGTCGTCACGCCGCAGGCCGCTGAAGTGGGTTGCGGGCAGGCCGTTGAGCAGGCGCTTTTCGACCCTGCCCTCGCTCGGGTTGAACAGTTGCCGGATGACTTCTTCGTGCGTCCGCCCCGATTTTTCGGGCACCAGCCGCACGATGACACCGGCGTCGCCGGCGCCGTTGATCAGCGAAATCGCCTCCGCCGCGTTCTGCACTGTCCAGCCCTGGGGAGCGGTCAAGGCGATGCCCAGGCCTTCATGAAAAAACTGGCGGCCACGGACGACGCCTTGCTCGCGGCTGTCGCCAAAGGTCATGCCGTCGATGGCCTGCAAGTAGCGGCTGCGGCCGTCGTCCTGAAAGCCGCCGCTGTAGGCACTGGCGAACTGGGTGATGTCGGCCAGCCGCTTGTCGTTGCTGGGGTGCGAAGCCAGCCAGTTGGCAGCGCTGGGCGCGGCCCGACCTTCGGCCCTGGCCTGGTCGGCGGCATAGCGCTCCTGCGCTTTCAGCACGGCGATGACCTCGATCATGTTGCGCGGGTTGTAGCGGTTGCGCGCCAGATATTCCGCACCCAGGCGGTCGGCCTGGGTCTCCTGGTCGCGGCTGTAAGAGGCCAGGCGGCCGGCCGCCAGCCCTTGCGAAACCTGGTTCGCCAGCCGGGTGGCGCCGTCGACCCCGGCGCCTTCGAGCACGGCGCCCAGCAGCGTGGCCGCGATCACGCCGGCGCCTGCCGTCTGTTGGCGCGTCGCCTGCTGGGCGCCATGGCGGGCCGTGACATGGCCGATTTCGTGGCCCAGCACGCCCGCCAGCTCGGCCTCGTCGTTGAGGTAGGCCATCAGACCGCGGGTGATGTAGATGAAACCCCCAGGCAGCGCAAAAGCGTTGATCTCCGAGCTGTCGAGCACGGTGAAGGTCCACACCAGTTGGGTGCGATGCGACTGCTGCGCCAGCCGCTGCCCGATCTGATTGACATAAGCCTGCAGCCGGGTGTCAGCCACCACGCCGTACTCGGCCAGGATTTGCGGGTGCGCCTTGCGCCCTTCGGCAACCTCGCTGCTTTCGTCCATCACGCTGCGTTCGGCGCGGCCCGACACCGGATTGACGACCTGCGTGCCGCAGCCCACCAGCAAGCTCAGCAGGGCCAGTTGGACCCACCGCGCGCTCGACCGCGAATGACGCCGCCAGAAACCTGTAGTCATGGTGTGAACTCCTTGCGCCTCGGATTGAAGCGAAATCCACGGTAGCGCCTCGCGTCTGCGCTGTCTGTGCGCTGTCCGCGGTCGCCGCCAACTCGGCGGCGCGGCTGCAATCCCGGCCCGGGGCAGGACAATCGGCCATCCCTTCTGCTCCATCCCTCCCCATGCACGTCGTCCACGTTTGCACCGGCCGCGCACGCAAGATCCGGATCAATGGCCGCAGCGTGCTGAGCGCGATCCACAAGACCGCCGTCGCCGGGCCGGTGGCGGTCGGTCGCCTGGGCCTGGAAGGAGACGAACAGGCCGACCTCAGCGTGCACGGCGGGCTGAGCAAGGCGGTCTATGCCTACCCTAGCGAACACCTGGCTTTCTGGCAGACCGTGCGCGCGCAGGCCAAGGTCTCGCTCTGGGACGAGCCGGTGCCGCCGGGCCTGCTGGGCGAGAACCTGTTGCTGCACGGGCTGCAGGAAGGCCAGCTCTGGATCGGCGACCGGCTGCACCTGCCGCACTGCACGCTGGTGGTCAGCGAACCGCGCATGCCCTGCTTCAAGTTCGGCGCCGCCGCGGGCTTTGCGCAGGCCGAGAAGATGATGTCGCAGTCAGGCTACTGCGGCAGTTACCTGCTGGTGCTGGAACCCGGCAAGGTGCAGGCCGGGGACGCCATCGATCTGCAGCCGGGCGCACGTGAAGTCAACCTGCTCGAACTGTTCCGCAGCCGCACCCGACTTCAGAGGTGAGCGGCAACGGTGAACGTCGGCCTCGATCGAAAGCGTCAAGGCAAGGCCGGGTAGTCGGTGTAGCCCGCCGCGCTGCCGCCATAAAAAGTCTTCACGTCCGGCGCCGTCAGCGCTGCGCCCTCACGCAGGCGGCGCCCCAGGTCGGG